>Ga0183096_1000042_pt1 | contig 360573 bp, 282 predicted proteins | sample Biomet5_FD_127791 | JGI IMG/M metagenome (GOLD analysis project Ga0183096, IMG submission 127791) | Microbial communities from bioreactor (seeded with sewage sludge) at LBNL, California, USA - Biofuel metagenome 5 (version 2) (version 3) | ecosystem: Engineered > Bioreactor > Anaerobic >...
CTGCACCACACTCAATTTTAAGGACATTGAATAATCCTTTTGAGTATGTTTAACATAATTGACTTTTGATTCTTCCATAGCTTTACTTTTTTTGTAACGCTATTTTAGGACGGGACATTCCTATAAATAAAAGGGTGTATCAAATCTTTGGTACACCCTCTTTTTATTCGTCCTATCTGAAATCAATCTCAGATATTCTATTCTTACAAGCATAAGAAAACTTTTGAGACAGTTTCTCTTATTTTAAGACTTTTCATTTCAATAAGCGGGCAAACTGCTTGCCGTATTCCACGCTATTGCCGACAACATTCTCATCAGGCTTCCAATTCGCACTGATCGGGGGCATCACAATCTCAAACCCGGCTTCTTTCAACCCATTCTCTATGGCTTTGGTGGAAACATCATGCCATCCGTAACAACCAAAGGCAGCCGCCTTCTTGTTCCTGTATTTCATGCCACTGATGAATTCCATCAAACCGGCTATGGTATATAATACACCGTTGTGAACCGTAGGAGAACCGACCATAATGGCTTTTGACTTGAAAATCTCCAACATCAGATCGCTGATTTCGGTAGAAGAAGCACTGAAAAGTTTAACGTTGACCAAAGGATCTGCTTCAGAAATACCTTTTACAATATTCTCAGCAATGGTTTGAGTTCCACCATACATCGTATCGTAAATGATCGTAATCTGATTTTCCTGATAAGCATCGGCAAACTCGGCATATTTGTTTACGATCTGCATGGAATGATCACGCCAAACAATGCCGTGGCTGGTGCAAATGCAATCGATGGTAATGTCCATCTGCTTGATTTCTTCCAATTTTCTGGCAACCAGATGACTGAAAGGCTGAACAATATTGGCATAATATTTATAAGTTTCAGACCACAATTCACCTTGATCTACCAAATCATTAAATAGGAGTTCTGAGCAATAATGTTGACCAAAAGCATCATTACTGAATAAGATATGATCACCCGTCAGGAAACAAAACATGCTGTCCGGCCAGTGAATCATGGCAGCTTGAATAAAAACAAGTTCCTTGCCGTTTCCAATCGAAATGCGGTCACCTGTTTTAACCGGTACAAAATTCCAATCCTCGTGATAATGTCCTTTCAACGATTTAATCCCATTTTCCGTACAATAAATGGGGGTATTTGGTATCAGTTTCATCAATTCAGGCAGAGCACCACTATGATCAGGTTCGCCATGATTTGCAACAATATAATCAATCTGATTAAGATCCACCTCTTCGGCTAAGTTCTGAACAAATTCGGAAGAAAAAGGCCGATATACCGTGTCAATCAATACAATCTTCTCCTCTTTGATCAAATAAGAATTGTAGGAAGACCCCTTGTCGGTAGAATATTCCGAACCGTGAAAGTGGCGTAAATCCCAATGATTCTTACCAACCCAATACACATTATTTTTAATATGTTTTTTCATCTCATTGTTTTTTATTTTAATGTCGTTAGAATTTTTTCACCATCTATGAAATTGTTTAAGAGGATAAAATTAGTATTAAAATCAATCCAATCAACCTTGTGTAGAATGTTTTTATGCTTTTCTGGTATATTTCTCAATGACAGCAATTAATTTATTTCTTCTGACAGGCTTTGTCAGGTATTCATTGCAACCAGATTCAAGTGCTCTTTCACGATCACCCTGAAGAGCATAAGCGGAAAGAGCAATAATGGGCGTTTTCTTGTTAAAAAGTCTTATTCTTTGAGTCGTGGCACATCCATCCATATCCGGCAATTTGATGTCCATCAGTATGATATCAAAGCAAGCTTTCTGACGACAAAGTTCAATAGATTCAGAGCCAGTGATAGTATGCCATACTTTATAATTCTCTTTTGTCAGAATCACATTGATATACTCGAAATTATTCGAATCATCTTCCACTACCAAAATATTCAAAGATGCCTTTTCCGGCTTTTCCATCTCAGAAGAAACCGAAATCGTTTGAATAGATTCATCATCCGGATAATCAAGTGGTATTCGAAAATAAAAAGTGCTGCCGTGATATAACTTACTTTCCACCCAGATTTTTCCGCCAAGCATCTCTACATAAGCTTTCGATATGGATAAGCCGAGTCCCGAACCTTCATAAGTTCTGGTAATTGAAGCATCGGCCTGAGTAAATCGGTCAAAAATGGCCTGATATTTATCTTCGGATATTCCGATACCGGTATCTTTTACATAAAATACGATATCATCCGGATGACATTCACATCCAAGTTCTACATATCCGTTTTTGGTATACTTAAGGGCATTATTAATGAGGTTGGTTATGATTGAGTAAATCTTATTTCTGTCCGTTTTGATAACAGATTGATTTTGAGGAATTTTTAAAGGAGAGTTGAAAGTCAGACCTTTATTTTCAGCTTCGAGCCTGAAAAGATTGTAAAAATAGGTATTCATCTCGTTGATATCCAAATCCTGAAAATCAAGTGATATTTGCCTGGTCTCAATTCTGGAAATGTCAATAATATCACGGATTGTGCTGATAAGCCTTTCCCCTGCTTTTTTAACAATATCGATATATTCATCTTTTTCTTCTCCAGTCAGATTCGGTTCTTGCAAAAGTGAAATAAAACCCAGAATACTATTCATCGGAGTCCTGATTTCATGACTCATATTGGCTAAAAAAGTTGATTTCAGTTGGTCGCTTTCTTCAGCTTTCTCCTTCGCTAAGAGGAGTTCTTCCTGATTCCTTTTCCGTACGTATACAGAACCGATTGTGCTGGAAGCGGTAGTCAGCAATCGTTCTTCCGTTGAAGACCATTTCCTCTCGGTCTTACAATCATCAAAGCCTAAAAATCCCCAAATTTTTTCTTCAATAAAAACGGGTATGACAAGAATCGATTTAATATTCTGAGATTCAAGAATTGTTCTTTCACTCGTACTTAATTCACGGACTTTTCCTATACAATTTTTTCCGTGGATAAGCCGATCTATCCAATTTGGAAATTGTGTCAGAAGCAGAGCATCATCAATATTCCGGTTTTTAACCTGTGTTTCCACCGATCCATCAGTCCATTCGTAAATGAGATGCGTCAATGGAACATCATTATCAGAAAGAAAATCAATCTTGAAAATATAGATTCTGCTTATATCCATTGCTTTTCCAATCAGATCGAGGCAACCGTGAATATGATCATCGACATTCTCTCCCGCAACCAACAAATAGGTTGCATTGGTAATGGCATTGAGAAGTGTATCTCTTTTATTGATTTCATTCATGACCTGTTTCTGGATGGAAACATCCCTGGCACTTCCAACCAAACCAATCATGTCTCCTTTCTCATCAAAGATGGGAGCTTTACGGACATCAATCGCAAGAGATTCACCATTCACGTTACCGGATGCTTCAAAATGTTCCGGTTTTCCTGTCCGAATAATCCTTTCATCAGAACTCTCACTACTGATGTCCATATTATACCACTCAGAAAGATGATCAGGATTATTATTTTTTTCTCGCTCCATAAAATACATCTCATCCTTTCCTATTGGTTCTTCGGTATCAACAGCTTTTAAATAATCATCACAAATAGCTTTGTTTACAAAAATATAATGACGGTTAAGATCTTTGGCCCAGAGCATATCCGACATATTATCCACCATCAGACGGAAAAGATTATTCATACTCTTGTAGCGTTCCTCACCGGCACGGATTTTCATCTCTTTGGATATCTGCTCAGTCACATCACTAATCACAACAAGCCTGTTACCAGGCTCACCCTTGATCATCTGCTTCGAAATCCGTAGCATTTTTGTTCCCTTTTCAGATTTCAATTCAAACTGTTCGTAAGATTCGGGAGAAATCACCGCATTCAGCAACGACCTATCAATCACATTGTTATCATCAATATATTCTCCCAATAGGCCTTTATTCAGGGAACCCAAATACTCGCAAGCAGCAGCATTGACATCCTGAACCCTATTTTTTGCATCAAGAGCAATAATACCGTCTTTCAATGTCTCAACCAGCGTTTCCCTGGCTATAGGCACCAAATCCAGAAAATTCACCTTTAATATAGCATAAACCAAAAGTAAACCACTTAACAGCGTAGTTGCCGGTGATATATCAAAGCCCACTATCGGATTCCCGTTTGTTACATATAGAAGACCACCAATCCATGGGCATATTCCTGCAATAAAAATAACCAGACCTTGTTTGCGGAATTTATTTTTTTGCCAAAAGATATATTTAAACAAAGCAATGGTGGCAATAATGAGCAAAATGTAATCATAAGCCATATATCCTAACCAGAACCATATTCCGTGGTAAAATTTCATCAGGTTAGTCTCAGGAGAAATAGGCGAAAATCCACTCCAAATGAGGTGATGCTTCTCATTTGTAAATGCAAGAATGAGTGTAACAAATGGCAAAAGGTACAAGAAAAACTTCTTCTTAATGGTTATGACATTATCATGTCCTGTAAAGCGCATGATAAAAACAAAATAAAGAACAGGAACTGACACAGCTCCTACATAGGAAATCTTAGTCCAGAAAATCTTGCCTTCAACCGTAGCAGATGCAGCCTCAAAAGCTATAAGGAAGGCATAAAAACCTATTAAAAGCATGAGGTTGCTGATTTCAACAGCCCCATGTACTTTCTTTCGTTTCCATGCCAGATATGAAACAAAAAATGACAAAAATGATGTAGCCAAAAATAGGTGGAAAAAAATCGTAAAATGCATGATCTATATTTATCCTGTTTATAGAAGATACGATACTTCTTTGATTCTCAAATTCATTTATTTCTGTACTGTTCCGGTGTGATCAAAACCTTTGTGACAAATTTACCGGTCTTGTCTTTATAATGACAAACAATAGTCACATTGTTTTCAAGATAAGGCTTTAATTCCGGATTTTGTTTGACAGAATTCAAAATTGATTGTTCCAGATTCGCATGAAAATTGAGAATATCTATAGAATCTTTCAAGGTATTGACCATCGTGTAATCATATTGCAATGTCAGATGCCGAGGTACGAATGCGCTGTCAAGTCTCGTATCCTGGTCTATCATGACAGGACAAGACCTGTTTATTTCATGGACTTTGTTTAACAATACTTTATCATAAGAAGAATCGATAAACAGATGCTTCATCAAAATGATGGCAAAAACACCCATAACCAATACAAAAATTGGTATAATCCTATTATTCTGCATTTTACCTTTCTCCATAAAAAAACAGTTCTGAAACTATTCAACGGAAATAGCTGATTGATTTAACGGATACAAACTTTGCGAAAAAAAATTGCTTTCACAAATATTTAAAGACATTCTTTCCAATCCATTTAAAAGGAAAAAGCCCCCGATACAACTTTTGCACCGAGAGCTTCTCCACTCTAATCCACTCCAAAAAAAAACATCTATTCAAACATATTTTTTCTATATCCAATTTTACCTTTCTTGAAGATTTTTATTTGAGGAAATTTATGATCTTAATTTTTCAGATTGTATTTTTTCAAAAACATATTTGAAACAATCAGAAACAAAAAGTATATCAGAATGATCGATTTAAATTTCATTTCTCTGGTATAGTTATATTTTACAGAAATTTCGCCCCTTTTTCACTGACCAACGCCCTCAAATTATATTCAAGAACGGTGGGAAAATAGTCTTTAGCAGAAAACTCATTACTTTTGATGACTCGATTAATAAAAAATCCAAAAACAGAATAGATGAAATATTGACTCATCAATGCCACATCCATATCCTCCCTATATAATTGTTCTTTAATGCCTTTATTCAAATTTCCGACGATTTTATCACTGAATAATCCGATGGTGGCATGGTGTTCCGCCATTGCCATCTCGGGATATAATTTTTTAATGTCATGAAAAAAAACCGGACTTAATGCGTAAAAGGCCCTGGACATCTCTTCAAATCCTTTTCTCATACCTTCAACAGCATTAAACCGATCATCATTCATAACTTCAATCTTATTGCGAAGTTCGTTGATTGAAGACTGCATACATTCGTGCAACAAATCATCCTTAGACTCAAAATGATTATATAAGGTTTTTTTGACGATACCCATTTTCTCGGCAATTTCATCCAAAGAAAGTCGCAAACCTTCTTGTTTAAATACAGAAATGGCCTGATCAATATATTTTTGTTTTTTGGGAGATATCTTGTCCATAAATTTCCTTTGTTAAGTGATGTCTTTGAATATTCAAATATACACTTTCTATCATTAATAAGTGTAATTATTAAAATAAAATCAAAAAAATGCCCCGGACAACTTAAATCTGTCCGGGGAATCATTGATCTATTCTGATCTTTCTCAAGCCTCAAAAAAGATTATTGCTTATTCTGTAGCAATTTGGTTTCAACGTCTTCACGCTTTTGCGGATCTTCGGCGGTATATGCCCTAATTTTAAAAACGATTTTCTTCACTTGATCATTGCCTTTCACTTTAATATTGGGCCGATGAGCATCCGAAGGGAAAAAAATCAGAAAAGTACCGGGTTTCGCAACGATATACTTGCTGTCGGCATCAGCAACATGATAGATGCCGATATCATTCTTTGCATTAAAAGGCTTTAAAACAATGGCTTTTGAAATCGGAGCAATACCCATTTTTTCTTTACCCCTCGCTATATATTGTAGGTCAATGTATTTGCTGTGTCCCTCCCAAGAAGTTTTATCAAAAGCCTTGGTTGAAGGTGCATCTGTCACATTCACCGTCACATTCATGCTATCAAGAATATATTTACCAGGAGCGACTGTAGCAGGATCATTGTCCTTCAACCATTTAAAAACCAAGTCCCAAGAGGATTTATTCTTGTTATATTGCCGGGCAAATTCCACCAGATTGACAGATTTATCCACTTTCAAAGACATGCCGTTTGTCCATTCACCATTTTTAAACCATTTGAGTGCTTTTTTCTGAGTCCAGTCATTATCCGGAGACTGAGCAGATGTGTTTATATGGAAAAAAAATACTGCGGAGAACAGCAACAATGCCGTTTTTAAATTCTTCATACGTAAATAATTTAATTATGTTATAACAAATATAGTGACAAAAAGCATTCGTAAATATTCACTTCATAAAAAAAGCCTCCATTTCAATCATAAAATGAAGGCTTACGAAGATTTTGCAAGGGGAAAAACATCAATTTTTGGTTTGAGGAACAGTTTTGATCGACTCAGGTCTTTTTCTATTCTTCAAAAAAGAACCTTCCATCGAATCCATTTCTGAAAACAATCTGTACATCTGTTCCCTGTGATGACGAAATTGGTTGTTAAAAAGGCTATTCAAATCAGATTCTCTTCCTGAAGCAGAATCCTGAGGCATGACCTCACCAAAAAAATCGTCCAATGAACCTTGATCAAAATGGCTTTTCAGCTCGTTCAACAGACTGTCATCGACCGCCGTATTTTCTCCGTTACTGGAATAAGACCATGAAGATATTGAATCGTAACGGATTAGGTTTCCATGACTATCATATTCCTTGTTGACCTTAATGTTTGTCAAAGGCTTATTGTCCGTTCCCTTATCTGTCTTCGGCAATTCAGGGACCTCTGTCTTTTGGAGTTTCTTACTTTCCCCGATACAAAAACCCAAACCCAAAATAATGGCAAGAGCCAAAAGTGTAATTCGTTTCATGATACAATCATTTATAAAACAGAAAGATGATACGAAAATACAACCTGATGCAAAGACCATCAAGTTGTATTATTTTAAAGAATGATAAATGAAGTTAATAACCAGATATTTTTACTCTACTAATTCATAAAATTCTATTTCAACAATTCTCAACTCATTCTTAGAATGATTACCAATGAAATCAAGTTTCTGATCAGGCACAAGAGCTACAGAAGACAAATCTTTTTCATTTCCGGCTCCCGGCAGTTCTACACGAACGGACTTGGAAACAAAATCCTTATTCAGAGGCAAATTGACATAACCCCAACTCTTCCCGACTTCACCTTCCCATAGCACCTCTCCTAATTCGTTGATCACCCTGATTTGATAAGAATGATCCATCCAACCTGAAAGTTTCAGACTAATTTCGGACAACCTTGCCTGACGGGCCAATTCATAAGTAATCCATGCCGTTGAAAGTGATCCGTTGTTTCGCCATTCAGTCTGCTCATTGTCATCAAAACTTCTCAATGCATCATTTTGATTGGATCCGGCAGTGATATCAATCACAGAAAGAGGCACTCTCGAAACAGTATAAGAAGTGATGCCGAGCGTTCCTCCTTTAGTCAATAAATAAGGCTGTTTTGCGGCAGGAATATAAGTTGACAGGCCATTCATAACTTCTACCGCTTTGGAATCGAAGCTCAAAGAATCAAGACTCAAATGATCAGATGTTGCAATGACTTTCACCTGACCGGATTTACGGGTTGAACGCAGGAGCATTCGGCTGACACCGGCTTCAACAGGTATTTGTTTAGATCCTATGTAGTTACCTTTGGTGATACCACCGATATATTCTGCCGGACCCTTTACTTCGAAAGATACCGTATTGTCTGCCAAAGGACAACGCTGTCCATCCGCATCCACAACTTCTACTTCAAGCAACACCATGTCGGACCCATCTGCATGGAAACCATCAGGGCCCTGAATCAAATTCATTTTCAGCGATTTAGGATCACCTGCCGTCTTACAACTCGTTGTACTGATGACATTCCCGGATTTGTCATAACTAACGGCACGCAATTCTCCAGGCTTGAAAGCAACATCATTGAAAGTATACCAAAAACGATTGGTTTGCTTCCCAAAGCCTAAGCTCTTATTATTCAGAAATAATTCTACCCGATCGCCCGAAGAAACCACATAGACATTCTTACGAATACCTTCTTTATAATTCCAATGACCGACAATATGAGTATTAAATTCCTCGGTATCAACCCATCCGTCCCACATCACATCATGAGTCCACCAAGCATCTTTTTTGATACGCATGGCGTTCACTTTGCCACTGTGACAACCGTTTTCTGCACCGGGAAAAGAGGTGTTCGAATCAGAGAAAAAAGCACTTACACCTCCGGAATTCACACGTCGGCCTGTTCCGGGACGTTCTTTCCAGAAATCGTACCAACGGGCAACCGTTTCCATCGCAAACATCTCTTGATTACGAAGCTCTTCATCACGACCATACTCCATAGAAAAGACAGGCTTTGAAGAACTCTTGTCGATATAATTCATATCCCCGCTATATTCGGCGACCTTGCTGCCAAGCATTTCACCGCAACCGACGGCTCTTCCGCCATTGGGGTCAAACTCATCCCGGATAGCCTTCATCTCTGTCAAATGTGCTTCACTGATTTCTTTGCTTCCACTTTCGTAAAAAATGATACTCGGGTTATTGCGGTTATAAATGATGGCATCACGCATCAGTTCCTTACGCTGCTCCCACATCCTGCCGTCTGCGTCTTTTCCGGTATCTCCTGCTGGCATGGTTTCAATCAAACCGACTCTGTCACAAGATTCCACATCTTGTTTCCAGGGTGTCACATACATCCAGCGCACCAGATTCGCATTGCTTTCTACCATCAGATTGTTGCTGTAATCACTTAACCATGCCGGAACAGAAGGTCCTACTCCAGGCCAGTCATTGCCGGAAGGTTGCGCATAACCTTTTAGCTGCAACGCCCTGTCATTCAATTTGAATACTCCATTTATAAATTGGGTTTCCCTGAAACCGGTATGGATACGAACCAGGTCCATCACTTTTTTGCCCATCGTAATAGAAGTATTGACTTCATACAAATATCCAAAACCACAACTCCAGAACTGAAGGTTTTTCATGCTTGCAGAAACTTTGATCAACCTGGTTTCGCCAGGTTGCAAGGTTACTTCTTCAGATTGAAATTCACGCACCAACAACTTTTCCTTGTCACGGACCATCACACTGATTTTCATGGTTTTTGGCTTGTCATATTCGTTCCTGACTTCCGACTCTATATGCAATAGGGCTCGTTTACCCTTAATATCAAACTGATCCGCATAAACATACACACCTTTAGTCTTCAAATTACTGTACAAAGGAAGGGTTTGATAAAGCTTATCGGTCAAATGCAGGAATACGTTCTTGGTCAAGCCTCCGTAATTGGTATTGAACGCATTGTCGTTCCATTGATAAGGGGAACCGGTAGCACGCTCCCTGTAGTTCGGGGAATTATCCACCCTGACTGCAATGACGTTCTTTTTCTTTCCAAATCTTACATATTTCGTCAAGTCAAAGCCAAAGGCCATGACTCCATTTTCATGCAAACCGACCCATTGACCATTTACCCACACTTCGGCAGATTGCTTTGCACCTTCAAATTCGATAAAGACTTTTTGACCTTTATGTTCAGAAGGAATACAGAATGTCTTACGATACCAGGCTACAGTATCAGCAAGCGGATCGACGGACATTTTAAATGCTTCTTTCTCACTGAAAGCAACCGGCAAGTTCACAGATCTCCATTTTGAATCATTATAATCCGTTTTTTTTGCAGCAGGATCATCTCCCACCCATATTTTCCAGTCCGGATTAAAATTATAGGTCGTCCGAATAGAAGCTCCGACTGTATTCAGAACACCTAACAAAAAAACAAAAAACAAAATCTGGATATTTTTCATATACCTAATTTCTTTGAATAAAAATTAATCTGCAAACATGCCAAAAAACGAGCAAGCGACACAAAAATAAAAAAAATATCATAACCCGAACGACTTATTTCGGGAAAGGTTATAATAAAAAAGGAGGATAGAAATATATTTCAGGTGAATATTGATTTTTCAGCGGATTGAACGTACCTTTGCAATCCATCATCTAATAAATAGAACCATGCTTGCCATTAAGTATATTTCGGATAATAAAGAGCTTGTTCTCGCAGGGCTCGCAAAAAAGGGATTCAAGAATATTGCACTCGTTGATGAAGCACTTGAACTGGATGCAACACGCCGTAACGCACAGGCTAAATTGGATGCAGCTCTGGCAGAACTGAACCAATTGTCCAAGTCCATCGGTCAACTGATGAAAGAAGGTAAAAAGGAAGAAGCCGACGCCGCCCGTCAGCGTACCACAGAAATCAAGGAAAGCAACAAAGGATTGGAATCCACCATGAAATCTGCCGAAACCGGTCTTATTGACATTTTGGTACAAATTCCAAACCTGCCACATAAAAGCGTACCTCAAGGAATGCACGCTGAAGACAATGTTGTGGAACGCATGGGCGGTATTATACCGGAACTGACGGAAGATGCTCTTCCACACTGGGAACTGGCTAAAAAATATGATATTATAGATTTTGAACTTGGTGTCAAAATCACAGGTGCAGGCTTTCCCGTATATAAAGGAAAAGGAGCCCGTCTGCAACGCGCACTCATCGGCTTTTTCCTGGACTGTGCCCGCGAAGCCGGTTATCTCGAAATTCAGCCGCCTTACATGGTCAATGCGACTTCCGGTTACGGTACAGGCCAATTACCGGACAAGGAAGATCAAATGTACCACGCGACTTTGGACGATTTCTATTTGATCCCTACGGCAGAAGTTCCTGTCACCAATATTTACCGTGACGTCATTCTGAACGAAAAAGACCTGCCCATCAAGAATACGGCATACTCCGCCTGCTTCCGCCGTGAAGCCGGCTCCTATGGAAAAGACGTACGCGGTTTGAACCGTTTGCACCAATTCGACAAAGTCGAAATCGTCCGTATCGACACACCGGAACATTCTTATGAATCACTCAAGGAAATGGTGGATTATGTACAGACTTTGGTGGACAAACTGGAATTACCCTGGAGGATTTTACGTCTTTGCGGCGGTGACATGAGTTTCACCTCTGCCATTACCTTTGATTTCGAAGTATTCTCTGCAGCACAGAAACGCTGGTTGGAAGTCAGCTCTGTCTCAAACTTCGAAAGCTATCAGGCAAACCGCCTGAAATGCCGATATAAGGGCGAATCAGGCAAACCGCAACTTTGCCATACCCTGAATGGGAGTGCATTGGCTTTGCCACGCATCGTTGCTGCATTGCTGGAAAACAACCAGACACCTGAAGGTATATGTATTCCGAAGGTCTTGGTCCCCTATACCGGTTTTGACATGATCAAATAGATTTTACTATTCTGCAGAAAGCTCATAACGAGAGCTTTTCCCTTTTGTTCGATATCGGACAAGCACATTTTAGGAAGGTTTTCAAAATTATTTTTGCATGAAGCATCGTATATTTCTTATTTTAATTTTCAGTATAGGTGGTTTTATTCAGGCTCAAACATTGAGCCAGGCTAAATTATTGTACACAAAAGGAATTTATCAAAAAGCACTTCCTGTTTTCAAACGAGAGCTCAAAAAAAAGCCCAATGATGCCAGTCTGAATTTATGGTACGGCACTTGTTTATTAGAAACAGGAAAATTACAGGCCTCCCTGCCGTATTTGCAAATCGCAGCAGCAGAAAAACTGCCCGAAGCAGACAAGTATTTGGCTGAATATTATCTGAAATCAAACGCACCGGACACCGCCCTGATCTATATCAACAGATATTTGGATAATCCCAGAATCACGGAAGGTAAAAAAGAATCCGGACAATTGTTGAAAACATCCATCGAAGCATTCATCGATCAATCTCAGCGAGTTGAAGATGTCTGTTTCATCGATAGCATCGTGGTGCCTAAATCAAAACTTTATTCAACAATCAAGCTTTCCACAGAAGCGGGTCGCCTGATGCCCGTAAACAAAGCCTTTCCGGAAATCCCGGTATCAGCCGGAGGTGCCTATTTTCCGGAACGAAACGACAGAGCATTTTTTGCAAGTCCGATTGCCGGAAACCATCTGGACATCGTAGCCCGTCACCGCATCCTCAATGACTGGGGTGAAAATGAACCGTTACCGGAAACCATCAACACAGAAGCGGATGAATGCAATCCTTATTTTCTGTCAGACGGAATAACCCTCTATTTTGCCTCAAACAGAAAAGGCTCCATGGGTGGTTACGATCTGTATGTTACCAGGCTAAACAGTTCCAAAAACACCTATTTGTTGCCAAGTCAATTGGACAAGCCATTCAACTCTTCCGCCAACGACTATTTTCTTATCATCGACGAATTTGCAAAAAGGGGTTATCTGGCCACAGATAGAAACCAGCCCAAAGATTATGTCGCCATTTACACCTTTATCCCCAGCCGGATCAAAAATATGTTGCAAGGTAAAAGTACCAAAGAACTCGAAGACTTTGCACAAATTCGCTCTATCAAGGCCACACAAAAAGGAAAGAATTTGGACTCTCTGTTACAGAACAGTCAGGCTCCCATTTTGACAACTATCCGTGAAAACGAACCTGATATCATTTTCGTCATCAATGATACGCTACAATACAGCAAGGAAAGTGATTTTCAATCGGAGGAAGCCAGAAAAGAATATATTTCCTACCGTTCCACCTATCAAAAATACGCCAAGTCTCAAATACAACTGGAAGAGAAAAGAGCTCAATACCTGCAAGCCAGTCCGGAAGTACAGAAACAACTCAGTGCAGAAATCTTGCAGTTAGAATCTGACATACTGAAAGTTAAGAAAGAACTTCCAGCCATGGAAAAAAGAGTTCGTAATCTGGAGATTACAAAAATTTCAAAATAAGATAGTTTACTTACGTTTTTCCAAAAAAAAACGTATCTTTCCGTAAAATTTTCAAAAACAATGGATTTGGTACTGATCATCGGACTTATTATTCTGGGAATTTTCTTCATGATTATTGAAGTCTATCTGATTCCCGGCATTTCGATTGCAGGAATCGGCGGAGTTGCCTGTATGGCCGGAGGTATCATCATAGCCTACAAAAAATTTGGAACAGGTTCCGGCACATTGACGCTGGCTATTTCAGTTTTGGTGCTCGGCATTGTACTTTATTGGTTTTACAAGTCAAAGACTCTGGACAAGATGGCACTCAAGTCTGAAATCAATTCAAAGACAGAACCGTTTCAAGGATTGAATGTTTCCGTCGGAGATACAGGCGTAACCATTTCACGCCTCGCCCCCATCGGCAAGATTTTAGTCAACGGAAAAACCATCGAAGGCCGTTCAGAAAATGAGATGATTGACGAAAACACCCCCATCATAGTTACGGAAATCGGCACCTACAATGTCCTTGTCCGCGTAAACAAAGAGAAACAATAATAACCCTTTTATAGAATACATCATGGTTGCAACACTATTAATCATCCTCATCGTATTGGTCGTAATAATGTTTTTTTATTACGTACCTTTCTTCTTGTGGTTATCCGCAAAAGTAACAGGAGTAAACATTTCACTGATACAGCTCTTTCTGATGCGTATCCGGAAAGTTCCACCCCAAAGAATCGTCAATGCCCTGATTGAAGGTCATAAGGCCGGTTTGAGAGACTTGAAGCGTGACGAGTTGGAAGCACACTACCTGGCAGGCGGTCACGTCGAAAAAGTGGTACATGCCATGGTTTCAGCTTCCAAAGCAAATATCGACCTCTCCTTCCAGATGGCAACCGCCATTGACTTGGCAGGACGCGATGTTTTCGAAGCTGTACAGATGTCCGTAAATCCAAAAATCATTGACACCCCACCGGTAGCAGCAATGGCTATAAACGGCATACAGCTGATTGCCCGTGCCCGTGTAACCGTTCGTGCAAACATCCGCCAGTTGGTTGGTGGTGCAGGCGAAGAGACCATTCTGGCACGTGTCGGCGAAGGTATCATTTCGGCCATCGGCTCTGCCGATTCCCACAAAGACGTACTGGAACACCCTGATTCCATTTCCAAAATGGTTTTAAAGAAAGGACTTGATGCCGGTACCGCTTTCGAAATCCTTTCCATCGACATCGCCGACATTGACGTAGGCAAGAACATCGGTGCCGAATTGCAAATGGACCAGGCCAATGCAGATAAAAACATTGCTCAGGCCAAAGCGGAGGAACGTCGTGCCATGGCTGTCGCACTTGAACAAGAAATGAAAGCCAAAGCCCAGGAAGCCCGCGCCAAAGTGATCGACGCAGAGGCTGAAGTTCCCAAAGCCATGGCTGAAGCTTTCCGCAGCGGAAACCTCGGCATTATGGACTATTACAGAATGAAAAATATCGAATCGGACACCAACATGCGGGATTCCATATCAAAACCCGGCACTAAAAACGAATCAAAGTAACAGCATAAAGATGAAAGTCTTTCCGGCATCAGAACTCCTTATAAATGCAGATGGAACCATTTTCCATCTGCATTTAAAATCTGGACAAGTATCAGACACAATTCTATTGGTCGGAGATCCGGGGCGTGTCGATATGGTTGCAGGTTTTCTGCATGACATTGAATGCCGGGTGTCAAATCGCGAGTTTGTCACCGTCACCGGCCGGTATAAGGACAAACGTATTTCCGTAGTCGGCACAGGTATCGGTACGGACAATATTGATATAGTCCTCAACGAACTGGATGCCTTGGCAAACATAGACCTCAGCACCAGAACAGAGAAACCTGTAAAAAAGTCACTGACTCTCATCCGAATAGGAACCTGCGGCGGTATGCAAGCGGATCTTCCGGTCGGAAGTTTTCTCATCTCCGAGAAGTCCATCGGTTTCGACGGTGTCCTCAACTTTTACGCAGGCCGTGACGAGGTTTGCGACCTTGACTTTGAAAAAGCTTTTTGCCAGCAGATGGAATGGCCGGCACAGATGGCGGCCCCCTACGTCATTTCAGCCAATCCTGAATTGGTGGAACGCATCGGCCGGGATGACATGCATCGCGGTGTGACCATCTCCGCCAACGGCTTCTACGGACCACAAGGACGAGCGTTGCGTATTCCCCTGGCAAAGCCCGACATGAATGTCAAACTGGAAAGCTTCAAATACGGTAAATACCGCATCACCAATTACGAAATGGAAAGTTCGGCTGTTGCCGGCCTATCAGCATTATTGGGACACAAGGCTATGACTGTCTGTGTAGTCATCGCCAATCGCCTGGCCCAAAATGCCAAAACCGATTATCAATCAGCCATGCATGAATTGATCGAAAAAGTTCTGGAAAGATTATAAGACATGAACGAAGATACTATTTGTGCCATCTGTACAGCACCCGGAATGGGTGCAATCGCCGTAATCCGCGTTTCCGGCCCTGAAGCCTTTTCCATCTCCGATAAGATTTTCAAGGCGGCAGCGGCTACTAAAAGCATTTCCAATGCCGAGGATCATACGGTACTACTTGGCAACATCCACCAGGATGAACGGATCATCGATGAAGTCGTGGCCACCATTTTCCGAAATCCACATTCTTATACCGGTGAAGACACTGTAGAATTTTCTTGCCACGGTTCAGTCTATATCCAGCAAAAGATCATCCAGCTTCTGATTAAAAACGGTTGCCGCATGGCAGAACCTGGCGAATATTCCAGGCGAGCCTTTACAAACGGGAAAATGGACCTTTCCCAGGCCGAAGCCGTAGCAGACCTGATTGCATCCACTTCCGCCTCCAACCACAAATTAGCCATGCAGCAGATGCGCGGAGGTTTTTCCCGCGAATTGGACAAGCTCCGAAACGACTTGCTCCATTTCGTCACCATGATAGAGCTTGAACTTGATTTCAGCGAAGAAGAAGTGGAATTTGCCAACAGAAAAGACCTGAACGAACTGGCCGAAAAATTAGAAACACATCTGCACAAGCTCACAGATTCCTTCCGTCTCGGGAACGCCCTTAAAAATGGGATTCCGGTGGCCATCGTCGGAGAAACCAATGCCGGAAAATCGACCCTTCTGAATAAACTCCTGAACGAAGACCGCGCCATCGTTTCAGCGATAAGCGGCACCACGCGCGACGTCATTGAAGATACCGTCAACATCAACGGCCTCACCTTCCGTTTCATAGACACAGCCGGCCTCCGCCAATCCACACAGGACGAAATAGAGAAGTTGGGCATCGAACGTACCTATCAGAAAATCGAACAAGCCCACATTGTCCTCTGGGTCATAGACTCCACCATGGTAAGCGAGCACATCGAGTGGATGGCTGGTAAAATCATTCCCCGAACCAAGGACAAAAGCCTTATCATCCTCTTCAACAAGTCCGACAAGATTTCTAAAGAAGAGCAGCTGGTTTTGGATGACCTTTTCAAAATTTACTCCAAGAACCGCATTCACCTGTCAGCCAAAAAAGGCGAAAACTTAGATATCCTACGGGGAAAACTGCTTGAAATTGCAGGGCTTCCCGACCTGGAACGCCAAGATATCGTGGTGACCAACCTCCGGCATTACGAAGCCCTCACCCTCGCCCACGAAGCCATCTTGCGCGTTCAGCAAGGCCTCCGCGACAACCAGTCCAGCGAATTCCTCTCCCAGGACATCCGCGAATGTCTGCACCATTTGGGGCAGATTACAGGGGTTATCACTTCCGACGAGGTACTGCAAAATATCTTCAAAAATTTCTGCATCGGGAAATAATGGCTTAGAATTAACAGTAAGCAACTGTAATCAATAAGCAAGAAGTCTCTCATTATGAGGGACTTTCTTTGTTTTAACACTTATCCATCACTTTTTGTTAGTACCCGTTTTTCATCCTATTTTCGTACCGTATTTCTACCGCGAAACAATTCTGCGGTAAGTCCCGATGTCACACCGACGCATTAGTTGACATGTGTTGACAATGGTTTACGTATGGCGACAGAAAGGAGGCGAAATTAAAACGAATAATGGTATGGAAGTAAAGCGAACTTGTAAATGGTGTGGCAAGGTGTTCATTGCCCAAAAGACGACTACCCAATATTGTAGTCTTCAATGCGCACAACGTGGATATAAACAACGTGTTCGCGAGAAAAGAGATGAACTTAAAAGGAGTCAAGAACTCTTACGTCCTACTGTTTCCTTAGAGGGTCAAGACTATTTAACCTTTTCCAAAGTAGCAAGTTTGATGGGGACCAGTAGGCAATACATCTACAAATTGGTAAAGCAAGGCAAACTGCGCGCATCCAGATTGAGTGAAAGGATGTCTTTTATTCGCAGGGCGGACATTGAGCTGATGCTAAAATCTAAGCCATACGAGCGCATTATGCCTAAAGAGGAGATAAACATTGCTGAATACTACACAGCCGAGGAGATTTCAGAAAAGTATAAAGTCAATGCTAAATGGGTCTGGACTTTTACTAGGCAGAACAAGATACCGAAAATGCGTATCCGTAAGTTCAACTACTATAGCAAGAAACATATTGATACAGCTTTCGCCAAATACGAAGTTGATACAGAACTATCTGAATGGTACACCCCTGAAAATATAGTCGAAAAATATGGTATGACACGCAGTGCTATTCGAAGCCAAGTTTATCGGAACAATATCCCCTCCAAGAAAGAGCATGGGAAGATATTTTATTCCAAATATCATTTTGATTTGTCTAAATCAGAAGGACAACGCAAAGAAGAATATTACTATACCATCCAAGAGGCTATGGCAAAATTTCATTTGACAAGAGATGCCGTTTATGGAACTCTACGTTTCCATGGCATTGAGAGAGTAAAAGTCGGGAAGTTCGTTAAGTTTCTCAAAGTTGATTTTGACAAGATCATGGGCGAAGTTCAAACGGGATAAAGCCTATTTGAAATGATATAGAACTTATTTCCAAATGATTATTTTAAGCAAAACATCATTCAAAACCTTTGCAACAACTATCAAGTACTAACTATAAGAAACAAGAAATCATGTTCGAATGTAAAACTGTAACACTTAGAACTCGTCCCATCAAACATGGGCAATTATCTTTCTATCTGGACTATTATCCAGGCTATAGAGATAAGGAAACAATGAAAGTAATCCGTCATGAATCTTTAGGCATCTACATCTATGAAAAACCCAAGAACCGTAGGGAACGTGAATTTAACGAGCAAATGACCGAAAAGGCCGAAGCTATTCGTTGCCGCCGATTCGATGCAATAGTCAACGAGCGATATGACTTTCTCGACAAAAGCAAACTTAAAGGTGACTTTTTAGAATACTATCGCCGTCAGCTATGCAAACATGATCAAAAGTGGAAATTCGTCTATATCCACTTCAGCAATTTTGTAGGTGGTAAATGCATCTTTGAGGAAATAGACATCGATCTTTGTAACAAATTCAGAGAATATTTACTAACAGCTAAAAAGTTAAAGAGCAATAATGACACCATCTCTCAAAACTCCGCTTCCGGTTATTGGTCCACATTCCGGGGTTTTCTCAAAGACCTGTATCGCGCCAAACTGATACGTAACAACATTAACGATTTCTTGGATAAAATCGTAACCGAAGATATTGACAAAGATTTCCTGACACAACAAGAATTATACAAATTGGCTGAAACGCCGTGCGATATACCCGTTTTGAAAACAGCTTCGCTATTTGCGTGTCTTACGAGTCTGCGTATCAGTGATATTTTGGCTTTGCGATGGGAAAATATTCAGGACTACTACGATGGAGGCAAGTTTATGAAGATTATCACGCAGAAAACGAAATCCATTGATACTATCCCTATCAGCAAGGAAGCATTGGAACTTATAGGCAATACTGGTGAGGGAATTATATTCAAAGGGCTTAGACGTAGCATGACACAAGCACCAATGAAGAAATGGATAAAGTCTGCTGGAATAACCAAAAACATCACGTTCCATAGCTACCGTAGAACTTTTGCGACTCTGCAAGCAGCAGCCGGAACGGATATTATCACTATAGCCAGTATTATGACACACAAAAGTATTTCTACCACGCAGCTTTATACAAAAACCGTTGATGCCAACAAACGTAAAGCTTCTTCGAAGATTACGCTTAAACGTCAAGAAGAGTAGTGAATATTAAATAGCCCTAATAGGTATTTGGAGTATGATTTAAGGTCTGATTTATAGGGAATCTCTTAATTAGTATAAAGATCCTGTTGTTATTGAGAAGTAATAAGCAATAATTGGAAGTATGCAGATAATTTTGTCTGACCATTTTATAATCCAGTTACTTACAATTATGAATATTAAGACAACAGAACTCGCACTACTCTGGCTCATGCCGGGCATTACATTTTTAGCGATCGCTTCTTTAGTAGCTTATCAAATAGGCACTGATTTCAACAATCATTGGATAGTGGAATCAGTTGCCTTTTTTGTTGTGTTCGTGCTACTACAGACTCTTTATGGACTGTTACAAACCATGTTGTCAGAGTTTTTCTTTTCGAAAGCAAACCATCTGTCTATTCCTGTCGACAATATTACATCTAACGTAACCTTACCTACCAATAGCACTGTCAGTACCTGTCTAGATAAATTAACCTTAATACAAAATGAAAAACGGAAGAAAGCAGAATCGGACAAACAACGAAGAACCCAAATTCTTGTGGAATATGCCAATGTCGTTTTAAGTAATCACATGAATAAAAATCATTTGGAAACCATTCTGAAAAATGTCGAGCTATTTACCACATCACCCGAAGTTGATTTTACTTCTGCTGAGACCGATGGCTCTCTTGGAACTGCCGATCTTCGCCACTTTGCATGGAACATTGGTAAGAGATTGGGCTATGACCGGATGACACAAGCCAAATTCATCAAACAATGTTTTCCAAAGGAATTTATGAACTGCGAACTGCCTACTATCATCCGTAACCTGTCGGATGAGGTCACATCCATTATAAAAATAGACAAACCGGACAAAGGAAGCTATGACTTTCATTGGGAAGCAATAGGACTTGCCAATCCGTTGGATATAACATCTAAAAACCTTTCAAAGGAGGCTGTCTGAACTTACTTGGAAATGATTCCATACTTATTCTAATCTTTTGAAATCAGCATAAGGTCATTGGATTCCTTTGCAGCGTTTACAAAAATAAAAATTAATGAAGAACGAATTAACATTCAACGACCTTCCAATGGTTGTAAAGGAACTCTGCAACAAGGTTGAGAGTTTAGAAGAGACGCTGCTAAAACAAGTAACTAGCCGACCTGCTCCTGTGTATGAAAATCGCCACATTCCAATGACTTCAGAAGAAGCTCGCGAGTATTTAAAGATGCCGAAATCTACTTTTTACTTCAAAGTAGGTAATGGTGAAATACCGGCTGTTAAGCAAGGTAAACGCTACTACCTCTACAAAGACGAACTGGATTACTGGCTGGAAACCGGAAGAAAGAATGCTCCTGCACTCTCTGCCGAAGAGATGAATGCCGCAATCTTGGCTTCTCACAAACGGAAACCTAACTCTACAAACTATTGATGTGTATGGAATACGGAAGAGAGAGGAGGCCGATAAAACGAGAAGAGGCTTGGCAGCTGTGGCAACAGTCTATTCTTAGCATTACGGGTAATTATGAAAAGGCTCCCGAAGTCTTCAAGATTGACGATACAGTAATCGGCACATTAGGCAATTTCAGTGCATCTATTGGCAAAGCTAAAAGCAAAAAGACATTCAATGTCTCAGCAATTGTAGCTGCCGCCTTAAAAAATGGTAAGGTACTGAATTATTCAGCCTCGTTTCCTTCCGACAAATCGACTATCATCTATATAGATACAGAGCAAAGCCCCTATCACTGCCTGAAAGTGATGAAACGAATATTTCAATTGGCAGGGCTCTCTACAGAAGCCAACCATCCCTGTTTTAAGTTTCTAGCATTACGCAAAAATACACCGGAAGAACGAATAGCCATCATAGATGAAGCTATTTATGGAACAGATAATGTTGGTTTAGTTGTCATAGACGGCATTAGAGATTTAGTTTACGACATAAACAGTCCAAGCGAATCAACCTACATTATTTCCAAGCTCATGCAATGGACTGATGAAAAACAGATTCATCTTCATACCATCCTCCATCAGAATAAAGGAGATGAGAATGCACGAGGGCATATTGGTACGGAACTAAGCAACAAGGCGGAAACCATTCTCCAAGTAGAGAAAGACAAGGCGGACTCAAACATCAGTAAAGTCGAAGCAGTTCACATTCGAGCAATGGATTTCAAACCGTTTGCTTTCCGCATCAACGAGCAGGCGTTACCTGAAATTGTAGAGGACTATGTAGTGGAGGAATCGAAACCAGGTCGTCCGCCTAAAGAACCATTCGATCCATATAAGGAAATTAAGGCAGAGCAGCATGAGAGGGCTTTAAGGTTTGTATTTGCGAAGAAGGGAGTTTATGGCTATGAAGAATTACAAGAAGCTTTGGTTGAAGCATACAATGAAGCGGGCTATCCTATCGGTCGTAATAAGGTCACCAAGGTTATCACATTCCTCAGGAATAAGCGGATGATTCTACAAGAAAATGGTAAGAAGTATTCGCTTAATCCAGACAGGCATTACTAAGCCCAACCACTTTACTTTATTCTCGATGCCTATATATTGAGATTAGCTAAAGCACTATCTTTAAATATGGATGGAGTTCCCGATTTGAGAACTCCATCCATACCTTTTTAAGCCAACTAGACACACAGCTTGCTGCCACTTTAGTACCTTTTCCCATTGCAAATTTTGCAAATGGGGTATTAGGCTACCCCACTGATAAATCAGTGTGCCATTGGGCAAGCCCCCAATGCATAAATCATCTGATACCTCTTGTGCACTTACCACATTCTTTTACCATCAACCATGAAAGCATGTTTTTCTATTTAACGAATTATCTGAAATCAAATTCCAATTTCTATAAACGTATCTGTCCTCAGTTAATAAAAAGCGAGTAAAAATATTTTTTTATGCAATATTCTATCTTTGAACATCTCTGTATCTGGTAGCATTTGAAATTAACTTCGTACCAATAAGTTCAATTTCACATATAAAAGCAATAAGATTGAAGCAATTCGCAATGAAATTTACAAAATAAAACATTAAAAGTGCACTGATCTCATTATTTATAGGTAACTTTGTGATTAGTAAATATCAAATTTTGATTAGAATGAAACCCAATAAAGACATCAATCGAATTAAAGTCGTTTTAGCCGAAAAAAAAAGAACCAATAAATGGCTGGCTGATGCACTAGGGAAAGACCCTGCTACTGTTTCTAAATGGTGTACAAACACTGCACAACCAGGTATTGAAACTCTCTTACAGATAGCAAAAGCCCTAGAAGTTGATGTAAAGGATCTTTTGAACTCATCAAAAGAAGAAGTAAAGTATATAAGGATTAATTGAAGTTATGGCAATAAAGAACAACACATATAATATGTCTTTCGTGGCAGGTGCTGCCATGATGAATGAAACATATGCAGTTGCCAAAGCTTATCTGGAATGTGATGGAGACTGGATTCTGACAAAGGAAAAGACATTTAGAGATAATTTGATGGAAAAAGACAAGCTATCCTCCAATCAACGTTATTTTACATTGATGAAACAGCGCATAGAAGCCCTCAACGAAGACGAAATACAGGTTTTAGTAAATGGTACAATAGCTGTACGTAGAACTATCGTGCTACTTGCCATATGTAAGGCTCATTCATTGATATATGATTTCATCGCAGAGAACGTAAGAGATTGTTTCTATAACCTCCATGAAAAAGTTACCCATGCTAATTTCAATGAATTTTATAACGAGAAGAAATATGAGCATCCTGAATTAGAACAAGTCACAGAAAAGACGCTCAACAAGGTGAAACAGGTAATATTTCGAATACTTGAACAAACAGAATTGGTAGAAACCGCTGAAAATGGAATGCTAAAGCGTCCATATCTAACAGAGGAATTGGAACGTCTTATCGTGAAAGATGGTGCAGAATGGCTGGCTATCTACCTCTATTCTAATAATGAAATTTCTAATTTAAACGATTTGTATGCTTAATAAATCATTTGAAGATATGGATACGCTTTTCGATAGCGTATTTAATAAGTTAATCTCACCAGAGTTCGGAAAAAATCTGGGAGGAGAGCTTTCTTTGTATATTCAGCCTGTGCCATCAGACAAACAATCAGAAGTGGATGATCAGGTAAAACGACTTACAAATCGCTTGAGTAAAAAAGGAACTAAATCTATAGCTATTAATCTCTACGATTTATGCATGGAAATTCTTGCAGAAGAAGGTGTGCTTGAACCTATATTGGAAGAAGAGACAACTATTTCGCCAGACGATATTGTAGCTACACTTGACAGTGTACTTGATATTAAGTCTGTAGTAATACCGCGAATTCACAAAGCTATAACTAATGATGACCCTTCCTTCGTATTTATTAGTGGTGTAGGCAGCATTTATCCTTTCGTACGCTCACACGGAATATTAAATAACATAGATGAGCTTACCGATAATTGTAATTTGGTAATGTTTTTCCCCGGAGACTATAACAATCTACAGTTGAAACTCTTTGGCAAAATCTCAGACGAGAATTATTACAGAGGGCACAACTTGAACGAAGTAAAAGACATTTAAGGCATGATACAGGAACTTATTTACAAGAAAGACATCAATCGTCCTATTAATGGTGTTATCAAGGCTGATAGCAAGACTGAACTGGCTAATGAAATCACCGAGTATGTAATCACAGCTGAACAGCAACAGCCCAAGTTATTGCCTGCTCTATTCAGAACTTTAGTACCGGGAGGAAGATCAACATGTGTCTGGATCTCCGGAGACTTCGGTAGTGGTAAATCTCACCTGCTGAAGATTCTTTCTTACGTACTTGAAAACGAATTGACTATTGAAGGGCGTAAATGTGCAGAAATATTTGCAAAGAAAGCCGATGCTGACTTTGAGTTGGAAGGCGATATTCGTCGTGCATGCACGATACCTACAGAAAGCGTGCTTTTCAACATACAAGAGAAACTGGATGGTGTGGCAAAAGGGAGCATAGACCCTGTACTAAACATATTCTTGAAGGAATTCAACCGCAAGATGGGTTTCGATGATAAGAAACCTGAAATTGCTGAGATTGAGCGTTACTTCGACAGTAAAGGTAAGTTTGACTATTTGAAACAAGAATTCAAATCTCGTTTTGGCGAGCAGTGGGAAGATGCCCGCAAGTCAATATTGCTAAAACAACAAAAGCTTGCAGAAATTCTGGCTGACATGGAAGGTATTTCAAAAGAAATTGCCTACCAAAACATTCAGACCCAAATAAAGAACTATAAGCTGGATATTGATGGTTTTGTGGGACTTGTAAAAACTCATCTGGAGAAACAACAACCTGAATCTCGTTTCATATTCTTTGTAGACGAAGTTGGTCAGTTTATCGGTAAGGACGTGCACCGTATGCTAAGTCTGCAGACCATTGCAGAAGGTCTTATTGACAAGACGAATGGACGTGCGTCTGTCATCGTTACTTCGCAGATGGACATCGATGCTACACTGGGCGACTTGGAAAAGCAACAAAAATATGACTTTTCCCGAATACAAGGACGTTTCACTACTCGTATCAGCCTAACCAGTGCTAATGCAGATGAGGTTATCCAGCGGCGTTTGCTCGAAAAGAAGGATGAACCGCAGGCGCAGCTCTGCCGTGTTTACGAGAATCAGAAAAATATCATCAAGAGTTTGTTCAACTTCAGTGACAGCAGCCAGTTCAAGACAAACTACAAAAGTGCCGACCAATTTGCCATCGACTTCCCGTTTGTGGATTATCAGTTCGATTTGCTTCAACGTTCCATCATAGAGTTGAGCAAAAATAATGCCTTCAGCGGAACTCAGCAATCTGTCGGTGAACGTTCGCTCTTGACTATCACTCAGGAAGTAGCCAAGGCATACAAGGATAAAGACTTAAATCAGATTGTTCAGTTCAGTGATATGTATGAGGGCATCCGTGGTATCCTTCAAACCAAGATACAATCAGATATCCAACAGGCAGAACGCACTCTCGACGACGAATTGGCTATAAGCGTTTTGAAAGTATTGTTCCTTATTAAGTATGTGAAAGGATTCCCCTCAACAACCGATAATATTACAAAAATAATGCTTCCTACTCTTAACACCGATTTTCCGGAATATAAGAGTCGCATACAGGAAGCATTGAACAAATTGGTTCGTACCTCATATATTGAAAAAGGTGCCGGTGATGAATATCATTATCAGACCAACGAAGAAAAGGATATTGAAACTGAAATCAAGAACGAGGATATAGCACCTGATGCTATCAATAATGAGTTGAAAAAGATATTCCGTGACGAAATCTTCTCAGATTCAAAAATCAAGCTTTCAGCCAATAAGATATTCTCTTATGGCCGCATGGTCGATGAACAGCAGGATGGTCGTGATGCTGAAATGTATATTCACTTCATCACTCCACTGAATATGAGCGTAAGCACTGCCCCTCAGTCGATGATGATGTATTCCATGGGGCATAGTAATCAGCTGTGTGTGGTTCTTGGCGAAGATAAATATATGTCAGAAGACTTGGCAATGTTCAAGAAAGCAGATAAGTGCCTCACTCGCATGCTATCGGGACAGGGCAATGAATATCGTCAACAGATTGTTTCTGACAAGCGTCGTGTAAATGCACAACGCCGCACTACTATAACCGAACGATTGACAGAACTTACAAAGAACGCTCGTCTTTATATGGCCGGACAAGAATTGATCGATATCCGTTCATCAGAACTTAAAACCCGCTTGAACGATGGCATGACAAGGCTTGTTGAGATAGTCTATTCAAACCTAAAAATGCTTACTATAGAATATGATGATTCTATGCTTCGCGGCATCATAAACTACAACGATAACGGCGGATTTCCATGGGAAAAAGAGATGGATAACTGCATGGTCGAGATTCTAAACTGGATAAATCGAAACAAGAGCCTGAGCATCCGTACTAAAGCAAAAGACCTTGTGGAATATTTCAAGGGAAATGGTTATGGCTGGTATGAAACGGCTACATTATGCATTCTTGCCAAACTTTATAAGATGGATAAGGTTTTATTCCGTAGCAATGGCTCTATTGTTGCCGATCGTGACCTTTACGCCAATATGACTAACTCCAATCAGCAAACTGTACTAATCGTTGATATCGAAGAGACGATCACCAACAGTCAGATAGCTATGCTAAAGAATCTCTACAAAGAGTTCTTCGACGATGAAAGTTGTTCTGCTCAAGGAGCAAAAGATGTACATAGTGCTTTTGTTGCTCGTTTGAACAAAGAGATAGCAAAACTACGCTCGGTGAATGATCAATGGCATTTTGCTTTCATTAAACCTGTCGAAAAGATTCTTCCTATTCTTACTCAGCTAGCAGGAAGCGTATATCCGGCTCTTTATAACAACAAAGCCAAAATGGAAGAAGCATTAGATTTGAAGGAAGAAATCGATGAGGTTTGTCAGTTTGTTGCCGGACGCCAGTTTGAAATCTTCAAGCGTATTGATACGCTAAAGAAAGGTAATCAGGCAAACCTGTCATACGTAACTGCCGAACCGATTTTTACTATCAATGCCATCTATGAATCAAAGTCTCCTTGGAAGATGATGACCCAGGCAAATGAGACGTTGCAATCTATCTCCGATGAAATAAAAGTAAAACAGGACACAGCTCGTCATGAGGTGGAGGAATTAATTGACGGCAAGCTACAAAATTTGATATCACTTCCTGCTTATGCTACACTTGAAGCAAGCCAGCAGAGTCAGATTAATGCAATGTTTGAATCCCTGAAAATCTCTATTAAAGACGAGAGATACATTGGTAACCTTTTGGCTCAAAAAGACAATGTCAACAAAGCCTATAATCGGTGCCTTGAATCTATACCCCAATGGCTAGAGGAAAAGCAGAAAGAAGAGGAGGAACTTATTCGTCGCGAACAGGATACCAAAGGGAAAGGAGCAGAGAAAGCTCTTCCTCCAACTTCAAAGAAAGTTATACGCAAATTTGTAAACCTGCAGAAAGCGATGAGTGTAAAATTCGGCAAGCCAATGCTAGAGACAAAAGAAGATGTGGAAGATTATATCAACACTCTTCGCACTCAGCTTTTGGAGTATATAGACAAAAATAACAACATTATGTTGAACTAATAAAACGTACTCATATATGGCAACAAATACAGCCGCACTGAAAACCTTTGCACAACAGACCCGTGCCAAACTGATTTCGCTCATACAGACCAAACTACAATTTGTGTTGCAAGCAGATTCTGCCGAGCTGCGTGGTTTCGAGGTTCAAATAGATAAACTTCGCAAGGAGATTGCGAAGAAAACAGAAAAGATAGTAATAGAGGAAGTGGCCTACACCTGGTTCAACCGTGTGATGGCACTCCGCTTTATGGATGCCAATGGCTATAATGCTCCAATGATAGTTTCTGCTGCTACGGGACAGACTCGTCCTGAGATTTTGCAGGACGCCATGGGTGGAAACATTGATGACGAACTGAGACTCTCGGATGAAGATAAGTTGTTGCCCGAAGCAAAACTCTATCGTCGACTTCTCATTGCCGTGTGCAATCAGAAGTCTGATTCAATGCCTTTCCTCTTTGAACGTATAGCCGATTATTCAGAACTTCTTTTGCCTGATGATTTATTGTCAGAACAGAGTTTTGTCAGCGACATCCGTCAGAGAATGACCAATGAAGATTGTCAGAACGTGGAACTCATGGGTTGGCTCTATCAGTTCTATATCATCGACCGCAAAGCGGATGCTGAAACCAAGAAGAGCAAAAAAGGTGGGCTAAAGAGTGATGAGCAGGCAGCAGCCACGCAGCTTTTCACTCCCCACTGGGTGGTGCGCTACATGGTAGAAAATTCTCTTGGTAAGATATGGATGACATTGCACCCTGAGAGCAGTCTTATCAATGAAATGCCCTACTACATCAAGTCGCCCGAAGGACAAGTTGACCCAATACCTGAAGATATTCACTCTGCTTCTGATATACGCTTTATCGATCCTTGTATGGGTAGCGGTCACGTGTTGGTATATGCTTTCGACCTCTTTACTAAGATGTATGAGGAAGAAGGCGAACCGCATAAAAATATTCCAGGACTCATCTTGACGAACAATATCTTCGGTATTGATATTGACCCTCGTTGCTATCAGTTGGCAAGCTTTGCGCTGACGATGAAAGCTCGTGCTTATTATAGCAGATACTTGCGCCATACTGTCTCGCCCAATGTGATTGCTTTGCAGAACGTTGATTATGATACAATAGAGTCAGTTGGCAATTGGGATGAAAAATCTCTGATGTGGCAATTCGAAAATGTAGATACCATTGGCTCTTTGCTGAAAATCACTCCGAAAGAATGTGCTGCCATCAAGATAGATTCCGGTTTGTTTGGTGCAAATCAGCAAATATTGAAGAGGCAAGCTGAGTTTCTTTCAGGTTCTTATCATTGTGTAGTTACTAATCCTCCTTACTTGGGAAAAGGATTCTGCGATGAACTCAAAAACTACGTGCAGAAGGAATACCCAAATTCAAAGTCAGATACCATGGCTACCTTTATGGAACGTTGTTTAGAGCTAAGTACTAAAAATGGTAAAATGGCTATGATAAATATGCAATCGTGGATGTTTTTATCTTCTTATGAGAAACTGCGAAAAGATTTGCTCAATCATTTCAACATCGATAGCCTATTACATCTTGGTCCTCATACTTTCGATGAGATTAGTGGTGAAGTGGTACAAAATGCAGCATTTGTTATTGCGAATCATACGCCAAATAGATATGGAGGCACTTATTATAGATTGGTTGGCGGTGGAAATTGCTACTCCAAAGAAATAATGTTTTTAGACCCCGGACAAATCGATACTGAACAAAAAGAATGGCAAGATGTTATCTTCAGAAGTATCTCACAGAAGAACTTTGAGAAGATTCCGGGTTATAGAATAGGATTTTGGCTTAATGAGAAGGTTATTGGTAATTGGAGAAAAGGGCAATTAGACGAGAATAAACTTATCATACGACAAGGACTTGCAAGCGGTGATAATGAGAGATTTATTCGATCATGGTATGAATCATCATATAATAAAATAGGTTTTAATATTAATTCCTTTGAATCTGCATTAAAATCAAATTACAAATGGTTCCCGTATAACAAAGGTGGAGATGCTCCTAAATGGTTTGGTAATAATTATTATGTTATTTCTTTTGATAATCAGTCTTATATTACTTTATCCAATCAAGGCAACAAGCTACCCTCTAAACAATTATATTTCAAAGAAGGTTTAACTTTTCCACGTATTGGAAATGGAAAATTTACATCAAGGTTCTCTTCATCAGGATATATCTTCGACTGTAACGCTCCTATGGGATTTTCTAATAATGAGTTACTGGTCAAATTAGCTTATTTGAACACCAAGCCAATAAATTCCTTTCTAAAAGTATTGTGTCCAACATTGACATTTCAAGTAGGTGATTTAAGGTTAGCCCCATACATATCGAATATACCCAATAAAGATTCTGTAAATAGAATTGTCAATCAATGTATATCTATTTCCAAGCAAGACTGGGATGCTCATGAGACCAGTTGGGATTTCCAACAGAACGCATTAATACGTTACAAAAGGGATTTCGGTCAGAACTGTGGTAATTTGGATATGCTCGATGATGAGGACAGAAAAGAAATCATGAAGATGTTACATGTACCTACCGAAAATCATCAGTTGTCCGACTATATGGCAGCTTACAAATCGGAATGGGAAACCAAGCTCATGCAACTCCATGCCAACGAAGAAGAACTCAATCGCCAATTCATTGACTTCTATGCCTTGCAAGATGAGCTTACTTCCGATGTACCACTTAATGAAATCACTATCCTCCAAAAAGGAGAGATAACAATAAAAAATGAAGGCCCTTATTTTGGTACAATAGTATGGCATGAGGATGTAGTAATAAAGCAGCTTATAAGCTACCTTGTAGGCTGCTATATGGGTCGTTACTCGGTAGATAAGCCAGGACTAATCATTGCCAGTCAAGGGCAAGATTTATCTAGTCTTGGACTTGAAGTGGAAGGCCTATTCGGTTCGGGCAATAACACCATTGCTATAGACGATGATGGCATTATTCCATTCATTCAAGAGCAAGATTTCTTTGCCGACAACATGACAGAACGCATAGAGATGGCAATAAAAGAGATTTTTGGAAAAGAGAACTACTACGATAACTTGAAATACATCAATGATGCATTGGGTGGTGAACTTCGTGAATACCTTTTCAAGTCATTCTATGCAGACCATGTGCAGATGTACTCCAAACGACCAATCTACTGGCTTTTCTCCTCAAAAATGGGCGACAAGAAAAAGAAAGGTTATTTCAAGGCTATGGTCTATATGCATCGCATAGAAGATGATACGCTATCCAAACTACATGCCGACTACGTACATCCCTATATTGAAAAGGTGGAAATGCAACAGAAAGAAGCCGAAGACGAAGCCTCACGCGACGACCTTAGCACAGCACAGCGAAACAAAGCCATACGAACGGCAGATGAGCTAAAAGACAAAGTGCGTGAAGTGCGTGCCTTCGAACAACAACTGGTGGAAATGGCAAGCCATCGCTTAACTATCGACCTTGATGATGGTGTGAAAGCCAACTATCCCAAATATTATCCATTGGTAGAACCTATCAAAGGATTGGAAAGCAGTGAAGAATAAAACAACTATAAAATGACTGGTAGATATTCAAATACTAACGATTTAGGTGTATCCGTTCTTAATCTTTGTATATCAAAGAATTTGAAATGGATATGCCGTAATACCACTAACAGCGATGTCGGTATTGACGCAACAGTTGAACAAGTTATTGCCGATAATCCAACAGCTAAATATATATCAATCCAGCTTAAAACAGGTTTTGGAAATATACATATTGATAAGGACAGTAATTTCACATACTATATAGACAATATTCATTACGAATACTGGTTATCGTCAAGTGTGCCGGTTATTTTAGCATTATGCGATCCTGAGAAAGAAATAATATATTGGACTTTAGTTAAGAAACATAATATTTCTAAGACTAATAAAGAACATAAGATTACTATTCTTAATACTCATCAGCTCAATAAAGATTCTTTAAATGAATTAAATACTATAATAGATACTTACCAATCAGATTTTACACTACCTGAATTAGAAGAAAATGACATCTATGACACAGAGTATTGGGCGGAACTACTTGGCAATTGTGCGGAAGCGATATCAAATAGCACACTAGTATTCAATCAACTTGATAATAAATATAAAAGTCATAACGAGGATATGATTAAATTTATTGACCAAAATAAGAATGGTATAGATAAATCGACTGCAAACAAGCAAGTATCAAAACATGCAAAAGCTTTAAAATTAGCTATAGATGTATGCAAAACTCAATTTAAAAGTCAGATTTCAATTATTGAAAAGACACATATAGAAAGTATTAGGTTGGCAGAATATGCATTAAGTAAAACAATTAATATTCCTAGTTATATTATCCAATATATTGAAAAAGCCTTGAATGATGAACTCAAAACGATTGAAGATTCAATAGTGTCATTTAGATCTGGATCAGAGAAATATTCAAACACTTCTTCTCCTACACTTGAATTAAGGCAATCAGAGCATTCATTTGCATTAGTTCTTAAAGAATATACTACCGAATTAGAAAGTATCGCCCTTTGGATAAGGAAATTAATCAATTCACTTGAAGAATATCAAAAAAAAATAAAGAAGTCATGACAAAGGATGAAATATACAAGTTGCTACATAGTACAGAAACCTCACGAATAGAGCGCACTGTAAGCACCGGAGATATGGATAAATTCCAAGAAGCTATCTGTGCTTTTAGCAACGACATGTCAAACTCACGTCAGAATGGATACCTAATCATAGGAGCAAAAGATAATGGAGAATTGTCGGGACTAAAGGTTGACGACAATCTTTTCAAGAAAATCTCCGGCATCCGTAGTGATGGTAATATTCTGCCAATCCCTATGATGACTTGTGAACGATACGAATTGGATGGAGGTGATTTACTTATCGTGGAAGTTCAACCTTCGTTCTCTACCCCTATTCGCTATAGAGGAAGAACGTTTATTCGCATAGGTCCACGTAGGGATATTGCAAGCATAGATGAGGAACGTATCCTTTCTGAAAAACGCATGAGTAATATGGCTACTTTTGACGCTTCGCCTTGTTATAATGCAACAATCAATGATATTTATCTTGATATTATAAAGAATGAATATATACCTAAAGCAGTAGATGCAGAAGAATTAGAAAAAGACACGAGAAATATAGAGCAGCAAATGGCCGCATTAGGCTTATTTGACATGGAGCATAATTGCCCTACCAATGCTTGTATTGTATTATTCGGAAAAAATCCAAAACAATTCTTATATGGAGCATATCTGCAATATGTACGCTTTATTGGACTGGATAAGGGTGCAGAAATTGATAATGATAAGCCATTCTATGAGTGTCTTGCCAAAATGATGCCGAAATTAGAGGCTTTTATAGACTATGGTGTAGTAAAGACCAGTCCTGTGGCTATTAGCACTCTTCGAGAAAAGAATCAGTCGAATTACCCAAAAGATGCACTGAGAGAATTGATACTGAATGCTTGTATGCACCGCGATTATCAAGCAAATATGCCAACACGCCTTTATCAGTTTACTAATCGTATAGAGATAATGAACCCAGGAGGACTATATGGCAAGGCTCGTCCTGAAAATTTTCCTAATGTGAATGACTATCGTAATCCTATTATCGCGCAAGCTTTAAAAGTAATGGGGTATGTGAACATGTTCAATCGTGGGGTAAGTCGTGTAAAGAATATGATGATTGATAATGGGAATAAAGAGCCCGTCTTTAATGTTGACAAGATAACAGCATTTGAAGTGATAAGTTATTCAGCTATTAAATACACTGATTTACAGAATAGTAGCGAGGCATTTCCTAAGTTATTTCCTAAGTTATTTCCTAAGTCGCTCACCAGGTTGATTCCGGATTACTTTCAAGATAGTGATAGAAATTCTATTGAGACAATTCTAAAGAGCTTGGACGAACCTAAATCGGCTAAAGATCTTGCATTAATAATATCTTGCTCCACTAGGACGCTAAAAGACAAGTATTTAAACAAGATGTTACAGGCAGAAGTTATCGCTATGACTATTCCAGATAAGCCAAATAGTAATAAACAAAAGTACAAATTGGTTACAGATCATTAGTGACACATTAAATTTGAAATTAATCAATAAAAAAGACCTTCCTACAACTCAAAGAATAAACTTATTTTCTATGATTTATGAGAACTTAGATAATGAAATGATAAACTCGTTCTTAATTTCTTTAGGTAATCCGTATAAAGAAATTGCCGATCAAAAAAAGAACCCGGAAATTGAAAGGAATTCTTTAAACGAGATATTGATGGAAATTCTAAAGAATAGAAATATTATATCCAATTATTCAAAAAAAAACAATAGAGTTTATCACTCAAATTGAAACGAAGTTATCTTTAAGAAAAGAATATGACAGATTCAACAAAAGAAAAAATACAAAGCGTGATCAGCGACCTGATTGACCGCAAAAGGCTCGTATTCTGGTATGATGAAGGAGGACAAATGCAAGAGTTTGCCACTTCGCTACAGATGCCTGGAGTAGTAATACTTACGCTTAAAAATAATGCGTTCACCATAAAATACAAAATTCTGAAAGGTGAACAACCTGAACGTGGGTTCTTAATATATAGTCCCCAGTCACAACCTGATGATGAAAACAACTGGTTACTAGACTTGCAGATGGAAGCCATACCTTTTTCGGCTGATATTGGGTCACTTTATGCCGCAGAATGTGGTATTCCTATGGAGCTAAAACAAAAGGTGGTGGACAAGCATGCTGCATTCTTCAAGACGACAGGTAATAAAAATAAACTCGCATCTCGTTTGCGTCAAGGTATGGACGCAGATGTGATAGAAAGGCAAATGCTTGCTGTGGTGTGTCGTACAGAGCCACACTACGACCAACTGACTTTTGCTCTTGCCAAGGAAGCTATTGAGGGTAAACAGGAGATGCTAGACAAGATGGAACAGTACAATCTATCTGATATATACTGGACTGAGATAGAGACCATGTTTGGATATACAAAACAGAGAAATATCAAAGACTTGATTATTGTTCTGTTTCTGGATGATGTGAACCGTCATTTCAGTCATGGAACGCTAACTAATGAGGCGAGCATATTTATGCACGACTGGAGAGACAGTCGTCAGTATGGTGATATGTATAAAGAATGGGCAACTCAACTTGAATCAGAACTTGGTATCAAACAGATACTTCAAGAGCATAGAATAGAAAACTTGATTGCAATAGAAACATTCCCATGCGTAGATATGGTGATAGCACAATACCTGCAAATGGAAGTGGCTAACGGCACAATGGGTGTGGACAAGATTGAGTCGATTATTGATGAAAGAGAAAATCTCCTATTCTATGGCGTTGCTGAACACACTTTAAGAGCATTACTTAAAGCCAGACGTACTTTGGAAGATATAGAACAAAAGATGAATGGACTTATCATTAATTCTCCAGAAGAAGGATTTGGTTTGTACGTGAACGAACTCTACTCTATTGACTTGAATTATCGTCATTATATTCGGGAAGCATCAAAAGCAGAGTGTAAACCAGAGTTCTTATCAAAGATAACAGAGATGGTTCAACGCGCCTATACCAATAGTTACCTGATGCAACTTGCAAACAAGTGGCAACCAATAGTAGATGATATGGAAAATTGGAAAATTGACAGATACATACCACAACGTTGTTTCTATGATTTTCATGTTTCCCCCTATGTTCAAAAGAAAAAGAAACTCTTTGTCATTATTAGCGATGCACTACGTTATGAGACAATGGTAGAATTACAGCAAAGAATAAACCGAGTGAGTCGCATGGAATCAACCATGAAAAATCCGATGCTTTCTACTCAACCATCATATACTCAGCTTGGCATGGCTGCTCTACTACCAAATCGTGAATTATCGTATGAAAAGAATGCCGATGTGGTGTTTGCCGACGGGCAGAGTACTCAAGGAACAGACGCTCGTAAGAAAGTACTTTGTAACAGAGTGATAAACAGTCTAGCTATCAGAAGCGATGATTTCCTGACTATCACTTCTCCCAAAACATACTTCAAAGATTTCGACCTTATCTATATCTACAGCAATGTGATTGATAAAGCCGGTGATAATAAGGATACAGAAAGCAATGTATTCAAAGCAACAGAAGACGAGTTTGACAACATTGTGAAGATTGTAGAACTGATTCGCAATGGAAATGGCTCAAATATTCTGATTACAGCCGATCATGGTTATCTGTACCAGAATGAACAATTGGACGAGAGTGACTTTACTGACTTCAAGGTAATGGGAAATGTAATTACCGATACCAGACGTTTTGTGATAGGTAGTAATTTGCAACCATCTCCTGCCGTAAAGACATGGAACAGCGAAGATGTAGGACTAAAAGCAGGATTACAAGTTCAGACAGCCAAAGGGATGAACAGAATACGCAAACAAGGTTCTGGAAGTAGATTTGTACATGGTGGAAGCATGCTACAAGAAGTTGTTGTCCCTGTGCTTCATGTAAATATTAAGAAGGTAGCAGATGTCAGTCAGGTAGATGTAGACATACTAAATAAACGAACTAAACTGACTACAAATAATCAGACCATTAGTTTCTTCCAAACAGAAGCTGTGACAGAAAAGGTTAAGGGAATTACATTGCGCATAGGTTTCTATGATGCAGAGGATAATTTGATTTCAGATTCATTCACTACAACCTTTGCCAGTGAAAGTAACGATACAACTCAAAGAGAACAGAAACACTCATTTATGTTTCGTAATCAGTTGAGCAAACTGAATGGTCAAGAAGTGATGCTGAGAATAGAACGTTCAATACCGAATTCCAACCAGTTTGCAAAATACAAGGAATTCTCATACAGAGTAAGTGTAATGTTTCAGGCAGAATTTTAAAGTTAAATAGCGATGGATGAAATAGACAGAAAACTTAATGATTACTATGGAGGCAAAGTAGTTCGTAAGGATTTGACAAAGAGCATAAAGGAAGGTGCTAACGTACCGAGCTATGTACTGGAATATCTTCTAGGCATGTATTGTGCTACTGATGATGAAGACGGCATAAGAAACGGTGTAGACATGGTGAAACGCGTCCTTACCGATAACTTTGTTCGTCCTGATGAAGCAGAGAAGATAAAATCCAAAATCAGAGAATTAGGACATTACAAGATCATTGATAAGGTAACAGCCAAACTCAATGAACGACATGATTGCTATGAAGGTCAGATATTCAATATCAATATAGGTCATATCACTGTAGACGACTCCTACATCAAGCAATATGAGAAATTGCTATGTGGTGGTATTTGGTGTATTATAGATATGGAGTATGATTACGACGAGAATGGCAAAGGAAGCCCATTTCGCATAATGGCATTGAAACCCATACAGATGCCAGCCACTGATATGGAGGAATATATAGAGAACCGCAAATACTTTACCCTTGATGAATGGATTGAGGTGATATGCCGTAGTGTTGGTATGGAACCAACCAATCTGGATGAAAAGACACGTTGGCATTTGGTGGCACGTATGATACCATTTGTTGAGAACAACTACAATATTTGCGAACTTGGTCCTCGTGGTACAGGTAAGTCATATGTCTATGATGAACTCTCGCCATACTCAATACTTATCTCAGGCGGTCAGACTACTGTAGCAAACCTATTCTACAACATGGGACGACACCAAGTAGGATTGGTTGGAACATGGGATGTTGTGGCATTTGATGAAGTGGCTGGTATCAACATGAAAGATAAAGATGGCATCCAGATAATGAAAGGTTACATGGCCAATGGCTCATTCAGTCGTGGTAAAGAAAGTATCAATGCTAATGCCTCTATGGTGTTCGTTGGTAATATCAATGGAAGCATAGAGAATCTGGTTAAGGTAAGCCATCTCCTATCTCCATTCCCAAAGGACATGATAGACACAGCATTCTTCGACCGTTTCCATCATTATCTACCAGGTTGGGAGATACCCAAAATGCGTCCAGAGTTCTTCACTGACTCTTTTGGTTTCATATCAGATTACTTCTCTGAATGTCTGAGAGAAATGAGAAAGCGTAGTTTCAGTGATGTCATCCAAAAATATTTTCGTCTTGGTAAAGACTTGAACCAACGTGACGTGATAGCAGTTAAAAAGACTGTGAGCGGACTATTGAAGCTTCTATTCCCTGATGAAGAGTTTGGAAAGGAAGATGTCAGAATGTGTTTGGAGTATGCGCTGATTGGTCGTCGCCGTATCAAGGAACAATTGAAAAAGATTGGTGGATTGGAATTCTACGATGTACATTTCAGCTATATCGATTTGGATGATGGTGAGGAAAGATATGTAAGTACACCAGAAAACGGTGGTTCAACGCTTATTCCTGAAGGAGAAATGCAACCGGGTTCATTATATGGTGTGGCTCATCAGCCAGGAGAAGGGAATCTTGGGCTTGTTCGTTTGGACTTGCAGGTAATGGCAGGCAATGGCAAATTTACACATACAGGATTTGGCAGTGGTAGTACTATCAGTGATGAGTTGAAAGAGGCAGTGAACTACTGCCGTTCCAACCTTAGTAGGTTATCACAAGGAGCACGTTTTGCCGACAATGAGATGCACATGAAGGCTACAGATATCAATGGCATTGGCACTCTTGGAGGACTTGAGTTAGGTGTATTTATTTCCCTGGTTTCAGGTTTGACAGGACGTAGCGTACAACCACAAATGTGCGTATTAGGTTCGATGAGTATTGGCGGTATTATCATTCCAACAAGTGACTTGGCCGGTGCTTTACAAATAGCACAGGATGCCGGTGCTAAAAGAATATTGATACCTGTAGCAGATATGATGCAATATTCTAAAGTCCCAGCAGATTTGATATCGAAATTTAGCTTAGAAGTGTATTCTGACCCAGTAGATGCTGCATTCAAAGCATTAGGAATAAAATAGTGAGTAATATGGCGAACTTTAAGATTCATAAGTGTTCATTTTAAGTGGACACTCATGAAGAGCAAGATTAAACAAGATACATTATGAATATAGATTTTGAATCATACATACGTAGTAGTGAACCAGACAAGAAAGAAAAGGCTTCAGCTTGGAAGACCGCTATCGGACTTCAGGCAGTAGATGGTTTGCAGACATCCGACTATTTGAAAGATACGGCTATAAAGCATATTGAAGGTGATATAAGCATAGATGAAGTAAAGAAGCTCATCAATGGATATTACAAATCAAAAACGGTGCGTGCTCCAAATGATGATGAAACGGAAGAAGCGGATAAGGTCTCTGCCAATATAACTCGAATTTTGAACGAACAGTCGTTTGCCTTCTCAGTAAACGGTTTCACTTCTATTCATAGAAGATTGTTTGAAGGCATTTTTAAGTTTGCTGGTAAAATCCGTGACTATGACATCACGAAAAAGGAATGGGTACTTCGTGAAGATACGGTCCTGTATGTCAATGCAGACGACCTACATAAGGCTTTAGAGTATGATATAGAACAGGAGAAAAGTTTCTCATACAAAGGCTTGTCTATGAACGAGGTAGTGGCACATATTGCCAAGTTCGTTTCAAACATCTGGCAGATTCACCCTTTTGGCGAGGGAAATACTCGTACTACGGCAGTCTTTACCATTAAATATCTGCGTAGCATTGGTTTTGACGTGAATAATGATTTGTTTGCCGATAACTCATGGTATTTCCGTAATGCACTGGTTCGCGCCAATTATCGAAATGTGCGAAAAGGTATTGAACCAAATATGAGCTTCTTAATTTCGTTTTTCAAAAACTTGATGATGGGGGAGCAGAACGAGCTAAAGAACCGATTCATGATAGTGGATCCTCCGGAAGAGTGGATTGAAAATCTAACCCCGACAAGTACCCGACAAGTGCCCGACAAGCTCCCGACATGTTCAACGGCCATTCTAAACTTGGTTCAAACCTTGGCAGAACAACAATTATCAATCAAAGAAATGCTTTCGGTAATGGGCTTAAAAGACCGCGAGAACTTCATGGAGAATTATTTGACTCCTGCAATGAATGAAGGTTGGGTAGTGATGCTTTATCCCAATAATCCAAAGCACCCTCGACAAAAATATCTGCTGACAGTGAAAGGGATGAGTGTTTACAATTCATTAAAAAAAGATTAACTATGACAATAGACGACATCAAGCAACTCATATCCAAAGACGAGCACCGTCAATTGGAACTAAAGAAGACTACCGGCGAACTGAAAGACGGTATGCACACGGCATGTGCCTTTCTGAATACGGATGGCGGCTGGCTCATCATCGGTATTGCGCCGGGTTCGCTAAAGATACTTGGGCAGGAGGTAACGGATAACACCCAACGTGAGATAGCTCAATATCTCACAAAAATAGAGCCTTCCGTAGATGTGAAAGTGGAATATGTGGATGTACCCGACCGTCTGGGATGTCAAGTCATAGCAATGTATTTCGATGCTTTCGTATGGGGACATCAGCCATACACTTACGATAGCCGTCCCTATTACAAAGTAGAGAGTACTAGCAAGCTGATGCCACGTGAAATGTTTGAAGAGCGCATTCGTGCGAGCAAGCCTCAATATTACGCATGGGAATGTCAGAAAGCTGATCGAGTTACCACCGGCGACTTGAATGAGGAGCGTGTGCGTGGTGCAATACGTTTGGGTGTAGAACGTGGCCGTATGATGGCATCGGCAATAACAGAACCATTCGAGAAAGTGCTTGACAAGTTGCAATTGTTGAATGGTGGTGTGCCCAATAATGCGGCAGCAACACTCTTCAGTACTAACATCTACGAATATCCACAATTCAGATTGCGCATGGCTCGTTTTCGTGGAACAAATAAGAATGAGTTTATAGACAACCAGCGTGCGGAAGGCAACTTCTTCGATTTACTGGATGCAGGTATGGCATTCTTCTTCAAACATCTGTCATTGAGCGGAAAAATTGTAGGGTTTGTAAGGGAAGAGCATTTGGAGATTCCGGCTGAAGCTTTGCGCGAAACGCTGGTCAGCCCTTTGCCATCGCCAATACGAAAAATATAATCTTACTATTGGCATTGCCATCTATGATGACCGTATAGAGATAGAAAACCCCGGTATGCTTCCACCCCAGCTCACCCCGGAGACAATCAAGCAACCACATATCTCTTATCCATATAACCCTATCATTGCTGATGTACTTTTCAAGACAACGTTCCTTGAAAATTGGGGGTCAGGTGCAGAGCGTATCGTTGATGCTTGCAAACGTCAGAATGTGGAGGAACCTGTATGGAGTACACAAGGTGGATTTGTGATTGTAACGTTCAAGAGACCTGCAAAAGATTCAAGTAGAGCACAAGTTGAAGCTAACTTGTCACCAACTTATCACCAGCTTGCCACTAACTTATCATACCAAGTTAAAGCATTGATAATGTGCCTAAAAAACACAGAAGCATCTATACCAGAACTTCAAAAGAGGATTAACTTGTCACCAAAAAGCAGACGTTTATTCAAAGAGCAATATATCAATCAAGCATTAGAGAAAGGACTTATTGTGATGACACATCCTGAATCTCCACGTCACCCTCAACAAAAATACAAACTAACGGAGAAAGGAATTATCGTCTTAAATACTATATCTGAAGAGAGTGTCTAGCCTATTCGTTTGGTCGCAAAAGTAACACATTTTTGCGACTAACACGAAGAAAGGACATTCACTTTACTTTATTGTCGTACTCTATATATACGATATATTAAAGTAAAGGTAGGGAAGAAAGACAAAGAATTGTTTCTCTCCCCTACCTTTAAAACCGGAAATTTGCGAAGCATACACGTGATAGCATCCACTACCTAAGCGATATTAGTGGCGAAATCTCTACCCCAAGAGACACCAATCCATTAATGAAAGATAAAAACGTTAAAAGTGACTGATTTAACACACAGAAACAAGGACATTTTCTACCTTTCTATCGTTTAAAGACTAAAGCATTGATTACTAATTTTCTATATATGCTGCATCGGAAAGTAATTCGAAACGATTAGCCTTTCACTGAAGTTGTCTAAGATTTCCAAATTCAGGCTAAATTTCACAGCTGCGAAAATAGCCGTTGCGAAAATGAACAATAGTGCCTTATGAAGTTTTATAATCGCGACCAAGAACTGGATCTATTGGCTAAAATAAGGGATATTGCATTCAACAATCATTTTCAGATGACTGCTTTAACCGGACGCAGACGTATCGGTAAGACAAGACTGATTCTGAAAAGTAGCGAAGATTCCCCGACGGGGTATTTACTTTACTAAAGTCCACCAGCAGATACGAGTCGTACTCCTTGCTAGCAAACTCCTCCACGATATAGCTCTTGAATGCGTCGTGCGCCCTCTATCAAGAGAGCCACATCGCCTTTACGATTTTGCTTCCAATTAAGTAATCTTTGATATATCTTTCTCTTCATAAATACGCAATTTACACGTTCTTGAGATATTTAATAATGCATATTCACCACATTATTTAGATTTTACGCAATGCGCGTATACACATATTTAAGATATATCTGTACTATCTCGAAAAAGTGGAACTATATTCATTACCATTTACACCATATTTCTATTTGCTTTATAGAAGGTGCTGATACTTCCATCTGGATTCACATCAACATGATAATAGTCTCCATTATAATAGTAAGCCATCTTACCTGCTCTAAAGAAGCGTCCATTAGGATGCTCATCCTTATATTTCTGATATTCATCATTCAAAACTCGCATGACGACACTCATTACTGTTAGAACATCTTCTTCCTTGAGTTGAAACTTATCTCTATCTGCAAACTGATTCTCTACTTTCAACTCTTCCACATGTCGAAGATATACATGCAGAAAAGACTCGTAGTTCAAATACAAGAGATATTTACCTGTTACATTATATCTTACTTCATAAAACTTGAGCGTTTTCTCAAAGAGTAGTCCTGCTTTCTTGGGATACTTTTCTGCAAACTTTTTCAGATTCAAACCCATCTTTTGGAGCTCCGTGTCCAATACGACTAATCTTTCTGAGAGGTGAATCTGCTCTATTCGCGCCAGCATATCTAGTTGATCATCTTTAAGTTTCCCCGCCTCTTTTCTCCATTGCAAATAAAAATATGATACCTCATTATTGCAGATTCTTCCTTTATCATCAAAAATAATAAGCTTTTCTTCTTTTGAAAGAGAATCTTTATCAAGAATACACTTATAGGCAAGATACTGAGTATACTCATCAGGAGTTAAAGCGATACCATCTTTCAAGAAACGACATAACGCTCCATACATCCAACCAATATCCTTACCACCACCTTCTGCTTCAAAAGGAATTTCAAGCACGTTCGGGGTTCTTAATTCCTCACATGCAAAAGTATTATTCTTAGGGGTTAATAAAACCACTGTAATCTCTATAATATCCCGAGTATCAATGCCTTCCTTCTGAAGTTCTTCACTATTGTCACTTTCAGCGTTAGGAAGCAGATTTCTTGCTTTTACATTATTCGTTTCATCAAAAGCTTTCAAATCCGTCTCCAAAGCTCTACGTTCAAGTTGTGTATAGACAAAAGAAACCGTTATCGAATCTCCATACTTCTCAAACATGTCAGAGTCAGGGCGAAACGATAGTGTAGCAACACCATCATTCTTTCCTACGTACTCATAGATCTGGCTCGGGAGAAATCCTGTATCAGACTTGTATAATTCCATTCCTAATGCTTGTGCCATAGCTTGTTTCGCAGCATCAATCTGACGTTGAATGGCAGATAAGAGTTTATTAGAATCTTCCATATCACTATCTATTTGTTAAACAGATCATTAATCTGCTGTTCGCTTTGGTCCATCATTTTCTTAAATTGCTGCTTTATCTCATCAGATGATTTGGACTTACAAACTAAATTGTGAATCTTCTCAAACATATCATGCCTATCTTTTCTTCCTTTTTCAGATTCTATAGCCAGGTTTCTTTTATACCGAGCTATAACATGCATCGTATAAACATCTATATCCTTACATAACTTCACTAATTCTAAACAATGCACCATTACATCAGCATGATTCTGATTGCTATACGCTTTATAGCGTTCTACAATATTCAGCTTCTCACCTTCGCGATAGTGAGTATTTAGATTTCTATTATAAATATCCAATTCTTTCGTTATCTCTTTCAGCTTAGACTCAATATTGCGAGTTTCGTCATCAGAGAAATCTCCATCAAATTCCCGCAGTTTAGCCCATAGACTCGAAGTTTGACTAATTTCATTATAGCCATATAGTTTTGTGAGTATGGCTTTCTCAACTAGGTTGATTCTGCGAAGATTAGATGCTCGTTCCGTATTGTCTTCTGAATGAAGATATGACTTTACCGAACAAGCCAAATCACCCTTCATAAAGGCAACAGTCATTCTGATGAGAGCTAATTGGCGCATAACATCGCACTGTTTGAACTCAATGCCATGGGATGAAGCAAAGTTTCTTGCATTATCGACAATGCTTACGCATTTATTATCATCATCCAACTCTTTTTCGCACTTAGCTATTGTTTCATTCAGCCCAGGATTAAGATTGTCATTTCTATTAAATACATCAGATAACTTATTGTTAAACAATGTAATGAAATAATTGGTGTCATCTGTCTTGTTCGCTGAAGTGGTTGCATCCTGTTTTGGAAAAATCTGAAGAAGAATTGCCGTCAAGATAGTACATAACTGAGATATTCTCATGTGAAGATACATAAATGAAGATACACCCTTTGCAATCTTGTCCTCATCTTTGTACATAAGTAACTTCCTATACTCATCCTGAGGGGCATTAAAATGTGCCGTTGCTTTACGAAGTTCTCTGTCACAATGGTTCTGCCTAATGTCATCAAGAGCTTTGTCTATCAGCTTTAAATAGTTATCAAGAGCTGGATTCTGAAGTGTGCTAATCTCGGGCTTTATCTGCAGCCATACACCATCAACATCCTTGCCGTCATCCTTTTTGCAAAAGTACACATATGCCTCACAGAAACTATGGTTAAGCCATTTCATATAGAAGCGCTTCTCATATACATTGTCCGTATCAATGAGACTACGGAAAAGAGACATCATTTCAGAAACTATAAAATGACTACCCAAGGAGAGGTCCTGAATATGTGCAACGAGAGAGCTGATAGTCCCAATAGGCCCTGCATTTTGTGCTGCGCGTTTTTCTAGCTCTACAAGCGTTGGCATGAGGCATTGCACTTCTTCCATCGTGTCTTTCATATTCTGACTCAATGACTTCAAGGTATTTTTACTTGCGGGTTCTGACATACTAATATGTTTTGCTATTAATTCATAGTACTTAATCTTTCAAGCACCCTATAGGCACAACATAAACGCCATCTTCTCTTCGAAAAGCATATTTTCCTACAGCGGTCAATACCATCAGAAAAGAAGGATTCTTCATTTTTGTTGTATCTATCTTTTTCGCCAATGTCAGAAGGCTTTCTACACCTTCTTCTATTAATGAATCGCCTCCCAGTTTAATCTCTATTAACCCATAGGAGCCGTTGCGGAGATGTACAATAGCATCACACTCCAGTTTATCTTTATCACGATAATGATAAACAGTACCATCAAGTGCAGCTGCAAACACGCGCAAATCACGCACACATAGTGTTTCAAAGATTAAGCCGAAGGTGTTCAAATCATTGATTAAATTTGTTGGACCAAGGCCTAAAGCTGCCGTAGCAATTGAAGGGTCTATAAAATATCTGTTATCTGAAGTCCTAATGGCCGTCTTTGAACGAAGATTGGGATTCCAGGCGCGCATATCTTCAATGACATATATTTTGTTGAGAGCCTTTACGTATGAACCGACAGTATCTTCGCTGAACGTTCCGGATTCGTTGGCTTTCATGTCATCCCTTAAAGTTGTTAAAGGTGTCTGCGTCCCTTGATTACGTGCGTATGAGCGCAACAGACGACGAGTTTGCTCTGGGTCTCGATTGACATGATCTGCTTCTGAAATATCTGTTTCGGCAACAGCATCTACATAATCAAATGCCTGATCCAATGCAACATCGTGATCCATAGAATTTGTGTCAGGCCATCCTCCCCGGCATGTGATATATGCAATATCCTGTAATGTCAAATCACAAGTTCCGGCTATACGTTCAGGAGACTGGAACAAATCCCTTAAACTGACTTGTCCATTAGAATCACCGGACTCCCATAAACTCATCGGACGCATTACTAATCTGGCAATCCGTCCGGTTCCTGTATGCTGAATTTGCTTACTATCTTCTTCATCATGCATTACGACAGAACCTGTCAAGATAAATTGTCCATGCTTCTTTCTATGATCTACTTCAAAGCGAACAGCATCCCAAAGAACTGGAGCAACTTGCCATTCATCAATCAACCTGGGTGTTGGACCATCCAGTATTAAGTGTGGATCAACATTTGCCAATTTTATGTTTTGTTCCCTGCTACCTGTATCAGACATGTACAGGACACTTTTAGCAACTTGCTCTGCTGTGGTCGTCTTACCGCACCACTTGGGGCCTTTTATCAAAACAGCACCTTTACCTGCCAGCTTTCTTTTGAGTAAGGCATCAACAACTCTTGGTCTATAATCGTTCATATAAAGCTGATTTTGCTGATAAAGATACAACATATATTTGAAAATTCAGCGAGTTGGTTGGATTTCATTCGGCGAGTTGGCATAAAATTATTCGGTGAGTTGGTCTTTTATTGTCAACAATTTTGTACTAGCTCGAAAAAATGAAACTCCACAAGCCTTTCAATTGCTCCGAGAAATTTAATCAGTCAGATTTTTCTTTGCATCGGGTGCATTCATTAATACAGCACCAACAATCTGACATTCATCCAATTCCATGCAATCACCACAAGTATTGAATCCTTTCTCAGCTACACATTTGCGGATTTCGCAATAATGGTCACAATAAGCAAACTTCACTCCATCCGTACGACAGCCCATACAGTTAATGGTCTCTGCTGTAATCTCAGGCGCATGATTCATATCACTCCATTTTCGGGCAGTCTTCTCACGCAGTTCATTATCATTGTTAACAGTAGCAATGCGAGCATCACAATTTTCACAATCTAAGCCGCAACAGGCAATCAAATCTTTCATATTCTTTATTCATTAAAATCTAAATCCATAACCAATTGAAAAATACAAAGGTGCAACTTTAAATGTTCCGATAGTTGAAACAAGTGCATTATCTGACGAATACGCTTGTTTGTAGTCTCTTTTCCCATATTGATACCCCATACGGATCAAAAAACCGTGTTTCCCTGTTTTTCCAAAAAAACGTGCATATCGGACACCGGCACGTACAAAGGGTACTGTTACTGAATACGCATCGTTCTTTGCACAATATATTCCAATATCGGAATTCATCGAAATCTGATTTTTGGGGGTTGAGAAAGCAATGAATCCAACTCCAAACCCGGTGGTAAAATCATCGAATTTACTATTCATGTCTTGGTTTCCAACGCCTGCATAAAGTTCTGCCCAAAATTTATCATTTAAAAGAGTGCGTTGAAGGCCCCATTCAATCTGGTTGAATGAAACTTGCATGGACAACATATCCTTCTCTTGTGCTTTTATAGTGTGTGACATTAAGAGCGTCAATATAATAATAGCAACTTTCTTTCTCATAGCTGCTATCTTATGGTCAGATTGATACTTTTCACAATGGATTTTGCGGTGGTCAATGTTTGCAGGTCCGGGTATAATACTCCGGTCGAACCATCCGGACTGCTGTGCCCAATGAGTTCGAGAACAGCATTTTTTGTATCTGGATAAATGGTAGCTGCATAGACTACCGCAGGCTGCCCGCTCCCTTCTGCTCCTCCAGAATAGTTTGCGTCCCCTTCTTGCGCATTTTTTGGGTAATCGTTGTTAAAATCAACGGAGTGATTGAATTCGGCTTTTATGACAAAAGGCTTTTCGAGGTTTACCGGGGTTAACTTTATAATCTTATCTTCTTTGGGGGTTGCTCCCGTAATACCGTCAGTAAGTGGGTGCTTTTTTGTAGGCAAAAGTAATCCGTCTTCATATACAATGCCACGTTGATGACACCAATATGGCAAACTTTCTTTTCGCCTGTTCCCCTTATTTAGCTGCCATCCTTCTGTCGCAATTTTGGATGTCACAAATACCGTTGACACATAATTCCCAGAAGTGTCTTCTATCCAAATAGCGAACTGCGGTGGATTTTTTTTGGTTAAACCCAGAAATAAAGGAAAATCGTGCAACCAATGGTCACCGGTCTTAATTTCAATTTCAATATCTCCACTTACGAAAGATAATTCCTCTTTCTCGCAGGATTGAAAAAGAAATAGACATGCTATAATCCAGCTACTTAACGTTACCATTCTCATTCTATTTAATTATTGATTTCGGGACGAAATAACGCACAATTAAAACGAAAACGTTTGATAAATGTCAAAAAAACGAGTGAATGGATTTTCTCATCCTACTCAACGTTTCTTGAGTTATTCCGAGATACGAAGCAATGTATTGCAAAGGAATTATATTGATATATTGTGGATACCTTTCCAACAATCTCTTGTATCGCATTTCAGCCGTCTGATTTAAAAGTAGAAAAAGATGCTCTTCAGAATTGATAGCTACTGCCTCAGCGATGGTACGTCCCAATCTCTCAATTTTTGGGTTTTTATCGTACAGATTATACAAATCTGTTTTTGAGCATTCAAGGACTTCCATTTCGTTCATTGCCTGAACATTAACGAAGGAGGGTGCTCCTGTGACAAAACTGGTGTATGATGTAATAAAGGATGGTGCAAAATAGAAATCACTTGTTATTTCATTTCCCCTTGAATCACTATGATAAAACCTGAAATAGCCCTTGCTGAAAAACAGAACTTTCTGACAGACTCTACCATTTTCTGCGATAAGCTCTTTTTTCCTAATCTTTTTGTAGGTTAAAATCTCCTCAAGGACACTAAATTCATCTCTTGTAAATGGAATGTCGTAGCTATTAAGGTATGTATACAGGGACTCTCTCATCATTTTATTCCAAAATTTGCATACGAAAACGTTCCGCTCCCGATCGTTTGGCTTTCGTTCGACAAAACCCGGACTGACAAAAGTCTTTTAGCTAAATGAAATCCAATTCCTGAACCTCCTCCAAAAATGACGATATGTTGTTTCATCTATACAGGTTTTACCAAAGTTCAGCAATTTTACCGGAATCCGTTAATCTTTCCAAATTTTGTTTGATTTTTTCTTCGTCCCAGTCCCACCATTTCAATTTCAATAATTTCTGAATATGTTCTTCAGAAAAACGTTTTCGTATCAGTTTGGCCGGTGTGCCTCCCACAATGGAATAGGGTTCCACATCTTTTGTCACTACTGCACGGGAACCGATAATTGCCCCGTCACCTATGGTGACACCGGCTAATATGACAGCTTCGAAACCAATCCAAACATCGTTTCCAATGACTATATCGCCTTTGTTATCCCAGGCTTCGGCTACCGGCACTTGCAAATCCCATTCGCCGGCCAATACAGGAAACGGATAAGTAGACAAAGATCCAAGTGTATGGTTTGCGCCGTTAAACAAAAACTTTGCTCCGAAAGCGACGGAACAAAATTTACCGATTTTCAACCGATCATTATTTACGTACGGATAATGATACAACACACATTTGTGTTCAAAATCCATCGGATTGTCAAAATCGTGATAAAAAGAATAATCTCCCACTTCGATAAACGGACTTTTTACACAATTTTTCAAATAAACCATGGTTTTATCGTCTTTGCGTGGGTAAAGTAATGTTTTGTCAGGCATATCTTTCTTTTTTGAAGAGGGGCATCCTCAAAAAGCAAGATGCCCTCCTTATTTATTTAAACATTTTAAATCAGCAGATCAGAACCGTATCAATCCAAACTGGAAGACGAGGCAAGGAGGTCATTCAGCAATGCCAATTTTTCATTCATCCCGTAACCACACTGGCAATTCATCCTGATTCTTTTCACCGTAAAGGGATCAAACCTTTTTTCCAGTCTCTTCATGGTGTTTTTTACCCATACCGGATTGTGTTTCTGCTTTCCACTTACGATTTCCACAGCAGTATCGTCCTCACTTTCAGCTTTTACTGCATGATATATCACTTGTTCCTGGATTTTTCTTATATATTTCCGAACGACTAAAAACATTAACCTGTGGCTTATTGAGGTTAACTATACTGCAATTACAAATTTCAGTACGGTATTCATATTATTGTTAAATCTTCACAAAAATAATTTTTTTAAATTTTCTGCACAATTTTTTTGTTTTTTAGGTACTTATTTATTTTTTCCATGTGAAACCTTATACCGCTTTCCCCAAAACTTATACCAAGGAGGCGATGTGTAAACAACTCTATTGATTATTTACTGACCACCGAAGATATTCTAAAAAGTCTTCGTTCTACTATATCTTTTGGAAAAGAGGATCTCTCCCGGACGGAAAATGTCATCAAATCACCGCAAACAAAGCCATTCCTGAAACGGATGGTAATAGCTTTACGAATATCGATGAGCTATTGATACAAAGAATCAAAAATATTGTTCCGAAAGATTACAACATGTATATGGGAAAAAACCAAATTTTTGTTGAAATCAATGAAAGAATTTGGGTATTAACACCATTCCTTTAATTAAGTTTGTAGGAAATTGTAAACAGTATTGGTGTACTCGATAGATTGTACCCAATCCCTGTATTTTTTGATGTTGACTCTCTGGTAATTAAACTTCCATTATATTGTCCGAAAGGATTGCTGCCTGACAAATTAAAGGCACTGAACCTCCATAAAGATTCACTGGTACCTACTTTGTGTGATAATCCAAAAGTATCAAAATTATTAGTTATCAGCCCTATTTCTTTTTGGTTTACCGACTGTTGTGCCATAAAAGGAACAGATATGGCCACAAGAAACACAAATAGCAAGTTCTTTTTCATTTCTTTAGTTTATTAATTTGTTATATTTTTTTCAGCCGCTAATATAGAAACTATTTGATGATGTTATGATTAAATATTTAAATATATTCATAAACTATTTATATACTTGAAATAAAATATAGCAAACTTTTATATTATGTAGACAAAAAATTCAGGAAACAAATGTGTATTAAGACATTCCGACTTTTTGAATCTTTAGACACAGCATGTTATTTTATTTGTAGACTCTGAATTAGAACATAAAATAAATTCAGAAACACAAACATCAAATCAAAAAGGATATATTACTTTTGCTCGATTATATGAATTTTTAATTTAAGTTTTAAAATTGATCTTTCTCTTTGGGACATGCACAAAATAAGCATTGTAATTATTACTAAAAACGAAGAAGAGCGTATTCTCCAGACACTTGAATCAGTCAAGTGGTGTGACGAGATCGTTGTTGTAGATTCATGCAGTACGGATAAAACCGTAGATATTTGTAAACAATATAACAATTGTAAAGTTTACAATCAGGCTTTTTTAGGGTATGGAGAACAAAAGCAATTGGCAGTCGGGAAAGCTTCTTATGATTGGGTATTTTCTCTTGATGCTGACGAAGTGGTTTCTGAAGCCTTAAAGAATGAGATTATCACCATTCTCAGACAACCTGAGATTAAAGCTGTCGGATTTTATGTGCCCATCACACTCGTTTTCTTAAATAGAATCTTCAAGTATGGTGCTGAAAATAAGTTTTTCCACCTTCGCCTTTTCAATAAAAACGAAAGTAATTTTAATACATTGAGTTTACACGAAAGTGTAAAAATAAAAGGAAAGACCTTAAAACTAAAGAACGAGATATACCATTATTGTTATAAAGATATTCATCATTACTTTGTGAAATTCAATACATACACAACTCTTTATAAAAATGCATCTTTGAAAAAAGGTAAACGGGCTAGTAGACTTGAAACCATACTACTTTTTCCATGGGAGTTTATCAGACAATATTTTATTCGTGGTAATTTGTTTAACGGGTATGCTGGTTTTGTTTGGTCTGCCTTTTCTGCTTTCTACGTTTTTGTAAAATATATCAAACTTTTTGAAGCAAATCTTAAAAATAATTCATGATACTCACGTTGTTCATTATTCTTATTATTGTTTGTCTTTACCTTACAGTTCAATACAGCCTGTTTCTCCCTCCTGCTAAAGGATTGCCTGTTTTTATGTACCATAAGGTAAGTCCAAATACCAATGATCCTTTGACTATTTCTGTTGAGAATCTTGAAAAACAATTCAGCTATCTTTCCAAAAAGGGTTACACATGCCTGTCAGCTGGTCAAATTATTAATAATGGCCATTTTAAACTTCCAAAACGAGTTTTCACCCTAACCTTCGATGACGGATATCTAAACAATCTCGAATATTTATACCCCTTATTGCAAAAGTATGATTTTCATGCAACAATAATGCTGCCAGTTGGTTTTATAGGTAAAACAAATGAATGGGATGGAGGGAATGAATCCCTGATGAACTATAGTCAACTTCTTTCAATGGATAGTCGTTATATCAGTTTTGGACTGCATACATACAGACATTCTGCCCTTAAAGATTTGCCCATCACAGCCATAAGTGACGATGTTGAAAAGTGTAAGCAAGAATTAAACCATAATGGAGTCAAATTTTTACCAGTCCTCGCTTATCCTTATGGAAGCTATCCAAGAGACAAAAGTGAAAAAGAAAATTTTTTTGCGTTCCTTGAGCAATCAGGACTTGTTTATGGCTTTAGAATTGGAAACCGAATGAACAAATGGCCATTAAGAAGCAGGTTCGAAGTTAAACGTATTGATATAAAGGGAAATGATTCTTTTTGGCAGTTCAAAACCAAACTTAAAAAAGGTCGTATAAAGATGTTTTAATTTATGAAAGAAGTACTAATAGACATTTATAAAATAAAGAGTCTATACTCAGGGTTAGGCCAGTATTCCATAAATTACGCCAATGAGCTGATGCGTCAACCATCTGAAGAATTCAACTTCTTTTTTTTAATTCCGGAAAAGTTACAACTTGAAAAGATAGAATTTGGAAACCTCAAAAATTTTAACTCCACAAAATTAGACCTACAGAAAAGATACTTTCCCGGATTCAACAAGCCCTATGATATCTGGCATAGCATTCAGCAATTTCCTTCGTGTTTTCCTAATAAGAAATCCCAATTTATCCTAACCATACATGACTTGAATTTCTTGATTGAAAAAAATGAGGTGAAAAAATTAAAGTATTTGAAAAAACTGCAGGAGAATGTTGACAGAGCTGATTATATCACCACAATATCGGATTTCACAAAAAAGACAATAGAAAGCCATATAAACCTGCGGGGAAAAACGATCCGTACAATCTATAACGGTATCATGATTAATCCACAAGGTGCAAGTTCCAAACCAGGTTTCGTGGACGACAAAAAGTTTTTTTTCTCTATCGGCATTTTTAATAAAAAAAAGAATTTTCATGCTTTATTACCGATAATGAAGCATTTCAAAGATTATAAGTTAATTCTTGCAGGTGATAACGACACCAGTTATGGCGAACAAGTTCAACAGCAAATAAGAAATATGAACTTGGAAGGCCAAGTGATTCTATCAGGAAAAATAAGCGAGAGTGAAAAGATTTGGCTTTATAGCCATTGTGAGGCTTTTCTATTTCCTTCATTAGCTGAAGGTTTCGGAATGCCGGTTATTGAAGCAATGATGTTTGGAAAAGCAGTCTTTATCAGTAAATTTACAAGCCTGCCAGAAATTGGAGGTGATTCAGCATTTTATTTTGATAATTTCGATGAAGAATATATGTCTCTTTTTATCCAAAAAGAATTGTCTTATTATAAAGATAATCAAGAAATCCTTTCCGAACAGATCAGGGAACATGCTAAAAAATTTAGCTGGCAAACATGCATCACTCAATACCTGAATTTATATCATACAATATCACATAAGTACTGACTTCAGACTATCGACAATTCTATGAAAGCTGTCATAAATCCTTCATTCAAAAATTTAAATGCCTTTATTTCCAATATTCATACCCACTTCGAAAAAGAAGGAGAAGAGATTTATAATGAACGAAATATTATAAAGAAATATTCAATTGAAGGAAGAGACATCGCTGTCAAAAGATTTAAAAAACCAATCTTAATAAACCGGATTATTTATACTTTTTTCCGTAAATCAAAAGCAAGACGTTCTTACGAACATGGACTTCTTCTTTTGGAAAAAGGGATAGCGACTCCCGCTTCGATTGCATATATCGAAGAAAAAAAATACGGCCTGTTAAGTCTGTCTTACTACCTTTGTCTATATGAAAAAGACTGCTCTACTATTCGAAGACAAATGTTAGGTCAGGAAGGCGGTAAACCGTTTCAGAAACAATTGGCTCTTTATATTGCCGATTTGCATAAGAAAGGTGTTCTGCAAAAAGATTTATCACCGGGAAATGTTCTATTTTGCGTTAAAGATAAACAGATCAGTTTTTCATTAATCGATATTAACCGGATGAGATTTATGTCAAAAATACCTATTAAAACTAGATATAAAAACTTCAAACGGCTTACAGAAAACAAAGAAATTATCACCTATATGGCACAAGAATATGCCGAAGCTTGTTCTTTAAATACTCAGGAGACTGTTTCTATGATAAATAAATATAATGACGCCTTCCTCAAATTAGAGCACAGCTAATTTCTAAACCTCCTCGCTAAAATTTTCCGACATTCCTCTATCATAAAGTCTCTATTACTTTCTTGCAGAGTATGCGAATAGCAAGTCATGGCCAATCTCAAAATGATCTGAATGGATCAATGAAAGACCATCAACTTCATAAAGAAAAAAGTGACGGAATTGATCATTCCCGATAGATGCAGGATGTTGATATGCAGGTAATTTTCGGCCAGAATAATAACCAACAGAGCCAAAGTGCCGTATTTATATAAATTGGTCATCAGCCTGGGATTGATCTCTTTCAAAAAAGTCAGATAAAGGTGCGAACCGTCAAGCGGAGGCAGCGGAATCAGATTGAAAATAAACAAACTGATGTTAATCACACCCCAAACGACAATCAGGTTGACAATTTCCAAACCTATATTTGTATTGTTGAAGTACGGTAGAAAATATAGACCACGAGCAACCAAAAAAAGGAGAAAGGCTGTCACCAAATTGGATAACGGACCTGCAATGGATATCAAAATTTCATCACGGTGTTTATGCTTCAGGTTGTCTGGGTTAAAACTTACAGGTTTTGCCCATCCGAACCCAGCTACAACGATCAGAAAAAAACCGAGCCAGTCTATGTGCTTCAATGGGTTCAGCGTCAAACGTCCTTCGTCTTTGGCCGTATGATCTCCCAGACGGAAAGCCATATATGCATGTGAAAACTCATGTACCGTGAGACCGATGATGGCTGCAGGCATTATCTTTATCATTTCAAAGACACCCATCATAATTTTCAGATTACCAGATACTTACTACCTTCTCTTTCGAACGCCACATCTTGTCGCCTTTTTTAACGCCAAAGGCTTGATAAAATTCCGGCATATTGGACAATGGTCCTATGACTCTCCATTTTGCAGGAGCATGTTCATTGCTTTTCACCTGGTTTGCCATGGCTTCGGGACGAATGTTTTGCATCCAGGCCAGTGCATAACCGAGAAAATAACGTTGGCTGGGATTTAGCCCGGCGATCAATTTGTTGTGTTTAAATTGCTTTGTCTTCTTGAAAGCTTCGTATCCCATAATCACTCCGCCCAAATCGGCTATATTTTCCCCTTGAGTCAATGCTCCATTGATATGCAAATTGTCAACAACCACATAATCGTTGAATTGCTTCACAATCATTCTTGTTTTTTGAGTGAACTTTGTATTGTCCTCGCTTGTCCACCAGTTGCTCAGGTTTCCGGCCTCGTTGTACTTGCAACCCTGATCGTCGAAACCATGGGTTATTTCATGCCCGAAGGTTGCACCGATGATGGCATACAGTATTGCATCATCGGCCATCTTGCTTTCATACCCCGGAACAATGATATTGCAACCGGGAATGACGATTTCATTGTTGGAAGGATTATAATAAGCATTGTAGGTCTGGGGTTCCATCCCCCACTCCGTGCGGTCTACAGATTTTCCATATTTGCGGATCATATAGTTAAAACCCCATTTATTGGCACTCATTACATTCTTCACATAAGAGATTCGGTCTATCTGCATAGCACTAAGATCCTTCCATTTATCGGGATAGCCCACTTTCATAATCACGGCATTGAGTTTCTTCAACGCTTTTTCTTTGGTAATTGCACTCATCCAATCGAGTGCCTTGATTCGTTCGGCAAAAACAGTTTTGATGGCATCTCCTATTTCTACCAACTTTTCTTTGGTGCCTTTCGGCAAATATTCCTTCACATAAACCTGTCCGATGAGTTCTCCAAGCGATCCGTCGGTTTGTTCCACCACGCGTTTCCATCTGGGTTTCGGTTCTTTGATGCCACGCAAAACGGATGAATAAAAGCTAAAGCTTTCCCGATAGATTCTATCATCCAAATAATCGGACAAGCCACTCAGCATTTGAAATTTAAGGTAATTTTTCCAGTCTTCCACCGTATATTTCTTCAGATAGCTGTTTAAAGCGATAAGAAATTCAGGCTGGCCGACAATGACGGTATCGACTTTTACCAATCCTACCCCATTCATAAAAACGCTCCAGTCTATATTCGGAGTCATTTTTGTCAACGCACTAAATGACATTTTGTGATAATTGGCAAATGGATCGCGGGTATCTTCACGTTTTCTTGATGTCTTTGCCAGAGCCGTTTCCATTTCCATCAATCTGACGGCAGCGAGTTTTGCTTTTGATTTTTCGTAACCCATTATCTGAAACATATTGCCCACGTGTACGACAAATTTTTTGCGAATAATCCAAGCCTTGGCATCCGTATCGAAATAGAAATTCCGATCCGGCAAACTTAATCCACCCTGACTGATATATACCTGATATTTGTTGCTGTTCTTATCGTCCTGACCGATATACAGATCAAACAGAGGTGCCGACGACACTGTATGGATGTAAGAAGCCTCCTTGATAAGGCCCTTCAAGTCTTTTATCTGATCTATTGCTGCAAAATCACTTTTCAGGTCGCTGATCCCTTTTTTATTTAACGAAACGCTATCCATTCCCGAATAAAAAAAGTCACCGATTTTCTGTTTGTTACTTCCTTTTTGGGCATTCCGAATGGTTGCCGATGATTCGCAGATCTGACGAATCTGCGCATTTACGGTATCCTGAACCAACTGAAAGATGCCGTTACTTTGTTCGCTGGCCGGAATCGGATTTTGTTTAAACCATTTACCATTAGCATATTGAAAGAAATCATCACCGGCTTTGGCTGTTGAATCAATATGTGCGGCAAGTGCGTCTTCTTTTTCCGTCGGACATTTTGTTTGTTTACAGGAAGTGACGGACATCACCAAAAAGAGGCCGCATATAAGGGCATTGAAAAGATTTTTTGTCATATCATAGGGTTTTTTATTTGACAGATCTTCGAGGTACAAATATAAAGAATATTTTGAGCACGTTACCTCAACTTCCATTTATATTAATGTGAGTTCAAAATAAGATTAAAATAAGTGATTCAAAATTTGACACCCTTTTATATTATAGTCTCGAACAGTTATTGCTTTCGTGTCAATTGATTTATTCTTTCAATAAACTCTTTTTTTGAATCTGTATATTTTTCTCTGTCATTCTTGTACCTATCAGCAAGTTTCATTTTAAAGGTCTCGTATTCTTTTGCTATCTCTGCATGTTTTTCGAATCCGAATTTCGATATGTTTTTATGGCAGAATTAATCGTTTCAAGGAAAATATCTTCATGATATAATGAATTCTTTCTTGTCAATCCATTTTATATCTCAATAATTATCAAGGCTTTCATACGGATTCTTTCAATCGCTAATCGGTAAAGTAAACTTAAATGTACTTCCATTACCTTGCTCACCTTCTATCCATATTTTCCCACCCGATTTTTCTATAAATTCTTTACAAGTAATCAACCCCAAACCTGTTCCTTTCTCTGCAGAAGTTCCTTCTGTCGAATAATGAGTATCTATTCTGAACAGTTTTTTTCTGTTTTCTTCGCTAATGCCAATTCCTGTATCAATAATAGAAATTTCAATCAAATTGTCTTTTTGAACAGAAGTAATAGTTACTGTTCCACCGCTATTCGTAAATTTTATAGCATTTGATACTAAATTTCTGATTACAGTCGAAGCAATATTTCTATCAACATACACATATTGGTCTTCAGGAATCTCCTGATTTAAAGCAATATTTTTTTCTTCCGCATTGTTTTTCAGGATAGAAATATTTTTGACACACAATTCTCTTAAGTTAATCTTTTCAGGATTGTTTCGTAATTTACCGGACTGACTTCCTGCCCATAAAAGTAAATTTTGTACTAAATCGAATAGATGATGGGCAGAAGTATTAATAATTTTACTAAACTCTACAATTGTATCCTTATTATATTTCTCTGCTTCTGTTGCCAATATATCTGAAAATCCGAGTAACGAACTAAAGGGCCCTTTAAGATCGTGAGAGATAATTGTGAAAAACTTATCTTTTGTAGCATTTGATTCTTTGAGTTCAGCTTCTGACTTTGATATTTTCTTGATAGCGATTTCAAGTTGTTTGTTCGTTTTCTTTTTGAGCAGATATCTGTTATATAATATAATAATTAATAATATAATAAATAAAGAGCCTATGATCAACGAATCTCTTTGGATTCTCTGTTTTTTTATTTTTAATATATTTATTTCATTCTCATTTTTTAAAATTTCGATTTCTTTTTCTCTTCTAAATGTTTGAAATTTGACATCCATCTCTGCCACATTTTTTCCTATTTCTTCCGAGAAAATACTATCCTTAATATCTGAATACAACTTCTGATATTCGTAAGCTTTTTTGTAATCGCCTTTTGCATAAAACAATTCAGAAAGGGTAACATCGCAATCTTTGATCAAATATCTTGAATCAATTTCCCGAGCTATTTCTAAGCCTTTATGAAGATACAACAACGAATTATTATAATCCTGAAGTTTCATATAAGCTTCCCCGATATTTCTTGACACATTAGAAATGCTCCATTTGTCTCTTATTTTCTCGGCGATTTTTGCTGATTTCAAATAATACTCCAATGCTTTATGATAGTCTTCCAGATAAAAATAAACCATGCCAACATTGTTTAAACAAGGCCCCATCACTTTTGGATCATTAGTTTCAAGACAGTTATCCAACGTTTTTTTATAATACTCCAATGCTTTATCATAGTTTGCCAATTTCATATAAGCAATCCCCAGATTGTTAGATATTTTATATATAAAATCTTTATAACCAATTCCTTTAGCAATATCCAATCCTTTTTGAAAATATTTCAATGCTTTATGATAGTCGGCTAAATACAAATAAACATCTCCAATATTGTTATAAGATCTTGAAATGGCTTTTTTATCCCCGATTTCTTCTCGTATTTTTAACGATTCCAGAAAATAATTAATTGACTTATCATAATTACTTAGAATATATTGAACCACTCCAACTCTGTCTAAGGACACAGCAATATCCCCTTTGCTTTTATATTTTCTTGTTAATTCAAGAGCCTGGTTTGCATAATCTAAAGATTTAATATATGATATGGTGTCATAGGCTATTGATAATTTATTGAGAACATCAATTTTTTTTAAGCCGGTAGAAGTTTTAAAAAGATGATTTAGACTATCAATTTTCGAATGATCAACTGACATGACCGGCAAGGCATTAAAAAAAAGAAAGAATAACAATATGGATATAATAGGTCTGTTTTTTATAGATGTTGCCATATCGTATTAGTTTAACGGATTACTCTATTTACTGTGCATGACGACTCGGACGCGGTCACTTTTAAGTGTGGTGTGACTTGGATGGGGCATCAGGCAAGAATCTGATCGATCAGAAGATCATAAATCTGAATATTTTTCTACAAATATAATCCTATTAGGATATACCTGCAAGGATTTTTTGAAGACGAGCCGAATGGCTCGTCTTAGCATGTAACCCCAAACCGGGTAGTCATTTTACAATCACCTATAACAGGTATGTTTTGATTCTGAAGAATGGCCAATCATGATTTCCAGACCATCCTTCAAAAGTAAAATTTAAATTTAACAAATTCATCGCATTCGTAAAACAAACTGGACTTGCAACTTCTTGCCTAGCCACAAAGTGAACAACTTTACTTCATCTTTTTGCCTCCATACGAGACGCTTCAAAAGCATCACATCACCCCATATTTATTTTAAACGGATCGTTCTTAAAATGTTCCTGTGTTTTAGACCAATTATCAGGTTCACCAAACGGAGATAAATCCGATGCCAGAATCAGCGAGATCTCATTATCTAAGCTTATCCGTTCGATCCGAGGTGAATTATACAGTCTTTTTGCGGCCTTTTTTGCAGTTATTATAGTTGTTTTCATGTTGTCTGGTTTTTTGTGGTAAACATTAGTTAATGCTGATTTTTTTGACAACATTTTGTTCACCATTGTTCACCGTCACAAGGTATATACCTGGTACAAAAATATTGTCGATCTCGGTGACAGAACCTGTCAGATTTTGCTCAACCTGACGCTGCCCTACAGCATTGTAAACGGTTACGAAAAAGGTACTGCTTGTATTGCTGTTGCAGATCACCATAATTTTGTTATTCTGGTTGCTGTAAACAATAATATCACTGTTGGATGCTGCATTATTTAACTCCGTCGAAAATGATTTAAATTGCAAGCTAAAACGATCATTTGTTGCAATGGCATCCGAGCTGAAACTGTAAGGGCTTCCTACCGTCAACTCTTGCTCGGCATTTGTTTGTTTATCAAGTAACATCACTTTAAGGTTGCTGTCCAAATTACTAATTTGAGTTGCTTCAATGGTAAATTTGCTTGCTATTCCAGAACGAAAGCCCAGAACCAGCTCTTTACTTTCACTAATGCTATTGAGATGGTTTATAACCAATTCTTCTGTTCCTGCCAAGGTGTAAATTTCAGGAATATTCACATTTTCGTTCGACATTTTCTGTGAATCATAATAATCTAACGTATCAGCAGCTTTTGAGTCTGCCAATATGATTGCTTCATCGGTATTTACTCCATTCGAAACCTTTAATCGGACAATCTGCAAATCGGACGCATGCGAAGATCTTAACCGGTTTGTTGCGCTGCTTTGATCCTGGTGCGAACGCATGCTGTTCGAAAAAGTCAATGTCGCAGAACTTGCATCTGCATCCACTTTCATCCAGAATGCCTGCATAGGAGGAATATACTGAGATACGGTTCCATTGACACCATTACCGGTACCCGTTGTCCCATCAAAGGTGTCGAAAGTCATCACACCGCTACTGGTACGTGTACGGTACCAAATGGTCGGACGTACATTTGAACTAGTCGTAGCCGCAGCTTTCAAAGCATTCCAGTTTAAATACGAAGGATATGGATTCCCGATCAGATTGAATCCGCGTTTTACGGCCGTTGTTCCTGTACGGGTTACGGTTATGGGCATATTACCGTCATTAAGCGTTCCGGAATAAGTATAAGTAGCACTGCTTCCGGCATCTCCTCCGATTTTTACCACATAGCCTGCGCCTGGAGTAAGCGCACTGGTATTATCGGTAATCTGTACATAAGCGGGAGGATTGGCAGCTTCATTATAATAACCAAATTTGTTGGTTCCGGTCAAAGCATCGAACATGCTACTGGTAGCACCCGTTACGGGGCTTGAAACATACCACCAGTTATCAGTGGTGGATTCCCCCGTCTTACCAGTGAGGTATTGTTCTACACTGGTGGTTCCGCTAACAGTTACCGTTCCGCTATTGACGAGCGTCGCTGTGCCATCAGTAGCATCGCTTTTCAGGGTAAGGTTTCCGCCTACGGCTAATGTTCCGGAAGTAATGGTAACTTGTTTGCCTGCATTCACAACCAGATTATAGCAGGAAAATCCGGCTCCGCTGTAATTTCCGTTCAATACAGCATTGTCCGCCGATGTAGGTGTAGACGGACTCCATGCACTACCGTCATAGGTTGTAGTCAGTCGTTCCGTCGTAAACGACACTTCGTCACCATAGCTTGTCCCTGCCGTATTTGTGGCATACGCACGAACATGATAAGTGGTATTGGCTGTCAAACTTGTCATAGAAGCAGTAAAAGCTCCGGTTACAGAGGATGCCCCTTTATCGACTTTGCTATCTGAAATGGTTGGTGTGCCGGTCGTATTCCAACATACGCCATAAGCAGTAGGATTGGGTGAACCTAAACCGGTAATAGTTCCATTACCGGTAGCGGTAGCCGAACCGATATCGCTTACGGCTTGAGTGGTTACGTTCGGAGCAGTTAACTGCCACAAAAATGTGGGATAACTTCCATCAGTTAAACTCCAAACAGAAGTACTCCAACTACTGAAGGTCGTGGCTGTTTGCATTTGGGTGGTTGTTTTACCGACTGCAGAACCGGAAGAAGTAGACAAACCTGATGTTTGTGTATCCCAGAAACAATTGGTCATATTTTCATGGCCACTGAAAGTACCGATTAAACCGCCAATCTCATCCGGACCGGAAACAGCACCTGAAGAATAGCAATCTATCATAGTACTTTCATTATTGATATTCCCAATAAGACCTCCTGCTGTTATTACTGTACAGGTTACACTGCAATGTGAATAACAGTTACTAACCATAAAATCAGCAGGATTATCTGAGTAACCGATGAGTCCACCAATACTATTTGTTCCAGACACAGTTCCGGTTGAAAAGCAACTGCTTATACTAGAAGTTGTAGAATAAGAATACCCTACTAAAGCTCCAACATATTGCCTCCCGGTTACCGAAGCATTTATTAATCCGAGGTTTTTTATAGTTGCACCGGTAATACTGCCAAATAACCCGACATAGTCTCTTGTTGGACGGTTGACATATAATCCGCTTATGGTGTGCCCCTGTCCATCATAGGTTCCTGTAAAATCTCCACTATCATCGCCAATTGTTATCCACCCTGATCCATTATTCCATGTATTACTTGAAGAAGCATCAATATCGGCTGTCTGAATATAATAAGAACCCCATCGGCCGTTGGAATCCGCAATCCAGTAAAGATTATTTAACGAAGCAATTCGGTAAGGATCACTGCTTGTTCCACTACCAGAAGGAGCTGTCGCTGTTTGTGCCATGCTAATTATTGTGCCACCACTTAGCAGCAAAACAAATATTAAAATTAATTTAGTAATCAATTTCTTCATAATGTTAAATTTTATGTTGCTTTCGATATCTATATTGTTCTTTTTCAAAGAAAATATATGGTATGAAAAAATTCATTGTCTGCAAATTTTCAAATAATCACACTCATTTTAATTGATATAAATAACAGCCCCGAGGTATTAAAGGGCATTTGTTTCACAAACATATTAGTATCCAACTCAAGTACGTGGTATTGAATCACTTGCATCCTGCATAATAAAATGTTTTATGTAAAAAACCATTATCTAAAATTAAATAAAAATTATAAAATCATCAAATTGTTGTATCAGACTCGGTTTTTATGGTCATGTTGTTCCAAATATACAATTTTTTAAATTATATTTTAATAGATTCAAAAAAGTTTAAATAAAAAAGTAATCAACATGACACGTATAAAAAATGAATTCTATTGTTTGGCTGAACAACGCTCAAAAGTTAGATAAAAATTTTATACATCTTCTTTTATCCGTAAAACCGGAGACAGTAAATTTATTTCTCTGTTTAAATTTTAATCACCTTTTAGTCGTTGCAATTCATTGTTCATAATTAACCTTTTTTTTAATAGTACCTGAAAATTTAAGCCGTTAGTATTATTACCTTTGAAAAATTGCTAATTTTGAACGATATTTGAACCCTTAGATATAATAATAGCATTATGAATCAACTTCTTTCCATCACCAATCATTTTCAATTGGTTGGTACAGTAAAAGAAATCACTCCTTTTGGAGAAGGAATGATTAACTCAACCTATCGTGTTAAGCTTAAAGACGCTCAGGAAGAATATGTTTTACAGAAAATCAACCATGAAATTTTTCAGGATGTTGATCTTTTGCAAAATAATATCAAGCGTATTACCGACCATATTCGCCATAAATTGACGGAAGCCGGCGAAACAGACATCGATCGCAAGACATTGACCATTATCCCCACATTGGATGGTAAATTATACTATTTCGATGGCAAGAGTTATTGGCGCATAACCGTGCTGATTTCCAATTCCAAGACTTTTGAGGCTGTAACTCCAGAGTATGCATATTATGCAGGTCAGGCTTTCGGGAACTTTCAGTCTATGTTGGCCGATCTTCCCGGAGAGCCGTTGGGTGAAACCATTCCCAACTTCCACAACATGGAGAATCGATTGGAATCTTTTCGTTTAGCGGTAAAAAACAACATTGCCGGAAGGTTGGATGGAGTCAAGGACTTGGTTGATGAAGTCGAAAAAAGAGCCTATGAAATGTGTCAATGCGAACGCTTGTATCGGGAAGGCAAATTGCCGAAACGTATCAATCATTGTGATACAAAAGTAAATAACATGCTTTTCGATGATTCGGGCAAGGTTTTATGTGTGATAGATTTGGATACCGCCATGCCGGGTTTTGTCATGTCCGATTACGGAGATTTCATGCGTACAGCCGGTAATACAGGAAAAGAAGATGATCAGAATCTGGACAATGTTTCATTCAACATGGATATTTTCAGATCTTATACAAAGGGCTATTTAGAATCTGCGAAAAAGTTTCTTACCCCATTGGAAATTAAGCTATTACCTTTTGGAGCCAGACTTTTAACCTATATGCAATTGAGCCGCTTCCTGGCTGATTATCTGAACGGAGATACTTATTACAAGATAAACGGCCCTTTACACAATCTGCAACGTTCCAAAGCTCAATTCAAACTATTGCAAAGTATTGAAGCTCATTATAAAGAAATGGAGGAATTTATCTCCTCTCTGACTGAAAAATAAAGTTTGCAGGAAGTTACCAAAACCGCGAATCAATTCAAAAGCGATTTAAAACTTTTTCCGATACCGGACTTTTACGGTATTCATTAAAAAAATACTGTTTTAAAATTTAAATAGAAACAGCAGATATTTAAAAGAGAGCGTTTCAAGAGCAAATAACTCAGAAACGCCCTCTTCCTTTTTTAGTGCAACTTAAGCCCATACCCTTTTGGAATGGATAGTTCCATTTAAGAAAATTCTTTTATTTGGCTTCAATGTCTTTTTTCCGGCTTAACGCTTCCAGAAAATAATAATCAGCATAATTGAGCGGTACGTCAACTTCGCTGTTATGAGGTATGCTACCAACAGAATGCATCAGCAGGAAATTTCCGTTGGTACCTAATATGGCACGATAGGCCGGTGTTCCCAATGAGTACAAAATACGATCCGCATACAATTTGTAAGAAGAAGCATTCGGAATGTCAAACGTACTGATTTCGTAAAGTGCTGAAGCTATACAAGCGGCAGAAGATACATCCCGCGGTTCATTGGGTATTTTCGGAGCGTCCATATCCCAGTAAGGTATCAAATCTTTGGGCAAACGGGGATGATTTTTCATAAAAGCAAAGGTCTTTAATGCCTGATTCAGATAGACAGGATTTCCGGTTTCCCTATAACAAACGGTAAAGCCATAGATTGCCCATGCTTGTCCGCGTGACCAGACAGATTCATCCGAATATCCCTGAGCCGTCTGACGGTGTCTCACAGATCCGTCAGTCAAACTATAATCAACCACATGATAGCAACTGCCATCCGGACGAAAATGTTCAGCAAGCGTCCTGTTTGCATGGCTGACGGCAATCTTGTAATAAGTGGAGTCTCCGGACAACTTTGTCGCTTCAAACAAAAGTTCCAGATTCATCATATTGTCGATGATGACCGGGCATTGCCATCCCCGTTGTGCTTGCCATCCCTTATCGGCATCCCAGGATTGAATAATCCCGGGGATTTTCCTAAACCTGGTAGATAAGGATTTGGCCGTCTGGATGATGATATCTTTATATTCCGGATCTTTGGTCAATCTATAGCCATTGCCAAAACTGCATCCGATCATAAAGCCTACATCATGGTTCCATGTGATGTTTTTTGCCTCCTCAATGGCTTTTGAATATTTCCTTGCGAGTGGTAAATAGGTTTTATCTTTGGTCAATTGGTATAAATACCATACAGAGCCGGGGAAAAAGCCGCTTCTCCAGTCCGTATAATCGCAATAGAAGACTGTTCCGTCTTTTTTTAAAGTGGTTGGATTCAAAGATTCGCCACTTTTTTCAATTATTTTAATTTCTTTGTTTATTTGTTTTTTGGAAAAATTGATATTTTCCTTCATAAATTTTCTCGATTCCAAAGGCTTGGCAGCACAGGTGGCTGACACTACAACCATTGCCAAACTTAATAACTTGATTAATCTCATTTTAATTGTTTTTGAATTTAATAAAGCACTATCTATTATCATTATCTCTTTTTTCCATATAATTGGAATACAAGGAAAAACAAGTCGTCTTTCACGATTTTTGTTACCTAATCCATTCGGATTTTACCGCCATCACCTTTCCTTTACCTTTGGATATCAGAATTCTCAAATCACTGGCATTGGTCAAACTGAATCTGCAATTTGATTTTTTAGTATCATCAGGTATCTGATCTTTGAAAAGGGTGAGAAATTGGCCGCCACCGGAAGTCAATTGAACTTCAAACTCACCGGTAGCATCATCAGACCACATAATCTCAACATGATCAATTTTGGCATTGTCTTTCAATTGAAAAGTAAGATCATCTCCAGCTCTGAATTCCCAGGGAAAAACCGTATTATTCATGCTTGCAGTTTTCGCCTTTTCCTTTGCTTTCAAATCAGTTACAGTCAGAATGGTTTTCAAACGGATATCTTCTGAAGAAGCTCCGATCATGATATCAAAATCACCCGGTTCAACCACCCATTCATCATGTAAATCAAAAAGTGCCAAATCTTTTGACCGGATTTGCATGGTGACGGTCTTTGTTTCGCCCGGCTTCAGATTGACACGTTCAAAACCCCTCAAGTCTTTTTCATAGGTAGTCACACTTCCCACTTTATCTCTTATGTATAATTGCACAACTTCATCCCCTTCCCTGGTACCTGTATTTTTAACTTTAAAGGTAACAGTCACAGGTTCTACGGGAGTGATTTCTTTTGATGACAATTTCAAATCTGAATACTCAAAGGTGGTATAGCTTAAGCCATATCCGAAAGGGTAAAGAGCTCCGTTAATACGGGATTGGTTTCCGTTTGGTCCCGGCTTGATGCCGCCGTCAATCTGAGAATTCGGTTTACACGGAAAATTGAATGGTATCTGCCCAACCGTTTTAGGAAAAGTAACCGTCAGCTTCCCTCCCGGATTATAATCTCCAAACAAGGCTTCAGCAACAGCTTTACCACCTTGGGCACCGGGATACCAGGCTTCAAGAATGGCATTTACATTTGCATCGGCCCAATTGATGGAGTTGGGACGTCCATTGATCATCACCAGGATGATCGGTTTGCCCGTAGCATAAACCGCACGAAGCAAATCCTCCTGATGTCCGGGCAATTGCAAACTTGAACGTGACTTATTCTCTCCGCAGGTTCTCTGTCCTCCACCCATGACCATAATGGCGACATCGCTTTCTCTGGCTATCGCAACCGCTTTGTCCATCTCTGCCTTTTCTCCCGTTGTCAGATCGACAGGCATAATCTCCGACAAAGGCCAGGTGGCATCGACCAGATCGCAGCCTTCTTCATATTTGACTTCACAGCTGTCACCCAAACGATTCCTTATACCTTCCAAAACAGAGGTAACCTCCGTTGCCAATGGCCCGTAATGAGACAACGCAAAAGCCTTGGCATCGGCATTCGGCCCAATTACAGCAATTTTCTTCAAATTACGGACATTTAAAGGAAGTATTTGATCTTTATTTTTCAACAAGACTAAACATTCTCTGGAAGCTTGTAACGCCACTTTTTGATTTTCAGGTCCATCAACTTCCTTATCAGCAGCTTCAAGATCTGTTTGATAGGGATGGTCAAACAATCCGATCATAAATTTCACACGAAGTACATCCCGAACACGATGATCTATAGTCTCCATGCTGATTGCTTTTTCCGCAATCAATTCACGAAGAGGATAGACATAGGATTCAGGAGATTTAAAAGTGCATCGTACATTCAATCCGGCCTCGACACTTTGGCGAACAGCTTCTTTGTAATCCTCTGCCACCCCATGCTTGTTCCAAAGGTATTCAACTCCGCCACTGTCCGATACGACATAGCCACGAAAGCCCATCTCTACGCGAAGACGTTCCGTCAACCAATACAAGCTTCCTTCGATAGGAACACCGTCATAATCATTATAAGAGCACATAACACCCAAAAGGCCGGCACGCTTGATCACCTCTTTCCAGGGATAGACATGAACATTTTCCACTTCTCGTTTGGACATTTGCGGGTCGACCCTGGACATTCCCTCACGGCCTCCCTTGTTGTTGCTGTAAGCGATAAAATGTTTTGCAGTAGCCGCAACCTGATAATTGGTTTGCATTCCGGTAGCCATTGCTACACCTAACTCTCCAACCAGATAAGGAGATTCACCATACACTTCCTCATACCTGCCCCAACGCTGGTCTCGTCCAACATCCAGAATGGGTGCATACACATTTGTATATCCCAACAAACGGCCTTCCCGCCCGGTAATATAACCGACTTTATGAATCAAATCACGATCCCAGGTATGTCCCAAACCCAGTTGCGTCGGAAAATTCGTGGCTTTATAAGCTTCCACACCCCGAATTCCCTCATTCGTGAAATCGGTGGGAATACCCAAACGTGTTTCCTCAATAAAGAAACGCTGAACCTCATTAAGTGCCCATGCGTGTCTGGACGCAGGCCAACAGTTCGGATTGTCCGAAACCGCGCCTCCCCACTGTCTGAAGCCATTCAAGTGTTCATCTATCGCAGCCATTCCATCTTTCCAGATTTTATTTTTCCATTCCGAAGTTGGAAGATCATCAACAAGAACACGTTGATAACCGTAAAGAGTGACCATTTGACAGGTCTTTTCTTCAACTGTCATTTGTGAAAGCAAATTCTCAATACGTGCATCGATGGGTGCATTCGGATCTTCATAAATGTCTTTGACGCCATTTTTGTTAAGGTCTATCCAACCTTTCCGATAGATAGAACTTTTACCAATCTCAAATTTCTTTACTGGAGCCCCGGGTTTCGGAAGGTTGAGACCTGCACACACCAATTCAGGAGAGAGACATCCAAGAACAAAGAAAAACGCTAGTAATCGTTTCATCATAATCTAGTATTTATAGTTCATTTCTTAAATGAAAAGAAGAGTGTCATGCAGATGCCCCCCTTTTATTAAATCGCAAATTTACAATAAACTTGCTTGATTCAAATCCATTCGACGTATTTTCAGTAAAATATCCTTATCTTTGTAACAGCATGTTGCTGCTTTTTGTAATAGACCCGCTTCATACTATCTGGTTATACAATCTTTCCACATTGGAAAGTATCTATCACTGAAACAAGAGTTTCCTAAATAAAATTGGAAGATTGATCTCTTCTTGCATAAAAACACATTCTTGAAAGGGCAGATGCATCCTTTCAAAGGGTGTCATTTGTGATTATTGATGCATCGATTTAAAGATATGACTGAAAAAATTGTTCTCACAATTACCAAACATCCTCTTTGGGGATATATTCTGCAACCAGTACTTGTAGAGGAAAATGAATATGGGAAAATGGCCATTTTGGAATATGCAGATAGCCAATCTTCCAGTTTCCACCTATTGGATGACTTGTCCAAAGAAATAATCCTGCTCTCCGAAAAAATGTCGGACATCACCCTCATGGAGTGCTTTTCCAAAGAAAAGGAAAAAACCATCGCGGCTTTTCATAAAAAAATAAAACAAGAAACAATTGAAATTTCTATACTTCCTTATATAGAGGATACCCAAAGCCGGATTCTCACAATATTAAAAAAAACAGAACTTCCTCTCTATTTTAGAGAAAACGTAAAAATCAGAAATTTATATGAAACAAATCAGGTTGTTGTGCCGAATGATTACTCAAAAGCCATTTTCAATTTCAAGAAAGAAGATAAAGATTCAGGCATACAGTATTCCATTCATGTAATATGGCAGGATGAAGAATTGGATATCTTCTCACAAACATACATTCCTCTTTGCAGCAAACCCGCAGCATTGGTCGTCAACAAAAGATTGCTTCTGTTCAATGATATTGACATCAAAAAATTGATTCCGTTCTTTTCAAAAAGAGAAATAGAAATTCCGATTTCATACGAAAGCACCTACATCAAGACTTTTATTAAAAACTGCATGGAAAATCATGAAGTCATCACAAAAGGCATTGATGTAAGTGAAATCACGCCCCATCAAAAAGCATAACCATCCCAATACAGACTCAAGCAATAAGGGAAATCCTGCAACCTTTGTCTAAAAAACGGTTGTGGGCTACAAGGAATTTTTTTAAAACCTATTAAAGCTCTGACTTATCTTATCCCCAATCCGAGCCCAACCGAGGCCGTCGGATACTTCTGAAACGTATACTGTGCGTGCGCTGCAATGATGCCCAAGAACTTCAACCTAAACCCAAGCGTAGCTCCCGGCATTACCTGGCTGGAGCTGATTTTAATCGGATCAGTCATATTAATAATCTGCATCTTATATTCACCGTTACCGGTATCAACTGGATCACCAAGTGTAGGATAATTGCCGACCATTGTCATATCAAAATTCGTCCGAATGAAACCAACCCCAAGATACGGTGTAAAAAAAATTAAATTCTTGGAAAGAATAACATTGGCAGTTAGCGAACTGGCCGACATTTTCATACCTTGAGTGGTATAATCGTCCGACTGAGGATCCGGAACATACCCCAAATCTCCACTGACCAAAGCATCAGGTGTCACCTGTGCAGAAGCCGGGAATGCATAACGGATGTCAAACTGGTTATAAGCAACCAAAGCTGAAAGGTTGAATGGCAAATATTTAAAGAACGGTATAAACTCCTTGAAATTATTCTTCAAGCCAACCCCCCAAAGAGAAGTCTCAACACCACTATTTTTAACGGTTGGTACAAAACGAACCATCAGGTCATTATTCAAAGGCAAGCCCAAAGTAAGCTGAAGACTGGCAGTAGGCACATATCGAGTAAGGCCGGAAGGTGTTGTAAACGAAGTGATAACACCGTTTCCGTTGTCATAGAGTGGATTTTCACTGCCACCTTTCAAGTAGTGAGGCTGCATCAGACGCAATTCAACGCCATCTGCATTTCCTCCGAAAGTCGGTGCCTGAGTGACATTGGGATCCACCGTTTTTAAGTTTGTGAGTCCAGTCAGACTAAACATCTGGTCAGCAACAGGTATCTGAGTACCACTTATTCCGATCCTTAAATCAAAGCCCAACAACTTATGGGTATCGGCCGTATTATACCAATTCGACCCCATTCCAGCCGCAAAAGCATTACCGGCAGGTGTCAAATATCCTTCTGCAACCTTATTCAGGTCTGCCATCCCAGATTTAAAAAGATTGGGAATATCATCCTGAGCTTTCAGGGAATAGCCCAAACTGCCAAACAATAATAAGATTGATGATAAAAGTGCTTTTCTCATAGGTTCATATTTATTTGTGAATAAATTTAGGATATTCGATTTTTATCCGGGACAAAAATACCTTAAAAATAATTATTTCAACAAATAGAATGAATAAATAATGAAGCATCATTGGAAACCGAAAACTGTCAAAAGCAAAAAATGTGTATATTCGCAGAAAATTACACAAACAGTTTTGCGTTGTCATGTTCAAAAAAATTGGACGCCTCATCAAATTGCTGGCCATATTCTTTTTTGCCTCAACCATCTTGGCAGTCATCACCTTTCGATTTTTGCCGGTCTATTTTACACCACTCATGGTCATACGCAGTGCACAACAAATAAGTAAAGGTGAAAAACCGGTATTACACCATCATTGGGTTTCCGGCGAACATATCTCCAAAAACCTTAAAAGAGCTGTCATTGCATCAGAAGACCAACGTTTTTACGACCATTGGGGGTTTGATGTCGGACAAATCAAGAAAGCAGTAAAAGAAAACAATAGACGTAGAAAACCACGCGGAGCCAGCACCATTAGTCAACAAACGGCCAAGAACGTCTTTCTTTGGCCCAGATCGTCTTGGGTACGCAAAGGTCTCGAATTCTATTTCACCGTCCTTGTTGAAGTATTCTGGAGCAAAGACCGTATTCTGGAAGTCTATCTCAACTCCATCGAAACAGGAGATGGCATATACGGGGCAGAAGCCGTGGCTAAAGACCATTTTCACACTACGGCCGAGAATCTGACCAGAAAACAATCAGCCGTAATTGCAGCCACATTGCCGAACCCGATCCGCTTCAATTCAAAACATCCCTCTCCATATATTCGTCGCAGGCAAAAGCAAATACTTAGACAAATGCGCTATATCCATTTGCCGGAGGAATAAAATATTTTTCCGACTTTTTTAGACAAACAAGACTTGATTCCAAAGATATCACATAAAACAAAACCCACGGATTTCTATTCCATGGGTATTGTTTAACAAGGTGAAAAAAGGCAAACTTAAAGGCTATCTCCGAAATCTTTACGGAATTTTGCGACCAATTGTTCCGGCCAATCCGAAGTCGGAGCCAATCGACCCATAAAGAAACGGAGAACCGTCGGTTCATAGGTAAATTTAAGACCTCCTATCAATTCCCTATTATCATATAGCCAAGACAGACGATCTAAAACATATTTAATCTGTGAGAGGGTAAACACACGACGAGGTACAGCCAGCCTAAGCAATTCCATATCTGCATAAGTCTCATTCCCTTCTTCGTCTCTTTGATTGGAAATGGAACCACGTTCCATACCTCGAACACCGGAAATAAGGAAAAATGCAGCAGCCAAAGATCCGGCAGGATACTGAGTTTGCGGAATATGTTTACAAAAATCCATGGCGTCAACATGAGCACCTAAAACTCCAGGAGGTGTGATCATTGGAATACCCTTTTTCATCGCTTCATCCACCAGGTATTTTATGAATGAAGGACTTTGAGAAATCATACTTTCATCCAAGGTTTCATACAAACCGACAGCCATGGCTTCCACTTCGCGGATAGATATCCCGCCATAAGTCAGAAATCCTTCGTAAAGGGGTACGAGTGCCTCTAATTCATGATAGATAGTGAGGTCATTGGTACATATACCGCCACCTCTGGATGAGCTCAATTTACGGGCAGAGAAGTAAACCATATCAGCCAAACCAGTCATAGTCAAAAGAATTTCAGCCATTGATTTGTCTTTAAATTCCTTCTCACGTTGTTTTACCAAATATGCATTTTCACCAAGAAGACTGGCGTCAAGCACGACACGGATACCATACTTGTCAGCAATGGCACGTACGTCCCGCAAATTCTGGATAGAGAAGGGTTGTCCGCCAATCAGATTCGTCGAAGCCTCCATACGGATGAATGGAATATGCTCCGCTCCTGTTCTTTGAATACAATCTTCCAGAGCCTCGACATTCATATTTCCTTTGAAAGGATGGTTGGAATTAATGACATAAGCCTCCGGATAAAGAAGCTCTACAATACGACCTCCATTTTGTGAAATATGTGCAAGCGCAGTTGTAAAATGATAATTCATGGGAACCAGACTCGTCTTGTTGACATACGCTGCTGCCAAAATATTTTCTGCTGCACGACCTTGATGAACAGGTAAATAATATTTCTTGCCCAAGACCTCCTCTACTGCCTTTTGAAGCCGATAAAAACTCTGGGATCCGGCATAAGCATCATCCGCACGCATCATAGCTGCCAGTTGGTTGTCACTCATGGCATTGGTACCACTATCGGTGAGCATATCCAAAAATACATCTGCGGTGTTTAATTGAAAAGTATTGAAGCCACCTTCATTCAAAGCTTCCAGCCTTCTTTCAATAGGAACCAGATGAAGTTTTTGTACGATTCGTACTTTGTGTAGCTCTAATGGAATTTCCTCTCCGGAATAAAATTTTACTTGCGATTTTTGCGATTTTGAGGTCATGGTTTTTTCTATGTTTAATAAATTGGCCTCAAAATTAAGAATTTAATGCATATCTAAAATAATATCTTCACAAAATATTTATAGACAAGTATAAAACTTAACAAATATCTTGAACAGAAAGCCGAATATAGCTTTTTAAAAGCACCACCTATGTTTTAATTTGGAATCGTAAAATAAAAAACAGACCCCAGTCCAACCTCAGAATTTAACCAGATTTTTCCACCAAGTATCTCAACAATGCTCTTGGAAATAGCAAGTCCCAATCCGTTTCCACTATATTCTCTTGTATAGTTTGATTCTACCTGACGGAAACGATCAAATATTTTTTCATGATATTCTTTTGGAATACCAATACCCATATCTTTCACATGAAACTCAAGCACATTTTCTTTTGCTTTAAAACCAATTTCAATATGACCATCTTTAGAAAATTTAATGGCATTGGTAACAAGGTTCACCAATATTTGCTTTATTTTAGAGGCATCACTATTGATATAAATTTCATTTTTTGGACTCAACGGATCCAGTTCCAACGTAAGGCCTTTTTCGGCTGCCTTATATGAATATTCTTTCTGAACACTATCTACTAATCGATTGACTGAAAACACATCATTTTTTATAGTCAATTGACCTGCTTCTATCTTTGATATATCGAGAATATCATTAATCATCGATAGCATATTGATTCCGCTGGAATTAATCATCTGTGCAAACTCTACCTTCTTGCTCATATCAAATTTTGAATCAAGTAACAAATCAGAAAAACCAATGATGCAATTCAACGGCGTTCGGATTTCATGACTGATATTTGCAAGAAAAGCAGATTTCAAACGATCGGACTCCTCCGCTTTTTCCTTTGCTTCTATCAAATCATCCAGCATTTGCTTTTTTTCCGTCATATCATTCATGATCAGAACATAATTACTAATGGTATTATTCTCCGGATTAATCAATGCCGAAATGATGGTATCTTCCCAATATATTGTTTTGTCCTTCCTGCGATTTTGCACCTCGCCTCTCCAGGTAATCCCTTTTTGTATCTTTTTCCAAAGATCCTCATAATTTTTTTCGGACAAATGTCCGGGATTAAAAATTCTCGGGTATTTACCCTTCACTTCTTTAAAATGATATTGGGTATTTGATATGAATTTTTTATTTACAAATTCGATTTCACCCTTTTGATTGGTAATGACAATGGACGATGGCCCTTGTTCTATGGCCTTTCCCAGCGTCCGAACCTGTTCTTCCGCTTTTTTACGGCCAGTGATATCACGAATGTTGCATTGAACAACTTTCACCCTGTCAGCAAGATAAATATTGCTGACAAGCTCTACATGGATTATTCTTCCATCAAAAGTTTTTATCGATAAATCATCGACTCTGGTGTATCCTTTTCTCTTTAATTTCGCAAAAGCGACTCTGCATGCCAAGGTATTCGTCAACGCACCAACATCCCAAAACTTTCTACCGATTAAATAATCCTGGGAATAGCCAAGCAAATCTATTAGAAATTGATTCACATCGACTATCTCTTCTGTCTCCGGATTAATAATCAATATTCCATCGGTTGCAGATTCAAAAAGTCTGCGATAACGCACCTCTGATGCTTTCAGTTCATCTACCAATTTCAGCATCTCTCTATGGCTTTTTTCCAACTCACGAGTACGTTCTGTAACCAACAATGCCAAGTGCTCTTTTTCATCGCGCTTCTGCTTGTTGGACTCTTTAATTTTAATCATGGCCCTTATTTGGGCAGTTAATTCCGGAACATCGATCGGCTTGGAGAGAAAAGCCTCTGCTCCTACCTCAAGAGCTTCAATCCGACTTTCTTTATTTTGTTTGATGGCTGTCAAGAAAACCACGGGAATATCCCGTAAACAAGTATCTTGTTTTAACTGGCGACAGACCTCAAAACCATCTATTTCCGGCATCAATATATCCAGAAGAATAACATCGGGATCTTTTTCTCTGGCAAGTCTAATACCATCCGTGCCGTTTAACGCCGTATCAATATAAGCATCTGGAAAAGCATCCTTAATAATAGCCCTTAAACTGATTAAATTATCTCTGTTATCATCAATTGCAAGAATTCGTTCCATTTAAAAATACATTTAACTTCATCATTCTACAGACAAACTTGTCTTTATATACCTAATTATTATATCTTATATCTTATATCTTATATCTTATATCTTATATCTTATATCTTATATCCATGCATTTATGACTTGCATAAAATGCTGATTATCTATTGGTTTAGAAATATAATCATCAAATCCATGAGTAAAAAAAGTTTCCTTGTCACCTTTCATGGCATTTGCTGAAACAGCAATTACAGGAATGTCCTTCAGTTGATCATCTTTACGTAGCTCATTCAACGTATCGATACCATTGATCCCAGGTAAGGCAATATCCATCAATATCAGATTCGGGTGATATTTTTTGGCCATTTCTATACCTATCATTCCGTCTCCAGCCTCTGCCACTTCACACCTATCCGAAAGTAAAGCCTTTATGGTCATCATATTGTCAGGATTATCCTCCACAACCAACACGACAGGGATTCCGGATGCAGGAATTGGATGACGACGTTTAGGTACCACCGTTTCGGATTCAAACTCTGCTGAAACCATACAAGCCACCGTTTCAAGCAATTTTTCTTTGTTAATGTCTCCTTTGTGGATCAATTGGTAAATATTGCTATTTTTCAGGATTGAAAATTCCTCTTTGGTCACATATTTAGCAGTAAGAATGATGATCGGAAGACGGTCATATTTGGTATCATCACGGATACACTTCAAGACCTCAAAGCCATCGACACCAGGCATCATCAAGTCAAGAATCAGGCCATCAGGAATTCTTTGGGCAATTTGTTTTAAAGCGTCACTACCGTTGCGTGCCACCATTATTTGATAACCTTCTGTTTCCAGTATGTCCTTCATTTGAATGACGGCAGCATCCGTGTCTTCCACCAACAAAATGGTTTTTTCTTCGGCATGAAGTGTTTCTGCATATTTTTCCGGTCTCGTTTCCTTCGGTAGAATGTCAAAATCTTCCGACTTTATTGCAACATGCTGTGTATCAAAAATCACAGGTAATTCAAGTATAAATCTTGAACCTTTGCCATAAGTACTTTCCACATCAATACGGCCACCCAACATTTCTGCATATTTTTGAGATATGGAAAGTCCAAGACCGGTACCGCCATATTTTCTGGAGTTACTGCCATCAACTTGTTTGAATTCATCAAATATTTTCGATAGATTTTCCTTTTCAATTCCAATGCCCGTATCTGTCACACAAATAAAGATACTTTCTTCTTTTGCCTCAGCAGTTACTTCAACGTAACCCTCTTCTGTAAATTTGACCGCATTGCTCACCAGATTTTGAAGAATATGCAAAGACTTTTCATAGTCACTGTTGATATTGGGCAAATTGGAATTGGCGGTATAACGAAGGCTTATTCCTTTCTGAATAGCCTGTGGTTTTATCATCTCTATAATTTCACTAATAGCATTGTTCACATCAAAATTGGTAATATTTAATTCTTCCTTTCCGGATTCGATGCGGGAAAGATCCAAAATATCATTGATCAGGAAAAGCAAGGCTTTGCCGTTGCGTTCGATAATATCTATATAGCTGTATTCTTCATCAGGCACTTTTCCGGCCAAACGTCGGCTGAGTACACCCGAAAGTGCAATCACAGAATTGAGAGGCGTACGTAATTCATGACTCATATTAGATAAAAAGCTGGTTTTTAACTTATTTGATTCATCCAACTGTTTTTTCTGCATTTCCAACTCCATATTCTGTTCCTGAAGTGCACTTGCTTGTGCAGAAAGCTCTTTCTTTTGAGTTTCAAGCTCCAAATTCTGATACTCCAGTTTTTGTGAGAATGCGATAATCTTCCGGAAAGCCAGGATCCCATCCATACGGGCATTGAGCGTATCAAAAATTGAATAAATCAATCGTAAACTACCTTGGCTGAAACTCTTGATACTGGCCAAGGATATGATAGCCACCACTTCATTACCTTTTGAGACTGGAATGGTAATGATTTCCCTGGGAAGGAATTCACCAACGACGGTAGAAAATTTAAATCGGGTATCTTTTGGAATATTTGTCAAATGTTGAATTTTCCTTGTTACAAGTGCCTTGCCAAATTCTCCTTCGAATTTTTTAGCGGAAAAAGGCTTACAACCGGCAACATTCATACCTATACATTCAAAATATTCAAATTTGGTCTTTTCTTCATTCAAAAGATAAAGGGCCCCCATTTGTGCCCAAGTCTCTTCAAGAAGGACTGTCAAAAGAGTCTGTCCAAAATGATGGGCATCTTCCTCAGCCAACATCATACGGGCAATTCTCGCAGATTTCTCATTCAATTTATAATCATTTTCAATTTTATCCGCCAATTCATTGAAAGCAACAGCAAGCATCCCAAACTCATTTTGGGAAACATAGCCACAGCGAACATCCTTTTTCCCTTCTTTGAAAAGTTTTGTAGCAGTAAGTAATTCTCTTAATGGTCGGTGAAAATTTCTTGATAAGATGGTAATGAGCAATAGAACAAAAATTGCGAGACCCGCAAACCAGGATAACAATCGTATATTCATATTTCTGTTCAGGGCAACAGCCTTATCGTATAAGTTTTTCCCCTCATGTCCCGAATAATCATCCACGACTTGTATCTTTTTTAGAAGTAAGCCAACTTGATGTCCTTCAATTCCACTTGATTTCATGTAAGCCAGACCGGCTGCTTTGTTCCCTTCAAACAACAAATTGGAAACCCTGTCCAAAGTTGCATTAAGTGCTACAAAGCCATTATATATATTGTCTATGTCTGACTTTGCCCCCCGATAACTATTATAAAGGATATCAAATTGTTTGAAGGCTTCTGCTCTTTTGACATCTATCAACTGTAACCCTGTCGTACTTTCTTTTTCATTTTCGGCCAGACAGAAATCACTCATTCCGTGTTGCATAAAAAGCACATCCGCTTTCAGATCATTCAAGGCATTAGACACAGTCAACGAATGTTCATACAAATCCGTTGTCTGTGAAGTCATCTCTTCAATCCTACGCCAGTAAATTGTCCCCAAAATAAAAAAAAGAAACAAAATAATGGAAAAACCTATTTTAAGTTGATCTCCAATTTTTAAATTAATTAATTTCATCTCATTCTTTATATTTTAACATATAGGTATTCCATTTAACCCGCCAAATAATTTTTTATTTTTGTGAACAATAAATCATAGGCAGGTTTCATAATATGATATTAATTTTGTCATTTTCTTATACCCAACCCATCATCTCTCTTTTTAAAAATTCCTGAGCCGACATAAACTTCACTAAAATGATGTTCTTTTACAATATTTCTTTCAATATCACCTGTGATTAACAGGCCTCCGGGAGCAAGGCTGTTTGACAATCTATCGAGAATACACGACTGAGATTCCGTATTATAATAAAAAAGTACATTGCTGCAAAATATAAAATCAAAGTTTCCGTAAATGCTGACCGATGGACAATCCTCCTTCTCTGTAAGAAGATTAAAGACAGAAAAATCAATATTCTTCATCAGCCTTGGGTTAATGGTATATGTTTCGTCTTTTGGGGTAAAATATTTCTTAAAACGTTTATATGTCACATTGTTTAATGCTACCGGATAATAAGCACCGATTCTGGCTTTGGATAATTCTTTTTCGTTGATGTCAGTGGCAAAAATCCGATAAGAAAATTTTGTAGGAAAAACTTCCATGACTTCATCTAAAATCATGGCAAAACTATATGTCTCCTGGCCGGAAGCACAAGCGGCAGACCAGACTCGAATTTCTTTTTCCCTTCCTGATCTTTTTTTTTCCAAAAGAGAAGGCAGGACTAAATACTCCAAAATCGAAAATGTAAGGGGATTGCGAAAAAACTCACTATAGGAAATGTGCAAAGAATTTGCTAAAAAGTCGATTTCTTTTTTATCTGCTTTCAGATAGTCGGAATAAGCTTTGTACGAATGGGTATTTGTAGCTATCAGTCTTTTATCGAGCGATCTGATCAGAAAATCCTCCTCATAAAAAGAGACATCAATCCCATAGTTTATAAGCAAGAATGTGGTTATTTCTTTTAATCTTTTATTCATTCATGGTTTTCAACAAGGTCGAATCAAGTAAAAGCATTTATTTATATCACGCCATCCTCTCTCTGCATAAGGAAGAAATTCACTAAAAATGAATTACAACTTGCCGATTATAATCAACCTGGAGTGGAAACCAACCATTAATCAGCAAGCTGCAACAAATTTTACAAAGTGACCTTTTGAGCATATTTGCCCAACCAAAAACAATCACTTCCTATTTAAAACACCAGAATTCTGGCATTTATCACCAAATACAGAAATAAAGTGAACACGTGTATAAATCACACATTTTCATTTCCAAAGATATAAAAAGACTTGAAAAAACAAGAATAAATTAAAAATTAAAATGAGTATTTAAAAAAAAGCCTGTCAAATAGGATACAAGTCACCTGGCCGATTGTTTCTGAGAACTTATAGAATAAACATTTGAAAACAATAAGTATTTATTGATTAATTTTAATCTAACAAATAGAAAAAAAGCAAAAATTAACCCGCTATGAATTAATTTCTGACTTATCAGAGAAATTTAATTAAATTTCTCTGATAAGTCAGAATCAATCTGGTTTAACATCCAAAACCTGCGCCTTTTCTTTAAAAAGTTTGACCTGAACGGCCGTTAATCCTTTGGGACCCATCTGCACCTCAAAAGACACGATGTTACCTTCTTTTATTTCTTCCAGAATATTTTTTACATGCACAAAAACACTTTCCTGAGTTTGTGAGTCTTTGATGAATCCAAAACCTTTGGATTCGTTGAGATAAGTGACAATACCTTTTCTGTTGGGATCAGGCTCTTCGCCAATTTCCTGTTTAGGTATGCTTATCAAAATACTCTCGGTGTCGATCGGCTTCTTTTTATTGGGATCCGGAGGAGTTGAAGTAATGACGCCATTTTCGTCAACGTAGGCAATCATATCTTCCAAACTACCGGATTTCTCATTATCTTTCTTCTCCAGCCTTTTCTTTTCCTTTTCTTTCTTCTTCTTATCTTTCTTGTTTCTTACGTCCTTTTTGTTGAATGTTTCTTGAGATCTACCCATAAGTAATTATTTGTTTGACTTCAAAGGTAATAAAAACTTGCATTTTTACCTAAAAAAATTTAAACATGAGAATATTTATACGGAATATCGACTGGCTAATCCTAAAAAAAATAGCGTTACCTTTTTTGTAACGCTATTTTAGGACGGGACACCCCTCCTACATTCCCGTTGGCAGCAAGCCGAAAAAAAGCCTAAAGCATAATTTAAAATATGTTCTCAAACATAAAATTTAATTTTGTTCTATAAGTAAGTAATTTTAATTTTAAAATTTTACACACAATATCTTCTTTCTTACTTTTTTCTATAAAGTGTTTTGAGTACAGACTTATTATAAATCAACTGTCGATAAAAGAAAAGGAGGCAAAACCAACGATAGTTGTTAATAACTTTTTCAATAGACTCTTAAATCCATTAGATTTTTGTTTTCCGCATTTTTTACCCGGACAAACAATTATTAACCAGAAAGTTTCTTAATAAAAATCATCTATTAAAGAACTATCATAATCTAAAAAATACCAATATGAAAAAATTAAATTTGATTTTACTGCTATGTGCGGTAACTGTTTTTTCTTTTGGACAGTTAAAAGTTTTAAACGACGGGAAATACGCTACTAACTGCCGGAAACAGTCGGCGTAGCGTACCTCTGCTTTTATAATTTACAAGGCAAACAACTTAAAACAAATCGCTATTACATCAAGAGGCAAAGGCTCTCAAACTATAAACGGTTCAGAGTTTTCTGCCGGTATTTATCTTTACGGACTTATTGCCGATGGACAGCAAGTAGATGTGAAAAGAATGATATTAACTGAATAGGAGGAATAGCTATGAAAAATAAAATATTTTTTATTGTTAGTTGGCTTTTTGTTTTTATTGTATGTATAAAGGCACAAGAGACAAATATGATTGTAAATGAAGGTGTATCATGGGCAACCTTATTTTATGTTTGGGGAGCAGACGACAACGGAAATACAGCCATAGTAAACGTTTCAACGGCATATCATTTCTTTGAAGGAGATACTGTGGCCGATAATAAAACCTACAGAAAATTATACCAGTACACAGATAAGCAACATACAAACCGTTCTCTTTTGGGTTTTATGAGAGAAGAAAATAAGAAAACGTATTTTGTTGATAATAAGTTTACTCCCAATTTTTCGTTAGAAAATATTTTATATGATTTTTCGCTTACACAAGAAAGTATTTTTAAACAAATAAAGCAAATTTCCGATTATCACGGAAATATATATCGCGATACAGCATATTTTTATGTTCAAAGCTGCGATTTGGTTTTAGTCAGCGATAATCTCAAAAAACGATTGATACTTGCTGGTTGTCATATCACTCCCTCCGATACAATAATTGGAGAAACCATTGATACAATTATCGAAAATGTAGGCAGTTTACATGGCTTTTTATACCCCTATTGTTATAATTGCACAGGCGCATTCCAAGAATTATTATGTTATCATCACAACAATGAATTGATATACAAAAATCCATCTTATTCCGAATGTTATTATGATAAACCGGAAGATATTACTTTCACACCAACAGTAGCGGTTAGCAATTATCGGGTTTTTCCCAATCCGGTTGATAATGTATTGACGATTTATTCTCCCGACAATGTCATATCACAAATTGAAATTTTTGATATTTTAGGAAGAAAAATTCACAGTCAAAAAGGAAAAAATACGATTAATGTAAGTACTTTATCTAAAGGACTATACCTGCTTAAACTGTATGATATAAATGAACAAGTTTCATTTATTAGAATTATAAAAAACTAAACACAATGAGAACAAGAAAAATATTATTTGTTTGGCCTGGTTGGAACAAGCATACAATATCGTCTTTATGGGTCCTTCTTTAATCTCATAAATACTCTTCATGAGAAGGTGTCTTTAATAATCACAACAAATGTTGCCAACTGCCTGCCCCGATAACAGACTCTCACCGTCTATTGATGCGCCATGCATACACTAACAAAAAGAGGCTGTCTGAAACAGACAGTCTCTTTGATGTGATTAATGTATGATGTTATATGGACTAAGCCAGTTTAACATTTACTGCATTTAATCCTTTTTTTCCTTCTTGAAGATCAAAAGTAACCTCATCGTTTTCCTTGATTTTGTCAATCAAACCAGATACGTGTACAAAGTACTCTTTCGAAGAATCTGCGTCTTTAATGAAACCAAATCCTTTTGATTCATTGAAAAATTTAACTGTTCCGTTGTTCATGTTATGAATTTATTTAATGGCTGCAAGATATGATTAATTATTTTAAATTAGTTAATTTATTTAAAAAAAAATTTACTCGTTCAACTTTTTTATCTTTTCCTCCGCTTCTGCGTTAAGAGTTGCGGCTTTTTTTTGAGCCTCAGATTTTAATTTCGCAGCAGAAGTCTTGGCTAAAGCTTTCAATATCGGGTTATTTGCTTTTTCAATCAAAACATTCCCTTCCTTTTCAGCGGCATCAATCAGCTCATCCCCTGCAGCCTTAGCCTGAGCGCGAATCAGTTCTGCTTTCCTTGTGATATCTTCTTTGGCTTTTGTCACCGTTTCTGCCGTATTTTTTCCGGTAGTCTTCTCTAACAATTTATCAGCCAAGCCGGTAACGGCATGTTTCGCCAATGCACCTGCATCCAGCCTGATCTTCGGATTTGAGAATGTCCCGGTAATGTTTCCATTCAAACCGGAGACCTCGCCAAAGGTCAGATTTTGAGGTAAAGACACCTTCACTGCATAATCAATAGTCTTGTCCAAACCTGTATTTCCGGAGAAATTCAACTTAACATTGCCGACATTGACATCGAAAGGCGAGGTATAAACCTTGCCGTCACTGACCTTAAACTGCACCTTCAGATCCTTGGGGGCAATCGTCTTGAGCGATTTATTATTCAATGTCGTAGCCAAAATGTCCAGCACTTTGACGTTAGAAATCTTAACGCCGCTTGAATTCAACAAGCCACTTCCGGTGAAAGTCTTGAGATTTGGATCCAGACTCTTGTTCAACGCAGTATTAAATTTCATCGTCATAGAATATGAACCTTCCATATTCTCGAATATCGGAGCCATTGATTTTACAGCATCAAAGGTTTTGAAAGTTTGTGAAAAAGAAACATTTTTCAAGTTCACACCAAAATCCACCTGCGGTTTCTCAGGATTGACAGCTTCATAATAGCCGTTAATGCCCATAGATCCGCCCAGTGCATTGGCCGACAGATTCTTGATCGTAACACGTCCGTCCTTGACAATCAGATTGGCTTGGGCATCATTCATGACCAACTTGCTGAACAGCACTTTTTTACCGGAAGCATTGAGGCTCAGACTCAGATTTTTCGGTATTTCAAAAGCCTGCATAGCTGTTGTCTTTTCCTTCGTCGTTGCGTCTTCTTTCATAAAATCATTGAGATTCAAATAAAAAGATGTCACATTAAGTGAACCGTCCAAGACATCATCCTTCAAAAAATAGCCCAACATATTGTGCAATTTACCGGTGGCCTGAATATCATTCTTGCCGATCACCATGGAAAAAGCAGTCAATGCAACGTCTTTCGGGCTGAAAGTCATTGCTGCTTCTTTTACCATGACATCAGGCAAACCGGACGATTTATAACGAATGCCTTTGACGGTCAGCTTACCATCCGCCTTAAATTTGTCATATTGCTTTTTATCAAGGTAAGAAAGACGTCCTGCAGCAGAAAGGTTTGCTTCAATCACCCCTTTGAGGTCTGTCCCTTTATCGAGCGGATAAATTTGCTGAACCACCCCCAGATTGATGATCCCTTTTGCCGTGCCCTTCACATCCGGATCGCTCATGGGAGTTGCCACCGATGCTGTCAAGTCGAAGGGATTTCCTGCCATCTTGAAATGGAATGCAGAAATATCCACCTTTGTATTGTCCAGAGGACCTCCAATACTTGAAATGTCCGCCTTGATATGAATATCCTTAACCGATTTTGGCAACGACGGATATTGGAACATACCATTGTCTACTGCTATATTCAGGCCAAAGGCCGGATAATTCTCACCTTGCATCTTTCCTTTGACGAAGGCCTTTATTTTCAAGTTACCAGAAGTCTTGATGGACTCAAAGTCTTTCATATAAAGGGCTGGAATCAGCGATAGAAACTGTTTGAAGGTCACCTTATCCGTATTAATTTTCAAGTCCATATCAATGGTCGATGTATCAGGCATTTGCACCCAACCGCCAAAAGATATTTCCATAGCGTTCAACAGAATCTTGTTGGAACGAAAAGTATATTTACCCTGTTTAAAATCCGCATCCATGGCTATCTCCGTTTCCAGGTTCGCTTCACTTAATAAAGGCATTCCATCCATGGAGAAGGACACAGAATTGATATGTGAAGTAGTGGATAACAGGGTTATATCAGAAGCCAAATCTCCTTTCAGAGTACCGCTCCAATCCTTTAATTCCGCTTTTATCTTTGATTCCCGGTCATCATATACCACATTCATATATTTGACGGTTACCTTTTTCATTTTAAAATGCATGGAAGCAGTGGTATCTTCTTCAACAGCAGACGTATCGGGTTTCATAATATCCCAGTTTGCACGACCATCAGGCAAAACTTTAGCCAAAACGTTTCCGCGATCAATTTCTATACTTTCGACAGAGATACCTTGATCGGTCAGCAACGTTCCCAAGTTGATAGCCAGCCTCACTTTTTTGGCACTGACTAATGTATCAAGGGCAAAGGAGTCGACACCTGCCACTGTCAGATTGGATAAGGAAGCTGTCATGTCAGGAAAATTCCGGAATAGGTTCAGCCGTAAATCAGTGAAAGTGACCTTTGCATTCAGGTTTTTATTAATTTGTGTCTGCACAATTTCTGCCACTTTTCCTCTAAAGGCAAAAGGAAGAATAATCATAACCATCAAGACAAATCCAAGTGTAAGGATAATGATCTTGATGGTTTTCTTTGTATCTACGCTTTTTTTCATAAGAATGAATGATAGGATTTGTTTGACAAATATACTGGATTTCAAGCCAGAATTTCGTATATCATGCCAAAAATGATAGTTTTTTTATCTTTAAAAAAGTTTTTTATATTATATGATTATTATCTTTGCATCTTCAATGATTTACTTTTATGAAAGTAGCAGTCTTTAGCACTAAATCGTACGACAAAGATTATCTCGATCAGGCAAACGCAGATGGTCAGCATGAATTATTTTATTTTGAAGCCTCACTCACAAATAAAACAGTAAAACTAACAGAAGGATTCCATGCCGTATGTATTTTTGTCAACGACACGCTCACCCGTGAGGTAATTGACTCACTTGCTGCAAATGGGGTGAAAATTATCGTTTTGCGCTGTGCAGGTTTCAACAATGTCGACATAGAAAGGGCGACCTTCTGGAAAATCAAGGTCTTAAGGGTCCCGGCTTACTCTCCCCATGCAGTGGCAGAACATGCTGTGGCATTAATCATGACCCTGAACCGGAAGACTCATAAAGCGTACAGCCGGGTGCGGGAAGGCAATTTTTCCATCGAAAGACTGACCGGCTTTGAAATGGATGGAAAAACGGTCGGTATTGTGGGCACCGGTCGGATCGGAAGCATTTTTGCCGGAATTATGCAAGGTTTTGGCTGCCATGTTCTTGCACATGATGCTCACTTCAATAAATCCTTGGTGGATACAGGTGTAAAATATGTTACACTTGAAGACTTATTCAGCAAATCGGATATTATTTCCCTTCACTGCCCGCTCACTCCGGACACGCACCACATGATTAACAAACAATCCATTTCCCTGATGAAAAAAGGAGTCATGCTGATCAATACAAGCCGTGGCAAATTAATTGATACAAATGCGGTCATTGATGCCCTTAAGGACGGACAAATCGGTTATATGGGTCTTGATGTTTACGAACAGGAAGAAAACTTATTCTTTAAGGATTTATCGGAGATAGTCATTCGTGATGATAAAATCTCGCGTCTGATGACTTTCCCAAACGTGCTCATCACTGCACATCAGGCTTATTTCACAGACAATGCCTTGATTCAGATTTCACAAACCACCATCCGGAATCTGAACGATTTTTTAGAAAACACCATTCACCTGGAAAATGAAGTAACGGTTGATATGATCAAAGCATAATCAAGTTTCTTACAGCAATTTTTTCGTTTGATAAAAAAATGCATCAAATATTCAGAAATATTGCGAAATTTGTAGTAGAATGTATTATTTACTAATGAAACTCCCACATGGAAATTTTTGTCATACTCGGTTTAATTTTATTGAATGGTTTCTTGGCTCTTTCCGAAATGGCTTTGGTTTCTTCCAGAAAATCCCGTCTTGAAAGCGATTCCAAGCATGGAGACAATAAAGCAAAAAAAGCATTGGAATTAACCGGCAGTCCCGATAAATTTTTATCTACCATACAAATAGGAATCACCACTATCGGTATTTTGACCGGTATTTTTTCCGGAGAAAGCATTACAGACTGGCTTAACATACAAATTGCAAAAATTCCCGCACTTGAAGCATCTTCCTATACCATCTCTGTAGTGTTCGTTGTTGTCTTGGTCACCTATATTAGCCTGATATTCGGAGAATTGATACCAAAAAGAATCGCCATGAGCAATCCGGAACGATTTGCAAAAATAGTGGCCAACCCTATGAATTTTTTATCCAAGTTGGGATCTCCTTTTGTATACTTGCTTTCCATCAGCACCAAAGGCTTTATGAAGCTATTCGGCATTTCAGCTACCACAACAAGTAAAGTGACCGAAGAGGAAATCAAGGCCATCCTGCAGGAAGGCACCGAAGAAGGTGAAATTCAGGAAGTCGAGCACGATATTGTTGAAAGGGCATTCAACCTGGGAGACAGAGATGTCAACACTTTGATGACACACAGGAACGAACTTGTTTGGCTGGATATCGAAGATTCGCTTGACGAAATCAAAAAAACCATCAATGCAGAAGTTCACAATGTATACCCGGTTGCAAGTGAGCAATTGGATGAAATGGTAGGTGTTGTTTTTCTGAAAGAGTTTTTTGCAGACTTCAACGATCCTGATTTTAACCTCAGGAACTACATACGTCCGGCTCAATTCGTACCGGAGACCATGAATGGTTACAATGTACTGGAATTGTTCAGGAAAAGCCAGAGATTTTATGCCATTATCATCGATGAATACGGAAGTATTCAAGGTATGGTCACCATGAATGATCTTATGGAAGCCTTGGTAGGCAACATCCTCGAACCGGATGAACACGAAGAACAAATCATTCAGCGCGAAGACGGTTCCTGGTTGGTTGACGGTCAATATTCCTTTTATGATTTCCTGGCCTATTTTGATATGGAAGACCTGTATCAGGAACATGATTACAACACATTAAGCGGTCTGATACTTGATATCCTTGAACGGATTCCGAATACAGCCGAAAAGCTCCGATGGAAAGATTTCGAAATGGAAATTGTAGATATGGATGCAGCCAGAATAGATAAAGTCTTGGTCAGACGAATTGAAGAAAATGAAGAATCTTAGTCTATCCTGAAAATGATTTGATTAACTTTATTTATGATCAATTGGTATTTATCTAAAAAAAATATTTAAAATTTGCATTTGGAAGAACTAAACAGTATTTTTGTCTCAAATTGGTGTGAAAATGACGGATGAACAACAAAAAGTACTAACCAATTTTGAGACGAGGGTAAGACAGCTCATGTTACTCTGCGAATCTCTCAGGCAGGATAAGGCAGAATTAGAAAAAGCTTTGAATGCCAAAGAGATTGCTCTCAAAGAGGCGAAGGAAAACATTCGGGATTTGGCCACCAAGTATGACAATTTAAAGTTGGCAAAAATGATTACTCAGGGAGAATCAGATGTAAAAGGTGCTCAACAGAGATTGTCCAGATTAGTGCGGGAAATCGATAAATGCATTGCACTTATAAATGGATAATGGCAATGGATGATACATTCACAATCAACTTGTATATAGCAGACAAACACTATCCGCTAAGAATTAAACGAAGCGAAGAAGAGCTTGTCCGCAAAGCAGCAAGGTTGATAAACGATAAGATTGCTCTTTACCGGTCCCATTTCAAGATGGATGAATCGGAATTGGATATTAAAGACCTTTTGGCTATGGCGGCTTGCCAGATCGCTATTCAGGCTCTCAAAGCCGAAGAACGCACGGACAATGGTCCTATTGCCGAGAGTATCATTCAATTAAACAAGGAGTTGGAGGATTTTCTCCGTTGATTTTTCGTTTTAAAAAAACACATATACCGCACTACATTCAATCAGGAAACACCTGATTGTTGTGGTGCGTTTTTTATATACTAAAAAAAACAATTATGCAGATCGTGTTAATCATAGGAGCATTCATCATCGGAGGTATAATTTCCGCGCTTGGATTGCGTTTCGTGACCAATGCCAGATTCAAAAATATCATCAAGGAGGCAGAAGCTGAAGCAGAAGTCATCAAGAAAAACAAGATGCTTGAGGTAAAAGAAAAATTCCTGTCTCTCAAGTCTGATCTTGAAAAGCAAGTGACCCAACGCAACTCCAAAATCCAGGCAACAGAATCGAAATTAAAACAACGGGAATTGCAGATCAATCAAAGACTCGAAGATCTTCAACGCAAAAAAAATGAAGCCATCGCCGCCAAGGAAAACCTTGATGTACAAATGGAACTGATTGAAAAGAAAAAAAGTGAAATGGAGAAACTTCACAAGCAGGAAGTTGAAAGGCTCGAAGCCCTTTCCGGACTTTCCGCCGAAGAAGCTAAAGAACGTCTCACGGAATCCCTGAAAGAAGAGGCAAAAACACAGGCAGCATCCTTTATAAACGAGATCATGGATGATGCCAAAATGCAGGCCAACAAGGAAGCCAAACGCATTGTAGTCCAAACCATCCAGCGGGTAGCAACTGAAACCGCCATTGAAAATGCCGTTACCGTCTTCCACATCGATTCCGATGAAATCAAGGGCCGTATTATCGGTCGTGAAGGTCGCAACATCCGTGCACTTGAAGCCGCCACCGGTATTGAAATCATCGTAGATGACACCCCGGAAGCCATCGTCCTTTCCGGATTTGATCCCGTTCGTCGTGAAATCGCCCGTCTTTCCCTTCATCAACTGGTTACCGACGGCCGAATCCATCCTGCACGTATTGAAGAAGTGGTTGCCAAAGTCCGAAAACAAATAGAGGAAGAAATACTGGAAACCGGAAAACGCACCACCATCGACCTGGGGGTACATGGTTTACACCCTGAACTAATCCGTATGGTCGGTCGTATGAAATACCGTTCCTCTTATGGTCAAAACTTATTGCAACACGCTCGTGAAACAGCCAACCTTTGTGCCACCATGGCTTCCGAACTCGGCCTGAATCCTAAAAAAGCCCGTCGCGCCGGTTTGCTCCACGATATAGGCAAAGTGCCTGATGATGAGCCGGAATTGCCACATGCACTCCTTGGTATGAAACTGGCCGAAAAATACAAGGAAAAGCCTGAAATCTGCAACGCTATCGGTGCCCACCACGATGAATGCGAGATGCAAACCCTTCTGGCTCCCATCGTACAAGTCTGTGATGCCATTTCCGGTGCCCGTCCTGGTGCCCGCCGTGAAATCGTGGAAGCCTATATCAAACGCCTCAACGACCTCGAGCAACTTGCCCTCTCCTACCCGGGTGTTCTCAAGACCTACGCTATCCAGGCCGGTCGCGAGCTCCGCGTCATTGTAGGTGCAGACAAGATCGACGATAAAGAGACCGAAAGCCTCTCCAACGACATCGCCAAAAAAATTCAGGACGAAATGACCTACCCAGGCCAGGTTAAGATTACCGTCATCCGTGAAACAAGAGCGGTCAGCTACGCTAAATAAAAACGGATAGGGCTAATTGATATTCAAACAAAAATATAGCGCAAAATCCCATGATGGATTTTGCGCTTTTTATTTCTCCGAACCCTCGAGAAGATCAACAAATTTAGGAATCAAATTGAATAAATGTGAAGAAGTAGCAAAAGTATGGCATTTGTGATCTGCGGAATATTTAACATCGCTCTATTCGTGCAGGTAAAAAGCAAAAATGCGACTAAAATTTTGATTGGGAACAGTCAGAAAACAAGGCTGCTCTGATGTACGAAGAAAAGAAGCTTCTCATGTTACTCGAGATCAGGCGACGTGGTCTATACCTCGTTTACAATCAAAAAGCTATTTCACATAAGATCGGATCAATTGCTTCCATAGCAAATACCCTTCTGCCAAAAGATGGAGTCCGTCGTTGGTATACTTCTTGTCCAAACTTTGAGTTCCAGAAATAATGAAGTGTGAATAGAGGTCAATATAAGTGCATTTATTCTCTTTTGCCAGGATTTCCAGCCCCTTATTCACATCAATAATCACTTGGCTCTTATGATGAATTTTCGGGTAATTGTTGAATTCATCATTTACCGGAAGCAGACTTTCGATATAAAGTTTTGTTTTGGGAGAATCCGTCCTAATCTTATAAATCAGCTTCCTGTGCATCATTAGAATACTATCTGCAGTCAAATCATGAGAGATATCATTGATACCAATCATCAGGAAGATTTTAGCCGGTTTGCCTTTCAATATGGGATCGATGCGATCGTACACGCCCATTACCACATCCCCACTGATGCCCCGGTTCTTTATATGGGGATTTTCAAAAAGCTCGGCCCATTCACAAAAATCAGTGATGCTGTTACCTAAAAAAACTATATCTGAAGATTTTATAGGCAGTTTATCAAACAATGTTATACGTTGATTGTAATAGATACCATACTTTTCTTTCTGGGCAAAACTGTTTGATAGTACAATCATACTGAAAGCCCAAAATAGCCATACTCTTCTCATTTGATTTTTTTATTTATAAGTACAATATTTCCGGAAAAACATCATATTTTAATATAAATCTTCTTCTTATATAAAATATATCCAATGGCCCAGTTGACACCGACAAACAATAAAGCAAAGGCCAAAGAACCAGCATAATCTCCTAAAAACGGTTGCAGCAGATATTTATAAAGATACGTTTTCAGACCGATCAACTCACCATCAGCACCGTAAATACAAAGAAAGCTGCCGGTCAGAATGGACAACACCGCTCCCGTTGTATAAATAAATAATGGATTGACTCCAAAAGATTCAAAGAACCTGCTCCAAGTTTTGTAACCCTTAACATCAATAATCCAAATGAGCAAAGCCAGGAAACTGGATGCAAACCCACAAGTAACCAATGCAAATGTAGGAGACCATATTTTCTTGCTAATTGGACATCCGTAACTTAATAAAAGTCCGGAAAAGGTAAGTATCGTTCCGACCAGAAATAGCCGCTGGATACGTTTACTATTTTCTTTGACACCCATCATCAGTTCCCCGCACCAAAATCCTATCAACACATGGCAGATGGCAGGAATAGTACTAAGCAAGCCCTCCGGATCAAAATTCAACCCCGCATCTTTATACATGTGATCGACACCAAGAATTGACCGATCTATTACTGAAATAATATTCTGTTCGCTATGTTCGAATCCCTTGCCAAAAATCAATATCAGGAAATAGGCAAAAAGAGTAGTAAAAGCCAACACCGGGATATATTTATGCTTTATCACTATGGCAATAATGGCTGTTGCCCCGTAACACAAAGCCAGTCTCGGCAATACACCCAAAAGCCGGAGATGTGCAAAGTCAGAAACAGACCGCAGAAAACGCTCGCCGAATGCCATATTTTCACTTGCCAAGGAATTAAAGTTTCTAAAAGACAAAGACAACCACGCAATTCCCAAACCAATAGCATAAATAACAACCGTTCGTTTTACTATTTTCCGGACAGCCGATTTACTGAATTCAAAATTATATTTCCGCAAAGAGATATAAGTCGATATCCCCATGATAAACATAAAAAACGGAAATACCAGATCGGTTGGAGTCAATCCTATCCAAGAAGCATGATCAAGAGGCGCATATATTGCCGACCAGGAACCTGGATTGTTTACCAATATCATTCCTGCAATGGTAATGCCCCTAAGTACGTCCAAGGCAAGGATACGCTGATTGTCATTTGTCTTCATACGATAAAGATATTAAAAGTTACCTTCAAAAAAGTCTTGTTCTTATTTATTTCTTCCGTTATAATACTGTATAAGTCCGTCCATAGGATCCTGGATTATCTTTCCAAGTTTTACGGACAAGTCTGAAGCGACTTTTTGTAGTACTTCCGAAAAATGAAAACCTACGGAACCGACTACATGAACAGTTAGATTCTGATAATCATACTGATATACATTTCGTTTGAAAAATTCCATAAAACCGTTATAAACGATGGCATAAACCTCGGGATCAACCAGATTTTCTTTCAGAAAAACAGTAAAAGATGCCAAAAAACGATTGGGAAAAGGCTTATGATAAATCGTATCCATAATTTGCGCCTCGGTCAGACCAAATCGTTTAAAAAACTTTATCTTTAGCGTTTCGTTCAATTGATTTTTCAAACAATCTGCAACCAATCGCCTGCCGAGAGACACTCCACCACCCTCATCTCCAATAAGATACCCCAAAGAAGAGACACTCTTTGCAATCATCTTGCCATCATAATAACAAGAGTTGGATCCTGTACCCAAAATACAAGCTATTCCGGGTTCATCTCCACACAGTGCTCTTGCGGCTTCCAGCATATCACTCTCAACCTCAAGCTCATCGAACTCGAAAACTTTTAAAAAAGCATTCCGGATAATTTGTTTCTGAATATTGGTGGTACAACCGGCACCGTAAAAATGTATTTCAGAAAATTTCTTAACACCCAGATGAGGCAACAAATCCGTACGCAAATGATTTTCGATTTCATACTCGGATTGAAAAAAAGGATTTATACCTGATGTATAATAACGGCTACATGCTTGTCCATCCTTCAAAAGAGCCCAGGATGTTTTGGTCGAACCACTGTCGGCTAATAATATCATTGTTTTAGTTTTTAAGTTTGTTCAATTTAAATCAAAACGAAACCTTCTTCGAAGTTAAATTTCTCAGATATATTCATTTATTTATCTTTTCTGGGTGCTGCTTTACCATATTCCGGATCTATTTTTAGCAACATCACCGCAATAATCGGAATAATACTTGATATCATCGCCCATATGAAGAAATGATTATAACCCAACTTTTCCTGAAGCCATCCGGAGAACATTCCGGGAATCATCATTCCTAATGCCATAAATCCGGTACAAAAGGCATAATGAGCCGTTTTATGCTCTCCTTCAGAAAAATAGATCAAATACAGCATATATGCCGTAAATCCGAATCCATAACCGAACTGCTCAATAAACACACACGCGTTGATGATCAGAAGATTGTGTGTCTGAGAAAAACTAAGAAAAATAAAAACCACGATCGTGAGCAGCATACTCAGTGTCATCGGCCAAATCCATTTTCTAAGTCCTCCTTTTGCTGCCGCAAATCCTCCGATAATTCCTCCCAACATCAGACCGAAAATACCGATAGTGCCATACACCAATCCCACTTCGCCCGTGGAAAGTCCTAAACCTCCGACTTCAAGGGAATCAAGCAGGAAGGGATTTATTAACTTTAAAACCTGTGCTTCCGAAAAACGGAATGTCAGCATAAAAAAAAGTGCTGTTGCAATGTGTGGCTTTTTGAAAAAAGAGTAAAAAGTCATTCCGAATTCATTCAGAATTGAACTCACCGTGACAGGTATACCGGTTTTATCGGATGTAGGCTTTGGCAAAGCAATACGGTGGTAGAAGCTGAAGAAAACAAACATACCGGCCATCACAAAAAAGGTGATCGACCACGCAAAAGGTATATTTCCGGACGTGCCTTTGTAAGTTGCAGTAACGTTTCTTTTGAGTTTAGGATCAATTTGGAAAACAAGGTAAGCCGTCTTTTCCCAGTTCTTCTCACTAAACGACAAATGATCACCTGCTATCAGCGAAATACTTCGATCACCTTCCGACATGAAAGTATTGAGTAATACGGATTTCCCTGCTTCCGGCTTTCGGGTCATTCGAACGGGAACAACAGCTATATTCCCGATTTCGTTCGATACGGCAACCTCACGTTTTTCTCCGAAATTATTTCTGAGCCAATTACCTAATGGAGTGGATATGTTCTTTGACCAGAAACCTTCTCTGTTCTTTATTTTTTCTTTATCCGATTCTTTTTCGGCGGAAATAAAATGATTCGTCAGGTTGGCTGAGGAAACTTTTTTTATCATAGCCTGAACAGAATCTTTGGGTATTTTTGCCGCTGCAATCCGGATCGTATTTTTATCCGTTACAAAAACACGTTCAGCATTTACATCGGTTATCTGCAATTCTTTTATTGGAGGGGCTACCTGAACATATTTCGGGGAAACCTCAATCTTGAAATCAATGGGTTTGCTTCCGGTGTTGCTTTCGATGAATCCGGCAAGGATAATCAACAATCCCTGCCCGAGAATAGTGGCGACACGGTAAAAAGTACTACGGATCCCTACAAACTTGGCCTGCGTGTTTGTGTCGAGCGCAAGCATATAAAACCCGTCAGCAGCTATATCGTGTGTAGCAGAGCTAAAAGCAAGCAGCCAAAAGAATGCGAGGGTTGCTTGAAAAAAGAACGGCAACGGAATAGTAAAAGCGATTCCGGCAAATCCAGCCCCGATAAATAACTGCATGGTGATAATCCACCAGCGTTTTGTCTTCAGCAAGTCGACGAACGGACTCCAAAAAGGTTTGATGACCCAAGGCAAATATAACCAACTTGTATATAAAGCGATATCCGTATTTGAAATACCCATCCTTTTGTACAGAATGACAGAAACTGTCATCACTGCGACATACGGTAAACCTTCCGCCGAATAGAGCGTCGGAATCCATTTCCAGGGAGATTGACCTTTCATTGATTTGTTCATAGGCTTTTAAGCGTTTAATCGATCCGCTATTTTTCGTAACGATGCTTTATCCAGGCAGACTTCCCGTATGATTTTACTTACATCCCCTTCCTTTATTTTATCAAAATCTTTTTCAAGAGGTGTGATAAATACACCACCCATATCAACAGAAGCGGGACTAATCAAGATGTTATTTTCCCCCTCCCCATAAAAACAAGACGGCCGATGTTGCACTCTGGGAAAAAAACATAGTTTATATCGGTCTTGGCTGTACCATGCTAAGACATTCATCATCGGTTCATATTCTTCCGGTTTTATTTCCAGAGCCTGATATATTTTGTTAAAATATTCATCAATCAATAAAATATCCTCCGACTCCATCATAAATGTACCGCACGGATAATCCGCAAGCAGGCTAATCCGAATATTACTTTTTGTAATAATATTTTCTTTTTCGAACGAGTCAAAATCTTTCTCTATCGGAAGAAAGCCCTTATTTCCGGCTTGAAAATGTAAATGGTCAGGAGCGGACGCACCGCATTTAGGCCCATTGTAGAAGAAAACATAATCTTGCAAACGGTACGCCAATTCAAGCATGTCGGCTACCTTTCCTTTAATTTGCTGAGGTTCGTGTTTGTAACTCGGGATGGTAAGATGTTTGGGAAATATCGGAAAAGGATTCACTAAAATCAGATACTTTCCTATAAAATCAATTCCTTTTTGTTGTTCCGGCAAATTGTCCGGGCAAAGAAAGCATTTGCGTTCTTGAATGGATTTGGTATCTACTTTGGCAGCAGAAGAAGTAATCCTCTTCGGATTAAACTGAATAATCATAGGAATGCCGTCAATCACGATTTTTTTGGTTTTTACCGTTCGCAAATTATCGTAATTCACCTTTGCCAATGCCCATTCCTGCAATTGAGAATTACGAATTTTTTCAACTTCTTCAGCAAGTGTTGTTGCCATATTTTCTGCTACTTATACTCGTTCTTGATTCAGTTTGACACGGGCTTCAATTTCCCAGGTACGTATTCGGTCTTTATAAGTGTTGTGCAAATTCATTTTCACAATGTCTAATGCCGCATCGGAGTTATCTTCCCAACGGCGACACAAATATAGTACTTCATAAATACGACCAATTTGATATTCACGAGAAAAATATAGACCTAAGGCATAATCTTCTCCATAACTTGTATTTGGCACCCTGAATTTTCTCAACATTGGTGTATAGAATGCGCGCGGTGCACCCAGTCCATTGATACGCAAGGCATTATTCCGTCCGTTTTCCGGTGTCCATTCCTTATGATCAATAATTCCCGGAGGCAAAGTGTTCAAATCGAAATCGGTCAGTTTATAAGTTCCCACCACCATCACACAGTTTTGTTCATAGAAAGCATCCACAATTTTCTGTAAAGTGTGCTCATCGGCATAGACATCGTCGCTGTCCAACTGAACGGCAAATTTTCCGCACTCAGGATGCGCTGCGCCTTCGTTCCAACAGCCTCCAATGCCCAGATCATCGCTTTTGGGTATGATATGGATAAGTCTTTCGTCGGTAAAAGAATCAATAGCCTCCGATGTTCCATCCGTAGAAAAATTATCTATGATAATCAGGTTGAATTTAAAATTTGTTTTTTGCCGAAGAACCGATTGTATGGCGTCGGATATGGTCCTTACACGGTTTTTAACCGGAATAATGACTGAAGCTTCGTTTTCAAAGTCAAATTCATCAAACTTCACCGATTTGAATTCAGGTTTCAGATATGCACCGATTTTTTTCAGATGATCCGTACACGCCGCTTCCATTTCAAGTTGAACGGCATGATTTTTCGGATCTACATAATCGAAAAGTTTTTCCCCGCTTTTGCGATTATCATCTTCTATTTCGGTGTAAAGGTATTCATTGAGGTGAACAATGCCACCCTGCTGCGAAAGTTTCAATCTCAAATCATATAGACCGGCATAGACGTAATTCTTGTCCATTGCATCCACGGCCTTTTGGAGCTTTTTACTATCAAATAACAAGACGGATCCGAAATTAAAATCACCTCTCAGACTTCCTTCTTGGTAAAAAATCAATGGATTGTTCCTTTTCAATCCGTCTATAACTTGATAATGGTCGGCATAGACCATTGCTGCCGATGAATCCGATGCTATTTGAGACATTCTTTCCATACCGAATGTCCCCATCTGTAATCTTGCATTTTTAGTATAAATAAGTGAATATTCAGTATTCGAAAAAGAAGCTATTTTGCGTACCGTATCGGTCGACCAAATATCCTGAATCCGGAGGATCTCCACATCAAGATCTTTTTCATCTTCTTTTTGGTTTGAAAGAAGAAAAATCCGACCGATTAGTGTCGACTTGCGTAACGACTCGATGGTTTCCTTGAGCTGCTGCGGCTCCCCTTGAGGGATAAAACAATTGATTTTCATATAATAATATTTTTTTCGTCTAAAGTCATTTGGAACTCGCATGTGCATTTTATCATAAACTTGAACGTTTTTATAAACATGCTCATTCCATATTATTTTTTCGAATATGTTTTTCTATATTCTAATTCTATGATTGTATCTGACTCAATTGAGACCTTAAATTATAATCGATGATAATATAGCGACTCAATTACGACTGATAAATACTTGATAAAAAAGTAAACAATTATCGAATAAAATTGTTGATTAAGTAAATATCTGCTTATTCTTCGGATTCAAACAACAATATTGTTGCCGGAGCAGAAAATGATAAATTATTTTTTTTACAAATGTACTTTTTATTTATAATTACGTTTTGTTTTATACTTGAAAAATCACATATATTATGAAAGATGAACATAAATTAACTAACAATAATAAGCTAAAGCTCCATTTTTTTGAAATCCAGAACGCAAATTAAATAAAAATATGTATACGAATCATAATTTATGTAAATTATTATAATAAAAATCAAAAAACAGTTTGCTTGATAAAAAAAAACCTTTAATTTCGTTGTGATTATTATTTCTAATAAAAGAAGCCAAATCATTATCAAGCACTCACAAGAAAAGGAATCGTTCTTTGAAACTCTTTATAAATTGCAGTTGTAGCGTTTTAAACGACGCAATAATTTGCAGTAATTTTGTTTATAGATGGGCGAAAAAAATCTAATACCTTAAATTTCAGACAAGCATATTTCCATACAGTTTTCAGATTTTCCAGCTCATAAAGTGTTGAAAGTGTTGAATATGATCTTCAAAAAAAATATGATCTTCAAAAAAAGGAAGGCAACAAAGACAACATTAAAATTGAATAACTATTTTTTTGAAAGAAGTAGTTTCTGGCTTACGCTTTTTTTGTAAATTTTTTTTTTATCATTAAGTCGTATTTCAATATATTATTCCCATTAAATCGAATCCATCAGTATGAGAAAGTATTTTTTTCTACTCTTTTTACTTGTATTTACAACTATATGTGCTGTTGCACAACAGTCGATCTCAGGAGTTGTCGTTGACGAAAACCAGGAACCCTTGATCGGAGTTTCTGTGAATGTCAAAGGTTCAACAACCGTGGCAATTACCGACATGGACGGGAAATACAGCTTTTCTTCCGTGCCCGCATCAACGACTATAGTATTCAGCTATGTCGGAATGAAGACTCAAGAACAAAAAATCACTCCGTCAACATCCGTTCTCAACATTACGATGCAATCAAATGCACTTGCTATTGATGAAGTAGTTGTAACGGCAATGGGTATCCGGCAAGAAAAGAAACGGATGAACTTTGCCGTGCAAAGTGTAAACGCTGATAATCTGACAGAGAACAAGTCACCCAACTTTGTAAATGCTTTACAGGGTAAAATTGCCGGTTTAAGCGTGACCAATTCGAGCGGATCGCCCAATTCTGGCACACAAGTAATCATACGTGGTATTTCATCGATGAATAACACTCAAAGCAACGAACCTCTATTCATCCTCGACGGAATGCCTTTAGCAGGAAAGGGTAGTTCCGCTGCCGACATCAATCCCAACGACATTGAAAACATTACGGTGTTGAAAGGAGCTGCAGCTGCAGCACTTTACGGTCAGGATGCCGCCAATGGCGTGATCATGATTACCACTAAAAAAGGCAATACCGGAAAAATCACCGCTACATTAAATGCAAGCGTACAATATGACAGCCCCACTCGCCTACAGCAACTTCAAACAAGTTACATACCCGGCTCTCAGGGTTTTTATGTTAACCAAGCATTTGGTGGATGGGGACCATTATTAAATGAAGGCGATAAAATTTATGACAATGTCAACAATTTCTTAAGAGATGGCCTTTATCAAAAATACGACCTTAGTCTGAGTGGTGGCAGTGAAAAATTTCAAGCATATGCTTCTGCCAATTATTCAAAAAATGATGGTATTATACCTAATGATTACCTGAACAAATTTGGTATCTTATTAAAAGCAACTTTTCAACCAATCAAAACACTTTCATTTAATATATCGGCAAATATTCAGGAAAACACTTCCCGATCTTTTAATGCCACGGGAATGTCGGGTATCTACAACTTTCCAATCACCAGTGACATAACTGATTATGAACTTATCAACGGATATCCGCGATTCTCCTATTATAGTGATGGTGATGCCAATAAACACTCTTCACCTTTGAGCCCTCTATATTCAAGGTATAAGGACTATGGCATCAACAAAAAACTAAGAAACATCCTGAATGGCTCTATTGAATGGAAGCCTGTCAGAAATCTGAACATTACCGGTCGTGTCAGTTATGACACCAATGCATCATCTTACGATGGCTATACGGTTCCTCGTTTTGACGATTCAGTCATCTTACCTTACCTATCAAAACCTGAGAACCCGGCAGAAAACGCTACTCCGGCAGAATTGCAGGAATATCAAAAAAATTTGGAGGCTTATTATGAGTATCTTGAGGATTATGCCAACACGCCCTATCTGTCAAGTAAAGATATTGAAGATATGGACATAGATTTATTGGGGACGTACAGCACATCTATGAGCAGAAGCGAATTGCTTTCGGCATCTGCTTTAGCAACCTATAGGATTGAATTAAACAACGATTTCGGCATTGATTTTTTGGCTGGAGCAGACTTAAAAATGGAGGAAAGCTTATCAACCTCCAATTCCGGAAGAGACTTTATCATTCCAGGAACCTATAGCTTAAGCAACACAAACAGTGCCTATATTTTCCTTAATGACCGCACGACAGAACACAGACAAAAACGCATGTACGGTTATTTCGGTGAGATTCGCGGAGATTACAAGGGATTGGCTTCACTGAGTGTAACCAGCCGATGGGACTGGTCTTCAACCATCCTCAAAAATCCTTATTATTATCCATCAATCACCGGAGGTTTACTTTTCTCTGAATTGTTCGATCTGAGCAATGATGTATTCAGTTACGGAAAACTCCGTGGAAACTATGCGGTAGTGGGTAAAGATGCCATCCCCTATTTATACGATCGTCGGTTTAAGCAATTTGCCACTTTTCCAGACAATGGTTACGGATTAGACCCAACATTGTCTTCCGCCGACAGAAACCTGACACCCGAAATGTCGTATTCATGGGAAATCGGTGCTGACTTGCGCTTTTTTGAAAACCGCACACGACTGGATATGGCATATTATTCCGTAAAATCTGACAACCAAATTGTTACCGTGCGGGTATCCCCCACTTCGGGACATATATTACAAACACGAAATGAAGGAGCCATACGTAATCAGGGATTTGAGTTTTCACTGGAACAAGACATCATCAAAAATCGGAGATTTTCGTGGACATCCATCCTGAACTTTGGTTTGAATCGCGGTACTGTTGTCAGTTTGCCTGCTGATGTCGCTGAAATTACAGGAACACAATACGGTGACATTTACACTTCTGCTTATTCGGGAGGATCAACAACAGGTTTATCGGGTAAAGATTACATGCGTACGGATGAGGGAAAAATCATTGTCGGCTCGGATGGTTATCCAAAAATCGACCCGAACAAAAACAAATATATCGGAAACCGTGAACCGCTTTTCCATTCAGGAATAACCAACACATTCAAATACAAAAATCTGTTAATGTCCTTTTTATTTGAAGGACGCTTAGGTGGCGACGTGGTTAATGTAACCGGTCGCGGACTGATTTCCAACGGCCAAAGTAAAATGTTAGAACAATACCGTGGCAGGCAAATTGTGGTGGAAGGTGTTGTACAACAACCGGATGGTTCATACGAGCCCAACACAACACCGATTTCGCTCGACAATTCAACCATTATTAATTATTTTTATGCCGTAAGTTCGAACTTCGTGGAAGACGGTTCTTATATTCGCTTGAGTTATCTGACAATGAATTACGATATATCAAAATATGTCAGAAAAACCCCTTTTACAAGCTTACGGTTTACTGTAACAGGAAATAATTTATTCCTTTTGACCCGATATACGGGTGCCGATCCAAGTTTAAATGCAAACACAAGTGCCGGAGGTACCGGTTCTGCGGGTATCGACAACTATGCAGTACCTAATACCAGGAGTATCAATTTTGGAATCACTGCTACTTTCTAAAATGTTAAATCACAACTAACAATACAAAATATATGAAAATTTTCCGATTTATAGCATTCAGTATTCCTGTTGTTATGCTGCTTGCCGGCTGCGAAGATTTTTTGGACGTAAACGTCAGCAAGGACAGCCCAACAACCATTACGGTAGATCAAGCATTACCTACAGCTTGTTTCTATGCGGCGCAGGAAATATATGATCATGCGGAATACAGTGTCTATCTTTCACAGGCACTGACAACTCCTTCGAAGAGCCAGACAGGCGTATATGCCTACAGTCAAGGTTGGGAATTTTTATCGATGAACCGTCACCCGCAATGGCGCAGGCATTTTTACGACTTGGGGGCCAACATCAATGAAATGATTCGTGCTGCCGAAAAAATTGATTCAAAGAATTTTATTTTAATCGGTCGAACCATCATGTTGCAATCCACCATGCTGACAACCGATGTATTCGGGCCAATGCCGCGTTCCAACGCTTACACATCAACATCGCCTACCTACGACACACAAGAAGCAATTTACGAGTGGATGTATCAGGAAGCGGATAATCTGGTAGCTTTATACGAGGACTCTACATGGATCAATAATCCGGCCAACATTCCTATTACGGCAAAGATGGATCGAATATATGCCGGTGATATGAAAAAATGGGGATTATATGCCAAGGCACTACGTGCACGCTTATGGTTGCGTAAATTACCCAACTGGGAAAATACTCCTGCTGTTTGCAACCACATTGTCGAAATGGTAAATGATATTTTGAACGACCCCGATTGGGAAGAACCGCATTACAAATATCCGGGAGGAACCAATGAACAAAACTGTCCATGGGGTCCTTCTGCACCAATCATCAATTCCTGGGAAAGCAGGGGAAACCGTCTGGCAACTTCCATTCCATCAAAGTTTTTTGCTTATGCCATTTTAGGATGTTACCCCAACCGATTGACTACCAGACTATCTTCACTTGACCCACGTACAGAGAAACTCATGTCGCCACGGGGAACAGGTGCCAGCGGTAGCGATGCCATACGTTGGTTAGAAAGCAATATCGGGATGGATGTATCGATGAAGGCAACCTACTACCCTGATTTATATGCTACCACCTCCGGAGCAAATCCTTATACAAAAAATGACGGTTATGTAGCTTTAATAACCGACGAAGAATTAATGTTCATCAAAGCTGAAGCCCAATATTGGGGTGGAGATAAACCAGCAGCATATAATACGACCAAAGAAGCAGTGCTACGAAATTTTACCCGTTTGGGAATAAAAGAACCTGTTGCAGCAATAGATGGAAACAATGCCGTCAAACGCTATTTCAGTTTCTTTAATATTCGCCTGCCGGGTGCAAACTCCTTTACCATTGCCGACCTGATGCAACAAAAATACATTACCATGTACCTGCAACCGGAACAATGGAACGATGTACGGCGATACAATTACAGCAGTAAAACAAACGGAATTTTTTACGACAACGTAGCTGTTTATACGGTAACCACTTGTCACAATGGAACTGGAGGAACCAATATACCCGGATATTCCACCGCTCCCGGTGCTGTTTTCGGAAGTGGTGCAAATCCCATGACCGCTGAATATTCCCTCCGTCGTCCCTACAACCTGTATGAACCATATTGGATGCAAACCGATGCCTTCGGCGTAAATGCAGAACTTTCTCCCAATGCGTGGATAACCAGATTGAACTATGACCCAGAAACTGAAGACAAATACAATAAAGCTGAATTAGAACGTCTGGGAGCATACAAAAACCACGAATGGTTGAAGAAAAGGATGATTTGGGCATATAACACCAGTGGAAAAGCAACAGCCAGCGATCCTACAGAATGGAAATAAACACCTTTCCTTTTTCATTTAAAAAAATGAACAAAGGAAAATTTGAGATAAAAATTCAAAGCATAAATAAACTTACAAATTAAGACTAAAACAATGAACAACATTTTGAACAGAATAGTATCATTCGCTATTTATGGTTTGATGTTTACGGCATTATCTTCCTGCGAAAAGCATGATTTTTTCGATGAAAATGCCATTACAGGTAACGTCGGTCCCCAAGCCTACTGGGAAGTAGGAAGTTCAACGGTAAGTGCGGGATCCAACATGTCATTTGTCATACAATATTATTCCACCAAAGCAGATATAGATCATTCAGAAGTGTGGTACAATATTACTGAAACACAGGAAAAAAATGTTTCTTGTCCATGGGTAACAACCTTTACCTATTCCTATAATTCCATTACATCCGAGGAAAAACGTATTGCTCAGAAAATACATGAATATCCCCATTCTCTGGCTCTATGGTCTGATTCATTGCATGCCTATACCTTTACCGGAGAATTTCCGGTTAGCGGAACATTAAAACCATTTGCATGGGCTAAGCCGGAAGTTTTCGATTCCACCAAAATGGATACCTACTTTGGAACAGGCTATATGCAACATTTCAAGGACAGTCTATACACGCTTATGAAGTATGCTGATTTCAAGAACATGTTATTGGGAATGAGTTTGCTGGATAATTTTAGCCAATACACAGATTCAACCTTCGATATCAATTCGAATGGCTATGTATATCACTTTCCAAAAGATGGAAACGGAAACACACCGGTACCGGAGAATATCCGCAATCTGTACAATGCCATTCCATTCGATCGGTTGATTGAAAGTCCTTCAGGATACAATGTGGAATTTAAACGCACCTATTTTCTCGAAGCCAGGATGCGGGTTTACGACACTAACGGTATTTATGGAACAACAGTATCAAAAAAGATTGACATTAATTGATTTCAATTTCATTACTTACCATGTACCATTTATTTTTACAATAAGAATTAATCAGGATATAAGCATATCAGCATGAATATATTAACTCAGGAGCACATGAAAACAGCAGCACTCATAAAACAGTATTTGTTAATTTGTCTTATCGGATACGTAGCCTTCGGATGTATCAACAATGTGCCGGAAGTGGAAGAACTACCCTCTGCTGACGTAGCATTTACTTACGAAGTAATTGACAACACCTATCAATTGGATTATTATGTGGGTGCAACAATCGAATTCACCAGCATTTCAAGCATGGAAGGCGAATGTGTCTGGGATTTCGGTGATGGCAGTGATCCTGTTATCGGTAAAGTAGTTACACACAAATATGCTGACGCAGGAACCTATTCCGTGAAACTGACAATTTCCGATTTGAAGTTCAACAGACAGCCTATTTTGGTTAAGGACATTGTACCAATTATGAAGGTTGCCCCCATTGTAGGTGGTATTTGTGAAGTGCTTACCACTCCGGTTAGTATTTCGGTTGAATTACCAAATCCTGAAAATCTGACTGAAGAATATTTATGGATTTTTCCTCCGGGAACAACCGACGAAAGCGGAAAGCCAATTAGCACATCCACAGCAAAGGATCCAGGCAAAGTAAAGTTCAGCCATGTTGGATCGCAAGCTGTTCGGTTACAGGCAAAATTGGCAGGTCGTCAGTTAGAGGAAGGAAAAGTCAATGTGCAAGTTGGCTACAATCAGGAAATGCCGACCTTGTACTATGCTGTAAAAGGTGGAAACATCATGGCACTTAAGCTGGTAAGCAATAAACCTGCAGGAATGAACATCTATCCGTTTGATATGGGGGTTTCTTCAGGAAAACATCCATTGAATGTTTTATTCAAAGATTCTTCTCTTTATGTATTGGATTGCGGACAACAATTTACCTATGTGGATGACGCTGATGGTGTGTTAGGAGATGGTAGGATTACCGTGATGTCCAAAGACGGATCTAAGGTAGAAACCATGTTGTCCAATTCAGGAGCAGCATTCAATGATCCATTCTACGGATATATTGAAGGTTCAAATCTATATTTTTCAGACAGATTAACAGGATTTACAAAGATTCCCCTGAGTGATCGAAATAAAGTTTATTCTGTTTCTGAATTTCCATTTTTTGTAAAAGGAAATTTACTTGGATATTATGGAAAAGGTATGGGCTTTGCTTCACTAAATGCAGGTTTTACAAAAATAAACGGTACATGGTATTGGTGCAAAATTAACTCTGGTACAGGAATATATCGTTTTACAGAGGCAGATATTCTGAAAACAGAAAACAATGGTATTGCTCCAGTTCCAGAAGCTGGGATTGTGTTATCAGGTGTGAACCCCAAATCAATTTTGTGGGACAACATTAATAAGGTTATATATTTTACGCTCTATGATACAGGTAAAGAAGGTTTGTATCGCTGTACTTTAGAACAATTAAACGCAATAGGTGCTGTTTCGGAAGCTGCATTAGCCCCTTACAGATTAAAAACAAAAAATGGAAAAACTGTTACTCCAATAACCCAAACAGGTAAAGGAGAAGGTTCTGCCGGTGAATTTATTGGCATCAGCCAACTAACTCTGGACGAAGCTACGGGGTGTGTTTATTTCGGTCTGCGTTCAGCTTATCCTGACGAAGTCAAATCAGGATTGATGCGTTACAATCCGGCCACCGGTTATATCGAACATGTCATCGAAGGAGTGGAAGTATATGGTGTAGCTGTAAACAACAACAAATCAAAATTGTTTTAACAGAGACGCACCATATCATATTTGCATAAAATAAAAACGGCATCTCTACTTTTTAATATATTATTATTCTGAATGAAACGTTTATTAAATATTGCAGTCTTATTAATTTTCACCGGAATGTATCTTTCGGCTCAATCACCGAAGCGCGAAGTTCGTTCCGTATGGCTTTCAACGGTTTGGCGACTGGATTGGCCATCAACCACTGTTCCTGCAGCCACCGGAACCAATGAAGCTATACGTGAAACAGCGCGTAATGCGCAAAAATCCGGTCTGATCTCTGTACTCGACAAATTGCAGGCTGCTAATTTTAATACTGTTTTCTTTCAGGTGAGAGGAATGTGTGATGCTTTTTATAAATCGCAATATGAACCCTGGAGTCAGTACCTGTCTTCCGAACGGGGAGCCGATCCGGGTTGGGATCCGTTGGCATACCTCGTTCAGGAAGCCCATAAGCGTGGCATCGAAGTCCATGCATGGCTGAATCCGTATCGTTATTCCACATCAGCGGAATCACACGGCAACTTGCCGGATGATTATGCAACTGCGCATCCTGACTGGTTAATGGACTACGGCAGCTCTCAAAAAATTTTAAATCCGGGAATACCCGAAGTAAGACAGCGTATCACCGATGTAGTGGCAGATATTATTACGAATTATGATGTGGATGGAATTGTGTTCGACGACTACTTTTATATGTCAGGTACAAAAGATATCATGGATGAACAACAATATCAACAGTATAATCCAAACAGTCTATCCAGAGGCGATTGGCGTCGTGAAAATGTCAACCAGATGGTCAGAGACGTACAGACGCGTATCAACAGCATTAAATCATATATCACCTTTGGTATCAGTCCGGCCGGGGTAGCTGCTTCAGACATCAACGTTGCCGATAAGTATGGTGTTGAGCCTTCTCCGGTGGTAGGTGGCGACTGGCAATACAACGGCATTTATAGTGACCCGTTGGCGTGGCTCTATAACGGAACGATTGACTACATCTCCCCGCAATTGTACTGGACGATTGGTTCTACCAACGACTATTCGAAACTCAGTCCTTGGTGGGCCAAAGTTTCCAACTTCTTCGACCGACATTTTTACTCAAGCAACACAAGTAGTTTTCCTTCTTCTGAATTGATTAATGAGATCAATATCAACCGAAATGCTGATTTAAGCGGCACCACCGGTAGTGTTTATTTCCGAACGAACAATATTCCACAGGCCACTTTTACAGCATTTAAAGCCGATCCGTATCAATCGCAAGCTTTAAGTGCAGCCTATGGATGGAAAGTTGCGCCTATACAAACGCTGGTGGAAAACCTGACACTTTCGGGCCAAAACCTGAGCTGGAATTATACCGACAATCTGGTACGTTATAGCATTTATGCTATCCCAAAGGCTAACAGGAACGACGTTAATGCTTTCACCAGTCCGAAATATTTATTAGGAATATCCTATACAAAAAATTATACGCTGCCAACAAATGTAAGCAATGCAACACATGACATTGCCGTAGCTGTTTACGATCGTTACGGCAATGAATTTCCACCACGTGTATTAGGCGAGGCTGCAACGACTGTCGGTGCTGCGCAACTTACCTATCCAGTCCAAAACGGCAACAATGTTGTGTTGCCGGCATTTTTTACCTGGTTACCTGTAGCCGATGCAGCTTATTACGTGTGGGAATTATCAGAAGATGCTGCCTTTACAAAACCCATCGTATCCCGCGAAATATCGGTACCTGAGTTCTATTCAGGACTTCAAACCAACATCAAGGAAAAAAGCATCTACTATTGGCGGGTAAAAACAATCAGTTCCAATGCACCGATGACTATATCGGAAGTGCGCAGTTTTGAAGGCACTAAATTTAAAATCACTTTGCCTGCTGATGGCACCGATAATGTATCAATGTCACCCGAATTTACCTGGACTGACATAGGTGAAGGAGCGAATTATACGCTGGAAATTTCAAATAAATCAGATTTCTCCAACTTGGTATACACAGTCAACACGCAGACAAACAAATCCTTAGTACCAAGTGGATTTCTATCTACATCAACAACCTATTATGCTCGTGTGAAAGCTGTCAAAGGTGAAATAATGGCTATCTCGGAACGCATTCATTTTACTACTGAAGAAGTTCCTATCCCCGTACCTGTGATTATCTCTCCTGCCAACGACGCGACCGTTTATGGAACTGAAATTGAACTTAGCTGGCAAGAACAGGACTCCAAAGGTTTCCGTGCTGAAATGTCGCAAAGCTCAACTTTCCCAACACGCAGTACAACGCTGAAATCAGTGAGTGCATTCATTTATAGCACCGTTTACAGCAATTTGAATGAAGGCACCTATTACCTGCGCGTCAGGGCTATAAATAGTGATGGATTGACAGGACCTTCGACATCGGTGACGGTTTATCTGAAAAATACATCAGCAGTTCATGACATCAGTGTTTCTGATTTTTGCAATATTTATTACGACAATACAGGCGTCTGTCATCTGGTTATCAACAATGCAGAAAGCAATGAGGCTACCGTTGATATGTATTCCGTAACCGGGATGCGGATCAGGACCTATCATTTCAGTCTGACTGCGGGAAATAATACACTGACACCTGACATGACAGGCTTTGACAGAGGTTTATACTTGCTGAAAATAAAAACAGGAAATAAGGAGAAAGTCTTTAAAGTCAAACGATAATAGCTATTAAATTGTTAAACAGTAAGAAAAATTGAACAAAAAATAATACTTTCAATTATCAACCCTAAATTAAATGTTTATGAAAAAATTTACCTTACTAATCGCGGCTTGCAGCATGGCTATTATGTCTTATGCAGCAGGTGGAAACATCACCTACGAACTGAATGGTGGTGTAACTAACGACTATGGTTGGAAAAACAAAGCGGACATGCTTGTCGGATTGAATCAGGACTACAACACGAAGTATTCGATTGCAACAACTGCGACATGGTACACATGGGAAACACTTAATGTGATATTAGCAGCAGGTGATCCGGTCACCCGTATTCCGACTTTTGCTGCAAACATGTGGGGAGTTATTACTACTCCAAAATGGCAATGGTTACACGACTACATTGTAGCTACAGTAACCAAACAGGCAGTGGCTGCAATAACTGAAGCCGAAAACGCATACTGGCGCTACAATGTTTCAGCCTTTTTTGTAAACGGTAAACGTGCAACATGGCCAGCATCTGCCAACTATGCCGTTGAGGGACTTCCTGAAGCATTTATGCCTACCTGGAAACATGCTTTTGCCGGTCCAGCCACCTATGATGGAACAGCCGAAGTGATCATACCCAGTCCATACAAGGAAGGATTTACATTTGATGGCTGGTACGATAATGCAGCATTTACAGGAAGTAAAATCACTTCTATTGCTGTTGGTACCGAAGGCGACAAGACTTTGTATGCCAAATGGATAGAATACATCCCAACTTGTGCCGAAGTGAAAGCATTAGGAGCAGGTAAAACAACAAAAGCAGGTGGTTTTGTAACCTTGGTTAGCGGAAATACTGCCTATATTCAGGACGCATCTGCGGGATTGATGATAGAATTTACTGAAGCTCCTGCCATTTCTGCCGGTGATAAGATCTCCGTCTCAGGAACAACTGCAGCTTTGGGTTCTTACCTAAAAGTAACAGGTGCAACTTTATTGGCAAAAGAAACCGGATCCGTTCCTACACAGCAAACATTGACTTTGGCTACGTTGAAAGCTGATGCAGCTACCTATATGCATGAATATGTATATCTCGAAGGATTAAAAGTAGTATCCTACGGAACCGGCAATGTTGTTTTGGCTGATGACGCTGAAAATAACATTACTCTTCTTGTTGACCTGAATCAATCAACCATTCCTGTAAACACGAAAGTGAATGTGAAGGCTATTGTGACTTTTGACACAGAAGTCAAGCTGATTACTGAAGCAAGTAAAGTTACCTTTTCTCCGGTTCCAAGACCCGACCCATCCAGTTATGCCGCATTGGAAAATGGCAAATACACTTTAACAAGCAAATGGTTGGTTTCCAACACGCTTGATAACTTATCAGCCAATCCGATTGGAACAGGTGATATGGTTCGTGGCATGACTGCAAAGGGTGGTAAAATGTACTTTATTGACAGAGAACACAAACAAATCACCGTAGTGGATGGCGCAACCGGCAAAAAACTGGCTCCGATTGCATTGGCATCCAATATCTTCCAACATGTTGGAAAGGATATACATGGAGCTGACAGTATTTATATAGCAGGCCTACTTCAATATAACGATATTAAGCAAGATACAGCAGGAAATATCCTGATAAGCAATTTAATTTCGTCCACCGCACAACCATTTCAGGTCTGGAAAATTGATCTGGCAACAGGAAACGGAACGCTGATCGTTGATGAAATTCTGAAAGACAATCCAGATTTTGCTGCAGCAACTGTTCGTTTTGATGCATTCGGTGTATGTGGAGATGTTACTAAAAATGCCATTATCATGGCTGCCAATGCTTCTGCTATGGAAGCTTATAAATGGACCATTACCAATGGAGTGGTGGGAAAGGCAGAATCAATTCTTATTGGTACCGGCGATGAAGCTGAAGGAACATTCCTAAAAGGTTTAACTAACCCGGGAACTGCTCCGCAAATCTTCCCTATTGACGAAAATTATTTCTATTTAGATGGAAATGCAACGCTTCCTACCTTAATTGATATGAGTGGACAAATAGTGGATGGTTTCTATAACGTTCCCAAAGAAGTGGAAGACTGGTCGGTAGGCATTAGCAACAAACAAGGTCACAATGGGCTGGTTGAATTTGAATTGGGAGGCGAATATTTCTTTCTGATTGCTGCAGGGAACACGCTTGCAACCCCTCCTTCCAATTTCCGTTTGCTCAAATGGGCTAACGTAAACAAAGAATTCAAAGATATCAAATCCATGTGGACGCTTCCTGCCAATGGTATGGGTGCAACTTCTAATTCTTATCGTACAGGTATGCCTGTGGTTGAAGTGAACGAATCAACAAAAACAGCAACCCTTTATTTATATACCGGAGAAAATGGTTATGGTGTCTATGAATTCAAAATTAACGACGGCGATGGCATAAAAGATGTCAAAAACAACATTTTGAAAATCAGTATCGTTGACAGAACAGTGAATTTCGACAAACAAGTAGCAAATGTTACCATTTATTCTGTTACAGGACTATTGGTAAAAAATGCCAACAATGTATCTTCTGTTAATGTTCCAACCAATGGTGTATTTCTGGTTAAGGCAACAACACACGAAGGAGAAACGATTGTTGATAAAGTAATTGTAAAATAGAAAAACAACTATAATTCTTGACAAAAAGGTGGTGGCACTTCCACCACCTTTTTTTTACCTCTACAGCAAATACGGCCTTTAAAGGGTTATGAACAGGATATTTCTTCGATTTTAGCATCACAGATAATCGTTATCAAAATAATTTCCGTATGAATAAGCTTTATTCCATTATCTTCATTTTCATTTCCGTACTGTTTGTGCAAGCCCAAACCTTGCCGATTGACGGAGTTAATTATACGGTCGACACACTGGAGAACCATCAGGTTGGTCCCGGCACTCAATATGTATCCCTGCGTTTGACCGCTCCAGCTAAGCGTTTGGATGTTTATTTTCTAAAAGCAGATTTAAAAGATCCACACATTGAAATCAGGACGGCACTGGGAAAAGATTCCATCTACACGGGAGAAGCACCATCGGCACTTGCTAAAAGAATATCTTCTGACGGCAATTTTTATTTTGCCGGTACGAATGGTGATTTCTACGCGACGTCAGGTTATGTCGGTTATCCTGTCAGCGGAAATATGGTAAACGGAGAAATAGCAAGAATTCCGGGACCCCGTAATGTCTTTACTATTGATGACCAGAAAATACCGGACATCGGTATTATGTCATACAATGGTAGTATTCAGTTCGGTGCTTCCAACTGGGCCATTAATTCGGTGAATCACCTGCGAGGAGAAAACGAATTAGTTCTTTTCAACCGTCATAACGGAAAATACACCCACACCAATGAATATGGCACGGAAGTGTTGATTGAACTACTGGATGGATACAAATGGGGAAGTAATAAAACCCTCAAAGCAAAAGTTGTCAATATTCAAAAGGGCGTTGGAAACATGGCCATTCCTAAAGGGAAAGCCGTTCTTTCGGGTCATGGGACAGCGGCTGAGCAATTAAACCTGCTTTCGGTAAACGATGAGATTGACCTCCGTCTTAACTTGACGGTAAATGCGAACAGTGTTTCCAACTTCACACAAATGACCGGAGGTGATAATTATAAAACCATGCTGCAAAATGGCGTGGTAGAACAAACAAGCGTCTGGAGTGAACTCCATCCGCGTACCGGACTTGGATACAGTCAGAACAAAGATACGGTGATTTTTTGCGTGGTTGACGGACGCGGGCTTTCTATTGGAGCTACCACCAAACAACTCGCTATATTGATGAAAAGTGCCGGAGCCTATACCGCTTTCAATATGGATGGTGGAGGGTCAAGTGCCATGTATGTATCAGAATATGGTGGCCCGGTAAATAGAACAAGCGACGGGAACGAACGTGCGGTGGCAAACAGTGTTTTCATTGTATCCACAGCTCCTACCGACAACCAAATCAACATCATAAAACCTTACCGATCTTCCATATCGCTTCCTGAATACGGAGAACATATTCCGCAATTTTACGGATACAATCAATATGGCGTACTTTTAAAGTCTGATATGCAAGGCGTTGTACTTACATGTCCCGAAACTCTGGGTACGATAGTAGGCAATAAATTCATAGCCAGTGGTAACACTTCCGGTAGTATCACTGCAACTTACAACGGCAACGTAACGGCAACCATTGCAGTTAATCTGCTCCCGGTGTCCAACTTGAAAATCCGCCTGGATTCGGTCATGGTAGATAATAGAAGTGACTATCCCATAGAAGTTTTAGCCACGACAGCCGGAGGTGAATCACTCATATCACCTGCTGCTCTTAACTGGAGTGTAGGCAATCCGGAAATCTGCAAAATAGAAGAAGGCGCAGTCAAAGCCCTGAAAAACGGCAAAACAACTGTAACCGGACAAATCAACAGCATAACCGATGAACTGCAAATTAATGTTGTCATACCATCCGATCCAACCATGATTGGTGACAGTCTGAAGACCGCCGACTGGACACTGAATGCTTCGTCATTCCTGAATGCTCAACTGAATCAGGAAAATTTACCCAATAGTTGGGAACACGGAGCAGGGGTTAATTTTGTGCACACGGCGGGACGTTCCCCTTTTATCAAGCTGATCAACCAACGCGCGTTTTTCGGAATGCCCGACACCATTAAGATTTTGATGAATATTGGCGACATGGCCATTTCCAGGGCTATTATTTATCTAAAAGCAAACAATGGAACCAGCACCATTTCCTACGAAATCAACAGTTTTGAACAAAACAAAGATTTCACGCTGAATGTGCCGGTGAATCAACTTTTTGATGCTGCCGACAGAGCCATCTATCCCATCTGGTTCGACAATGTTAATTTCTACATCAATACTTCCGGTATGACTGAGGCAAAAGCATATACACTTGCGGTAAAGGATGTTTTGCTGGTTTTTAAAGATTTTGTAATCAGTGGTCTATCACCTGTAAAATCGAATAACTTCAGCATTTACCCGAATCCGGTGACGAATCAAACACTGTATCTGCAGCCCAAAGAAAACAATTCTCAGGTTTTGCGTACGGAAATTTATAGCTTGACTGGACAACTGTTGGTCCGCCACGAACAAGGAATCTATCAGGGAGGTGTTGTTTCTGTCCCTGTAAAGAAACTGAGTTCTGGAACTTACTTGTTGAAGGTATATGAAGATGAGCACTTTAGTATTGCAAAATTTATCATAGAATAAGCTATAAATAAATTTAAATCCAAACATGAAAACACAAAAATTAACACAAAAAGCGATCATATTACTCGTTTTGCTGCTCTGTGGGTCAGGAATGATAACCACAAAAGCGCAACCAACAAGTGGTCCCGGGATTGACCCGAATGCCCTCTTACTCATGGATTTTGAAAACGGAGATGTAAGCGGATGGACAAAAAACACCATTAACAGGGGAGAAAAAGTAAGCGTTGAACTGATGGATGCTGAAAAAGGAGACCCCGTACGCTTTGGCAGATACGCAGTAAAACTTAATTGGGATTTAACTGCTGCTGAATCGAATACCACACTCTCCTGCTTATATTCACCTCCAGGCAATGCCTTTACTATCCCGGCAGCTGCCAATCCACGTAAAATCGGTATGTGGATTTATGCCTCGCCCGAATGTCAGGGAAATATCTGGTTCAGGCTCCAATTATTTTCTCCTCCGGGCAGTACACCGGGTGCTGGTGCTACTGTAGTCAGTGTCTTTGGAAATGAGATAGCATATTCCTACTGGACAGGATGGAAATACCATGAATTTACTTTCCCTGACGGTGGTGCCAATAAAGCACTCGGTCCACCTTCTACGACAACTCCCTCTTATGGGATGTTCAGACTTCTACAAACCGGTTCGGGAGCTGGTGGAAAACAATTGACCAAAGGTTACTTTATCATTGATAACATACGAGTTACCACTGCAACAGAAGATATAACCAAACCGACCATAAGCACCTTAACCGGAAACGGGACAAGCTTAGCCGGAGCCACTTTTAATACCGGACAGATTAACTTGTCAACTGCATATAGCGACGGCACCAGCGGTATCAACGCCGAAAGTGCCTGTTTTACAGTAAACGGAGTTCTTTATAAATCAGGAAGTACAGGATTTGCAGCAGATGCAACTACAGCTACGCTTACTGGCTTGAAACTTCGTAATGGGACACATACTGTTGTGTCATATGTGGAAGATAAATTCGGGAATATCCAAACAAGCACAGCCACATTTACGGTAAACGATCCCAATGTAGTGGCTACTTCCGTTACGCTTGTTCCTGATGACCAGGCGCATGTCGGTAACGTATATGAGATGAAAGTCAACACGAACAATTCACAAGATATAAAAGGACTGAATATTAATCTTGAGTTGAATCAATATGCTTCCATTGACGCGACCAATGGTGTTGTTTTTGCCGGATCCGTTACAGAAGGAACTTACAATTACAATTCCACAAATAATCAATTGACAATTAATCTAAAAAATGACAATACTGCCGCAGCGGTGGAAACACTCGCAACCATCAAGGTAAACATCTCGAAAAACAGTAATCCTGACGATGTAATTAGATGTACACCGATCTCTTCTACTGCAACATATAGTGATGATACAGCCGGAGCATTCTCATTTTTTACCGCTTTCTCAAAACCCGTGTTGGCAACATACAACCTTACTGTTCTCAAACGCATTGTAGGAGTACCCGGTAAAGTATTGGTAACCGATCTTAGCGGAAACCCCGTAGCAGGAGTTACAGTATATGCTGACGCTGTTTCGGGTGTAACCGGCGCAGACGGTATTGCTTCATTTGATTTCACTGCTTCGGCACAGGCTGTAAACATGTATGCCGGAAAAGAGGATAAATACTCTTATACATATATAGTACGGACACTCGAACCGAAGCTGACAAGCACTCCATCAGCTATCAGATCAGGTACGACAGTTGATCCATCCACCTCAAAAACCATGGTATGGATGGCAAATCCTGCTACCGCTGCCAATCCTTCCGTTATGAAACTGGCAAAAAAGTCTGCCGGCGAGGGTAGTTTTGTAGAATACACCGGCATAACTGAAACACTTGAATTCGATGCAGTGGCAGGCAGTGGAGTTGCCAAGGGCAGCAAGGTAACGGTGACAGGATTAGAGCCCGGAACGACTTATATTTATCAGGTGGGAGACGGTATAAACTGGTCGGCGACAAGAGAATTTACAACAACTACCAATACCAGCAAATTCTCATTCAGTGCTTACGGCGATTTACAGGCTTCGAGTGCTGCGGATATGGTTCATTGGATGGCTGCTGCGGCAACATTGGAGGCAATGGATCAAAAGCCCTTTTTCAGCCTGAACGTAGGAGACATTGTAGATAATGATAGTCGTTGGGATTATCACTCACTTTATTCGTCTTTGTTCGATCAACATACCGGTTTCGCGAATATCGACATGGTATCCGCCTATGGAAATCATGAATATATGGGTACCGACAACGCAAAAATCATTAAATTTTTGAACGGACATCCAAGCTTGGAGCCTTCTGCAAAATACAATATTGATGCGGTAGGAGACGGTACTTATGCATCCGTGTACGGTAATATGATTGTTATTGGGCTGGATTGGGAAGCAAAAGGCGGAGGATACACAGCACTCCAGCGTCAAACGGAACAGGTAAAATGGCTGGATGAAGTCCTGACAGCACATGCCGATAAAACATGGAAAGTCATTACGCTCCACTATGAAATACCTAATACAGAGTTTACTCCTACTTCCATGGCAACATTAGGACCTGTATTGGATAAGCACAATGTACAAGTGGTGTTCTGCGGACACGGTCATACGTTCCGTCGGGTTCAGGTTAAAAACAATGTTTGGACTCCATCTACTTATACACGTACGGCAGCACCGGTAGCAGGTGCAGGAACTATGCACTGGCAGCTTGGTGGTATGAGACCAAGCGATGGTAATAGCCAGAGATGGGTTTTAGGAGAAGTTGACGGCAATACTATAAAATTTACCGTAAGAGATGGCAACAATGCAATAGTAGAAAATGAATGCTTTACTTTAACTACTCCCATAGAAGAATATCCGGTTACTTTTAATACAGTGAACGGTAATGGTACGCTTACCGCTACGGTAGACGATGCGGCAATAACCACAGGCTCACAAGTGCAGAAAGGTAAAAATGTAGTCTTTACATCAGTTCCAAATGAAGGCTTCAAGGTAAAAGAGTGGAAACTTAACGGCGTAGCAATTGATAATACAAATGCAACATACACGCTTTCTAATCTGACAGGGATAGCAACGGTAACGGTAGAATTTGAGATAGCAACAGGAGTAGAAAAATCTTTTGCCGCTAACATACAAATATATCCGAATCCCTTTACGGACGCATTGAACATTACAGGTGCAGAAAACAGCGTATTAAAGGTCATGGATATAGCTGGTGCAAAAGTATATAAACAGAAAATAAGTGGTCATAATGAAGTTATTCGCTTAAAGAAATTATCTCCGGGCGTATACTTCTTCCATATTGAAAAAGATAAACAAGTAAAAATTGTAAAAATTGTAAAAAAATAGATATGAATTAATGCCGGTAACATTGGTTTGTTACCGGCATACTTAAATGATAACACTAAAAAGCGACCGACAGTGTCATCCAGCTTTCCGTTACCGAACACATCCGGGTAGTCTGGATTTTACTTGCGAAACTTAAATTATCTAATATAAATTTTTCAGATCGTGAAAAAAAGCACAGTCCTGTTTTGGCTGATATTACTTCAATCATTGTATGTAAATGTCACCGCTATCAATATTTCCGGGGTTGAAAAACAAATGGATACATTGGAGTATCGAATGATCGGACCAGGTATCAGATACACCAGATTTGTATTGCCCGATTATCCTTTGTCGGCCTATCTGCTGACAATTGACCAGACTAATCCTTATAACTTTGTGGAAACATTTCAGGCCGGGAATCAGGTAGGAAAAACAGAAGCCATGACTACGGCATACAACCGTCTAAATACCACATCTCATACAACTTTAGCGGGAGTGAACGGAAATTTCTGGATTGTATCCGGCCAAGGTCAACCAACTGAATTGCTGGGTGTACCGCACAGTGGAAGTGCACTCAACGGAGAACTACTCACTGATCCGAATGAATGGAACCGCGGTCATGGAAGCATTGGCTTTGCCATGATTGATGCGAATAAAAAAGTTTGGATTGATGATATTGAATTTGCCGGAAAAGTAAAAATCCCAAATAACGGAGAATTTCCTATCTCACAAATTAACAGAATCAGAGGCGAAAATGAATTGGTGCTGTTTAACAATTATCTGGGAGCAGGGAAAACGACAAGAACGGATAATAACGGAACAGAAGTTTTCATCAAATCGGTGGATAATCAAAAATGGAAAACCAATGAAGATGTATCTTGCGTAGTAACAAGAATCATTGCCGATCAGGGGGCCAATTTACTGGAAAACGGCGAGTCGGTTTTGTCAGGAAATGGTACCGCCCAGACTTTTCTCTCTGCCTTATCAGCGGGCGATACCTTATCTGTGAACATGTCTGTTAAAACACTTACAGACAATCAGTATCCACAGGTGGAGAATATGATTACCGGCAATGCACTGGTGATGAAAAATGGAAATTTGACAGATAGAAATTACAATGAAGCCTATAACTCACAACTATATCCCCGCACAGGTATAGGTTCATCTCAGGACGGAAAACTTTTGTATTTAATTGTCATAGATAAAAAAGGCACATCAGTCGGTGCCAGTACCGCAACCATGTGTAATATTTTAAAAGCCTTCGGCGCATACAATGCTACTTCGATGGACGGAGGAGGTTCTGCTCAAATGATGCTCGATGGCCTCATCGTAAACAACCCGGCTGATGGCAAGGAGCGCCCTGTAGCTAACGGATGGTTTTTGTACCACAATGCTCCCGAAGATAATCATGTGACACAAATTGAATTTAATGATTTAAGGACAGAACTCCCTTCGCTCGCAATATACAAACCTACCATCTTAGGTTATAATCAATACGGAGTCCTGATTAATAAAAGTCTTGATAATTATACGCTGACCTGTTCCGAAGGATTGGGAGAAATCACCGGAGACGGGTCTTTTATTGCTAACGGAAGCACTACGAGTGGCACGCTTACTGTAACTTATAACAATGTATCTATTTCCAAAAGATTAAATATTATATCGGGAAATGTTTCTTTTCGTCTGGATTCTGTTCTGATCGATCAGGATTTTGAATATCCGGTTGAAGTACAAAGCATCTCTGATAATGAGACATTAAGCATTCCTCCCGCTCTGTTAACATGGACCATTCAGGATCATACAATATGTACTATTGAAAACGGCATTTTAAAAGGATTAAAAAACGGGAAAACAAAACTTTATGGTATGATTGGGGCCACTAAAGATAGTCTGACTGTGTATGTTCAAATACCGGAAAATGTCCATCTTGTTTACGATGATTTTGGCAATACAATCAATTCCTGGAAATTATCTGCCTCTTCTCAATTATCAGCCACTTTATCGATGAGCGACATACCGACATCATGGACATCAGGAATAGCCACTAAATTCACTTATATATCAGGTCGGGCACCCTTTATCAAACTGACGAATCAGAAACCTTTGTACGCACTGCCCGACAGCATCAAAATCATCATCAATACTGGTGATATACAGATCGACAGAGCACTCATCAGTTTACGCGCCAACAACAGTAAACTAACTGTTTCGAAAGAATTCAACAGCTTCGTTACTGATGGCGGTGACACGGAAATTAAATATGCGGTGAGTGATTTTTTCAACACGGAAGATATTGCCGCATATCCTGTATGGCTCGACAATTTCAATTTTTATTTGAAAGCTATGACGGAAAATCAAAATTATGTATTGGCTTTTAAAGAAATTCAACTGTTATACGGTGACAATAATTCTTCAGGGATACAAAACCTTTCAGCTGAAAAAGGTTGGCGGGTATTTTCGAATCCGGTTCAGGACATAATAACTGTCAGGTTAAATGAACATACAGGCAATGTTGATTATGAATTATTTAATTTATCCGGTCAAAAAGTGATGTCGCAGCAATCGGTGAGGGTGGATTCAAACATAATCTCTATTCCTGTTAAAGGTTTAACACCAGGATATTATTTTCTGACGATAAGACAAAATAATGAAAAGAGCACTTTTAAGATTATCAAGAACCAATAGAAAAAAACTTCATTTTTTTAATTTTTTTGACATTTTTTTCAGTAATCATACTTTTTTGAATTTAAATAAAGCTATCTATTAAAACAAATAAACACTACTGCCCTATGAAAAATTTATTATTTATCGGAATTGTACTGTTGAGCATCACCTCTGTTAAAGCTCAAACAATCACAATTAAAAAAATGTATTGCCCAATTGAGCAAAAGGGTTTTCATCCCAAATTCAATTCCAACGGGAATTTGCTGGCTTTTACTTCTGAATCTTACATAGGCTTGGATGTTTACAATTTTTCGGATAAGTCTATCGTAAAAATATCGGAAGATACAGGTGCCGGTTATCAACCAGTTTTTAGTAACAACAACGAAAAAGTATTTTACAAAAGTCTCACTTACGACTCAAAACTGCGTAAAGAAGGTGTTAAATGTTATGATTTAGCTAAGAAAACACGAATTGAGATGTTAAAGCCTCGTCGAGATATGAAGCAACTGCAAACATTTGAAAATGGTTTTGTAGTTTTTGCCGATACCAAACTTTTAAAAACGACTATTGGAAAAACAACAACCCCAGCCCCCAATTATATATGGAGCGATGGTGAAAATCTGAAAATCTATAAAAATAATAAAATACACATACTAAATCCCGTAAAAGAAGCCAATGGATATGTTTGGGCTTCGTTATCTCCCAACAGAAAAATGATTCTGTTTACCGCAGCCGGACAAGGAACATTCGTTTGCAACCTGAATGGAAAAATCATCGCGGAATTGGGTTATCTCAATGCTCCGGTATGGTACAACAATATTTTCGTAGTCGGCATGCAGGATAAAGACGATGGACAATTCGTAACCGAATCGAAAATCTTGATAAAAAGTATCTATGGAAAAACAGAAAAAAGATTGAGTGCATCCAATCAGATAGCCATGTATCCGGCAACCGCATCTGCTTCAGGTAAAGTGGCATATAACACAGTTGATGGAGATATTTATGTTGTAGAACTGAACATCAGCAATGAGTAACTAACAATATACCTGATAAAGAACAATGAAACGAGCATGCTTGCACAAAGCATCCAAGTTAATGATCATTCGACATGCGAGTTCCATATGGCCTTTGACGAAAAAATTATTATCATATGAAAACACTAAATAAGAGATTTCTTTTGCTATCCGCATTCACTCTATTGGCCTTTGTTGCAATTGCTCAAGATTTAACCGGAATAAAAATTCATATTAATCCTGGACATGGTGGTTGGGATAGTGATGACAGAGGCATTTCAACTCCACTTTATCCAAATGTCGGATCTGGAGTCGGTTTTTGGGAATCGCAAAGCAACCTCGATAAAGGGTTGCAACTCAAAAGTATGCTGGAAGCTCTTGGAGCAACGGTACAAATATCGCGCACCCAAAACCGTACACAGGACGATTTGTCTCTTTCGACCATTGTACAGATGGCAAATGAGTTTCAGGCAGATTTTATGCTGTCCATTCATAGCAATGCCGGAAGCGGAACTGCCAACTATGTTTTGCAACTGTATGCAGGCAAAAACATTGGCGACACTTACTCCTACCCTTCTGCCACTCCAAAATCGGATGAAGGCAGGGCTATCAGCACGGAAATCGCAAAAAACCTGATTAAAAATCAATTGACCTACTGGACTTCGGCAAATTATAATGTATCCGGTGATAAAACTTACGCCCGTATGTACATGGGTTGGTCCGACGGCTACGGAGTCCTTCGCGGGCTAACAGTACCGGGAGTTATATCCGAGGGCTCCATGCACGACTACATTCCAGAAACATACCGCCTGATGAATATGGAGTATAAATGGTTAGAAGCGTGGAACTTTAAAAAAGCATTTTGTACCTATTTCAAACAGGCGGAAATACCGACAGGAAACATTGCCGGTTATGTGAAAGACAGCCGGAATCTGATTTTGGACGGCTCTTACAAAAAATATGGTAATGATGTGTTACTTCCGATCAATGGAGCAACTGTTACCGTACTGGAAACCAGTCAGACCTATACAGTCGATAATAACCGGAACGGAGTATTCGTTTTCAAAGATCTGGCACCGGGCAATTACACCGTAAAAGCGGAAGCCGAAGGTTATTATGCTCAAACACAACAAATCACAGTGGCGAAAAATGAAATTACCTACATGAATTTTAAACTGAACAAAGTACGCAATACTCCGCCTCAGGTAATCGGTTATTCTCCCAATGTTGCCATTACGGATAGCGTTGTGGCATCTAGCGACATTGTGTTGGAATTCAACTGGGATATGGACGAAGCATCAACGCGTGCTGCATTCTCAATCACTCCTGCTGTAGAAGGCACTATCACATTCGAAGACAGCCAGTACCGCCTGCGATTTACCCCAAGTGTCCCCTTAGACAAATCGACTGTTTACACTGTCAAATTGGACAAGTCGGCAAAACATCCCGATAACCTGAGCATGGAAAACGATTTTATATTTCAATTTACGACGCAAAGCAGAAATAGATTATTGTTGCTCGACAGTTATCCGGCCAACGGCAATACAAGCGTTTATGCAACCAAACCTTTATTCTTTTTTATTTTTGACAAAGCATTAAACACTACAAATATTCGGGACGAAATAAATGTCTACAAATCAAACGGAACCGCGATAAGTAAAGCAACCCGCTCGGTAAAAATAAATAAAGTCGGTGCGCCCTACGGAGACATCTATTTTGAATTGACGGAACCGCTTATTGCCGGTAATAATTATACAGTCATATTGGGCAGCAATGCCATGGACGATGTTGGAGTGAAATTGGTTGACCCTATTGAGATCAACTTCACGGCATCAAATGTTGCGGTTTCGGACAAAACAATCATTGACGATTTTGAAACCGACGGAAAATACACCTATGACGAAACTCAAAGCGAAAACGACACCTTGGCAAGCATAGCACGAAGTACGACACAGAAACTATTCGGAACTTCAGGTTACAAGATCAATGCGACATTTACCGATAAATCTGCCTCTGCAGTTTACAGAATAAACGCCCCTTTGGTAACAACAGTAACTTCTAAAGTGTTCGGATTGCACGTTTACGGCGACATGTCGGGAAACGAATTGCAATTGCAGTTCCGTTCTGAAACGTCGGAAACAGATGTAAAGTACATAAAACTTTGCGACTTAAATTTTATCGGCTGGCAATTCGTCGAAGCACATTTTACTGAAAATGAAGCCTATAAACTAACCGGCATACGCCTTGTTCGTAAAGATGATATATTATCCAAATCGGTTGAAATCTATGTGGATAATTTGCTTCAATACGACACTCCCATTTCCGGGTTGAATTCTACATTATCCGATAAAACTATACAGGTATATCCAAATCCTGCATCGGAAAATATTTTTGTTAAAACAGACGAAAACGTATTACCTCTGCTGCAACTTTATTCTTTGAACGGTATTTTATTAAAGACAATGAGAGACAATCATATGTCAATCACTGAATTTGATCAAGGAACTTATGTGCTGAAAATAATAACACAGGCCAAAGTGTTTAGCAAGGTAGTGATGATTTATTAATATTGTGAATCAGGGGTTAAGAAATTTTTTACCCGGCAGATTCTCATAAACCATTAAATTAGTGAATATCCGGTTAGGACACATTTTTCAATCGCAATTAACAGAATGTGTAATAACCGGATTATAGCAGAAATTATATGAAGCTTTTTTAACCTAAAACTAATATAAATATCATGCGAAATTTTTATTTAACAGTATTTGCGATATTTGCTGCATTTCCAGCAATCGCACAACAAATTGCGGTTAAATCCGTCGGACTGGTCAATGAGCGTGTTCTGGCCAATGGATTTTATCCTCATTTTAGTAAAGATGGCGGACTGTTGTTTTTTACAACGGAGAACTATCAGGGTCTCAAAGCATACGATTTTTCATCTCAGAAAATTCAAGTGTTAAGCGAAGACAAAGGTGCCGGATACGGATTTTTTCAGGGAATCGATTCGACCAAAGTCTATTATAACAAAACTGAATTTGTTAATCAAAGAAAAAAGAATAGCATTTGTACCTATAATTTGGCAACAAATACATCGGAACAGTTAACAAGAGCCGTTCGCGGGGCTTCTCTCTTAAAATCGGTGAGTACTACCATCAAAACTGATATCGGTGCCATTGTTTATATCGATAATCAGCAAATTGTCTACAAAGAAGGTACACAGAAAACAATTCTATCACCCAATGGTGAACAGAACAGTTATTTATGGCCTGTTATTTCACCGGACGGCAAAAAGATTGTATATGTTGTCGCAGGCAAAGGTGCATTTATTTGCGACATAGACGGTAAAAATATCGTTTCACTCGGATATTTACATGCCCCGCAATGGATCAACAATCAGTGGATCGTGGGTATGGAAGATTACGATGACGGGCAGAATGTTACATCCTCCGAAATTGTAGCTGTGACCGTAGATGGGCTTACCCGTCAGAACCTTACCAACACTTCCGACGAAAAAGAGATGTACCCTACCGTATCACCCACCAGAGACAAAATTGTGTTTAATTCCTATGAGGGTAAATTGTATATGATGGATGTTGTTGTCGAATAACTAAAACCGGAAATCTATGAAAACAAAACTTATAATTATAATGTCTTTCCTTTGTGCTGTAATGACGGCTCAAGATTTTACAGGAATAAAAATATACCTCAATCCAGGACATGGCGGTTATGATTCCAATGATCGGAATATACAAACCATTCCTTATGCCATGGGCGATACACTTGGTTTTTGGGAGTCTTCAAGCAATTTGCGTAAAGGATTGGCTCTGCGTGATATGCTTCAGGATGCCAAAGCAACTGTTCTGATGTCAAGGACAAAAAACGCAACGTCGGATGACCGTGCGCTGTCTGAAATTGCGGAAGAAGCAAATACCAATGATGTAGATGCATTCTTGTCCATACACAGCAATGCAGTCGGGTCCAATACCGGAACGAATTATTTATTATTGCTTTATCACGGATATGACAATGCGCCTACTGTCGCAAACAGTTTACCTATGGTACAAGCTGCCTGGCCCAGATTAGTATCCAATCAGTTAACAGTATGGACGAGTTATACAGCCTCTACAAATTACAGAGGTGATTGTTCTTTTTATGGTACCACTACCGGTTTGGGTGTCCTCCGGCCATTAACGGTACCTGGATTTTTGGCTGAAGCATCCTTTCACGATTATCTACCGGAAACGCACCGGCTTCTGAGTCCGACATACGGAAAATTAGATGCTGTTAATTTTTTCCGCTATTTCTGTGATTATTTCCAGACAACGACATCCACCAAAGGTGTGATTGCCGGTACGGTGAAAAGTTCTAACGAAAGAATGAGCAACTCTTTATATACATATATAACGGGTAGTGATGATCAATGGGTTCCTCTCAACGGAGCAAAAGTAAAATTGATGAATGAAGCTGGAGATTCATTGTCTATGTTCGAAGTTGATTCTCTTTACAACGGTGTATTCGGCTTTTTTGATCTCAATCCCGGTACTTATAAATTGCATTTCGAAGCAACGGGATATACAGCAAAAGATACGTCCATTTTAGTTGAAGCCGGAAAGACAACTTATGCTAAACAAAATTTGAAAAATCCGAATATTGTGGAAGAGAAAGTAATTCCTCCAGATTATCCGAATCCGGATCAGGAAGCCGGAGTCATCGCACTCAACCATTATGATTTCGATACATCTGCCGTTGTTACTCAACCGAATTGGTTGATGGGGCAAAATATACGACGCATATTATACAGAAACAATAAATATTATGTGCTGACGGACTCATCAAAAATACTGGTCGTAAATGATACGACAAAGGCATTAATTAAGGAATTGGATTTGACCGGCATTGAGGGTGGAACACGCTTGTTAAGTGATATTGCCTTCACTTCCGATGATTATTTGGTCGCATGTAATAAAGATACAATACCTTATAGCGAACCGAAAAGCAGGTATTTTAAAGTCTATATTTGGAAAAGCGACGATACAGCCCCAGAATTATTATTCAAAACACAGAACCAAGCAAGCTGGACCAATGGAGTAGTCGGAGAAACATTTACCGTAAGTGGCTCAAGTTGGAACTGTAAAGTCTATACAACTTCGGTTACGACAGGCACGAGCAAAGCTATTCGCATCATGGGATTCACTTATGAGGAAGGCTATTCTCTCGGTTACAAGTATATGATGGATGCCACGAATTACACAGAGGCTATATGGGGAAAATCGTTTAAATTTACAATATCTCCCACCGGAAGCGAATATTTCTATATGGATAGTGAGTTTGCTTTGCCTACCGAATACAGATTTAATTGGAGCGCAGCCAGCAGGTCTGTATTGGAAAGCATCAAGCCCTTTGCAGAAGTGAACAGTTATGCATTAAATAAAGTCGCTACCGGGAACAACTTCTTCCGCCATGCCAACCATGTGTTTATGTCAGCCCCCGATTGTAAAGCCGATTCGACTGAAGTCGGGATCGTATTATTCGACATTACCAATGGCATTGATAAAGCATTAAGAGTATCTGACAAATTACCTGCTTCAGGTTTGGGAACAGCCAAGTCTTCTTGTTTCGCTTCATCGGCATTGATTGACGGATATGATATTACACTTACGGCTTTTGCTCAAAATCAAGGAATCTGCAGTTACAAAACAATCGCTCAAGATACAGCCGTAAATATTTATGCATCCGAATTGAGTAGTGAAACGAATGGTTCGCAAACAAACCTGAAATTCACATTAAATGGCCATGCAAATTCCGTGCAAATTGATATTTACAACAATTCGGAAGTCGTAAAAAGCATTAATCTCGGAGCAATGGATAAAGGCATCCAGAGTACAAATGCCGATTTGAGTGAATTTCAAAACGGGACTTATAAATGGACGGTTACCGCTTCAGCCGCTAATATTGACCGTCCGGTGAAGATTACAAACGATACGATATCTCAACTTCAATTTTATTCACCACGGGGTGTCGCTGTTGACAATGAATTCGAAAGTCCTTGTTTCGGACGGGTATATGCATCTGAGACCGTTCCCGGAAAGGTGAAAAGCAGGACCACCAAGGATGGCGTTTATATTCTTAATTCGGCAATGGAAGATGTTACCGGACAAGGTCCAAACAGTTATGCCGGTGGAGTAACCTGGGGAGGTTCTTCAAGTCCTATGAGACTTTGTGTTGCTCCCGACGGATTGGTTTATCTGTCCGACTGGAGTGATAGTCATTCCGGTGTATGGGTTATGAATCCCGAAAATCCTGAAAATGTATTTTCCGAAGTATTTGCCGGGCTGACCCGCGAAAGCACTGGCTTGGAAAAGAATGGCAATGTTAATGTACATGGTTCCATTTCTCATTGTTGGGTTACAGGAACAGGTACCGATAAAAAATTGTTTACTTTTGATGAGGATTATACGGATGCTACAGCTACAAGTGCCGGTAACTTATTACAATACAATATCGGAAGTCAGGATTTGCCATGGCAATCAGCTCCGAGTGCTATCGTATACAATGATGCGCTCAACGGAAATTTACAGCAAAATATGAATTCCTGCATTGCTCCAGACGGCAAAAAAGGTTGGTGGATTTCTCAATACAGAGGAGTCGACACAGAAGCAATACCTTCTTTGATCCATGTAGATAAAAAAGATTCTGTCGACTTCAATTCAGGAAAAACGCCCACTTTAATTGCAAATTCTTATACTGGTGGTATGGCTGTAAATTATGAAGGGACACGATTGGCAATGGGATGCAAGGATCAAGTGAAAATTTTTAGTGTTGCTTTTTCCGAAGACAGTATTCCAAGTCTGACTCTTTTGTATTCTGTTTCCCCGGCTATGGGTACAAACACAGCAGGTTTGGCTTACGACCGTGCCGGCAACTTGTATGTAATTTCTAATTCGTCCGAACGTCTTGGAGCCTGGGCTTTTCCAAAATCGGACAATACATTTGTTACTCCGGCATCAACAAAACAAAACATTGTAGTCGGTTCTGAAACAGGCATTATCACTACACCGGATTCCGAAACAAAAGTGGAAATATATCCACTGCCCGCAACAGATTATGTAACGGTAGAGAGCAATGGCTCAAGCATAAATTCTTACACGTTGTATACCTTAAACGGACAAATTGTCAAGCGACAAAAAGTTTCCGACAATAAAGTAGTGATTTCCCTTAGCGGACTGAATCTGAAAATTTATTTGTTAAAAATCGAAACGACTCAAGGAATTATAGTAAAACGAATTTTAATAAAATAATTTCTATTTATTAATTTTTTAAAAGTTTGTAATACGGGCTTTCATACATCATGTTGAAGCCCGTATTACTTAAAAAAAGTAATGTGTCTAAAGTTATACGGAAAAATTTACCTTTAATGAGAAAAATCATATTACTTATGATGACGGCATGTACAGTTATTTCAGTATATGCGTGGAAGCCTGTTTTTGTAGGTCATCGCGGATGCTTAAAAGGGGTGTCCAATACAGCGGAAGCTTATCGAAACGGAGTGGATGTGTATGGTTATAAAGGTTTGGAATGCGATGTACGAGTAACGTCCGATGGTGAATATGTGATTCTGCACGATGAGACGACGGCAAGCCTCGGTGGCAATCTAACGGTAACGAGTTCCACTTTGGCGCAATTAAAAGCGGAAGCACTTACCCAAACGCGCAGCGGTATCACTTATACGGGTACAATCTGTACGGTAAGCGAGTATTTAGACATTTGCAAGGAAAAAAACGCATTTCCTTTGATTGAGCTTAAATGGACGACGGGTATTAACAATAGTGATATGTCGAAATTTGCGGGGTTAATGGATCTGGTAGAATCTAAAGGGCTGAAAGACAAAGCCATATTCCTCACCTCAATGAAGTCGTCTATCGAGTATATCCGCACCAACTACCCTACTGTTACTTGTCAATTTCTGACGGGACAGTATTGGGCAAATCATTTTGATTGGTGTTTACAATGGCAGGTAAATCCGAGTATCCAGGCCGGCTATTTTGATATTCAGACGACCAAGAAGTTTCATGATGCAGGTTTGCAGGTAGCTGTTTGGACAGTGGACGACCAAGCCAACTACAAAAAATACGGTGATATGGGTGTATATATGATGACCTGCAACTATTTATCAACAACAGCGGCTGCCGATCTGGCTGATATTGACTGGAACACTATTCCAGAGAATGTGGATCCATTGGAAGTAGTGACTGAAACTTTGTGGCGCAAATGCGCCGCCGATAATACGCTTCCGGCCAATTTTCCCAAAGGTGGTGAAACTTATGGAAGTGCCCAACAAGCAGCTTATTACGATGGTGTCTTTTATGTGAATGACTATACTGAAAAAAAACTTCTAAGCATCACTAAAGACGGTCTGGTAGACAACAATTATACGGGTACGTCTTCACACGGAGTGGCGGTGGATGATGCGGGTAATCTGATTTTGCGCAATGATGGATATCTGGTTTCTACAATTCCATCCGAACTAATACTCTATAAAAAAGGCGAAAAAACCGCCCATAATCTAACATTCGGTTTAAAACATGTTGCGCAAGCCAATTTTATTTTTGCTACGGGAGATGTTTTTTCTGAAGAAGGCGGCTATGTCTATATGTATCCGAATACATTCAAATATGTAGATGCTTTGAAGATTGTAAACGGAGCCATCGTGGACACCATTACATCCAATGAATTGTCTACGGCTGCTTCTACAGCAGGCATGGTTTATCCTATAGGAAACGATCCGACCAATTTTCTATACCAGGTACGTAACGCAGGTTTTTATCTATACAAGGGGGGGGTAAATAAAGGTGATTATCTTACGGGAAGTGCCTCCACCACGGCTCCCGCTCGTAATAGTTCTCTGGGTGGTGCCTATTTTATTTTGGATGGACACGAAATATTAATACATCCTTCCGGAACAAATTATAATGGAGGCATTACGGTAAAGGACATGAGTGCTAATGGTGCCAATTTGGCAACGTTTGCAGCACTTGGTTCCGCTGCTTATACAGGAAATCCTTCTACCGGTTGTTTTCTGAAAGCCGAGCAAGCAGACGAATATACCTACTATGTATACGAATACTGTATGGGCAACGGCATTGCGGCATACAAGATTGCTGTGAATAATACATCAACCAAAATTGCTCAAACCGAAAAGACGAAAGTGAGTACTCTATTTCCTGTACAAACTGATAATTTGGTAACGGTGGAAAGCTATGAACCTATTTCTTCGGTCCAAGTATATAATTTAACCGGTACGAAAATCCTTCACCTGAATGATGTTAATGACTATCGAACACAAATAGATTTAAGCCGTTTTAAATCAGGTATGTATCATGTTCAAGTGAACAATCAACCAGCCTTGCGTGTGATAAAAAAATAAGCCATTGAAAGTCATCAATAAATATTTGCCTCAATCTGGCATTAACACAATCGTCAAGGATTAATTTAATTCGAAATAAAATAGACTATGAAACAATCTGTTTTTCGGTTTTGTCTGATCGTTTTATCGGTTTTCCTATCAATAGGATTAAATGCTTCCGATAAAATCAGATATGCTTTTCTGACCGATATTCATGTGAGTCCCGGAAAAGATTCGGAAAAAGCATTAGAACAGATCGTAAACGAAGTAAATAACGGGCATTTCGACTTTGTCATACTTACCGGCGATCTTACCAATGTGGGTGCCGATATTGAACTGAAAACCGTCAAAGATGTTCTTTCCGATTTACATATACCCTGCTACGTCATTTCCGGTAATCATGAAAACACATGGTCGGAAAGTGCCGGCAAAACTTTTCGTTCTTTATTCGGCGAAGATCGATTTGTTTTTGATTACGGGAAATACCGCTTTTTTGGAATACCTACCGGACCTTACATGAAAATGGGAAACGGACATACCAAAGAAGAAGATATCGAATGGTTAAAGGATCAATTGAATGACCCCTCAAGCAAAGGAAAAACACTTATTGCCGCAGCACATTACCCGTTGACGGACGGCATTGACAATTGGTACAAGATCACGGATATCCTGAAAGAAGCCCAAGTATCGTTCGTTATGTGCGGACATGGGCATACCCTATCCATACACAATTTTGACGGAATTCCAGGCATCATGGGACGAGCTACATTCACTCGCACAGGATCACGGATCGGAGGCTACAATATTGTGGAGCTGGCTAATGACAGTGTATATATCTATGAAAAAATCATTGGTAAGGAGAATCTTCATCTGTTTACCAAATTTGGTTTGGACGAAAATCAAGCTATTCTGGATGGGCTACCGATATCCAAACAACCTGATTATTCGGTTAACGGGCAATACAAAAATGTGGAAGAAGCCTTTGTCATAGAAAATTCGGCTTCGGTTTTTACGGGAGTAACCTACCTTAAAAATGATATTATCGTGTATGGTTGTTCCGATGGAAAAATAAAAGCCTGGAATATATCAGATGACAAACAACCCAAACAACTATGGGAAAAGCAAGTAAACGGTTCGGTCTACACCACCCCGCTTGAAGCCGGTGATGCTGTAATCGTCGGAAGTATAGACGGCGAACTCACAGCCTATTATTCAAAAACAGGAAATATCAAATGGAATTTATCATTGGGAAAAACCATCTCCGGAAATGGGCAGATAAAAGGCAACTATTTATATATTGGTGCCGATGCTGATCTTTATAAAATCAATGTGAAAAAAGGAAAGATTATTTGGAAATATTCTGCAACCGGTCGTCTTCAGGCAGAACCGTTGATATTGTCGAATCAAGTGATTTTCGGTGCATGGGATACCTATCTCTATTGTTTGAACAAGAAAAGTGGAATTTTGAATTGGAAATGGTCGAACGGAAGTTCGCAGATTTTATATTCACCGGGAGACGTTGTTCCAGTTGCAAATAAAAATACTGTATACATCGTTGCTCCGGACAGATATATGACAGCAATCAACCGGAAAGACGGAAAGACTTTGTGGCGGAGCAACGATTTCAAAGTGCGTGAGTCAATCGGAATTTCTCAGGATGGAAAAACAATTTATGCCAAAACGATGAACGATAGTATGATTGCAATTCGTGCCTTAAAAAATAAAATGTCTTTGACCTATGCACTGAATGTCGGTTACGGATATGAGCACAATCCGTCACCAGTGATTGAGTTAAATCATATCATTTATTTGGGAACCAGTAAAGGAACTCTTATTGCAATAGACAGTAAGAGTCGTCAGATCAAGTGGAAGCATAAATGTGGCAATTCCGGCATCAACAATATTACTTGTGATAAAAAAGGGTATATATTGGTCAGTCTTATTGAAGGAAAAATAATGAAAATATTTCCACATCAATAAATTACACACCGCCAATAAATAAAATTTAATTAGGTGAATAGTCCTTTTCTTTTTTAGATTTTTTGTTTCTTTGCAGTCTGAATTTGTTGATCGTTCTATGTTTGAGATCGCTAAAAAGGAAACACATCGCCCCTTACCCTTGTTGAAATAAAATAACAGAACCGATCATCTATTTTAAGTTTATGATATAGAGGAAGCAATGATACAAAGCAGGAACATTAAATCTGTATGTTTTCCCTGTCTTATATGTGAAAATTTTGTTAAAAGAGTATATAGATGAAAATCCAACATCCTTAGTGTTTCATACGATACTGGATATCAGATAAATAATAATTATAAACAGATGAAGATAATTGCCGAAAGTAGTTCTTTCAAAACACAATGGGTCATTCTTGAAGGGAGCCATGTTCTGGAGTCTACCTTCACGGATGGTATCAATCCTTTTTTTCAAACGCGCAAGGAAATAAGCCGGTGTATAAGATTGCAACTTCCACAAAAATTTTTTTCCAAATCGGAAGAAATCCATTTTTATGGGGCAGGATGTACTACAAATGAGAAAAAAGGCATCGTTAATGCTTCGCTGGTAGCTCAATTTCGCACTCCTGCCATCGTCAACAGCGATCTTTTAGGAGCTGCAAGAGCTTTCCTGGGAGAAGAAAGCGGCATAGCCTGCATTTTAGATGTCGGATCCAACTCCTGTTTTTATGATGGAAAACAAATTGTAAAAAATGTTCGTTCATTAGGTTATATTTTGGGAGACGAAGGAAGTGGAGCCGTTTTGGGAAAAATGTTTTTAAGTGACTGTCTGAAAAATCTGGCACCAGTTGAAATTTCGCAGGAATTTTATGATAAATATAGGATAACATCCGACGACGTACTGGAAATGGTATATAATAGATCTTTCCCCAGTACATTTTTATCGTCCATTTCCTTCCTTTTAGCCGGACATCTTGATAATGAATATGTCTATAATTTAATCTATAAAAATATCAGAAGATTTTTTGTACGTAATCTGATGCAATACGATTATCAGAACTATCCGATAGGTTTCAATGGTTCTATAGCATCAACCTATTCTTCTATTTTACATGATGTAGCCAAAGAGTTTGATGTTAAAATCAATCAAATTGTGGACTCCTCCATAAAGGGGCTAATAAAATACCACACAATGAATATTGCCCATCTTAATGATTTATGACGGTCATTCCGTTTTCAATATCACCTACAGCAACTCATCCACACGAACAATCTCATATCCTTTCGATTTTAACATTCTAATCAGTTTGTCCAGCCGGCCATAAAATTTATCTGTACGTCTGGGATCTGTACCGATATGGGTCAGCAACATAAAACCGTTCAAGGTTTTTGCCTGTTCATATTGGGTGATATTCTGATAAATCTCTTCTGAAGAACGATAATTCTTCATCTCCGGAATCGTATAATCCGCATTGGAAACAGTTCCAAATGTATAATTGATCAACTGCACACCCAATTCCGAACACCAGGAAGATATATCCTGATTATACCACTCAAAAGACGGAAGGAAATAAAGCTTTTCGGGAAGATTTATTCCCGCCCGGGTCATTGCCTGGTAATTATCTTTAAGATCTTTCTGAAAGGTATCGTGAGAGATCAATGTGGAATCTCTTTTACCCCAGTCCGCAAAAAGCAGATGTTTATCAGAATGAGGGGCCAGATAATGACCCTCTTTTTGCAACTGCCTGACAATATTAGGATATAAACGATAAAACTCACCAGTAAGGAAGAAGGAGCCCTTGACCTTATTCTTCTTCAAAGCCTGACGGATCGCTTTACTTCCATCTGCAAACTCATGCCCGGTAAAAACCAACGCCATTTTCTTTTTGGTTGGATCACCCTGAATAATTCCGCCAAGAACCCTTTTGTCAGAATCTTTGGAAAGTGACTCTGAAGTTAGGCCGGCTAAATAATAGCACAAAGATGCCGTACCGTCCATTGTTGGTTCGTTGGTTGAATAGTCTGCAAAATCATCGTGATATACCACTCTGTCCGATTGAAAACCGGCATATTTGTCCTCTTTTGCCAGATGAACACCTTTTAAACTATTAAATATGGAAGTATACACAGGGCCATCGACCAAACCTCCTTCAATGGAAAAATGATTTAATTGCGCAAGAGCGGAATGTGGGTATAAAGGATAGTCTCCGTTTGAAGGTAACCCGATAATCATACACTTTCCCCAGGGATTGCACCCGAACAGCCAATCTCTCATGGCCGTTTCCATTTCCTGGAATTCCGTGTCCCCCGTCAATTTCCGATACAATTGGCATTGGGTGATCAGTGCTACGGTCAGGTTATTTGAACACCAAATAAAAGGAATTCCATTCAGGAAAGCATCATTGCCAGCACGCTCACGCACCTTTTCCAAACCACTTTTAAGAAGGGCGATAAATTCCTTGCTAACAGCAGGATTATCTATAGAGGCCAACTGGTAATGGCCAATATTCAGGAAGGGGTACCATTGATAATGTCGGGCTGTATCCGCCCCCATCCAGGGTGTGACAGGCTCCATCCGGCCATATTGAACAGCATCTTTTAAATATTTGGTCTCACCGGTAGATTTATAAATCTGAACGGCAGCAAGTTGCATATCATCACTCCAGTTATCCTCTTCATAGAAATAAGGAGAGCCGCAAGGAGCCGTTTGACAAACACCGGGATACTTTACTCCTACGCTATATGCCTCCAAAGATTTTTTTCTTAAAAGCCGGGCATAATCCGGATAATATGTCGTCAACAAATCGGCTCCCAAAGAAAAAGCAGAAGCAAATTTTCCAACGGTGGAAGCCAAACCTGTGGTTCTGTTCTGATATTTAAACAATCCCTGTTTCTGCCCGGTACAATAATAAACAGGCCGATCTTTCCCTTTCCCCCAGCCATAATCAACAGAGTCATTCATTGGCAGTTTAAAACCCGCGTGGTCTCTGTCATCAGCTATCTGATTGAAAAAGGTATCCTTGTCCGGGTTCATCCGTATCAGCCAGTCCAATCCCCATTTGGTCTCATCAAGCACATCGGGAATGCCGTTGCTCCCCGGCAGCCCGTTCGCCTGAAAATGATCGGCAAAAATCTCCGGATACTGACTATAGGCAAAAAGCATCTGGTAAACCGCATTGGCTGAAGTAGTAACATACTGAAGATAATCCGACGCGTCATGCCATCCTCCGCGAACATCGATCTTTTCTCCGCTTCGGGTAGGGTGATAGATTATTCTGCCGTCATACCGATGGCAGGAATCTTTCAGAAAAGGGTTGTATCCGCAACGCTGCTGACGCATATATTTCAAGGGTATTTCAACAGCCGAAGCATAGACGTTGCCTCCTATCTTGAAAGAAGGAGATTTTGATCGATCGGCCTGAATATAAAAAAAACCGGATTGTTTAAAATCCGAGAAATTTAAACGACAGGTATGTGCAAAAGGTCCCTGTGCTCCTTTTTGCTGCACTGTTTTACCATGATAAGCCACTTTACCTGTCAAAGCATTTACGATCTGAAATCTCGAAATCGATTTAGACTGATCGTTTTTATCGGTCAGCCATACAGCCACCTTGATATCCTCCGTCAAATACCCGGCCTGATTGACCCTGATCCATTGTGAAGCCGAGGCAGAACATATCAATAACTGAAAACAAAATAACAAAATTCCGGTTTTTCTCATCATGCAGGTTTTAAATAGTTGACAAAATAAAAAGGTATAAACCCCAAGGCAAGCCCTATACCCTAATTTCGCCCAAGGGGCGGGAAATTTAACTCATAGAGTGAACTGGAATTACAAGCCAGAAATCTTAAAAAAATAAAAAAAACAGCATTTCTTGTATTTTGTAATTTAAGTCTAAAAATACAGATTAATCCCTGAATCACCTATTTTCCGGCAAAAAAACGTCCCCGATTGAAAACCACGGACTTCCAAATATATAAATAATGATCATGCTCCAGCCCAACACATATCTCAAAATATTGACTATCTTTGTAACACAAAATCTCCTCATTGGATTTTGCGCTTTTTAATTTTTCGGGCTTTTAATAGCCTGGGAGATTTTGATTGGAAATAGTCAGATACAAGGCCGCGCCGGTGCACGATGGAAGGGAGCATACTCAAGTATGTGACCGACAGCGAAACCAAGCAACGCAGTAGATGGCTGTTTATAATCAAAAGATCGGGGATGACTGGATTTGACAGCGGTTAGAACAGGTATGTAAGCATGCAGTGCATCGATAGCAAGCACTCAAATCTCACTATCAGAATGATAACTGGCGAAAACAATTACGCTCTCGCTGCTTAATCGAATTATAGTAGATTAAGCTTAATCCTTGCAATAGTTGCAAGGACGTCACATCACCCCAAGCTTTTTTCCCGAAGCTGATAGGATTCGGTGGTGCAGCAATATCGGGGATAGGAAACAGCAAGTCCGGAGTTGCATCCGAAATTTACGGAATAAGGTTTGAATAGGTGGCTTCGGTCCGGTTCAGGCACGAAAACTTAGGCGAAGATAAGCATGTAGAAAGCGTATTGGTTCACTGTTTGGACGAGGGTTCGAATCCCTCCATCTCCACAACTGGCACTATTTCAAGGTTTTTAACGCCTGGATCTGGTGCCTTTTTTGTATATGACAGGAACACTCAGGGGTCAAATGTAAAAATTGTAGAGAAGTAGCAAAAATATGAAATTTGGGATTAGCGGGAATTTTAAAATCGTTTCCTTCGTACCAGCAAAAAAGTCTCATTCTTTTTCTTTCCTTCGAAGCGACGCTATCCAGGGACTCCAGATGTATCGATAAGTTTTGCTCATCTTTTTCTCCAGATTGCTCAGATTGAAAGAAACATACAAAGACTGTTCGTTGTATAATTGGTTCTCCGCAAAATGAAGGGTATACATTAATTTTGTCTTTACGACGTCGGATTGGAAAAATCGAATGTAAAAATCTGCCCGGTCATATTCAGAAGCACGATAAATGCGGTCACCCCAATACAAATCCATCCCATGGTCACGATAAAAAGCCATTTGACCATCGCCCCGATAATAACTGTTCTCCAAACCCAGGCCCCTGTATTCGATTTTTGTTTCAAACATCAGAGCATGATGCTTCAACCAGCCTGTATTTTCACCACGGCCATCTTCCACCCCTATAGCCCAGCCCAGACTGGCATCCAATTTGTCAAATCCTGTCCGTCTGGCCAAATCCACGCCCAGAGAAGTCAGGAACATTCCATTATCGTGCAAAGCTTCATCAACAACCGGATCTATAACTCCTGCATAATGAAACATATAACTGAAATTTTGGATGTAGAAATCGCCCAAAATCAAACGGGCTGATCCTCCCATAAAGAAGGTTTCATGTCTGACGTGCGTCTGACGGCTTGTCCAATCAAGCCATGCCCTGAAATAAGAATCCTTGTGATAAAATTCCCAACAAAGACCGGTCATGGTGGGACGATAATTGTTTATGGAATCCGCAAAGAAAATTCGGGGGTAATCTTCCAATACCATTTTACGCGGAAAAGCCCCCATGATAAACCGGAACGGAGCATAATCGTATTCGTAATAGGCAATCGGGTTTAAATAATCAATGGTCTTATTACTGCCAAGTTCATGCATGGCATCCACACCGACAAAAACACGATGAATGGTATCCCAACTCATGCCGATTTCGGGAGCTACGTGTACACCTGCCATCGTCTGGGGCATTTGATAATTGGAATGGCCGAATTCCGTATTGTCAAAAAATGAATTTAATCCAACTTTCCAGACTTCTTGTTGCGGATAAGCCGACAAAATAAAAAAAGTACTTAGTATAAATCCCCAAAAGACATATTTCATTTTATAGCAAATTTAATGACATACACTCTTCCCGTTAATAACCGGTAAATGTATAAAAGTTTCTTGAAATATTGCCGGATTGATCTGATTCGGATGCAAACCAATCGGTCACCGGCCTTAATTTTACTTTTTCAGAAAATCGTCCTGCAGATATTGGGTGAAGCCCCTCGCAAACTGTAGCAGGGAATCTTTCTTTTCAGTTTCTGCACCATAATAGTATTGCACTTTACCTGATCCAAGATCGGTATGGCAAGCCATTTTCTGTGAAACGAACCCCCAACCTTCATTGTGAAAAAAGAGCGCATACTGTTTCTGACCAAAAATGTTTTTGGCAAAATAGGACGGTTTGTATTTCCAGCCCATCTGTTGCACCAGCGTCGGACTCAAATCCGTCTGCATACTGATATTCTTCACGACCATGGTTGTATCCACGGCTCCTCCGATCCAAAACATGGGTATGTGATAATTCTCTAATTCTGAAATGGCAACGGGGCCAGGTTCAATAGATGTATGATCGGCAGTAATGACCACCAACGTATTGTCCCACATCGGACTTTCTTTCAGTCGGTCAATGAAGTGACCCAGACAACTGTCCGAATAGGCAACGGAATTCAGATATTTATTTCTTCTGCTATTGCGGGGAAGACGGTTGAAAGTGGCCGGAATATCAAACGGTTCGTGACTACTGATGTTGTAAACAATACTGAAAAACGGTTGCTTAGATTGACTTAAATCCCGGTACATGCGATCATACAGATATTGGTCAGGCACACCCCAATTTTGAAGAGTGGCAATACCGATTGGAAAATCTGTCTGGGTTATGATTTTTTTCACCCCGGCTTGAATCATCAACATTTTCTGGTTATAAAAATTTGCGTCTCCGCCATAGAAAAAAGACAGTTCATAGCCATGTCTTAAAAAATACATCGGCATATAATCCAGCTTTTTCAACTTGTCCGGGGCATACATAATGGACGAGGGTTTAATTAAAGCCGGATAGGATGCGATTAAAGAGGAAATACCTTTGTCTGAACGGTTTCCGGGAGAATAAAAGGACGAAAAGGTGATGCCCTCCTTGCAAAATTCGTTCAGTCGCGGGGTAATGCCCGGCAGTCCTCCCAACGGTTCTATCAATCTGTTTGAAAAAGACTCTAAAATCACCAAAATGACATTGACCGGTTTCCCGTTTTTACTGTGTATGTAAGTCGGAGCAGACACATTACTCAGTTGATCCAAACCGGCCATCTCCTTTTCACATGTTTTTTGGTCCATATAATGGACAGGATTCTTATTGTTTGACTTCTGCGTAAGGGCATAGCAGAAAGTCCAAAAATAATTGAAGGCACATTGATTGGCATATAGATTTTCACTGAAATAAACGGTACTATAATTCAGGGGTGAGGTGCTGACTCCGCTCCGAATGGGCAGGATGAGTGCTCCGGATAAAAGCAGCATCAGAGGTGTTGTAGTCCAGGAAGCAGATATGCTACGTTTCGATTTGTCCCTAAGCAATCGTCGAAACAACAGATAGAAACCCCAGACCAACCCGACTTCCAACACGATAATCAACAGTACTTGCCACCAAGTAACACAAGCCAGCATACCTCCAGGATTTTCGAAGCAAGGCAATATTTGACCGTTCAACCGGCAACCCCAAGCTGGGAAAAGTCCGATATCAAGCATTCCCAAGGCCGTTACGACAACCAGTAACAGAAGTGTATACCACTGGATGATCTTTTCAATAATGTTGCGTTTAACGAAAGGAGTCAGTGCCAAAAGCACACCCGGCAACATGGTATAGTAACCAGCTACCGAAAGGTCCATTCTCGAACCATGCAAAAAAGCACCCATCAAGTCTTTCCAACCAAGCGCAGCAGTGCTTTCCATATTGGCCAGCATGAAAAAGAACTTAAAAATCAAGAAATAAAAAAACCAGAAAAAGAAATACTTCAGAAAAAAGACAATAGTACGTTTCATTTATCAGTATATTGTAAAGTGATTATTTCGTAATGATATAATGTGAGTTTGCGATGCAAATCTACAAATTTGCAGAGAACTTGAATATTTTCCTCACACAATATTTTGTATTTTGAAAAAGAAACACATAAGGGGCTGTACTCTGATGAGTCCAACCCCTTTACTTATAGTTGATATAATTTGATCAGTAGTTCTTACCAGTATCTTCCCAACCAGGCTCGCTGTTTTCGATAAACTTGATGTCATCGTTGATGCCATATTCGAACGGATCCTCCTCAAGGACAATTTCATCATCCGAATCTTCAGAATCTTTAGACAAAACAGCAATCGGCCGGTGGGAAATTGTCCGGACACGATTGGACTCATCGTTGAGCTCCTTCCACAGTAGATCCTTTAGCTCAGAAAGGCCAAAACCGGCGACCGACGAAATAAAAATATAGGGAACGTCAGGCAGGTCCTTACTAATTTCCCGCATCAATTCCTCATCCAGCATATCGCATTTACTGATAGCCAGGATGCGTTGCTTGTCAAGCAATTCCGGATTATACTGAGACAATTCGTTCAAAAGGATGTCATAATCCTCCTGAATATTTTTGCTATCCCCAGGAATCATAAACAGCAATACGGAATTTCGTTCAATATGGCGCAGAAAGCGTAAACCTAAACCACGACCTTCGGAAGCCCCTTCTATAATACCCGGGATATCTGCCATAACAAAAGATTTTCCGTCACGATATGGCACAATCCCAAGGTTCGGTTCGAGTGTCGTAAATGGATAATCCGCGATTTTTGGCTTGGCAGCAGAAATGGATGACAAAAGTGTAGATTTTCCGGCATTCGGAAAACCGACCAAACCTATGTCTGCCAAGAGTTTCAACTCCAAAACGACATTGCATTCTTCCATGGGTTCGCCGGGTTGCGAAAAACGGGGAGTCTGATTGGTGGCTGTGCGAAAATTCCAATTGCCCAATCCTCCGCGTCCGCCTTTTAATAGAATGATTTCTTGTCCCGGTTTGTTAACCTCGCATAAAAACTCACCGGTTTCGGCATTATAAGCCACGGTACCGACAGGGACATCGATATAGACATCCTGTCCGGACTTGCCTGAACTGCGTGAGCCGGAACCATTCGCACCATGTTCGGCAAAAACATGACGGGCATAGCGCAAATGAAGCAATGTCCAGAAATTGGTATTCGCGCGTAGAATGACGTCTCCGCCCTTTCCGCCGTCACCACCATCGGGACCGCCTCTTGGAATATATTTTTCCCGATGATAATGGGTAGACCCGGGGCCACCTTTTCCGGAGCGGCAGTAAATCTTAACGTAGTCGACAAAGTTGCTTTCCGCCATAATTTTTTTTAAAGTGAGTTCGCTCCTAAATTAAAGAGCATCTATAGCCTTGGTAATACGGGCAAAAATTTCATCCATGGTACCGAGCCCCTCAATGTCTATTGCCAAACCTTCTTTTTTGTAGAAGTCTTTTACGGGAGCTGTCTGTGAATGATATACCTGAATACGTTTCTGAATCGTTTCGAAATGATCGTCTGATCTTCCTGATGTTTTGCCACGATTCAACAGACGTGCTATCAATTCTTCTTCAGTAACGTTGAGATCCAACATGACAGATACTTTCATATCACGTTCCGCCAGCATAACCTTTAACGCTTCTGCCTGCGCAGTTGTTCTGGGAAAACCATCAAAAATATAACCTTTTTTATTCATCTTGGTATCCAACACTTTAGCCAGCATGCTGATGATCAGTTCATCGGGCACCAAATTCCCCTGACTGGTGTAAGATTCAATCAATTTACCCAAATCACTCTGAGTCTTTTGTTCGGCACGCAACAAATCACCTGTTGACAAATGTTCCAAACCATATTTTTCTACGATAAACGCACTCTGTGTCCCTTTTCCGGAACCCGGAGCACCGAATATAATCACATTTAACATTTCCTATGGACTTTAACAAACAATTTATCATTTAACAAGGGTATATACTTCTCCAAAATTGCGCCCATACCCGTCATAATCCAAACCGTAACCTACTACGAAATCGTTTGGAATTTCAAAAGCGACATAATCCAGCTTCAAATTGCATTGCAAGGATCCAGGCTTGAATAAAAAAGTGGCTATGCGGATTTCTTTTGGATTTCTGGAGGACAGGGATTCCAAAAGTTGTTGCATAGTGCGACCTGAATCAACGATATCTTCCACGATAACGACTGTCCTGCCATCAATGCGTTCACTCAAGCCGAATACTTCTTTTACTTTACCGCCACTTTGCATCCCCTGATATGAAGTGAGTTTCACAAAACAGATTTCGCATGGAATAGTGATGTTCTTCATCAAATCCGCAGCAAACATGAAAGAGCCGTTCAAAACTGCCAAAAAAAGAGGATTTTTACCTTCAAGGTCTTTATTGATTTTGTCGGCAATATTTTTTATGGATCCTTTTATTTTCGCTTCAGAAAGTAAAAGTTTGAATTCCTTATCTTTAACAATAATATTTTTCATTTTCCCTCTCTTTTCCGGTAAGCAAAAAGAAGCTGCAAATTTAGTGAAAATTATCAAAGGAGCCCTTATATCCATGTTTTTTTTCTAAGTTTGCATTTGGTTAATCAGTTTATTTCAAAACACCATATTATTTCAATCGGATCATTATTATCGTATGAAAATTTTTACAACCGGTCAAATCAAGGATCTTGATGCAAAAACCATCAAACTGGAAGGCATAACCTCTTCCGACCTGATGGATCGTGCAGCACTGGCTCTTTTCAAACGAATCGCTGAAGAAATCAAACCGACAGAAACCATTCTGATCATTGCCGGTCCAGGAAACAACGGAGGAGATGCGCTGGCTATTGCCCGTTTGCTTATCAAGGCGGGATATCAGGTCCAAACCATCGTTTGTCATCTGAAAACACTGTCCAATGATGCATCCATCCAATTTGACCGACTGCAGGAAGTTCCCGCTGCCCGAATAACTTGCCTGAAACAGGCAGAGAACTTATCCCTCTTTGAAGGTTATGATTATATCATAGACGGATTGTTCGGTTCCGGACTGAACCGTCCCCTGGAAGGATTCTACGCTGAAATCGTACAATGGATAAATCTGCAAGATGCCGTAAAAATATCGATAGATCTTCCCAGTGGACTCTTTGGGGAGGACAACAGAATGAACATACACGAAAACATGGTCTGTGCAAATCTGGTTTTGGGATTGCAATTTCCAAGACTATCTTTCTTATTGGCCGAAAATGAGCGATACCTCAAAAATTGGAAATTGATTGACATAGCCATACATCCCCAAGCCATCAAAGAGATGACGACCCCTTTTTCTTTCACAAAAATGGAAGACATCCGCCCCATGCTAAAAGAACGTTCCAAATTTTCTCACAAGGGTACTTTTGGAAAAGGGCTCTTGATCGCAGGCAGTCCGGGAATGATGGGTGCTGCCATTTTAGCAGCCAAAGGCGCATTGCGTTCAGGTATCGGTCTTTTGAGTGTTCGTATTCCTGCATCAGAAACAACCATTTTGCAAACTGCTGTTCCGGAAGCAATTGTTGAGTCCTATGATTCCGGCTTTTTTTATGAGACTTCCGATCCGATTGTTCCGGCCTCTTTTTCCGCCATTGCCGTTGGCCCCGGTATTAAGACAGGTACTGCACAAGCTTCATCGTTGGAAAATTTCCTGAAAGAATGTCCCGATAATCTGATTCTTGATGCAGATGCACTGAATTTACTTTCCGAAAATAGAAAATTATTGAAACTTCTTCCCAAAAATACCATTCTAACCCCACATCCCAAAGAGTTTGACCGGATGGCAGATACACCTTCACAATCCGGCTACGAACGTCTGAAAAAAGCGATGGATTTTGCACGCGAATATCAGGTTTATGTTGTGTTGAAAGGTGCATATACAGCATGTATCACTCCTGAAGGTCATTGCTCCTTCAATTCCACCGGAAATCCAGGCATGGCGACAGGTGGAAGCGGAGACATTTTGACCGGAATTGTCGTATCTTTGCTGGCTCAGGGATACCAAGCGGAAGAAGCCTGCAAAATAGGCGTTTACCTGCACGGTTTAAGCGGAGATTTAGCCCTGGATTGCCAATCGCAGGAAAGCTTGCTGCCAAGTGACATCGCCCGGAACCTCGGAAAGGCATTCAATCTTTTGCATCAAAGACATGAAATAAAATAACATATTAATAAAAAACCTATGAAACGCGTTTATTTTCTGACCATCCTTTTGACATATAGCATTTTCGGTTTCGCACAAATCAAGACCCAACCATTAAATGCAGCCCTCAACCCCTCTGCCGGTCTAATCTATACCCTGCCCAAAAACATCATCGTTGTTGAAGTGGAAACCCGTAAGATTGTCGAAACGCCCGGAATCTATTACCCTTATGCCGAACGATATCTGGGAATTACAAATATTTGTCAGGCAGAGAATGTCCGCTATGAGATTGTTGGAGTACACCTATCGACAAAAGCTGTTCCAGACCTTCAAAACACCTATATCATTGAATCAGGGAAAGCTAAAAATGCTCCGGCCATCGAATTGACACCTGAAGGCTTTCTGAAATCCATCGGACATTCGGATTGCAAGAAAACGGATATCCGGAAAGAGGAGAAAATGATCAAACCTTGCTGTGCCGAAAACTATCAGTCTCAGGAAAGTTCCATTGTAACCCGGGAAATGCAGCAAGCCAGTTCAACGGCGAAAATGGCGGAATTGGCTGCAATTCAATTATTTAACATCAGGGATACACGTATCAACCTGCTCACTCAGGACTTGGACAAAACACCTTCGGATGGCCGGTCTTATGAAATCGTACTCAGCGAGCTGAATCGAATGGAAAACTATTACAAGGAGTTATTCACAGGAAAGCGTACAGAAACCACTGAGACTACCACTTTCGAATACGAGCCACAAAAAAACAACGAAGAAATCCTGTTTCGTTTTTCTCAACTGAAAGGGATTGTAGACAAAACAAATCTGGGAGGGGACCCAATCTTCATCAATCTGCAAAAGAATGTCGGTACCCTTGCTGATGTTGCCAAAACATCCGCTTACAACGGCAAAGAAACATTCAGCGTATATTACCGCATTCCAGGTGAGGCTCAGATTAAAATAACGGATGGAAACACCGTCTTTTGCAATCAGAAAATTCCGGTGGCACAATTCGGAAAGGTGATGACACTTCCTGCAGGAGCCGTCGGTTCGGCGGAATTTTGTCCGATGACGGGGGCACTCATTCGTCTGGAAAAATGATTGAAAAAGCAGGTATTAAAAATGCCGTCTTATGAGCCATCTAAGGCTTTTCACACCCGATCCTGTCACTTTTGAGTGCCTGATTATAGGCTTTTACCTCCCGCTTCAATACAGGGGCAAGGATGTATAATCCCAGAATATTGGGCACAGACATACACAGCACCAACATATCAGAGAAATCTATGATGGCGTTCAGGCTCGTGGTTGTACCAACAATGATGACCATTAAAAAGATAACCTGATAAAACTTCTCGGCATAAATTCTTTTGCCGAAAAGTTTTTCGAACAGCCCTCCGAAAATGAAGTCAAAGCCTTTCACTCCGTAATAAGACCACCCGATCAAGGTTGAATAAGCGAAGAGAAGCATACACAGCAGCAAAACGTATGGTGCCCACCAAGCAAAAGATTTAAAAGCAGCTGAAGTCAACTGCGCACCCTCAAGATCTCCGGGATTCTGATAATAACCTGTAAAAATCAAGGTAAGTGCTGTCATGGTACAAATGACGACGGTATCAATGAAAGGCTCAAGAAGTGCCACATATCCCTCCGTGACAGGCTTGGCGGTTTTGACGGTAGAGTGAGCGATAGCCGCAGACCCGATACCGGCTTCGTTGGAAAAGGCTGCCCGACGGAAACCGGTCACCATGACTCCGACAAAACCACCTTTCAATGCATCCGGATGAAAGGCTCCATTGATAATCAGCTGAAAAGCCTCTCCTATTCGCGTAATATGAGAAAAAATAATCATCAGACACATCACAATATATAGGATGGCCATGAATGGAAAAATCTTTTCGCTGACTTTCGCTATGCTTTTAATGCCTCCCAAAATGACCATGCCTGTCATTATTGCCAACGCCAAACCTACCCAGAAACCATAGGGAGCCATCACTGGGAACATGGTGGAAAGTTGGGCATGTATCTGATTGGACTGAAACATATTTCCTATTCCAAAAGCAGAGAAGGCTACAATCAAGGCAAAGGCATAAGCCAAAAAGACACCCAGTTTGGGCAATCCCCGTTCTTTGAGGCCATCCCTCAAATAATACATAGGACCTCCGGAAACCACACCTTCCGGACTCATTTTCCGGTATTTGACACCAAGAGTACATTCTGCAAACTTGGAGGACATTCCAAGAAATCCCGCCAATATTAACCAAAAAGTCGCGCCCGGGCCTCCCATCGAAATAGCGATGGCCACACCTGCAATGTTTCCCAACCCTACCGTGGAGGATAATGCTGTCGATATGGCCTGGAAATGGGAAGTCTCTCCTTTTCCTGTATGTTTGGTATATCTGCCGAGAGCCAAATCCACACCATGTTTCAATCCACGCAGATTAATAAACTTAAGGTAAAAAGTAAAAAATATGGCTCCGGCTATCAACCAGAAAACAATAAAAGGGACAGCTGCACCAAGTTTAAGGCCAGCTGCAGCAAAGGGATCCCAAAAGAGGACTTTGCTTAATTCTTGAACGAGGGGTTCAAAGATTTGGTTGATGGAACAAATCATTTTTCAGGGTTCAGAAGGTTAAAACAACCATTTTGGAAAACGAAAGTAATGGAATCTTTAATAATAGGCTCAAATTCTTTCAGGACTTCCGGTCGTATATCTTCTCTGATTGAAGAATGAGCCACAACGACAGGTTTATTTTTACTGAATTGATAGGAAACAAAATTTCTCAGACCAACTTCGTTGAAACGGTTTTCCAGACCTAAAGCCTTCCCTTTCTCCACATCTAAAAAATCGAGAAAGCTCAATTGCGGTAATTCCAGTTTGGATATAGGTTGCCAGGTGGTAGAATAGAAAGAGATTCTACTGTCCTTCAGTGGAGCAACAACAGTTTGAACCAAAGCGATCACCCGTAAAGAATCATTGACCTGCAATAGTTTCAATTGCAGGTCGGCATTGGCTGAAGTCTGAAGTAAAAGATAATCCTCAGACATCTCTTTTAATACCACTTCCGAACCAAAAGCGGAAGGCATCACCGCCGACTTCCCATTGTCGTAGAAATCGACAAGATCCCTTCTCGTATCAACAGAAACAGTAGGTATCAGATTGACAGGCATCTTAATGAAGTAATATGAAATGGTCTGGGCTTTCATTCCCGACATTCCAAATAAAAGGCAGAAAATCAACAAAAAACGCAGGTGTTTTTTCATCCGATATAAATTATATTTTCTATTAAGTTCTTGATCCTAAATACAACAGAAACATACCGAAAAGGACACCAATCAAGACCAAGGCCTTTGTCTTGATATTCTTTTCATGAAAAAACAATGCTCCTGCCAGGAATGAAACGATCGTTCCTGAACGTCGGACCACCGAAACCACTGAAATCATCGAATCCGGTAAACTCAGCGCGTAAAAATACAGAAAATCAGACAAACATAAAAAGAAAGAGATGCAAAGTATCGTCCAACGGAATTGAAAAGGTGCAGAATTCTTTCTTTTGGGATACCAAAAAATGAATAAAATAGGAAGCATCATGAATATCTGATAGAAAGTATACCAGAATTGCACCGCCATCCTGTCAAACTGTCGCATCAGGTATTTGTCATACAAACCGCTGACAGCACCAGAAAGGATAGAGATCAATAAGAACAAGATCCATTTGTTGGACAAAAAGAAAATGCCTTCTTTCTTGCCAACCATGGAATATAGAAAAAAGCAAGTGATGGCAACTGTTATACCGAAGATTTGCCAAATATTCAGCTGTTCGCCAAAAAGGAGCAAAGCTCCAAGTAACACGAAAGCCGGCTGAGTAGCTTTGACCGGTCCTACCACTGTTATTGGAAGATTTTTGATGGCCACGTATCCTGAGCTCCAAGATATCAGCACAATCACAGACTTCAGTAGAATGTTCAGATGTGTATGCCAATCTATGTCAGCCATGTAAAACAGGCTACCTTGAATTTTTTCGGGTGCAAAACGCGATAAAAGAAAAGCCGGAAGAAAAATGAGCGAACAAAAGAGCGTATTGAGAAAGAGTACCGGAATCACCGCATTTCCCCTTAAACTGAGTTTGTTGTTTACATCATATATACCAAGAAAAAAAGCAGACGCAAAAGCGCATAATATCCACATATATCAACCTCGAATTTTAACCTTTTACCTCAGGAACAGTTCTTCCGGATAGGATACATTTGTTAAGAACAAACCCTGTGCATGAACGGAAGTCCCTGCATTGGAACGGTTTCCTGATTCTATAACTGCCCTGAAACCTGCCTCATCCATTTTGCCTCTGCCTACTTCGAAAAGGGTTCCCACAACAGCACGTACCATATTGCGCAGGAAACGGTCTGCCTGAATGGTAAACACCCAATAAATGCCACGTTTTTCCCAATAGGCCTGCATAATTTTGCAGTTGTTGGTCTTGACATCGGTATGCGCTTTACTAAAACTGGTAAAATCGGTATAATCAAAAAGACATTTTGCAGCCCTGTTCATGGCTTCGTAATCGAGATTACCGTACATGCGGGTATAGAAGGATGTATTGAAAGGGTCTTTTTCGCCGGCCATCCAATATTCGTAGGTACGGGATATAGCATCGAAGCGGGCATGGGCATCGGGACGTACAGGAATCACTTCAAAAACTTTGATATCAGACGGCATCATCAGATCAAGCTTTTTTGCCAGCACCTTGACATCGGCTATTTGTTTCTCCGTATCGAAATGCGCGTACATCATGCGGGCGTGAACACCGGCATCGGTCCTGCCTGCAGCTGTTAGCATGAAATGGGGGCCAAAAAGACGCTGCATGATTTCCGTCATAACTTCCTGCACGGAAACGGCATTGGGTTGTAATTGCCAACCGTGATAATTGGTGCCGTCGTATGCAAAGAGAATGAAATAACGTTGTGTCATGAGTTTTTGAATCTGAGCGCAAAGGTAGTTATTTTAATGATTTTTTCGAATGTAAAGGGTGGTTCTTGTTCCAAATACAGGCAAAACCTATTCATATTTTTTATAAATTTGAAGCGAAAAAATTCATAAACACTGAAACCTGCTATTACCCTATTTATATTTTTCAAAAACATAAGAAATGAAACATCTGACAATTCTGATCCTTCTCTTTTTTAGCTCATTATCCGTCAATGCCTATGAAATTAAAGATTTCTTGCAAAAAGAAGCCGATATTTCAGAAGTAAAATCAAGCCTGATACTTAACCAGAAGTGGGTTCCATATCCATCATACACAGATCGCAGTGGTTGGAACGCTTTGACAGGAAATAACAAAGACGAAATCATCAGAAGGGGAAATGCTTTCTTAAACTACAAATGGGAAGTCATTACCGCGACCGACTATCTGGCATACGACCGGACAGGAATCAGGGAGGTGATGGAAGACCCTTTCGGCAGAAATATTTCAGCATTGACTCAATTGGTTCTTGCAGAGTTGGCAGAAGGAAAAGGCCGCTTCGTCGATCAGATTGCCAATGGCGTATGGTTTTATTGCGAAATGACGTCCTGGGCACTTGCCGCTCATGTAGCCAGGGAGCAAGTTGAAAAAACATCCTTACCCAGTTACAAAGAACATGTCATTGAACTCACATCCGCTGATGTAGGCTCCTTTTTGGCATGGACCTATTATTTTTTAAAAAATCAGTTGGATGAAGTCAATCCCTTGATAGCAGAACGCTTACGAAAAAATTTACAAATACGCATTCTTGACCCATACATGAACAGAAGCAACTTTTGGTGGCAAGCTTTCGATGCGACGCCCCAAACGATGGTCAACAACTGGAATCCCTGGTGCAACTGCAATGTACTGACTTGTTTCCTTTTGCTCGAAAATGATCCTGAAAAATTGGCGGAAGCTGTCCACCGCACCATGGTCTCCGTAGATAAGTTCATCAACCGGAGCAATGCCGATGGAGCTTGTGAAGAAGGACCTTCATACTGGGGACATGCCTCCGGAAAATTATATGACTACTTGCAAATATTAAGCTTGGCGACTAATGGTAAAGTCTCCGTTTTCGATCAACCAATGATTAAAAACATGGGAGAATACATTGCCAAGTCGTACATAGGTAATGGTTGGGTCGTCAATTTTGCCGATGCATCAGCAAAAGGAGGAGGTCTGCCCGGTGTTATATTCCGTTACGGAAAAGCAGTGAAAAGTTCCGAGATGCAGCAGTTTGCTTCATACCTTTTCCAACAGAACGCCCAAAAATCATATTACTATTCAGGTAGAGATTTATTCAGATCATTAGAGAACCTCGCCTCCTATCAGGAATTGATGGAGACAAAACCGGCCTTGCCGCAAGTACCGTCGATATGGTATCCTCAAACCGAATTTTGTTACATGCGAAACCACTCCGGATTCTTTTTTGCAGCAAAAGGCGGTTACAACGATGAAAGCCACAACCACAATGATGTAGGTTCATTCATTCTCTATTTGAACCAATCTCCAATACTCATTGACGCAGGTGTCGGGACTTACACAAAACAGACCTTCAGCAAAGATCGCTACTCTATCTGGACCATGCAAAGCGATTATCACAACTTACCCATAATTAACGGTACAAGCCAGAGTTACGGGCCTCAATTCCGGTCTTCCGACATTACATTCGATTCCGAAAAATCACGGTTTTCACTCAATCTGACAAAAGCATACCCTCAGAACGCCGCCGCAAAAAAATGGATCAGAACCTATCAACTCAAAAAAGATGGTCTGGTCATGGAAGATGTTTTTGAACTGACAGAGACAAAGGCTCCGAATGAACTCCATTTTCTCACGGCAGGTAAGCCTCAAACAACCGCACCAGGCATCATCATGCTTGAAGGAAACGGCATTAAATTAAAAATGAAGTATGACAAGAATCAGTTTGAGCCGACTGTAGAAACCATATCCTTAAATGACCGAAGTCTATCCAAAGTTTGGGGCGGACAGATTTACAGGCTGAAACTTACGGCAAAGAGACAGCAACTTATTGGAAAATACCTGATTACCATTACGAAATAGTTTTGTCGGAATGCCTAATATTCCTATTTTTTCATAAAACTTAACTTGGAGGTCAAAGGTGCAGCCATGGCAACTGCTGTCGGAATCACTGTCCCACTCTTTATCAGCGTGATATTGTTGACTTCATCGGAATTTACCGCCGAGATGAATCCGAATGCATGTGCGGAATTAAACAAAGGTACATCTTCAATCATGATCAGGTTTTGATCCTGGCTACCTCCGCGAACATAAAAACCTGTACCAAACTCTCCAATCGATTGTACGCCGGAAAGCAATTTTACACTTTTTATAACGTCCTTTTCACGCAGGAACAAAGGCAGTTCATTGATTGCCTTGACATTTAGACTTGTAGTACTCATTTGTGAACTGACGACATTGAGATCTGCAGCCTTATCACTTATTACAACTTCCTTTAACCTAATGGTTTTTTTTGACATCTCAAAATCAACAATGCCATTCCCACATACGTTTATTTTTCGGATATCTTCTCCATAACCAGCATAATTGGGTGCCAGTTCATACTTATCGACAGGAATTGTAAATTTATAATTTCCATCTTTATCGGTTGTTGAGAACACCTTTAGTTCGTCAATGCCGATTGTTGGGCTTTTACCGAAAAAGATAAAGCAAGAAAAAAGAATATTGAAAGTATCTTGGTGTTTCTTTTCACAATATCTTCAATTGAGTGGATTTTAAAAGGTTAATTGTAATTCAATCACTATCGGATAACCTATTAAAATAATAAGTCAGATTCCTTTTTATTTTCCCGATAAATGTAGAAAAAATTCAGTTTAAAAGAAATTTTATCAAAAACTGTAGAAAAGAAGCTACCATTCTTGATTATATTTTAAATTATTTTGTTAGTTAGGACTAACTAATTATCTTTGTCTCATTAATCTTGAGATTATGGACAAAATTGTAAACATCATAGCAAAGCTTTCCCAAAATTTGGGAGAGATGGAAGAGCTTGCACGTGAGCAATTGAATATCAAGGAGCTGACAACGGCTCAGATGCATTACCTCGAAGTAATCAACGAGATGAGCAATCCCAACGTGACGGAATTGGCTACGGAAATGCAACTGACAAAACCGACTGTTACTGTTGCTCTTGATAAACTTATCAAAAAAGGTTACGTCACAAAAATACAATCCGATGAGGACAGGAGAAGTTCCCATCTGCATCTGACTAAAAAAGGAATGCAGATCAATCAAATGCATGAACATGCGCACACTCAGTTTGCGGAGTTGATGCGGGAGGCTTTTGAGCCGGAAGAGCTGGAAGAGTTAACGGTTCTTCTTGAAAAACTCACAAAATCATTATAAATATTTATTCTGATCGATAGTACCGGTTAGGCTCAGGTTGATAACAGCAGCCAGTAATTTTTTATTTTATCACTATGGAAAAAAATGCTGACTTTTCCGGTCATAACTTCACCGGATTAACGGAAGAACAAGTCAAGGAAAAAAGACGTTCTGTCGGATTCAATGAACTTCCTAAAACCAAATCGGACGGCTTCTTGAAGCAGGTTGTAGGCATATTCAAGGAACCGATGTTCATGTTGCTGATCATTTGCGGAACGCTATACATGATATTGGGGGATATGGAGGAAGGATTCATGCTACTGGGATTTGTCCTGTTCATCATGGGTATAGAGTTCTATCAGGAAAGGAAGACAGGAAAAGCACTGGAAGCTCTGAAAGAAATGTCCAGCCCTCATGCCGTCGTCATCCGTAACGGTGAAGAGATCAAGATACCTTGCAGAGAAATTGTCATAGGCGATTTGGTGGTCTTTTCAGAGGGAGAAAGGGTTCCTGCCGACGGCCTCGTATTACATTCCATCAATCTCCAGGTTGATGAATCTCTCCTGACCGGAGAATCTGTTCCTGTCCGTAAAGTGGAGTCTGACGGTACAGAAAAAGAATCCACAGCCGGTGGTGACGATACCCCTTTTGTTTTCTCAGGAACCATGATTGTTCAAGGAAATGGGGTCGCTCAAGTCACCAAGATCGGTGCTGAAACAGAAATCGGAAAGATTGGCAAAGCTCTTGGTGATGTAAAGGAAGAATCCACCAACCTCAAAATCGAACTCAACTCTTTGGTAAAAAAACTAGCCTTGATAGGTGCTGTTCTCTGCCTGATCGTAGTGCTGGTTTTTTACATAACCCGTGGAAATTTGCTGCATGGTATTTTAGCCGGTCTGACTTTGGCTATGGCAGTTATTCCAGAGGAATTTCCCGTAATCCTGACCGTATTCATGGCATTGGGTGCCTGGAGAATGTCTAAAAAAAGGGTATTGACCCGTAAGCCAAATGCCATAGAGACGCTGGGTTCAGCGACCGTACTTTGTTCGGACAAGACTGGAACACTCACGCAGAACAAGATGACGGTGAGTACTTTGTACAATAAGGATGGCTTTGTTGATGTTCTGAGGATGGATGGTTTTCCGGAAGATTTTCACCGAATCATAGAATACGGTATCCTTTCCAGCCAGACAAACCCCAATGACCCGATGGAAAAAGCCATTCTTAAGCTTGGGGAGGATTATCTGCAAAATACCGAGCACATGCACCACGATTGGTCCATGGTGCGCGAATACCCGCTAACCAGGGAACAAATGGCTATGTCAAGGGTTTATGTCCAGAAGGATACCGGTACCTATGCCATCGCGGCCAAAGGAGCTCCTGAGACAATTTTTGATTTGTGCCATCTGAAAGATTTTTCCAAGTATGACGCGGCCATTCAAAAAATGGCATCCAACGGTTTAAGAGTTTTGGGTGTAGCCAGGGCTACCATCGGAAAAGAAATCTTGCCTGAAATACAACATGATTTCGACTTTGAGTTCATTGGTCTGATCGGTCTTTCCGATCCTATCCGCCCGGAAGTGAAGGATGCCGTGCAAGAATGCTACAAAGCAGGAATCCGGGTCATCATGATTACCGGTGATTACCCGGTCACAGCCCAAAACATTGGCAAAGAAATCGGATTGAAAAATTATACAAATTGCATGACGGGACCTGAAATTCAGGCCATGAGCGAAGAAAACCTGAGTGAAAAAATCGACAATATCAATATTTTTGCCAGGGTGGTACCTGAACAAAAACTGAAAATTGTCAATGCCCTTAAACTGAAAGGGGAAATTGTTGCCATGACCGGTGACGGAGTCAATGACGCTCCCGCCCTGAAGTCTGCAAATATCGGAATAGCTATGGGTGAAAGAGGTACGGATGTGGCACGTGAAGCTTCTTCGCTGATCCTGACCGATGATGACTTTTCATCCATTGTCGGTGCCGTAAGGATGGGACGTCGTATTTTTGACAACATGCAAAAAGCTTTCGGTTATGTTTTTGCCATACATGTGCCTATCGCCGGTTTGTCCATGATACCTGTCTTTTTCTCAAATGCTCCCCTATTGTTGTTTCCGGTACATGTAGCCTTTCTGGAACTGATCATTGATCCGGCTTGTTCCGTGATTTTCGAATCTGAAGAAGAAGAAAAAAATGTAATGAACCGTCCGCCAAGAGGTATAAAAGGCAAATTCTTCGGTGGTGGTAAAATTCTGATGACCTGTATGCAAGGTGTTTCGATCTTGTTGATAGTGCTTGGAGTCTACTTCACAGGGCTTTACATGAACTATTCCGAAGAAGCAGTCAGAACAATGTCTTTCATTACCCTGATTGTTTCCAATCTATTGACCATCCAAACCAATCGCTCCTGGGAAAAAAATATTTTCCAGATTCTTACAACGCCAAACAAAAGTGTCAAATGGATTGTCGGTCTGGCAATCATCATATTGACAGCAGTGCTATTCCTCCCATTTCTGCGTAATATGTTCAGTTTTGCACCGCTTGGAACGGTTGAAATTCTGGTTTCAGGAGCTGTCGGATGCCTCAGCATCGTTTGGTTCGAGATTTATAAAGCTGTTAAAAGAAAATCATCAAAAGCTGTCGATGGCTTTTGATGATTTGCGATGAGATTGAATGTTGGATGTAGGAAGAAAGTTTACCAAGTCTTTTCACCTGCTTTCATCTTAACCAAAACCTCCTCCATTTTATATCGGTTGGAATCGACTTTCGGAAGTTTGTTCAAAGCCTCTTCTTCTTTGGCAATGGCCTCCTTTTTCTGCCCAAGTTTATAAAGCAGATTGGCAGAGGTCTCCATCAGTTGAACGTTATCAGGTGATAACTCCAATGACCGTTCAGACCATTTAAGTGCATTCTTGAGCATTTTTTTGTCAAACGAACTTTCAAATACATCGTTCGATAAGCTATTGAGTTCATTGCTGATTTTAGTACTCTCACTATGTGCTGCCTGTTCTTTCAATTTGGTCAATATATTGGCATCCTTTATAGATGAAAACGCACCGGATTTGGCCATTTGATCAAACATCACCACGTTCGCTTTATTTCTTTGTTCAATCGTATCATTGGATATTTTCATGAGATATTTGTTGCAGAAACGGGCCGTATGCTTCAGGTATTTGCCGGTTTCTCCCGTTTCATCGTAATACAACATAAAAAGCTCATCCTTTTTCATAGGCAATCCTTCTTGCGGCAACTGATTATAAACAGACATTGCCATATCAAACAACTTCTCATTTTTGGATTCGGCTGCGTCACCGATCGTATTTTTGACACAAGTAAAAATCAAAAGATTGACAGCCCCCAACGTCTGATCAAATGTTGAACTATACTTCTGTAAATTATTGAATGCAAAAGAATTGACTCTTAAGAATTTTCCGTCTTCTTTATACAAATTCACAACAGTTGCAGAAGTCCGTTCTTCCTCAGGTATCAATTTCAGGTATTTATCGAAAAGAAAAGCATTAGACAATCCGAGATTTGAACGTTTCCAAATATACCATTTTAAAAAAGCAGGATCATCTTTCTTTACGGCATATTCTTTTTCCATAACATCCATCGATTTGGAATCATACATGATGGCCAAGGCTTGGTCTGATACACCAATCAAGTATTTAGCACTCATCGCTTTCGATGCTTTGCAAAAGATAGTACCATCCGGATTGAAAAAAAGATAGGTCGGGTAAGACTTCACTCCATACAGTTTGGCAAAATCAACACCTTCACTCTTTTCCGCATCGACTTGGTAGCAAATGAAATTTCCGTTGTAAACTTTTCCGACTGCTTCTAAAGGAAATATCTGCTCGGCCATTTGTTTGCAGGAATCACAAGATAAGGTATAAAGTTCTACAAAAATGGGTTTGTCGACTTGTTGTGCTTTTACAAGTACTTCTTTCCAAGTGCCTTGTTCAAACACAATGCCCTGCGAAAAGCCCAACAAAGAAAAAAGAAATACAGGAACTATAAACAAAAACTTTTTCATCTCATTATTTCTATTTTAACATTAAGATATTCGATAAAACGCGCCATATCATTATCCGTTTATTCTGAACAGTCGTTTTGCGTGACTCAGCATAACCAAAAACAAGTTTTGTTTCTGCTTTCGCTACTTAAAACGTTCACTTGTGTAAATGATAAATCATAGGCTCGTTTCATATAAGAAATATAATATTGGGTGTAAAACTAATATATTCCGATCATATAATAAGCTTTTTAATCATCTTCATCAATGAAAGATCACGGAAGATCCAACTCATAAAAATCATAAACGACGGATCCTGCACCGAAACCTTCTTTCTGAGAGATAAGTCCGAGATTCAAATATCTTCCTTTCTTTTCATTCGACATACCAAAATCCAGATATTTTTTATCCTTGTAGACTTTGTTGATCAAATGGTCTATTACAAAATCCAAAGCACCGATCTTTTTCCCTTCGCTTGAATTTGCCAGATATTGTGTATGGACAATCTTTTCATTCTCAAAAATCAAAGTACCGCCCAGTATTTTTCCATTTTTCTTCGCAACAAAAAGTTTGATGTTATCAGGAAATAAGCCGGCTAACCTTTTGATTTCATCCAAAGAATGAACAGGCTTGGTATCATGTTGCGTTCGTAAAATATCTTCCAGAATGGTCCAATAAGACTCAAAATCATCAGACCGCCCGAATTCCAGCCCATTCCTGATGGCTTTTTTAATGGCACGTTGTCTTTGCAACTGATATTTGACTTTGCTTTCCAGCAAAATGGCGGAAGATACGTCACGCCTCACCAGCCTGGCATTGTTGTAGAACAAGGCATACAAATCTTCTTCGGACGGGAGTCTGTGATATATATACGGGATACATTTATATACCAGTTTATGAATGCCTTCCTTTCTCAGATAGTCTTTTAATATCTCAAAAATTTCAAGCATCGTTTCAGCCTTCATTTTCTCATTGACCAAAAAACCTCCGAAAGTCAATCCTTGGTGGGAATATACTACATCCTCCTCCCTATTGGCAGGCAGAATCGCTATCAGATTTTCCAAATCATTGAAAAAAAGCAAGGAAAAATCGCAAAATCTGTCAGCATGGTATTCCATATAATCTCTTTGAAAAAAGAAATGACCATTCTTGGAATTCTTTACAAAAGAATCCCATTCCATTTGATATTCTTCCCTGTACTTTACAATTTTCATAAAATCATCCCTATTTCAACTAAATTTTCATTAATATATCTGTTGTTCATCGATCACCTATCCTTTGACTGTCCTATTGTCTTAAAATTATCGGCAGCATCCGCAATTTCCATTTGTTTAAGAACAAGATGTTCTGTTACCTGAATCCGTTTTATTTTTTCCGTACCGATCTCCATACTTAGTCTTGGCCGTTTTATTATGATAAGTCCCAATAGACAGATAAGATACGACTCTTTAAAAAGTTAAATTTTATTCGCTGATAAAAAGTCTTTTACTTGAAAATTGAGGATCGCAAGTCAAGTTTACTTTTAACTTTCTGAATCCAGCCTCATCACCGGCAGTAGGAATATGCGTCGAATGCATTTCGCATCCATTCAAATCTTTCAAACACTCCAATGCCATTTGAGCTGCAGGATTGGATATCGCACTGATGGCCAGAGCAATCAATGTTTCTTCCACATCGAGACTAACTTTTTTGCCATTCAACAAATCTTTCTTTAAATGAGTTACCGAATCAATGATGCTTTCAGGCAGAAGAACCATGTTATCCGGAAGTCCTGCCAAATGTTTGGTTGCATTTAGTATCATGCCGGAAGAAGCATGCAACAACGACGAATTCTTGCCGGTTATAATAGTCCCGTCATGCAATTCTATGGCTGCTCCGCAGTAGATTCCGCCATAACCTTTTCCACATTTCTCAGCTTCTCTGGCGGCATTTCTTGCAGGTAAAACAACTTTACGGTCTTCTACTTTTGCTCCAACTTTATTCATGATTTCAAGCGACCTGTCAAGCGTATTCTTTTCCGCCAATCCCATCGCGTATTCTACAGCACTCCTCAAATATCTCCTGATAATTTCCTGATAAGATGCTTCCTGAACAATCTGATCATTCACTATGCCTGAACTGGCACGATTAACTCCCATATCTGTCGGAGACAGATACATGGACTCTCCGCCGGTGATCTTTTCCAGAATACTTTTAAGTAAATTAAAGGCTTCAATATCACGGTTATAATTAACAACCTCTATGCCGTAGGCCTTCAAATGATGGGTATCAATCATGTTTACATCTCTCAGATCGGCAGTGGCGGCTTCATAGGCAATATTAACCATATGATTGAGCGGCAAGTCCCAGATAGGAAATGTTTCAAACTTGGCATACCCAGCCTTGATGCCCTGTTTATATTCGTGATAAAGATTACACAGGCAAGTCGCCAGTTTACCGCTGCCCGGGCCGGGTCCTGTAACCACCACAATAGGTTTTGTAGTCTTGATGTATTCGTTTTTTCCATACCCTTCATCACTCACAATCAGGTCCACATCAGTGGGGTATCCTTTGGTTGGGTAATGTAAATAGACCTTGATGCCCTTTAACTCCAGTTTGTTTTTAAAGGCTGCAGCGGCCGGCTGATCCTGATAACGTGTAATGACAACAGCGGCAACATGTATCCCATACCACATGAGGTCATCAATGCTTTTCAAAACATCAACATCGTATGTGATTCCGAAATCCGCCCTGATCTTATTCCTTTCAATATCACCCGCATAAATGCACATGATGACATCAATCTTGTCTTTCAGCTTTTGCAAAAGCCGCATTTTGACATTCGGATCAAACCCGGGCAACACCCTTGCTGCATGATAATCATATAGAATCTTACCGCCACATTCCAAATAAAGTTTATCGTTAAACCGATTTACCCTCTTGAGAATAGCATCTGTCTGCTCCTGAAGGTATTTTTCATTATCAAAGCCAATACGATTCAACGCTGCTCCCATTCCAATTTTCTTAGCACGATATTATCTGATTTTTTTCAAATCTCAAAATTAGTCATTTTTTAGTTCACAAGATTTTATGCAGTAAAAAAGTGTGAACATTTTTTCAAACCTACCATTCGGAGATATCCTTGATACAACGAACAGACTTACCCATTTGTAAAATCTGTAAATATCGGTTTGCCGATCCGTCAGAATTAATCAGATAAAAATCTATTTCGGTTTCATCGTCACTGAAATTCGGAACAGTCCAAAGATGAGCACTATAACCCATCTGACAAAATGAATTGACCGAATCAAAACAACCTCCGGGCAAAGCGGTAAAACCACTGCTATTGCTTGCATCTTGATTGTTATACCAATGATCCGATCCTGATTCTTTTAATTTTCCACCGGCAACATCCTCTCCTCCCAGATGATTGACTAAAACTTCCCATTCTTCATCAGAAGGTATATGCCAGCCCTTAGGAGCCAAACCACGTGAATCCGCCACGGCATACGAATTATAGAGACATCCGTAAATACGGCCAAGATTTTTATCGTTGTTGTAATAATTATAAGCACCCGCCGTCAGGCTATCCCATTCGCCAGAATCCGATACATAGGGTATCGGATCTCCGTTACGATATTTGGTCGTTTTCAGGTTTTCCACCATCCAAACCTGTGTGCCGATTTTGACGGTATGATAAACATTTCCGTCAACGTCTGTGACTATATTCCTATTGGAATTCACGACATGGGTATTATCTTCCATACCAAAAACTTTGGCCTTGATTAAATTCTGGTGAAAATACAGGTAACCGGCCGCCAAAAGAACCAATGTTCCAGCAATTACGGCAGTGAGGACTTTCTTTTTACGTCTCCTGGATTTTGCAACTATTGTCTTTTCCATTTCAGAGACTTTTTTACCATATTTGCTTTCATCAGGGTTTAAAAAATCAGCTTCCTGAAAAGCACTCAACGCTTCATCAGACAGGCCCAATTTGAAATATTTCATACCTATATTGTACCAAATAGCAGCAATTACGGAATCACTGTTCGCCGTAAAATTGGTTTTTGTCAGGTATGTTTTGATCAGTTCTGCCATTTGCACCTTGGCATCAGACGGTCTGTTGATATTTCTCATACACCGGTTGACAAGATATTCCGTAATGATCACATTCGCATGTTCATCATTGACGTTTATATTTTCATCCAAAATCTTATCATTGATTTTGGATACCCATTTGTTGACCTCAAAAAAACCTGCTGAAGTTTGACATAAACAAAATGCCATATAAAGGTATCCACGGTTTATGTCGATAAGACTCAGACCTTTGTTTTTTTCATTCAAAACCGAACCAAGAATCATCATCGCATGATGATAATCACCGAGCAATGCTTCTCCGATGCCTACATATAGGATTACAATTCTATCTTGTTGTCCTTCTTCATATAATATTCGAAATTTTTCAATGGCATTTTCAAGTTGATTTCTTCTCAGAAAATTTTGGGCCTGATCGAATAATGCCACAGACGCTGATTGATGCTCAAGCCCTTTATCTATGAATTCTGTCTTTGGGCTTTGCTCGAAAACATGTTTATTGGTTTCTATCGGAGGGCAGTCTCTTTCCTCTTCAGGTTTTGATTTTTCTAATTTTGGAAGAATGTATTCTGATTTCGGAGGATTTTTTTTCGCTTTTGCCTCCATTTGACCAACAGTCGTCAACGGAGAACCACACTTGAAACAAAACTTTTTACCATCATCAAAAGATAAATTGCAATTCTCGCATATTTTCATACGTAAATGATTATTGGTTTAAATTACAATTTATGACCACATTCCTCACAAAAATAACCTTTCATTTCCGGAGCATATTCTTTTCCGCAATTTGAACATCTCAAAGTATTGGAGAATCCTCTTTCTGGTATTTCATTTCCATATACCTGATTATAAAGCTCTTGATTTCTTGGAATCATTTGTCTTCCTGGGATTTCTCTTTCCATGATGATATAATAACCATTGGCTGTAGTGTACATGAAAAGTGTACAAACCAATAGAAGAACTCTGAGCATTTCAAGGAAAAAGCCGCCATCATCTGCATGAAAAAGCTGTACAGCTTTCCATCCCTGTTCATTTTCTTTCTTAATGACTTTATTGATTCGGTCAAGACGAGAACCAGAATGTGCGCCGATAAAACCACCGAGAAACGAAACCAATACCACTTTACTGGTTTGTTCAGCTGAAACTGGAACATTCCCTTTTTCCGCATTTTTTACATATTTATTAGTCGAATAGATGATGGCAGTAAGTATGATAATATAAATTATCGAATAGAAAAGTACGCCACCACCTGCCATTATTGACTGTAAAATGATATTCAACATAACCATCATAAAAAGAATTCCTCCTACTCATCTGGCTTTTCAGTATCGCCCCGTTTTTTCAGGTGGTTTCCGGTGTCCACTCCTTATTTTATAACAATCATCCGCTCACAAGCAGAAGACCTACTTGTTTTCCGATCCGTATATAAATATAAATAAATCTACATCTTTTTCAGAAATATAATGTGTTCTTTTATTTAATTTTCGCAAGCAAAAATACAACAATATTTAATTAGTCATAGGATTTAATGATTAAAAATAAATATATAATTTTCTGATTTCCACTAACATTCATCCATTTTAACGAAGAAAACACCATCTTTTTCTTTCTGAGAATCCTATTCAATATTTCCTTAAACAGCTCTACATGCGAACTTCAAGAGACAAGACCAACATCCATTTTCCTTTCTATTTTTCTCTAAACCACAAAAAGAAATCCACACCGACGACTAATTATTTCTCTAAATTATATACTTTTGCATCTAATATTTCTCTCATTTTCGCTTATGAATGAACGTGTCTTGATGATCGAACAAGCTGACCCCGCTATTCTACACGGAGTGAACAACTGTAACATTCAATTAATTAAAGCATTATACCCAAAATTGCGGATTACGGCACGCGGAAATGTGATCAAAATTTTAGGTGAAACGGCCGAGATGGATGCTTTTGAACAAGCTTTAAATGTGATGGAAAAATATTGCAGTGACTACAACACACTCAATGAAGAAACCATCCGCGACATCATCAAAGGTAAAGCACCCCTCGAAGTTAAGCATGAGAACCTGATTTTGCACGGCATCAGCGGGAAAGCCATTCTGGCACGCACCGAAAACCAACAAAAGCTCGTCAAGGCTTATGACACCAATGACATGATTTTCGCCATCGGCCCTGCCGGTTCGGGAAAAACCTATACCGCCATTGCTTTGGCCGTTAGGGCATTCAAGAATCGGGAAGTAAAAAAGATCATCCTCTGTCGACCGGCTGTTGAAGCCGGTGAAAAACTCGGTTTCCTGCCAGGCGACATGAAAGAGAAAATCGATCCTTATCTGCAACCTCTTTACGACGCTCTGGAAGACATGATTCCACCCGCAAGGCTGAAAGATTATATGGAAAACAAGATCATCCAGATTGCACCTTTAGCCTTTATGCGCGGACGTACGCTCAACGATGCGGTCATCATTTTAGACGAAGCGCAAAATACCACAACGGCACAAATCAAGATGTTCCTTACACGTCTTGGCGTCAATGCAAAAATGATTATAACCGGAGACATCACCCAAATAGACCTTCCGGCCAATGTTACGTCTGGCTTGGTCCAGGCGATACAGATTCTCAGAAATGTGAAGGGCATTGCCAAAATTGAATTCAACAAGAAGGATATTGTCCGTCATAAATTGGTACAACGCATCGTGGAAGCATACGAGAAGCATCAGAATGAACTTGTGGAAAAACGCAAGGAACTACATCGCGAAATTAAAAATGACGACCAACCCATAAACCAACCCTTGCCGGACATATCAACTCCGGCATCAGAAAACAAATAAGACTATGAAACAAGCTTTAACCAGAACCGACTTCAACTTTCCCGGACAAAAATCCGTTTATCATGGTAAAGTACGCGACGTGTACAACATCAATGATGAAATACTGGTAATGGTAGTCAGCGACCGAATTTCCGCATTTGACGTCATTCTTCCGGAAGGCATCCCCTACAAGGGTCAAGTCCTAAACCAAATTGCCGCCAAATTTCTGGATGCCACCCGGGACATCGTAAAAAACTGGAAAATTGCTACTCCGGACCCGATGGTTACTGTCGGTATCAAATGCGAACCTTACGCCGTTGAGATGGTCATCCGCGGTTACCTGACCGGACACGCCTGGCGCGAATATAGTGCAGGGAAACGTGAACTTTGCGGTGTAAGACTACCCGACGGCATGGTTGAAAACCAGAAATTCGAAACACCTATCATTACCCCGACCACAAAGGCTATGGAAGGACATGACGAAGACATTTCCAAAGAAGAGATCATCGCTCAGGGCATCGTCAGCAAAGAAGAATACGAAAAGCTGGAAAAATATACCCACGCCATTTACGGGCGTGGTTGCGAAATGGCAACAGAAAAAGGACTGATCTTGGTAGACACCAAATACGAATTTGGAAAAAAGAACGGTGAAATCATCCTGATGGACGAAATCCACACCCCGGACTCTTCCCGTTATTTCTACGCCGAAGGCTACGCTGAAAAACTGGCAAAAAACGAATCTCAAAAACAACTCTCCAAAGAATTCGTCCGTCAATGGCTCATCGAAAACAACTTTCAGGGCAAAGAAGGCCAAAAGGTGCCTATCATGACTCCGGAATACTGCGCAAGTGTATCTGAACGTTACATCGAATTGTACGAAAACATTGTCGGAGAGAAATTCATCAAAGCAGACCTTGATAACCTGGCCGAACGCATCGAAAAGAATGTAACGGCATTCTTGACAAAATAATACGGAATTGCTCTCTGCTTTTTTAGAAACAAGGCTGTCCCGAACGGGCAGCCTTTTGTTATTTTTTCATATCTTTGCAAAACCTAAAAAAATCACATGAGAATGAGCGACCAAAGGTATATGATGCGCGGTGTTTCTGCATCAAAAGAAGACGTACACAATGCCATCGAGAATATAGACAAAGGATTATTCCCAAAAGCTTTTTGCAAAATTATCCCTGATATTCTGGGCGGAGACCCCGATTACTGTAACATCATGCACGCAGACGGAGCCGGCACGAAATCTTCACTGGCCTACCTTTATTGGAAAGAAACCGGAGACCTTTCCGTATGGAAAGGCATTGCTCAGGATGCACTGATCATGAACATTGATGACCTGCTTTGTGTGGGTGCCGTAGACAACATCTTGGTATCCTCCACCATCGGTAGAAACAAACTATTGATCCCGGGCGAAGTCATTTCAGCCATCATCAACGGCACAGACGAATTGCTGGCCGAATTGCGCGAAATGGGTATCGGCGTTTATGCCACAGGCGGTGAAACAGCCGATGTCGGCGATCTGGTCCGTACCATCATTGTAGACAGCACCGTCACTTGCAGAATGAAACGCTGCGATGTCATTAACAACGCCGACATTACAGACGGTGATGTCATCGTTGCTTTGGCATCATACGGACAAGCCACCTATGAAAAAGAATACAACGGTGGCATGGGCAGCAACGGATTGACCTCCGCCAGACATGACGTATTTGCCAAATATTTGGCCGGAAAATATCCTGAGAGTTTCGATGCAGGCATACCTGACGAACTTATTTATTCGGGGAAAAAGAAATTGACCGATGCCGTGGAAGGTAGTCCGCTTGATGCAGGGAAATTAGTACTCTCCCCAACCCGCACCTACGCTCCTTTTGTCAAAAAAATGCTGGATATTATGAGAAAAGACATTCATGGAATGGTTCATTGCTCAGGAGGTGCGCAGACCAAAATCCTCCACTTCGTGGAAAACCTGCACATCATCAAAGACGATCTTTTTCCTGTACCCCCGTTATTCAGACTGATTCAGGAACAGTCAGGTACGGATTGGCAGGAAATGTACAAGGTCTTCAATATGGGTCACCGCCTCGAAGTTTATCTCGCACCCGAAAATGCATCCAAAGTCATTGAAATCGCAAAAAGCTTCGGCATAGAATCCAAAATCATCGGCAAGGTAAAAACCGCCGACAAGGCTTGCCTGACCATCAAAAGCGAATTCGGCACATTTAACTATTAATCAGCTTCATCCGATCTATGGCAGAAAGCACATTACTTGAAAAATTAGAAGGTTTACATAACCGCTTCATGGAAGTATCCACCCTGATTACCGATCCGGTAGTTCTTGCGGACATGAAACGTTATGTAAAATTAAACAAGGAATACCACGATCTGGAAAAAATAGCCGAAGCCCAGAAAGAATATCGCGGGCTACTTCAAAATATTGATGATGCCAAAGAATTGCTGGAAAACGAAAATGATCCGGACATCCGCAGCATGGCCAAAGAAGAACTGGATGAAAGCCAAAGCAAAATTCCCGCCTTAGAGGAAAAAATCAAGCTGTTGCTGATTCCTGCCGATCCCGAAGATGCCAAGAATGCCATCGTGGAAATCCGTGGCGGGACAGGTGGAGACGAAGCTGCCATTTTTGCCGGCGACCTTTTCAAGATGTATGCCAAATATTGTGAAAACAAGGGTTGGAAGGTCGAAGTGACCTCCATTAGTGAAGGTTCCTCGGGAGGATATAAGGAAATCATTTTCACCGTCAGCGGAGATAATGTATACGGAACCATGAAATATGAATCGGGCGTTCACCGTGTTCAGCGTGTACCCGCCACCGAGACTCAGGGACGTGTCCACACTTCCGCAGCGACAGTGGCGGTGCTGCCGGAAGCTGAAGAATTCGACGTTGAAATCAAAGAATCGGATATTCGGGTGGATACCTTTTGTTCCTCGGGAGCCGGCGGACAATCGGTCAACACCACCTACTCGGCCATCCGTTTGGTGCACATTCCTTCCGGCATATCCGTACAGTGTCAGGATGAAAAATCATGGCACAAGAACAAGGAAAAAGCTATGATAGAACTTCGTTCCCGCATTTACAACATAGAACATCAGAAATATCTGGATGAAATAGGAGCCAAACGTAAAACGATGGTTTCCACCGGTGACCGTTCCGCCAAAATCCGAACCTACAATTATCCGCAAGGACGCATTACAGATCACCGCATCAATTTCACCATCTATAACCTGTCTGCCTTTATGGGCGGAGACATTCAGACCGTCCTCGATCAACTGATTATTGCAGAAAATGCTGAAAGACTGAAAGAGAGTGAGTTATAATTCATCATACAGATGCGGTCTCAAAGTTGTGATGTTAAAATGATTGCAAAATAGAAAATTTAAATTTGGAAAATCATGAATAAACAAGAACTCTTTGAACAGATCAAGCATAAGAGATCTTTTTTGTGCGTAGGACTGGATACCGATATCAAAAAAATTCCGACACATCTTTTAGACGAAGAAGATCCGATTTTTTCTTTCAATAAGGCCATCATCGATGCCACAGCTGCTTATTGTGTCGCTTACAAACCAAACATGGCCTTTTATGAATGTATGGGCGTGAAAGGTTGGACAGCTCTTGAAAAGACCGTCCGTTATATCAGCAAAAAATATCCTAAACAATTCATCATCTCCGATGCCAAACGCGGCGATATCGGAAACACATCCAAAATGTACGCCCGCAGTTTCTTTGAAGATCTTCCTTTTGATGCCGTGACTGTAGCACCTTACATGGGCGAAGACAGCGTGAAACCCTTCCTCACTTATAAAGGGAAATGGGTCATCCTGCTGGCATTGACCTCCAACAAAGGATCACATGACTTCCAACTGGCAGCTGACGCTCAGGGAGAAAGGCTTTTTGAAAAGGTCCTGAAAAAATCAAAAGCGTGGGCTACAGACGAACAAATGATGTACGTGGTCGGAGCAACACAAGGCAGCACATTTGCCGACATCCGGAAAGTGGTACCCAATCATTTTCTGTTGGTTCCGGGTATCGGAGCTCAGGGCGGAAAACTGGCCGAAGTGGTCAGATATGGCATGAATGATCAATGTGGTTTGCTCGTCAACTCTTCCCGTCAAATCATCTATGCAGGCAAAGGTAAAGACTTTGCAGCCTGCGCTCAAACAGAAGCTATCAAGTTACAAGAAGAAATGGCCGGTTATTTGACTCAATTAAAATAAAGTGGAGAAGCGAAAAATCATCAATGATCCGGTTTTCGGCTTCATCAATCTTCCTTCTGGGTTCCTGAATGAAGTCTTTCAACACCGATACTTGCAGCGACTCACACGCATCAAGCAATTGGGGATGTCCTCTTTTGTCTACCCCGGAGCACAGCATACTCGGTTCCAACACACCACCGGAGCCATGTTCCTGATGGAAGAAGCCGTCCAGCACCTGCGTTCCAAAGGCAATATCATCACACCTGAAGAAAGTGAGGCGGTCATAGCAGCCATCATACTTCATGACATCGGCCACGGGCCTTTCTCCCATGTACTGGAAGACACCATCATCCACGGCATTTCCCATGAAGAGCTTTCCCTGATGTTGATGGAAAGGATGAACCGTGAATTCAGAGGTAAACTTGATTTGGCCATCCGGATTTTCAAAGACGAATACTCCAAAAAGTTTTTACACCAGCTTGTATCCGGCAATCTGGATATGGACAGACTTGATTACCTTCGCAGGGACAGTTTTTTTACAGGTGTCACTGAAGGAAATATCGGTTCAGCACGAATCATCAAAATGCTCAACGTACAAAACGATCGATTGGTCGTCGAAGCCAAGGGCATCTATTCCATCGAGAATTTCCTGCTCTCCAGAAGGTTGATGTACTGGCAGGTTTATTTGCACAAGACCTCCCTCGCTGCTGAAAAGATGCTTCAAAACCTGCTGAACAGAGCTAGGGAACTCACCGTAGAAGGAGTTCAGGTTCCGGCATCCGAAGCCCTCGGCTTTTTTCTCACCAACAAACAAACAAATGGAGTAATGGACGAGGAAGCACTTGATTTTTTCGAGGAACTTGATGATACGGACATCTGGTCTGCCATCAAAATGTGGCAAAACCATGAAGATGTTGTTCTATCCACACTGAGCCAAGGCCTACTTCAACGCAAACTTTTCAAGATAGAGATGAGTAACAATATCCCCGCCCCTCAGCGTATCGCCCGGGATCTGGAAACCATTGCCTCTACTTACGGCATCACAGCAGACCATGCTAAGTATTTTATCTCGCAAAGTTGTGTATCAACCAATATGTACAGTGAAAAAGACGACAGCATAGACATCTTATATAATGACGGAAAGATCAGACCCATCACAAAAGCATCCGATATGCTAAATCTTGAATTATTGTCCAGAGAAGTTCAAAAACAAATATATTGTCATTTACGATTATAAAGGATGTATTAAAATAAATCTATTTTACAAGCACAATACCATAAAATGAAATTAAATACCGAATATTTTGTATTTTTGCGCAAATTTTTTGACAAATGGAAATAACAGCCAAACAGCTTGCATTATACTTATCAGGTGAAATAGAAGGTGATCCGGACGTTTCCGTCAATAATATCTCCAAGATAGAAGAAGGTCAACCGGGAACACTTACCTTTTTGGCAAATCCGAAATATGTACCCTATATTTATACGACAAAAGCAAGCATTATTCTTGTAAACAAGGATTTTATCCCGGAGCGGGACATCAATGCCACTTTGATCCGTGTCGAAAACGCCTATCAATGTCTGGCACAATTGTTAACTCTGATCAATCAGTCCAAGCCCCAAAAAAGTGGCATCGGATCCTTGGTTTCCATCGACCCGACAGCCGTTTTGGGAGAAAATCTTTATATCGGAGACTTCACATGTGTCGGGAAAAACAGCAAAATCGGAAACGATACACAGATTTATCCCCATGTTTATATCGGAGACCAGGTAAAAATCGGTGCCAATTGTATCTTGTATCCGGGTATCAAGATATATGACGACTGCATCATCGGAAACAACTGCATCCTGCAAGCCGGAGTTATCATAGGTGGCGACGGTTTTGGCTTTGCACCCAAAGAAACCGGTGATTATCAGAAAATACCTCAAATCGGAAATGTCGTCATTGAAGACAATGTCGAGATTGGTGCCAACACAACGGTAGACCGTGCAACCATGGGTTCCACCATCGTACATCGCGGCGTAAAGCTCGACAACCTGATTCAGGTAGCTCATAATGTAGAAGTAGGTGAAAACACCGTAATTGCTGCACAAACCGGTATTGCCGGATCCACCAAAATCGGAAAAAGCTGCATGATAGGCGGTCAAGTTGGATTTTCAGGACACATTCATATTGCCGACGGCATACAAATCGGAGCACAATCCGGTATTTCAAACAACTTGACAGATCACTCGACACCTTATATGGGATATCCGGCCATCCCCGCCAGACAGTTTGCCAGAGCCAGTGTCATTTATAAAAATTTACCCGAATTGTCGTCCGAAGTAACAAAACTTCGCAAAGAAATGGAAGAACTAAAAAAAACGATTAAATAATTTATTCCGTATAATGGCAAATCAACTTACTTTAAAAAAAGATTTTTCTGTTTCCGGAAAAGGGTTACACACAGGAGTTCAAATAACAGCCCGCTTTTGTCCGGCAGAACCAAACACAGGATACCGCTTTATCCGCACTGATTTGGAAGACAAACCGATTGTTGAGGCTTTGGCAGAAAACGTCAACCACACCGAACGCGGCACAGTCTTAAATAAAGACGGCGTACAAATCAGCACAGTCGAACACGCTATGGCTGCCTTGTATGCTGCAGAAATAGATAACTGCCTCATCGAGGTAAGCGGCCCGGAGATGCCTATCCTTGACGGTAGCGCCATCGAATATGTCAAAGCCATCAAAAATGCCGGCACCGTAGAACAAGAATACGACAAACAATATTATGTGATTCGCAATAGAATCGAAGTAAACAATCCGGAGACTGGTGCTTCGCTTATTATCCTGCCTTATGACGGATTCAGCATCACGACACTGATCAGTTACAATTCTACCATCTTAAGCAATCAATTTGCAAGACTCAATGAACTTTCTGATTTTGAAACGGAAATTGCTGACAGCCGCACTTTCGTTTTTGTCCGAGAAGTTGAATTATTACTGAAACATAACATGATCAAGGGTGGTGACCTTGACAATGCTTTGGTCATTTACGATCAGGATATTCCGCAAGAAAAGCTCGACAGCATTGCTGATGCCATGAATATTCCTCATAAACTCGTGAATAAACTTGGATATATCAACAACAAGCCCATTCTGTACGATAACGAACCGGCCCGCCACAAATTGATGGACTTGGTAGGAGACATCGCGCTTATCGGAAGACCTTTGAAAGGACACATCATAGCTACCCGCCCGGGGCATAAGATCAACAACCAACTGGCCAGACTCATCCGCAAGGATGTGAAAAGGCAGGAAGTTCAGGCTCCGGTTTACAATCCGGACATTCCTCCCATCATGGACAATGTACGTATCAAGCAACTGCTTCCGCATCGCTGGCCCATTCAAATGGTGGACAAGGTGATAGAAATAAGCAACAGACACATTGTCGGCATCAAAAATGTGACCGGAAACGAAGAAATTTTTATGGGACACTTTCCGGAAGAGCCTGTCATGCCGGGTGTCCTGCAAATTGAAGCCATGGCTCAAACAGGAGGCTTACTGATTTTGAACACAGTGGAACATCCGGAAAAATATTCCACCTATTTCATGAAAATTGACAATGTGAAATTCCGCCACAAAGTTGTGCCGGGAGACACCTTGATTTTCAGGTTGGACCTGATATCCGAGATCCGTCGCGGTATTGTCAGCATGAAAGGTTATGCATTTGTAGGAGATAGAATTGTTACTGAAGCCGAATTTATGGCTCAGATCATAAAAAATAAGTAATTAAAATGCCAGTATTTGGCAAAATACAATCATATGAAACAACCTTTAGCTTATGTGCATCCCGATGCTAAAATTGCGCCAAGTGTAGTAATCGAACCATTTGTGACTATTGATAAAAATGTCGTCATTGGCGAAGGCACCAGAATAGCATCCAACGTCACCATTTTAGAAGGCACCAGAATCGGTAAAAATTGTGTTATTTTCCCTGGAGCAGTGCTTGGAGCTATTCCGCAGGATTTAAAATTCGCGGGTGAAGAGACCACTGTTGAAATCGGAAACGACACCATTATTCGTGAATTTGTAACCATCAACCGCGGAACTGCTGCAAAAGGAAAAACCATCATCGGAAGCAACTGTCTGGTCATGGCATATTGTCATATCGCCCACGATTGTGTCGTCGGCAATAACGTCATCATGTCCAACTGTACGCAGCTCGGCGGAGAAGTTGCTGTTGACGATTGGGCCATTATCGGTGGCGGTACGCTCATTCATCAATTTTCTCACATCGGATCACATGTCATGATTCAAGGCGGATCTAAAGTCAATAAGGACGTTCCCCCATTCATCAAGGCCGCACGGGATCCTATCGCCTATTGTGGGATTAACTCCATCGGTTTGCGCAGAAGAAATTTTTCCAACGAACAGATACGTGATATTCAGGAAATTTATCGTTATCTTTATCAGTCGGGACTCAACAACAGTGATGCCGTCGAACGCATTGAAGCAGAGCTACCTGCAACAAAAGAACGTGATGAAATCATCCTGTTTGTAAAGAGTACCCCACGCGGAATTATTAAAGGTTATTTTAATTAAAAAACTTCATAAGTTCTATGATTTACAAGTTTAGGCTCTTATCAGATGAGGTTGACAATTTTACCCGTGAAATTGCAATAAATTCAGAAGCGACTTTTTTGGATCTACACAATGCCATTTTGGATTGTGTGGGTTATTCCAAAGATCAGATGTCTTCTTTCTTTATTTGCAATGATGAATGGGAAAAAGAAACAGAAATCACACTCATAGAAATGGACAGTAGCCCCGAAGTGGACAGCTGGATCATGGAGCATACCAAACTGAGTGAATTCATTGAGGATGAAGGCCAAAAGCTGTTGTATATCTTTGACAATCTTACAGAAAGAGCCTTCTTTATTGAAACATACCAAATTATACCGGGTAAAGATTTGGCAAAAGCCAAATGCATCTTTTCAGAAGGAGATGCTCCTGTCCAGACGATGGAGTTCGAGGATTCGACCATCAATGACACCAATCCGAAAATCAATCTGGACGATGATTTTTATGGAGATCAGGATTTTGATTTGGACGAATTGGATGCCGACGGATTTACAGGTTTGGATGACATAGCAGATCCGTCTTCTTTCAATACGGACCTTTGATTTCATCAAAAGAATTGAACTGATCGGTTAAATGAAGAACACCCTTGTGGTATTGGCCGGACCAACCGGTGTTGGGAAAACAGAACTCAGCCTTCGCATTGCCGGATTGCTGGGTTCTCCTGTCTTATCCTGTGATTCCCGCCAGATTTTCCGGGAAATTCCGATAGGTACAGCCGCTCCATCCCCTGAACAGCTTCGGCGGGTGAAACACTACTTTATCGGAGACCACTCCATCCACGACTACTACAGTGCAGCCAGATTCGAAACAGAAGTACTCGACCTACTTGAAAAAGAACTTTTTCCCAAACATCATTCCATCCTGATGACAGGAGGATCTATGATGTACATAGACGCTGTCTGCAAAGGCATTGACGACATGCCTGACGTAGACGGGGATTTGCGTAAAAACCTACTCGAACAATACAGGGACGGAGGAATGGATCACATACTGGCCCAGTTGAAGTTGCTGGATCCCGAATATTACCACCAAGTGGATCTTAAAAACTATAAAAGAGTAATGCATGGCCTGGAAATCTGCCTGATGACAGGAAAACCGTTTTCCTCTTTCCGTCAGCATTCAGCCAAACAACGATCTTTCGACATCGTCAAGATTTGCCTGAACAGAGACCGGTCCGAGCTCTATGACCGCATAGACCGGAGGGTGCTGGATATGATGCAGCAAGGACTGTGCGAAGAAGCCCGGAACCTCTACCCTTTTCGCAACTTGAACGCACTCAATACCGTGGGATACAAAGAATTGTTCGCCCATTTTGACGGAGACATCAGCTTGGAAGAAGCCGTCGTCCGCATTCAAAATAACACTCACAAATACGCCAGAAAGCAATTAACTTGGTTCAAAAAAGACAAGGATTATCATTGGTTTCATCCTGAAAATACAGAAGAAATCGGACGGTTATTGAAAACCGCCTGCTCTTTTCTTTCCTCCGAGATCAATTTATAAAATCTCACAACAACCTTGCGTTTGCAAAACATACATTTTACATCCTTGACCTTGAAAGGTTAAAAATGGCTTTTTACCCATTGCTTTTTAGGCAATATACATTCCCGAAAGCTTTTTAGTTTTGAATAAAAAGGGTAAATTTGTCCGCTTTTTTATTTTAAAATTTTAATCAACACATATCAACTTATTAATCTTAAACTATGGCAGATAGCAAAGAAAAGTTGTTTTCGGAATTTCCTCCGGTTTCCACCAAAGAATGGATGGAAAAAGTCACCATTGACTTGAAAGGAGCTGATTTCGAAAAGAAACTTGTATGGAGAACGAACGAAGGTTTTAATGTAAGACCCTTCTATCGTGCAGAAGATCTGGAAGGAATGAAAACGACGGATTCACTTCCGGGCGAATTCCCTTTCGTTCGCGGAACAAAGACAAACAATGACTGGTATGTTCGTCAGGACATCGAAGTAACAACCCCGCAAAAAGCCAATGAAAAAGCATTGGAAGTCTTGGAAAAAGGGATCACATCCTTATGTTTTGCTTTTTCCGGCAAAGATTTCGACGCAAAATCCATGAAGACATTGCTCAACGGCATTCAACTGGATTGTATAGAAATCAATTTTCGCATTTGTTATACAGAAGCTGCAAAAATCGCCAAACTTTTGGTTGATTATGTCAAAGCTGCAAAAATCGATCCTGATAAAGTCAAGGGATCCATCAATTTTGACCCGTTCAAACGCATGATGACCAAAGGTCTTGACATCGACATCGACATCAAGGCTGCAATGAAAGAAGTTTTCGAAGCTGCAACAGTATTGAAGAATCTAAAGATCTTTGGTGCCAACCCTTACCTGTTCAACAATGCAGGTGCCTATTGCGCACAAGAACTCGGATTCGGCCTTGCTTACGGTAACGAATATCTCGCCCTCGGCACAGAAGCCGGCTTGTCCGCTAAGGCTATTGCCAAAAAAGTGAAATTCAACTTCGGCATCGGTTCCAATTATTTTATGGAAATCGCCAAATTCAGGGCCGGTCGCCTGTTGTGGGCACAGATTGTAAATGCCTATTTGTCCGAAAGTGATTGCAAGTGCGCTTGCAAAATGGATGTTCACGCCATCACTTCCGAATGGAACCAAACGGTATACGATGCCTACATGAACCTGCTGCGCAGCCAAACCGAAACCATGTCCGCTTCTATCGCAGGCGTTGATTCCATCTCCGTTACACCATTCGATAACGCCTACAAACCTGCCGACGATTTCTCGGAAAGAATCGCCCGAAACCAACAACTGTTACTCAAGGAAGAATCACACTTTGACAAAGTGGTTGACGCTTCTGCCGGTTCCTATTACGTTGAAAACCTAACTGCATCCATCGCTGAACAGGCTTGGAAAGTATTTCTCTCCGTCAATGAAAAAGGCGGATTTTATGCTGCACTCAAAGAAGGTTTCATCCAGAATGAAGTCAACACTTCCAATGAAAAACGCCTGACTGCTGTTTCCAGCCGTCGCGAAAGTTTGCTTGGCACCAACCAGTTCCCGAATTTTAACGAATTTTCTTTAGACAAGGTGGAAAAAGGTAAAAAAGACAGCAAGTGTTGCTGCAACACAGAAAAAGGATCTATCGCCACCCTGAAATTCAGACGCGGAAGTTCTGCTTTCGAAGCCTTGCGTCTATCCACCGAAAAATCCGGCAGACGTCCGAAAGTATTCATGCTGACCATCGGTAAACTGAGCATGAGACTGGCACGTGCCCAATTCTCCAGTAACTTTTTCGCTTGTGCCGGATATGAAATCATTGACAATCTCGGTTTTGACACACCCGAAGAAGGTGTTGCAGCTGCACGCGCAGCCAAAGCCGACATCATTGTGATTTGTTCCAGTGATGAAGAATATGCAGAACTGGCACCAAAAGCTTTTGCAGCCATCAACGGCGGCAAAGAACTTTTCGTTGTCGCCGGAGCACCCGAATGCACGGAAGACCTTAAAGCCATCGGCATTACCAACTTCGTCAATGTCCGTACCAATGTTCTGGAAACATTGCAGGGATTCAACAAGCAATTAGGAATCAATTAAGAGACAAACACATGAAACGAGCATGCACAAAGCTATCCACCAAAGAGGATGAAAACGACATGCGAGTTACAGGTGACCTCTTATAAAAAATATATACACATGAAACCAGATTTCAAAAATATAGATATCAAAAACGCCGGAATTCCTTCTACCGACCCTAAAGCCTGGGAAAAAGCAAACGGCATCGAAAAAGACTGGAAAACACCGGAGTTGATAAACGTCAAGCCCGTTTACACCAAAGCCGACCTGGAAGGCATGGAACATTTGAACTATGCGGCCGGTATTGCACCTTATTTACGTGGGCCGTACAGTGTCATGTATGCCATGCGCCCCTGGACCGTCCGTCAATATGCCGGATTTTCCACCGCCGAAGAATCCAACGCATTCTACCGTCGCAACCTGGCATCAGGCCAGAAAGGTCTGTCGGTAGCATTCGACCTCCCTACCCATCGCGGTTATGACGCCGATCATGAACGCGTTGTCGGTGACGTCGGCAAAGCAGGCGTATCCATCTGCTCCGTTGAAGACATGAAAGTATTGTTCGACGGAATTCCATTGAACAAAATGTCCGTTTCCATGACCATGAACGGTGCGGTTCTTCCCATCCTGGCCTTTTACATCAACGCCGGATTGGAACAAGGTGCCAAACTCGAAGAAATGGCCGGAACCATCCAAAACGACATTCTGAAAGAATTCATGGTGCGCAACACCTATATTTATCCGCCGGAATTCTCCATGAAGATTATTGCCGATATCTTTGAATATACGGCCAAGAAAATGCCGAAGTTCAATTCGATCTCTATCTCCGGTTATCACATGCAGGAAGCCGGTGCAACAGCCGACATCGAGTTGGCTTATACCTTGGCCGACGGCTTTGAATACCTCCGTGCAGGTGTGAATGCAGGCATGGATATCGATGCTTTCGCCCCCCGTCTTTCCTTCTTCTGGGCTATCGGTACCAACCACTATATGGAAATCGCCAAAATGCGTGCGGCACGTATGCTGTGGGCTAAAATCGTCAAGACCTTCAATCCGAAAAATCCGAAATCCCTGGCTTTGCGCACACACTGCCAAACTTCAGGCTGGTCGCTGACCGAGCAGGATCCTTACAACAACATCGGCCGTACCTGTATCGAAGCCATGGCTGCAGCCCTGGGACATACCCAATCTCTGCACACCAACGCTTTAGACGAAGCCATCGCCTTACCTACCGACTTTTCGGCACGTATTGCACGCAATACCCAAATTTATATTCAGGAAGAAACCAACATCTGTCGCGAAGTTGACCCTTGGGCAGGTTCCTATTATGTTGAATCACTGACCAAAGAACTGGCAGAAAAAGCCTGGGCCCTGATTGAAGAAATTGAAAAACTGGGTGGTATGGCCAAAGCCATTGAAACCGGTATTCCGAAAATGCGTATCGAAGAAGCAGCAGCCCGTACACAGGCTCGCATTGATTCGGGCAACCAGACCATCGTCGGTGTAAACCGCTATCGTCTGGAAAAGGAAGCCCCCATCGACATCCTCGAAATCGACAATACTGCTGTTCGCCTTCAACAAGTGGAACGCTTGAAAGAGCTCAGGGCAAAACGCAACGAAGCCGACGTACAAAAAGCCTTGGCAGCCATCACCAAATGTGTGGAGACCAAACAAGGCAACCTGCTTGAACTGGCCGTTGAAGCCGCCCATGTTCGTGCCAGTCTCGGTGAAATATCCGATGCCTGCGAAAAAATTGTCGGACGTTATAAAGCAACCATTAGAACCATATCAGGCGTGTATTCATCAGAAACAAAGAACGACGCAGACTTTCAGAAAGCCTGCTCGCTGGTTGAAAAGTTTGCCAAGAAAGAAGGCCGTCAACCTCGTATCATGATTGCAAAAATGGGCCAGGACGGTCACGACCGTGGTGCCAAAGTGGTCGCAACAGGTTATGCAGACTGCGGTTTCGACGTGGATATGGGCCCCTTGTTCCAAACCCCTGCCGAATCAGCCAAACAAGCCGTTGAAAACGACGTCAACGTTCTTGGCGTATCGTCATTGGCTGCAGGTCACAAGACCTTGATTCCGCAAGTGATGGAAGAACTGAAAAAACTGGGTCGTGAAGACATCGTTGTCATTGCCGGTGGTGTCATTCCGGCTCAGGACTACGACTTTCTGTATCAAGCAGGCGTTGCCGGTATCTTTGGTCCCGGCACTTCCGTCGCCAAAGCAGCATGTACCATCATGGAAATCTTGCTGGAAGAAGAACAATCCATTTAAGGATTTTAAACATATAAAAAGGTCTGTCGGAAATTCCGGACAGACCTTTTTCTTTTTATATATTTTACTTTAACCTTAATTATCCTTATACTTCCTTATATAAATCTTATATTTTATCAAACACATTATTTTATCAAATAAACCACCTATATTTATCTGCGTTTTCATCTTTCCATAACTAAATATCTTTTAAACATTAACGATAACGATATCTTCTATGGAAACAAACAACACCTTCTACCTCGGCCTATGTATGGCCGGTGCAGTTTCAGCCGGAGCATACACGGCCGGTGTTCTTGATTATTTGCTGGAAGCATTGGACCATTGGGAAAGGGTTAAAAAAAGCGGAGAGAAAGACGTTCCGACACACAAAGTTGTCATCCCCGTCGCCGGAGGAGCCTCTGCAGGCGGCATGACCGGCATCATTCTCGCCTCAACCGTCAATAACCCGATAACCCCGATCCAAAAGCTGGAAGGTAACATCCTAAAACAACAACCTCAAAATAAGTTCTACCATTCCTGGGTAGACCTGACTCAAGATGACATGTTTTCAGCCATGCTGAACAACGGAGATATTCATCAAACAGGCAGGGTAACCTCCCTTCTGAACAGTGATTTTATTGACGAGGTTGCCACCAGACTCCTTGATGCAGATAAAGACCGATGGGTGACACGCGAATACATTGCCGAATATTTGAAAGTTTTCGTAACGCTTTCCAATCTGAAAGGATTTCAGTTTGATGTTGCCTTCAAAAGTACCGAAAACCTTACCAGCCCTTACTACATCACCAGACACAACGATTACGCTTGCTTTGTCCTGAACAAAAACCAGAGTGAATACAAAAATGACGGCTGGATGCCGCTCGACTTCAGAACCGGTCTTCATGTGGACGTTGCCCGGAGTGCAGCCATGGCAACCGGGGCCTTCCCTGTCGGACTTCGAGCCAGAAGGGTCACCCGTCATGGTCTATACGTAAACCAGCTCAGCTGGCTCAAAGACGTCACCAAACTCAACCCCATCGATGACGGTGACTATGAATCCTTATTCGTTGACGGAGGCCTTATCAACAACGAACCTTTTGACCGTGTACGGGACTGTCTGGTTGAACTTACCGGCGAAAAAAAGAAAGCGTACGAATCCTACGATAAATTTTGTAGCACGATTGTCATGATCGACCCGTTTCCAAGTAAACCCGGCAATTTTACAGACAATGACCAATTGGACAATGTTACCGGCAACACCTTCTCCACCATGATGGAACAGCTTCGGGACAAACCGGCCTCATTAGTTGATGCCTGGGACTCTGACAATGCCGGCCAATTTTTGGTCTCCCCCAGCCGGAACTTGGAAATCAACGGCGAAATCAAGCACCTGCAAGGAGCCAAGGCCATTGCCTGCGGTACACTTGGCGGTTTCGGCGGTTTTCTGAACAAAGAATTCCGCATCCACGATTTCTTTCTGGGACGTGCCAACTGCGAGAAATTTCTAAGGGATTATTTCACCGTACCGGCAGACACCACCAATCCGATTTTCAGGAATGGTTATCAAGATATTCCGGACCACCTTTTCACCTCACAGGTGGACGGTAAAAGACAGATTATCCCCATTTTCACGGAACGCAGCAGCAAGCCCTACTTCCCCATCTTTTCCTCCGGCATTGACTGGCCGGCCATCAAGGAGTGGGAGATCGACCGCTTCAGCCCACTTTTGAAAAGCCGTATCCAGAAACTGATCCTGAATGTCAGCGATTTTCGACTCTTTAAGCGTATTCTCATCTGGCTGATTTGCAAATTATTCCTAAACGAGTTTGCCGCCGGCAAAGCTACAAAGTGCATGAAAAAGTCGCTGGAAAAAGTGGACCTATTGAAATGATTTTTTTCTTTAACCTTAATATTAACCCTTAAATTTTAAACTTATGGATGCATTTATTGGAGAGATTAAAGCATTTCCGTTCGGATATCCCCCTTACGGATGGTTGCTCTGCGATGGAAGTGTATACAATGTGCAACAGTTTCCGACTCTTTTTTCCATTATAGGAAATACCTACGGAGGGACACTTAATCAAACGTTTAAGGTTCCTGATTTACAAAAAAGAGTACCTATGAGCTGTTCTCAGGACTATCCTTATGGCATTTCAGGCGGTATGGTATCTGTTGCTTTGACCAAAGATGAATTGCCTGCACATAAGCATACTTTTAAGTGCCTGCAGGTCACAGACTACACTAAAATGACAAATCAACCGGGCGTGAGCAACTATCTGACTGCAGCCTATTCTAAAAGTGCGGCAAAAGGAGTTTTCGTATACTCAAATTACAAAAAAGACAACACGACTCTAAACAATTTTACTATATCGCCAGCAGGAACGAACACACCTCATGAAAATCGAATGCCTTACTTGGTCATTCCTTTTTACATCTGTTACGAGAGTGATTATTATCCACAAAGACCTTAAAAACTTATATTATGGAAAACTTTTTAGGAGAAATAAGACTATTTCCATACAACAGAATTCCTAAAGGATGGCTGGCTTGTAATGGACAAACTCTTCCAATTAATCAAAACCAAGCTCTTTATGCCCTTATAGGTACAAAATTCGACGGTGGAGACGGAAAAACGACCTTCGCCGTGCCAAACCTAAACGGCAGAGTAATCGTTGGAACAGTGAATAATGACTATGTTGAATATGCTTTAGGAAAAACCGGAGGTGTCGAAAGCGTAACCTTAGCACCAAATCAACTTCCTCCTCATATCCACACCATCAACGTCAATGTATCGTACGACTTGGCACTTCCGTCTACCAATTTTTTGGGCAATCCGAATGTACAGACGAGTAGCACCCAAAGACAAAAGAATACCGGAAATGTAAACCTTTATTCATCAGTTGCACCAACCAATCCGGTCAATCTTGCAGCAGACAGTCTTACAAGTAACAACACCGCTGCCCCTCATGAAAACCGTATGCCATTTTTGGCAATGGTATACTGCATTGCAAAAACAGGGGTATGGCCATCAAGACAATAAATAATAAAAGCTATGGAAAACTATTTAGGAGAAATTAAATTGTTTGCAGGTAGTTTTGCCCCCATAGGTTGGGCTTTCTGCAATGGACAAACGCTCAATATCACTGATAATGAAGCACTCTTCGCTCTACTGGGTACTACGTATGGTGGAGATGGAGCAAGAACTTTCGGTCTCCCTGATCTTAGAGGACGAGTATCTGTCGGTATCGGGCAATTGGTAGGAGGTCAGAATTACATGCTTGCACAAATAGGTGGTTATCAGGAGGTTGCCATAATAAGCAGCCAAATTCCCGGTCACAGTCACCCAGTGATAGCTTCACCGGGCGATGCAACCACCTCTGATCCTACCAATGCTTTTTTGGCAGCATCAAACGGAAGCAACGGTTATTCCGATGTGGAACTATATTCCCCTGTATCAACCGACGCAAAATACATCTCAATGGATGATAACGCCATCAACAATAGCCCTGGAACAGACCCGGCTTTGCCGCATGACAACATGATGCCTTACATCGCTTTAAATTACATTATCGCAACAGAAGGCCTATTTCCAACACCAAGCTAAATTTTGAAACGGTATTCCTTATGCGCATAGGTATTATCTCTAATTCCGACTGCTGTATTCCATTGGCATACACACTTGCAGCGCAACAACTGCAAGTGTGTATCTACTACGCAGCAGGTAATGAGCCATTCGTAAATCAAAAAGTGCAGGCCTTTACCAAACAGAATCAGATTCCTCTTTTTCAGGAAAAACAAGACAATGACTTCTATCAATGGATAAATGCCGGCAAATACGATGCTTGTTTCATAATCGGGTATCGCAAACTGATACAGATCAAAAAAGTAAACGGAAGTGCCGACCGGATTTTCAATATTCATTTCAGTTCGCTACCGGCCTACAAAGGTCCGGTCCCTGTCTTTTGGCAATTAAGAGCCGGAGAACAAACACTCGGCATATCCATTCATCGACTGAACGAAAAATTTGATGAAGGGAATGTGCTATGGAGAAAAGAAATTAAAAATCAAGACTTTCTGAACTATCAGATGACCTTGCAATTACTCAGTCAACTGTGCGTGGAGGGAGCCTTGTTTATTCTGCAGATGCTCTTGAACGGAATATCGATTGTTCCCTTATTCCCTTCCGATTCTACCGTTTCGTCGTACCAAACCAGACCGAAAGCCGGTGATGTCATCGTTCAATGGGAGACCATGACCGCACAGGAAATTTGCCATCTGATCCGTGCCTGCAATCCGTGGAATAAAGGTGCAATTACATTCTACAAGAATCAGGAAGTAAAACTGATGGATGCCGTACTTGCAGAGTCCGAAGAAACTTCCGAAAAAAATGTTGCTGGAATGGAACCAGGAACCATTCAGGAAATTAACAAATCCTTTCAAATTTATTGTTCTGACAGGAATATCATATCGGTTAATATGCTGTTTTTTCAGGAGTGTTATATTCCTACATACCAATGTAATATGGTCGGATTTGTAAAAGGGGAACGTTTCAGGACACCAACAATAAATAATGCAAAATAATTTTTCTGAAAAATTTGTTTTTCTGAATAAGAATTATATCTTTGTTAATGTTTTTTTCTTTCAATTGTTTTGTAACTGATAGGTATCGCATTAATAACAACCTTTAAATTTTAAAGTTATGAAAAACGAAGAAAATGGAAAAAAAATCTGGGAAACACCGGAGGTTTTTGATTTGGATGTAAAAGACACACAAGGTGGTATATGGCCTGGTATGACCGAATTAGACTATACATCACCTGGAAGTTGATTATTGTTGTTTCTTTCAAAAAATTCCCAGTCTAACTAAGAGTTGTTGCCCAGAGAATGCCCAATCTATTCCGTTGTTTACATTTTTCAAATGAAAGAATATCTAATATCTGGTGTTGAAGTAATAACTAAACAAAGTCACATCGATTTTCAAACAAAGAATCAATGGATGTTTTCAGGCTTAACTTTCAATGTTTCTGAAAAGGATTTTCTTTTTGATGTAAAAGATGTTGCGATCTTCAGAGTAATAGATGGAAATAAGGTATTATTCTGTCCTTATAGTGGAGCCGACCAGAAGTTTATTGAACTCATATTAAATGGATCAGTTGCTGGTGCTGTGTTACATCAACAACAAAAACTTCCTTTCCATGGAGATTCATTTGTTTATAAGAATAAAGGCGTGATTATTTGTGGTTGTTCAGGATCCGGAAAATCGGCAGTAACGGCAGCATTTTGCAAAAACGGAGCTCAATTGATATCAGATGATATTAGTCCCATTTCTTTTAGAGATATGGATATTTTCCTTGAGCCATTGAAAACAAAAATGAAACTATGGGATGACTCCATAAAAGAATTAGACATTTCCAACGAATGCCTGAAAAGAATACGCCCAGCATTGAATAAATACTATGTTCCACACCAAACGGATCGGGAAAAGCACCAGTTAGATCGTTTGATCATTCTTGGGGTACACAATCAGCCAGATTATCGTACCCAAAAACTATTTGAATTCGAAAAATACAATGCCCTTCGGAGTCAAATTTACCGAAAACTGTACCTAAAAGGAATGCCGGAAACCGAGAAGAAGTACTTCAAACAGCTGTTGCAAATAGCACAATCGATAGATGTCACCATGGTCTGGCGTCCTAAAATCTGTAAAATTCATGAGACGATGGATTTCATAAAGGAGACATTGGCTTTATGAAAAACATTGACTGGTTAGTCTCTTATCCTAAATCAGGCAATACATGGTTCAGGGTTTTTCTGGCCAATTATCAATCCAGCTTAAATCATCCGGTTTCGCTGGATAAAATTCTATCCGCTCCCGTTGCAGGAAATACTTTGGTGTTTGAAGATATCATCGCTTTGGATCCTTTTGAACTGACAGGCGATGAAGCGGATTTATATCGGCCAGAGCTTTACAAATCAATCTCTGCCGAAAAAAGCGGTGATACCCTTTTCCGAAAAGTCCACGATGCATACATATTAAATGCCGACAATATCCCTATTTTTCCGGCAAGCGTCAGCAAGGAAGCCGTTTATTTTATACGCAATCCGATGGACGTTTGTGTTTCGTTTGCTAACCACGATGCCGATAAAATAGATAAAAAAATAACATTTTTATTAGACGAAAAGGCTTATTTGGCCGGAAAGAAAAGTGGACAGCTCCGACAAACAATGATGTCGTGGAAAAGCCATGTACAAAGCTGGAAAAATCAAACAGAAATTCCTGTTCTTTTCGTTCGTTATGAAGACATGATTCAAAAACCGGAAGAAACATTTGGAGCCATTATAAGATTTTTAGATCTCGAATTTGATATTCTACGACTCAGACGAGCCATTACTTTCAGCAATTTTAAACTGTTACAAGAAATGGAGCAAAAAAATGGATTCAAAGAACGCCCGCAAAAATGCCAGCATTTTTTTTGGAAAGGTAAAATCGGAAATTACAGAGATTACCTTTCAAAAGATCAAATTGACCGAATCGTAGAATACAACTACGATACGATGAAAGAATTTGGTTATATTGACGAATCAGGAGCATTGACCGTGTAATCAGATAGCGTAAAAATAAATCAGCCATGGAAAAATACAGAAGAAACAAACAGATTCTTGACGGAGAATTAGACGATAATCAAGTGATGATGCACCTTGAAAAAAGCAAATATTTCGGACTAAATCCGGTTGGGAAACGAATCTGGGAATTAATTGAACAGCCCAAAAGCTATGATGAACTGATCCAAATTTTGCTAACGGAATATGAAGTCTCCGCGGAGCAATGCACTCAGGAAGTACAAGCTTTTTTAAATAAAGCCATCCATTATAACATAGTGGTTAAAGATGAGGTGGATTCCTAAATTCTTAAAACTATCCTCCGAAGAAAAAAAACTTTTGGCAGAAGCTGTTTTTTTTCTGTTTTTCTCGAAAGCTTTACTCTTTTTGCCATTCAGAACGTGCATCAAAAGGCTGAAACCGGCAGAGAGTCTGAACAGAAAGCCGGAGCCCATCGAACTGAGAAAAATACAAACCGCTATACACAGAGCCAACAAGCTGGCATGTTGGAAAAACATCTGTTTGGTGAAATCGTTTGCAGCCCGTTTTATGCTTCAACACCGGAACATTGGTTCTGTCATGTATTATGGCCTACAATTAAAAGATGGAAAAGATTTGATTGCCCATGCCTGGCTTGTTGCAGATGGCCTTTATATCACTCCGAAAGGATCTGTCGAATACAAAGAAATATTCAAAGTATGAGTTTTTAATTCTACTGAAACATGAGTTTTATTTTCGGAATTATTGATTTTTGGAAAAAGCCGATCCGCCCCCTGGAAATTGAAGCATTGGCAGATGCTGTCGGTTGGGACGGTTTCGTCAAACAGACGTTTCTCGATAAAAATATGGCACTGGGTTTTTGCCACCATCCGGGAAGAAAACCCAAAGCCGGGATTTATTCTGATAAAGAGATCCTTGTCATTGCCGATATCCGAATTTATAACAAAGAATCATTAAATGAGACTTTTGACTATCGTTCACCGGAGGAAGCATTAGCAAAAGCCTTCAAACTTTGGGGGACGGATTGTGCCGACCACATCAACGGCGATTTCGCCGCTATGATTTTCGATCGTCAAAAGAATGAAGTTCATTTGTTCCGCGATCACATCGGCACCAGGCCCTTAACCTATTGGTTTTCCGATCATAAACTGATATTCGCTTCCCATGAATTCGGATTAGTCAAATCGGGACTGATAAAACCGGCTCTTTCTGAAGAAAAACTGATTGATACCTTTTTCCAACTTAAAAATAGTTATGCGCAAACAGCCTTTAAGGATATCTTTAAAGTAATATCAGGACACCTTATCTCTTTTTCTTCCGATGGCTCACAAAACGACAATAAATACTGGAAACCAGAATTGATCAAAAAAAATACAACGCTTACGTTCGAAGACTCTGCAGCCCGTTTACAGGATTTGATCGTTATGGCGACCAAAAATCGGATGGAGCCTGTCAAAACAGGCCTGCATATAAGTGGCGGACTTGATTCCTGTGGCGTGGCCTCAATCGTGGCCGATCATACTCCGGATAAAAGTTTGCTGACCGGTTACTCCTGGACACCGGAAACTTTTGAAGACACGGTAGAAGGGATAAACGAAAAAGAATACATTGATGCGTTCAGTTCTGACAAAAAAATAAAGGTAGAATACTTAAATCTTGAAGAAAACGAGACGACCCAAAATGCCATCCTTCCGGAATTCGAAATTCAACACATTGAACATCCGGTCATGAAATTGGCTGAAAAAAATAATATTGAAATGATGTTTAGCGGTTGGGGAGGAGACGAATTCGTATCACTCGGCACCAGGGGCACTATGAACCATTTGTTTTTTAGTTTCAAATGGGCCACCCTTCTCCAATATTCCAAAGTAAAGGGAATCAAATCCTCTATTTATCAGTTGCGTACCGATGTGCTTCCTTTTTTAATTCCTTTCGAGCTATTGCCGGTTTACAAAGCTCAACGTTCAGACTGGTCCATCCTTTGGTTGTTGAAGCCGGCTTTTATCTGCAAGCATTGGAAACAGATTTTCAGGCATCAACCTAAAAATAATTTCGGATATGGAAATCGCACCCGGTTTGTATTAAATTTATTGGAACTACGGCACCTCCCCGAACGAATGGATTCCTGGGCCATCAATGCCGAACGCTACGGTTTTGAATACAAATACCCTTTACTTGATAAAGAGGTTCTGGAATTCTGGTTCAGCATACCAATAGAACATACTTATAAAGATTTCCATTCCCGCCTGCTGTATCGGGAAGCCATGAAGGGCATTTTGCCTGAAAAGATCCGTACCAGAAAAGACAAAGGGGAAGCTATTCGTATTGCTTACTCTATAAAAGAGCGTCAAAATGGTAAAAAATATCTGGAAGATCTTTTTTACTCACTATCCCCACAAGAGCACTTGCCATTTTTCAAACCGGAAGCTTTCAGAAAAGTATTTGAGAAACCTTTTTCAAACAACACATTGAAAGATTTCAGAAACATGAACAAATATACACTGTATCTCCGCTACGTCGCTTTGGTTAAAAAATATATCACCCATCAGGAATTGACAAACACTTGAAACTATTGCTATTATGTTTGGCTTTGTATCATATTGTGTCCGTTTTGTGTTTGGTTTTGTGTAAATTGAACTATCTATCGATAAAACTCAGAATTCGGCTCGTGCTGTAGCTTTGTTGCGTTACTTTTAAGAAGAATTGCCACAAATATATGTAATTGCAGACTTACCTGCATTAAACATAATAAAAACTGATTGCCGCAAACCTTATACGACCTTGGAACACAAATATTATGTTTGTATCGAAATAATTATTATATTTGTATCGAAATAGACAAAATAACCATGAAATTATCTGTACTGGAAAGGGTTATCGACGACCAGAAACAGGGACTCGAATTGAGCGAGACGGGTCTTGAACGTGAATTACTGGCAGAACTGACTGCACTAACATCTCATGCATTGATTATTACCGGTATCAGAAGATGTGGAAAAAGTACCGTTTTGCATCAATATGTCAAAAAAAACCGACAAACAGTTTTCTATCTCAATTTCGACGATTTGCGATTGTATGATTTTGAGCTATCCGATTTTGCGTTGTTGGACGAAATGATCAGTAAATCGGAATATGAAATTCTCTTTTTCGATGAAATACAGGTTGTTGAAGGATGGGAGTTGTATGTCCGTCAAAAATTGGATCAGCACTATCAGATTGTCCTGACAGGGTCCAATGCAACACTTTTAAGTCAGGAACTTGGAACAAAGTTGACAGGCAGGCATGTCAACAAGGAGCTATTTCCTTTTTCATACAGGGAATTCCTGCAGTTTGAACACCTTGAGTCCGGTTCGGAATCAATTGAACAGTACTTACACCTTGGGGGCTTTCCGGAATATTTGAAGTCGAAAGAAAGAGATGTTCTCACAGCTTTGATAGACGACATCATTCATAGGGATATTGCTGTCAGGTATAGCATCAGAGATGTTTCTTCCTTGAAAAGGCTATGCTCCTATCTGTTTTCAAATGTCGGGAATCTGGTTAGTCCAAGCAAATTAAAAAGTACCATCGGTGTAAAATCCGCCTCAACCATACTGGAATACTTTTCCCATCTTGAGTCTTGTTACCTGGTTCATTTGATGCCCAGATTTTCATATTCCTATAAGGCTCAGATGCTTGCGCCTAAGAAAGTCTATGTAATCGACAGCGCGCTGATTAACGTCGGGAGCGTCTCCTTTTCGGAAAATGACGGGCATTTATTGGAAAATTTGATGTTCTGGGAATTCAGACGGAAATCTTTTACATTGAATTACTTCAGCGAGAATGGTTATGAATGTGATTTTGTGCTGTCCAGGCAGGGAAAGGTTGAACAACTCATACAGGTTTGTTTTGATTTGAACACCGACAATCAGGACAGAGAGGTCAACGGCTTGCTCGAGGCTATGAAATCCTTTGGAATGGATTCCGGTACCATTGTCACCATGCACCAGCATGACAAGATTCTGAAGGAAGGCAAAACGGTTGTGGTGCTTCCTGCTGCAGAATTCTTACATTAAGCACCACCAACCAATTTAATAATCATTCTGCTATTCACAAAATAACTGTCGATTTTGTGATATTATACACATTTATTACATATAAAATGTGTTTCTATGGATTTTATACGCTACTTACAACAGAGGAATACGAGAATGCCATTTTCTGGCTTGAGCAAGCCGGAAAAATCCTGAATTCCGCAAGCGCATTCTCCCGCTGATTGTGGCGGGGTTAACGAGCAAAGACTTCATTCCTTTATGAAATCGAAGATCCATCGTAGCTTGCTGCAAGAATCTTTAATTACTCTTTATGTGGGGCATCACTGCTTTCAACACTTTTTCCACCGACTCTTCCACACATTCCTCTTTGGTTTTGAGCTGCAAATCCGGCTTTTCGGGTACTTCATACGGTGCATCCACCCCGGTCAGACCGGTGAACTTTCCGGCATCGAACTTGGCATAAAGCCCCTTTGGATCACGCATCCGGCAGGTTTCCACATCGGCATCCACAAAAACTTCCAAAAATCCGTCACCGACTGTCTTTCGGGCTTGCTCCCGATCTTTCCGGTAAGGGGAAACAAAAGCTGCAATCACCACCAAGCCTGCATCGTTCATCAAACGAGCGACTTCTGCTGCGCGACGAATGTTCTCGCAACGGTCTTCGGGCGAGAAGCTCAGATCCGAATTCAAACCGTGCCGCAGATTGTCACCGTCAAGCACATAAGCGTGAACGCCTTGTTCTATGAGCTTATACTCCAACAATTTCGCAATGGTCGATTTGCCCGAACCACTCAGTCCGGTAAGCCAAATGGTAGCCGGTTTGTGACCAAACAGTGCTTGACGTTGGATTGGCGTAACCGTGCTTTGCTCTTTAAAAATATAGCGTTTTTCCGGTACCTCTTCGACCTTCTGATCCAGAATGATGCCTCCCCCACTGGTGGCGTTGCTGTTACGGTCTATCAAAATAAACGCCCCCATCTGCTTATTCCGCCGGAAGGAGTCGTATATGAGCGGACGTTGAAGCACCAGTTCCATGCGTCCGATATCGTTTAATTTCAGGCTATCCGAAGGCAGTCGGGTCAGTTCGTTGATGTTGTATTTATAACGGATAGACCGAATGCGCACCGGTATTTCCTGAGTATTGCATTTCAGAAGGTATTCCGCACCGATCCGTAAAGGTACGTCATCCATCCAGACCATCATAGACTCCAGCACATTCCCCATTGCCGGCATGTTGTTGGGTTTTGCCAGTACCATTCCTCTGGAAATATCAACCTCATCTTCCATCGTCAACACCACAGGCATGGGCGGAAAAGCCTCCTCCAGGTTACCGTCAAAGGTTTCAATAGTTTTAATTCGTGTCCGTTGGCGGGAAGGCAAAACAACGATTTCATCGCCTTTTCGAACAATACCGGAAACAACACTGCCTGCATACCCGCGAAAAGAAGCGTTTGGCCTCAGTACATTTTGAACGGGAAAACGAAAATCCATCAGATTCCGGTCATTGGCAATCGGTACGTTTTCGAGAAAATTTAACAAGGGACCACTTTTATACCAGCCCATCTCAGCACTGGCCGAAACCACGTTTTCTCCCGACAATGCGGAAATCGGAATAAAATGGATTGCATCCACGTCCAATTTCTCGGAAAAAGCCAGATAATCCCGTCGAATGGACTCAAAAACAGCTTCTGCATAATTCACCAGATCCATTTTATTGACCACCACCACGATGTTTCGGATACCCATAATCGTGGCAATCAGGCTGTGCCGGCGCGTCTGATCTTTCACGCCATTCCTGGCATCAATCAGTATCAGTGCCATTTCGCAGTGAGAGGCACCGGTCGCCATGTTCCGGGTGTATTGTTCGTGCCTGGGCGCGTCACAGATGATGAATCCCTTTTTCTCGGTGGAAAAATACCGGTAGGCCACATCGATGGTAATACCCTGCTCCCGTTCAGCCCTCAGACCATCGGTGAGCAAGGACAAATCGATTTCGTTTTCCGTCGTATTGAATATTTTGGAATCGTTGTAGATGGCTTCCAAATGGTCTTTGTAGATCAAATGAGAATCGTAAAGCAACCGGCCTATCAGCGTAGATTTACCGTCATCAACACTACCGGCCACCAGCAGACGAAGCATTTCTTTCTGTTCATGGCGTTTCAGATAGGTTGATAAATCCCCGTTGATCAGTCCCTCTTCCCGGACGATGTAATCACTATTTTCGTTCATTTAAATTTTTTCAAGTCCGATCAAAAATATCCTTCCCGTTTTTTCTCTTCCATACTCGCTTTCCCGTCAAAATCGATTCGTCTGCCCTGCCGTTCGGACGTGTTGACCAGCAACATTTCACGGACAATCTCGTCGATGGTCTCTGCATCGGATTCTATGGCTCCGGTCAACGGATAGCATCCAAGCGTCCGGAAACGTACTTTTTTATGTTCCACAGTTTCCCCTGGTTTAAGCTTCATCCGATCGTCATCCACCAGAATCAACATCCCGTCCCGTTCCACAACCGGCCTTTCTTTGGCAAAATACAACGGGACAATGGGAATCTTTTCCAACTGGATGTACCGCCAAATGTCTAATTCCGTCCAATTGGACAAAGGAAAGACACGGATGGATTCCCCTTTTTTGATGCGGGTATTGTAAACATTCCACAACTCGGGACGCTGGTTCTTGGGATCCCATTGATGGAATTCGTCCCGAAAGCTGAAAATGCGTTCCTTGGCTCTTGACTTTTCTTCATCCCGCCTCGCACCGCCAAAAGCAGCATCAAAATGGTATTTGTTCAACGCCATTTTCAAGGCATCCGTTTTCATGATGCGGGTGTGCATTTCAGAGCCGTGATCAAACGGATTGATTCCGGCTGCCAGCCCTTCCGGATTGGTAAAAACAATCAGGTCAAATCCGATTTTCAGACGCATTTGTTCCCGAAAAGCAATCATTTCGTGAAACTTCCATTTGGTATCCACATGCATCAACGGAAAAGGAATTTTATCGGGGAAAAAAGCTTTCTGAGCCAAGCGGAGCATCACGGATGAATCCTTTCCGATAGAATACAGCATGACGGGTCGTTCAAACGCTGCAGCCACTTCACGGATGATGTGGATGGCTTCGGCCTCCAGCTGTTTGATATGTGTAATCCTAAAATCCATTGATTTGACAATTAATGCAGAAACTTCCACAGCGTGATCAATCCCAACAACAAGGTCGCCCAGCCAATGGCTTTTCTAAGAATGCCTTCCGGGAGAATCTTGATGGTCTTTGCGGCCGGCATGACGGTTAGCAACGAACCCATGCAAAGAGGAACGGCATAAAACAAATTGAGCGACCCACCCATGGCAAAGAAAACCACCAAACCGGTAAAGCAAGTGAAGCATTCACAGCAAGAAGTGATGACGACCGCTTCTTTTTCGTTGACTCCGGCTGTCATTTGACCACCTGTCATCAATGGGCCGTAACCTCCTCCCGAAACGCCTTTATTGAATGCAGCAATGGTGCCAAGCACCAGTAGCTTCGGTTTACTGAGACCCTGACTTTTCAGTTTCTTACGATAATTGTTGTATATCAAATAAATTCCTATGGCAACAATCATGACGCCAATATATAGGTTGGCATAATGTTGTCCGATATCTTTCAGTTTACTTCCCAGAATCGTAGCAGCCACGACACCGATGACGGAAGGTATGGCCAGATAAAGAACAGCTGTCTTGATATTCTTGTTTTTCTTCAAATTTACATTCCCGACATGATGATGTGCCAAACAGGCAGAAAAGCCCGTAAACAATTCTGAAAGCAGAATGACAGGAACGATCTCCTGCCTAACCACACCAAATGTAAGCAAAAGTGGTGTAAGCGTCGTTCCATAACCCATTCCCAGAGAACTGTCAATGTATTCACAAAAAGCGGAGAGTAAAAATAACGTGACAACGATGATCCAATTTGGTATGCAAAGCCCAACCGGCTGATTTTCTAAAAGAGATACGATGGCGACAGATGCCAGTATAAGGCATAGAATCCAAATAAAAGTAACGGATTTGACTTTATTCATGGTCACGATATTTTATTTAAGGTCATTGAATAAACGCGCTGCAAAGTAAATAAATATTCCCATATTTTTCGGTTAAGATTTATATTAGTTAAAAAATGATATCTTTGCCGATAACTCTACTTATTTCAATAAAGTCAAAAATGTCCGATCCATTGCAAGACAGGACCTATCTCCATGAACGTCACCGGCTGAGCCATCAGCAGATAGACCGTTGGCTCGGTGAAAACCGGAGCAAAGAGTTTATGCGGGAGAAGATGCAGAGGATGGAAACGGTGAAGCACTTTATTTCGATCACCGACCGACTGAGGGAAAATCATATTGATTTTGTCTGTCTGAAAGGGCCCATGCTTTCGTATAGGATTTATGGAGATGCATCCGTCAGATTCTCACATGACATAGATATTCTGATACAGATGGTGGATTTGATTCCAGCCATCAACCTGATGAGAAAAGAAGGTTATGTCATGCCGAATGAAATGGATTGGCCAACGGATAAGGTCAGACAAGACCTTATGATTAAATCAAGTCAGCATATCAGTCTACTAAACAAGAAACTGGGATTAAGCGTTGAGCTTCATTGGACCATCGTACCATCCCTACCCTTAACTCCAGAAAAATTTCAGGATTTGTTGAAAAGCAATTTGACTACCATGACATTTGCAGGCCGCGAATTTTCGGTTATGAATAAGGAGTTTGAATTGTTGTTTTTGATGATACACGGAGCCGGACACGAATGGAGCCGCCTCAAGTGGCTGATGGATATCAACGATTATCCATTGGATGACTTCGACCAGAACCGTTTTCTGGAACTGGTGCACTCCTTTAAGGCAGAGCGGATTATTGGACAAACCAACTATTTTCTGAAAAAATATTTCAATCGTCAGACACCTCTGCCTGGTGGCGTTAAGCCCCCGATCTACATAATCAAGCATGCTCAAAGAACCCTTGAGGGAGAATTAAACCCGACATCATCAGTACTGATGGATATTCCGCGTGTTTTCAGATATAAAACATTACTTTTCCCTGACTTCTTCTATAAGTTCAAGATTATTGGTGAAGTTTCCATAACTCAAACTGATGTGACCAAGCAAAAATTCTCCAACAAACTGACATATTACCTTTACCGCCCTTACAGTTTCATTAAACGAAGAGTCCTGCATGCCTAAGAACCGTTTTATCATACGAAGTTTCAGCCACTTTTTCAATTACAGTCCGTTAAGACTCACGGTTCTGTTCCTGATTACCCTTTTTCAGGGATTCAGCCAGGGAATCACCATCGTACTGCTCATTCCGCTGCTCGGTTTGCTCGACCCGGGTCAATCCACCGACCAGACGAGCGGTTGGACGGTTCATTTGAATGCCATGCTCAAAAATACGGGGCTGGAATTAAATCTTGGCATTATCCTGGTCTTATACACCGTGTGTCTTTTATCTGTCGCCCTTCTGAACTATTTCCAGTCTACCATGCAGAGTAAATACCAGCAGGATTTTTCCTATGAAACACGAAGACGCCTCTTTAAAAAGATCATTACCAGTGAATGGACTTTCCTGAACGGGAAAAGCAAACACAACCATATCCAGGTGCTCACCACGGAAATACCCAAAATGGTCAATTATTACTACTACTTTCTCGGACTGACGAGCAAACTGATATTCATCGCGGCGCATGTGATATTAGCCATGACCATTTCGGTCCGATTCACCCTGTTTGTCGTAATAATCGGGCTGGTGGTATCCCTGGTCCTGAGAAGATACATCAATAAGGCAAGGGATATCGGGAACGCCAACATTCAGGTTTTTCGCCGGATGCTCAAACGCATCGATGACTTCTGGCTGACCGTAAAAATCGCCAAAGTGCATCAATCCGAGCAATTCTATTATGAAAAATACGAAGAAGCCAATAGACAGATGCTTGACAATCAATACAGCCAGGTTAAAAACAGAGCCATCCCTCAACTGCTTTTCACTTTGGCCGGAGTATTGACCATGGTCATTATCGTTTATCTGGGATATACCATTGTCAAGCTCCCGCTGGCATCTCTTTTTGTGCTGATCCTGCTTTTTGGAAGGGTTTTCCCTCAGTTTTCAGGACTGAACAATGACCTCAACATGATGGTCACCAACGAGGCCTCGGTCCGGATGGTCCTGGAAATGGACAAAGATCTGGAAGAAAAAAATTTCGAGGCCAACCTTACCACAGAAAAGATTGAATTAAAGCATCAACTTGAAATCCGGGACTTAAATTTCGGATATGCCAACCAAGCACCGCTTTTTGAGCATTTTTCCCTGATCATCCCCGCTCAAAAAATAACAGGAATAAGCGGGAAATCCGGATGCGGAAAAACCACGCTGATTGACATCATTGCCGGATTGCAGGAAACCAAAGCCCTTTTTGTCGACGGCCAAATGCTCACTGCTGATAAAATTGGTCTTTGGAGACAATCGCTGGGCTATCTTCCTCAAGATTCCTTTTTCATTGACGGAACCCTGCGGGAAAACCTGATTTGGGATACTTCCTGCAATCCCAGCGATGAAGAAATTCTGAAAACATTAAAACAAGTGAACGCCGAAAGGCTGGTTTTTGGGCAAAAGGACGGCCTGGACACCTACATCGCCAATTATCAGTATCATTTCTCGGGAGGGGAAAGACAACGCCTGGCACTGGCTCGGGTGCTGCTTCGGAAACCCAAATTGTTGTTGCTTGATGAAGCCACTTCGGCATTGGATCTGGAAAATGAAAATCAGATCATGGATTGTCTCTCCCATTTGAAAAAAGAAGTCACCATCATTTTTGTGACCCACCGCGAATATCTTAAAACTTCTTTTGACAAGAATATTGACTTGGACGAGAATTAGATTGACATCTTTCTTCATAATCGCCGTCTTAAATTTCTTTAAGACGGTTTTTTTATGGACAAAAACGACCGGTGAAACAAATTCAAAGGGCATCATGGCTTCTTTTTTTTAAAATATAAGAAATCATTAATGTTATACAAGACTAAACTTAGTTAAACATTTTTTGTTAATGTTATTTTTATGAATTATTGGAATATAATACAGATTATGATTACGTAAAAAATAGGTGGAATCCAGATACCACCATAAAAAACGGGGCAAATCCGAAAAGCCATAAGAGTAGGAAAATAGTTATTATTATATTATGGACCAATCTACTGAAAACAAAGTTTTAGATGCATTGTATGACAGACTCTTTCAAGCTGTAACCTATGCACCTGCCGGACAGAAATCTTTATTTGATGTCAAGACTACCTTCATCCAATTTGCAAAAAATCAGCCCTTGTGGCCTAAAGATTACGCAAATCAACTGTCCCCGATCAATCCGAACGGATCACTGAACGCAGCCGAAATGTTCTCAAGAATGGTAGATACCGTACCAGCCCTCTCTTCCGACTATGTCGCAACAATGAACAAAGTCGGCGACACCTATTTAAGAATAGTTGACGGTGCCAATAGTGTAGTTCAAGTAGATCCGGCACAAAAAGAAATCTACGATAAAGCCTACAATTACCTAAACGTAGACGTTCAGATTAAGGATTATACAGGTGCAACCATAACCACGCACCAGCCGTCACCAATCTATTCGGCTTACTTGTCCAATCAAAAGGCTTATACAAACGCTCTTTGTGGTTACAAAACGGCATATCTGGGTTATAATTTATCAAACATTGATGACCAAAGAAAATGGCAGGCCAATGAACCAATGCTTCAGATGGCAGTAACCCAGTCTTATGATACATGGCGGGCACAAGGAGCAGCTCAGGTTGAGCAAGCTTTGGCGGCTTTGGCTTCTTCCATCAATAATATTGTAAGCGCAGCCATCAATGCAGCACAGAAAACCATGCATTCGAGTGCCATGGCCTCCAGCATGGGATTCCCATCCACTTGGTATCTGGCATACCCGACACCTACTAACTGGTATGACGACAGTGCTCTTCCAAACTTTACCGCTTTGACCTTCAAAAGCGATAATCTGACCAAATCTTCAGATACCAATTATTCCAAATACAGTGCAGGTGTTTCTGCCGGATGGGGTTTGTGGTCTGTCGGAGGCGACGTCTCCGGTGAACATTCTGAAACCCATTCTCACATGGATGCCGATCATTTTGAACTGTCCGCAGACATTGCAACAGTGCAAATCAACAGACCATGGATGAACGACTTGATTTTCAGAATGAACGGCTGGTCACTTTTGGGACAAAAAGCGGGATTAATATCCAATGGTGCTTTGGAAGGCAATGCTTCATCCTTACTACCTTTGACTCCGACAGCTTTTATCGTAGCCAGAAATATAGCCATTACAGCCAATTGGTCTACAGAAGACAAAAAACATGTCGAAAATAGTATCTCAACGCACGCCAATGTCGGTTGGGGACCATTTTCTGTCAACGGCAGCTATTCACACGGAAGTTCTTCCGATTATTTCAATGCCACATTCAACGGAGATACATTGACAATACCCGGAATGCAAACCATTGCCTGGGTCAATGAAATCATGCCGTTCTCGGCACCTGTTAGCGGTGTAAAATAATTTAAATAAATAATTAGTCGATCAGGATGGTCAAATTGATCATCCTGATCGATCATATACCAGAAGACCATGCTTTTTAAAATTCTAAATCAATTGGGAAAAGACATCACGTCCGTACAAAACGAGATGTCGCCTGCTATGAACGATACTCAGACCGTCCATAACAACAAAATACCTATAGAAAGTGAATCAATTGACGGTTGTGGCATTTATAACAACATCCCACCCGTACTTCAATTAAGTACGATGCCCGAAACCATTGATGTCTCGCAGTTCAAAAATCCGCACGGTCCCACCAATTCCAACGGCAGTTATGAAAGTCTGTATAGATTCAGCGACTTAACCAACAATATATCCAGATTCAACCTATACTACTATCCAAGTGGAAATAGAATCGACAATGTTTACGAAAACATTCTGCAAGGCGTTACGGTAAAACAGGATGCGACCTTTACCTACAACGCATTTTTCAAAGCCAAACAAAACCTCATGAATTCACGGTTATCCAATTTGGACGGAACACCCAACAGTTGGTATCCTGCCTATGCAAACCCGACCGATTGGTTTGAACAAATCACCAATAAAGACAATCTGCAAACTTCTGAAATAGATTTTTCAAAACCTGCTGAAGCTTTTAGCAGCCAATTTTCCATTATTGGAAATCAATCCGACGAATCACTACATTGGAATCGCCTCGACAAATCAGGTGATGTTGCCGTAACAGCAACCAATGACAAAAGCGTTTTTAGCAAAATCCGGTTTAAATTCATGCAAGTGCAGATTGAAAGGACCTGGCTCAAGTTCGACCTGTTCAATATGGGTGGATGGTATCTCGGAGGGCAAGAAGCAGGATATGTATCAAACGGAGAAATTGAGAACAACGAGGGCATTTTTCCCCTTTATCCTACATCCTTTATTTTAGCAACCGATCTGGAAATCATCGGTAATCTGAACACGACCGACACAGCCATTGTGCTAAACGATATTCAAAAGAACGGGTCCATCAACTTAGGGCCATTCAACATCAATGTGATGGTCAATGATGCATCCAGCAATACGGATATTTTGAAAAATAACGGATATTTCATTTTAGGCTGGATCAGCCAATTGGTAAACCTGTCTCCAAAAACAGACGGTTAACGTGGATTGATAACCCGTTTCTACATCATAAAAAACTCCTTCAAGCTGTTTTCCAATTTGTTTTTTGGAATAGCCCGAAGGAGACTTTTTTGATTCTACAAAATATCTTTAAATCATTGACGCAATCACGTCTTTGATTTGAGCGGACAACGCATCAGCCTCGGTTTGAGTCTTGGCTTCGGAACAGATACGGATAATCGGTTCTGTGTTGGACTTACGCAAGTGTACCCATTTCTCGGAGAAATCAATCTTAACACCATCTATATCATTCACTTCTTCCTTAGCATAGCGCGACTTAACAGCAGCAAGAATGGCATCCACATCAATTTTCGGAGTGAGTTCAACCTTCTGTTTGACAATATAATATGCAGGATAAGTAGCCTTCAGTTCTGAGACAGACTTTTTACTGTGTGCCAGATGGGACAAGAAAAGTGCAATACCAACCAAGGCATCGCGTCCATAATGACTTTCCGGATAAATGACTCCACCATTGCCTTCACCACCAATAACAGCTTTGGTATCTTTCATCTTTGTAACAACATTGACTTCACCGACGGCTGCCGGCGTATAGCTTCCGCCATGTGCCCTGGTCACATCCCGCAAAGCTCTTGTGGAGCTGAGATTGGATACCGTATTACCCGGCGTGTGAGATAAAACATAGTCTGCAACGGAGACCAAGGTATATTCTTCCCCGAACATTTCACCGTCTTCACAAATAATGGCCAAACGATCTACGTCCGGATCAACAACAAAACCGACATCCGCTTTTTCCGTTTTCATACGGGAGGCGATTTCTGTCAAATTCTGAGGTACGGGTTCCGGATTGTGTGCAAACTGTCCGTTCGGCGTACCGTTCAGCCCAACCACCTTTTTAACACCCAAAGCCTTCAACAACGGAGGAAGAATGATTCCACCCACTGAATTGACAGTATCAATGACCACCTTAAAATTTGCTTTTCTGATAGCTTCAATATCAACAAGTTTCAAAGCCAGTACCGCATCAATATGTTTTTGACCAAAAGAAAAATCTTCATACAAATGACCAAGCTCATCGACCGGAGAAAAAGTAAAATCATCAGCTTCAGCTGTCTTCAATACGAAATCGCCCTCTAATGCATCAAGGAATTCTCCATTTTCATTGAGCAGTTTCAAGGCATTCCAATGTTTTGGATTGTGACTGGCAGTAAGAATGATTCCACCATCTGCCCCTGCCATGGTTACAGCCAGTTCTGTTGTCGGAGTGGTTGCCAATCCGATATTGATGACGTCAAAACCCATCCCCATCAAAGTTCCGGAAACAATCTGAAAAACCATGTCCCCTGAAATACGGGCATCTCTTCCAACCACTATTTTATTGGATTTTCTGGTCGAATTCAGCCGTACCCAATGCGAATAGGAAGCTGTAAATTTTACAATATCAAGAGGGTTCAACCCCTCTCCGGCTTTTCCGCCAATAGTGCCACGGATTCCGGAAATAGATTTAATTAGACTCATTATAAATTAATTTGAAAAACGACAAAACGTTGTAGAGTTATTTCCAAAACTTAAACCTCAATTCATAAAAACAGGCTGTCAATGCAGAATTTTTGAGATAATAAGACATTCCCAAATCAGCCGGAGCAATCATAAGAACATGCCCGTTATCTCCTACATAATCCAAAGCTTCATGCCAAGCCAAACAATCTCCGTAGGCCGTTTTAGAACAAATATTGTCGTAATTGATGACCTTCGGGAAAGCCGAAGAATACATATTGGAAAAAGTGGTGTCCCCGTCCATATCAACTTCGAGATATCTGACACAAATAGGTGTATTCTTTGGAATGGTATCAATGACATACGTACCGGTATCAACGATATGTATGTATAACCCGCTTTCAGTTTTATAAAAGACACTGTCAGGCCAGGGAACTACCTTTGGAATGGTTGACGTCACCGTATAGCCGCGCGATTTTATAAAAGCACTGATATTGGCTTTTTCTGTAGCCAATTGCTCCGCATACGTTTCAGTATCACTGCAAGAATAGAGGGCACTGGCTAAAATCACAAACAAAGCAAAAATATAGAATCGTTGTTTCATACAAAAAATAATCTTTTTCAGATGGTTTTCATTTCACTTTACAAAGATAATTAATTCCATCATTTCAGTCGAATAGTTAACATAATTTGTGGGTAAACGCATTTACAAGATGTATTTCGGCAACGAATCTTCCAATAACCGCAAAGCTTCTTCCATTGACCCATAAAATTCTCCGCCTGAAGCATTCAGATGACCGCCTCCGTCGAAAAGATCCGAAGCTATTTTATTGGTTGGGAAAGTGCCGCGCGAACGAAAAGAAATCTTAATCTTGTCCGTATCTTCTCTGAAAAAGACGGCAAAGAAAATACCGTCGATGCTGAGCGGAAGATTGACAAATCCCTCCGTATCTCCTACCTGATAATTGTAATCCTTCAAATCTTTCAAAGACAACGACATGACGGCAGTGTGATATTCAGGCATGACTTTCATCCGGTGATTCAATACAAAGCCCATCAAACGCATCCGGTCTGCAGAATAGTTATTGAAGACTTTGTTGTATATATCATCCTTGTCAATTCCTTTTCGGATAAGCTGAGAGATGATGAAATACATTTCCTCATTGTTGGAATTGTAGGTAAAGGCACCTGTATCTGTCATCATACCGGTATAGACACACTCGGCACAGGCCAATGTCATTTCGTCGAAACAACCGGAACGGCAAATATAGCGAAACACTATTTCACTTGTCGAAGCAAACTGGGGGTATGATATCTGCACATCGGCAAACTGATCCGGAACAGGATGATGGTCGAACATCAGTTTCCTAACCTTTGACTGTTCAATCTTCTCGCCCAATGGACCAAGACGTTTGAGCTGATTGAAATCCAGGCATATAATTATATCGGCTTTACTAAGGAAAGACTCGCAAGCTTCCGGGTCTTTTTCATACACCAAAGTTTTATATGCACCAGGCATCCAATCCAAAAAACCAGGGAATGGGTCAGGATAAATCACTTGAACATCTTTGCCCTGGTGGGTCAGAAAATCTGCCATAGCCAAACTTGAGCCGAGTGCATCACCATCAGGCCCTTGGTGAGAGACTATAGCCACAACGTCAGAATGATGGAGCAAATGTTTCGCACGCTGAATCAGGTCTTCCGAAATAATTTTGGTAATCATTGATTTCTTTTTTCGCAAATGTACAAATTTGCAAAGATTACACAAAGACATTCTTTTTATTAAACCATAAAATAATGACTGATAGAAGAGACCTGCAAAAACAAGATAAATAGAAAGACAACAAAAATCCACTTCCGTTTCTTTAGAAGAAGCCAAACAAAAAACGCCCCCATCAAGGCATAAAGCATCAATACTTCGATTTTTTGGATTTCAATATCTTGCGTTAAGGCATAGGGCAGTTCACTTGCAGTTTTAACAAACCATTGGAACCAGTGTAGAGTACCACTCAAACACGAAGTCAAAAAAGTTCCCAAATAGGGGATATCACTCAGAAACAGGAATGCAAATGCCAAATAAATAATCAAGCAGGAAGCAGGAACAGCTATCAAGTTGTTGAGCAAGAAATAATTGGGGAACTGATGAAAATGATAAACGGTCAATGGTGCAGTTCCAAGTTGAGCGACAACTGAAAGGCAAGTCATTTTCCAAAGATAATCCGTCACTTTTGAGGAAGGTTTCCACAATCCTGTAAGCCGTGCATGCACAACGACAATCGAAATCACCGCACAATAGCTCAGTTCAAAACCTAAGTCAAAAAGCAAGGACGGTTTCCAAAGCAACAATACAAATGCGGAAAACAATACGGTATTGATGGTTTGTGTCTTTCGGTGCAGACAGCCTCCAAATGTCAGCAAAGAAAACATCAAAGCCGACCGAACCACCGAAGGTGACAATCCGGTCATAAAGGCATAACACCACAAAAGGAATATGATCAATATTTGCTTAAGAATCCGGATTCTTTCAAATCGGTTGCAAAAGGAAAGCAAAAATTCCAGTATCGCATAAACGACGGCCACATGAAGGCCACTGACTGATAAAATATGGGAAACCCCGGAAACGGAAAATTGTTGTTTGGTTTCTGAGGTTAAAAGATGGACACTGCCTAATGTCAAAGCCGAAACCAACGAAAATTTATCTCCGGAAAATCCGGCACGGCTAAAACGCGACAGAAGGATTGTTCGCATACGTTCTGCGGAAGTTCTTAAATTGAAGGAAGAGGCCTTGGTTTGAATTTTCCAGACACTGGAAGGGACATAAGCTGTTCCGCAAATCCCTTTATTCTGTAACCAGGCAGCATAATCAAAAACTTTCGGATCTGGAGGAGATTCCAGCTTTTGCGGCTTTATACAGACGAACAAACGGTCACCCATCTCCAAAGATTCGGACTTTTCATCCCTGGCAATATAAAACTGCAAATGTTTTCCCCTCCATGCATGGTTGAATGAACAGATAACGGAGACCTGCACTTGTCTGGATTTCGGCTTTTCAACCGGTATGGTTTCCATTTTCACCAGCGCAAAAATATTCCGGTTCTCTTCAGATGGGAAAAGAGACTTTTGATGTTCATATCCCGCAGAGAAAGCGCCAAGGCCCAACCATAAACAGATGATGCTTATACCAGGCATCCAGCGTCCGTTCCAGGATGTTGCCATCCGATCCTCTATATATCCAAACAAAATCAAGCCCCATACGCCAAAAAGCAACAAGCTCAAGGCCAATATGAGGTGACTTGAGATAAAGACAGCACCCAACAGATAAGGCACCAACAACCTGAATGTAGGAACGACATGAATAAAACGAAGCAACATGCGGCAATTTTTACCGCAAATATATGATTAATTTTTTGTAAAAATTAAATTAATTAATCATTTTATTCTAATGATTGCATTTTGGGGATCAGGCGAATTGAAGACATAGCTTCCAGCAACCAAGACATCAGCACCGGCATCATAAAGTGCTGCTGCATTCTGATCGGAAACACCACCGTCGATCTGTATCAATGCCCTGCTGTTCCTACGAAGAATTAATTCCTTCAAATCCCTTATTTTTTTGTAGGTATTTTCAATAAAAGTCTGTCCGGCAAAACCAGGATTGACAGACATCAATAAAACCAAATCTAAATCTGCGACAATATCTTCCAAAAAAGCGACCGGTGTGTGGGGGTTCAAGGTAACACCGGCTTTCATTCCATTCTTGTGAATTTCCTGCACGGTACGGTTCAAGTGAATACAAGCTTCATAATGCACATTCATCATGTAAGCATTCAGGTCTCGTACCTGTTCTACAAATTTCTGAGGTTCCACAATCATCAGATGAACATCCAATGGCTTTTTGCAAATTTTCGACACTTGCTTCAAAATAGGAAATCCAAAAGAAATATTCGGTACGAAAACGCCGTCCATTACATCTAAATGCAACCAATCAGCCTGACTGTCATTAATCATTTCAATATCCGTCCGAAGATCTAAAAAATTTGCAGATAATAAAGAAGGTGCTACCATGCGCATAGTCGGAAGTTTTTATGAATCACAAAGAAACAAAAAAAAAAGAAATGCTCAAAGAAAGTGAAGCATCAATACCAACCAACAAAAAGACGGAAGTCAAACCAAGATGGGAGGGCTTCCGTCGTTTTGTAGAGACATTAAAAGTCTCAATTAAGGATCAAATCAGCCTTTTCACTCAAATTTCCTTGGTTTGGCGAATAGGTCCTGGCAAAATTTCTCAAAAAATCGAGGGTCGCTTGAGACGGTTGAACGGATACTCTTCTAACCCTTTTCTGTGGATTTGAAATCGGTGTAGAATTTTGAATCATAGGCATCATAAAATAAGTTTCTAATAAAACGGAGAACTTACTCACATATTATTAGAAACCCCATATTATTTTACATTTTTTGAACGTATTCAAAAAAGTAAGCCTAAAAACTTAGTATGCCAGAGATATGCTCTTCTCTTCCACCATGCGCCGCATATTCAAGACAGCATAACGCATACGTCCCAATGCCGTATTGATACTGACACCAGTCATGTCTGCAATCTCCTTAAAACTACGATCCTCATAAAAGCGTAAACGGACAACTTCCTGCTGGTTTTCCGGCAAATGCTGCATCAATTTTCGAACATCACGAAACACTTGATCACGTACCATCAAGTCTTCTACATTATCATCACAAAGTTTGGAATTGTTGAACAAATCAACCTCGGCAAATTCTTCATTGCTGACGGTATTTTCATTCCGTTCCCTTCTAAAAAGGTCAATGATTTGATTATGGGCAATTCTAGTCACCCAAGAGTAAAATTTGCCATTGTCGACATACCTTCCCTGCTTGATGGTGATAATAGCTTTCATAAAAGATTCCTGAAAGATATCTTCAGCCAAATCCCGATTACGCACAATAACATAGATATACGTAAAAACGCGGTTTTTATGCCGGTTCAATAAAACATCAAAAGCTTGATTATTTCCATTTGAAAACAGGTCGACCAGCTGTTCATCGGTCATCGTTTTAATCGTGTCCATTGTACTTTCTTTAAAAATCAAAGAGTAGCAGTAGATCGATAGGCAAATGGATTTAAAGGTTTAGGATGCAAATAAAGGGACTATTTTAAAGAAAACCAAATAATTTGTAATTATTTTGAATTTTCAGACAAAAATATAGTCTGAGATTTCGGAAAATCCACGCAAAAAGTCACCGGTCTCCAAGGCTTTTCTACCGGCAAGCTGAAGTCTTTTCAATATGACAAATCCGTCATTGGCAGCCACTTTGAGTTCTTTTTTTCTATCAGTGACGAGTGTTCCGGGTACAAGCTCATGCGAACCCAATACATATCCGGCTTCAAAAATCTTCACACCCAGTATTTCTCCTTCGGATGAATGTAATTCAGACCAAGCGACAGGGAAGGGAGACAAACCACGAATGAAATCATGAATCTGGACACATCCACACGTCCAGTCAACCCTGATATTCTCCTTAAACAACTTTGGAGCAGGTTTCAATGCTGTTTTATCTGAAATCATCACATTCTGAGAACAAGTATGAACAGAGCCATCCATCATCGCATTAACTGTTTTTAGAACCATTCGTCCGCCAAGTTCCATCAACCTGTCATGAACAGAACCCATATTTTCATCGGGACCGATTCCGATTTTTTCCTGAAACAGCAGATCTCCGGTATCGATTTCATGCTGAAGTAAAAAAGTGGTCACACCGGTTTCTTTTTCACCGTTCATCACAGCCCAATTGATGGGAGCAGCACCACGGTACTGAGGTAAAAGCGAAGCATGCAGGTTAAAAGTACCCATAGAAGGCATGGCCCAAACCACCTCAGGAAGCATTCTGAAAGCAACTACGATCTGAAGATCGGCACGAAAGGCTTTCAATTCTTTCAGAAAAAACGGATCTTTGAGTTTTTCCGGTTGCAACAACGGCAGATTCTGAGAAAGTGCATATTTCTTGACAGGCGAAATTTGAAGTTTCATACCACGACCTGCCGGTTTATCAGGCATCGTAACAACACAGACAACCTGATATCCGCCTTCAACCAGCACTTTTAACGGTTCCACCGCAAAATTAGGCGTTCCCATATATACTATTCTCAAATCTTCCTTGTTCATATTCTTATAAACATAAAATCAGCAGCTTCGACTCCTGAAAAATCCATTCAAAGATAAAGCAATAAGATGAAGAAATAATGCCTATTCGTCTGAGAAGTGCACCAAAACTTTACGATAAGAATTGAAGATTTTTGATTTGGAAACAAAACCGACATACTTCTCGTTTTCATCAATTACCGGTAGATTCCAGGCATTGGTATCGTCAAAAATCTTCATCACTTCTTCCATAGGATCATTGATACGAAGTTTTGCAGGAGGCGAAGTCATGAGTTTCCGCACTTTGAAACGCATGTACAAATCTTTGCGAAACATGATATTGCGGATATCATCAAGCAAAACAACACCCAAAAGCATACCGTTGTCATCAGTGACAGGAAAGACATTGCGTTTTGCGGTCGAAATGACTTTCACCAGATCACCCAAATACATATCCGGACGAATCACGTCAAAATCCTTTTCAATTACATTTTCCACCTTCATTAAGGTAAGTACGGCCTTATCCTTGTGGTGCGTAACCAGTTCCCCTTTCTGAGCCAGACGCATGGAATATATACTGTGCTTTTCAAATAAAAAAATGGTGAGATAAGACACACTGGAAACAATCATCAATGGTAAAAATAGTTGAAAACCACCTGTCAATTCGGCAATGAGAAATATGCCGGTCAAAGGAGCATGCATCACCGCCGACATCATGCCGGCCATCCCCAGTAGCGCAAAATTTTGTTCCGAAACATCGGAAATACCCAATTCATTGAATAAATGAGCCACTACAAAACCGACCAAAGCTCCTACGAATAAGCATGGAGCAAAAACCCCTCCTACTCCGCCGGCCCCATTGGTTGAGGCCGATGCAAAAATCTTGAAAAAAATGATCAGACACATATAACCGATCAACAACCAGATATTGTCTTTATAAGCATAAAAGAAACTACCTTCCGTCAGAATATCAGGTTGACCGTTGATAAGTTGTGCTATTGTCGTATATCCTTCTCCGTACAATGGAGGAAACAGAAAAATCAGGACACTGAGCACCACTGCCCCAAGTAATAATCTGGAATATGGATTCTCCATCTTCCGATACCAACCTTCCACTTTATTCATGCCCCGAATCAAATAAAGGGCGACAAGTCCGCAAGCCATCCCAAGAATAATGGCCCATGGAATTCTGTTTAATAGAAACGGATCGGATATAGAAAATTCAAACATGGGTTGAGTACCTGTCACAAAATAAGAAAGGGAAGCCGCTGTAACGGATGTGACCATCAAAGGCAACACGAATGCAGCCGTCATGTCAAGCATCAACACTTCAATCGTAAAAAAAAGTCCTGCAATCGGAGCCTTGAAAATACCGGCGATGGCACCGGCAGCACCACAACCCATCAACAACATCAACGTCTTTTGGTCCATTTTAAAATAACTGCCCAAATTGGAGCCGATGGCAGCTCCGGTAAGCACAATGGGTGCCTCAGCTCCCAAAGAACCACCCATTCCGATGGTCAGGGAACTACCGACAATGGAGGTCCACATATTGTGCCTTTTCAGACGACCTTGTCTGCGGGATATGGCATAAAGAATATGGGTGACTCCGTGACTGATGTCATCACGGACAATATAACGTACAAAAAGAGAGGTCAACAAAATACCGATAGCCGGATACAACAAATACAAATAATTGGCAGAATTAACTTCAAAAGCGGAGGTCAGAAAATGCTGGATGATTTCAATCAATCTCTTCAAAACCAAAGCTGCAAAGGCTGTTAGAATTCCGACCACAAAGCTCAGGATCAATATGAAATTCGATTCTTTAATATGCTTCTCCCGCCAGCGAATAAAATTCAAATACCGCTCACTTTCCATTATTCAAACAACTATTATTTCGGCAAAGAACAACAATTTTTATAAATGTTGCAAACCAAAAACAAAAATTAATAAAACGAGTGTAAATTAAAGGTCCTGAAAGTTCATTAAAAAATCCTCAAATTTTGCAGTTGATCCACATTTATTTACTGCCCATTTCCGGAAAGTAAAGGTTTTATGGTAAATACAAGAATTTTAAGGTCAATCAACAGACTCTGGTTTTCCAGATAAATGATATCATACTCCAGACGCCGAATCATTTTTTCCACGGTATCGGCATACCCGAATTTCACCATTCCCCAAGAAGTCACCCCGGGAAGAACACTTTGTATCAAATAATAATGAGGTGCTTTGATTACAATCCGGTCTACAAAATATTGCCTTTCAGGACGAGGCCCAACCAAAGACATATCACCTTTGAGTACGTTCCAAAACTGAGGCAACTCATCCAGCCTGTATTTTCGCATAAAACGTCCGAATGGTGTCACTCTCGAATCATCCACACTGGACAAAAGAGGGCCATCAGGTTCCGCGTCCATATACATGGTACGGAATTTATATATCTTGAATTTTCTACCCTTTTTCCCCACCCGTTCCTGTGCATAAAAGACGCAACCCTCAGAGTCCATTCGGACACGGATGGCCAAATACAAATACAACGGAGACAAGACTATGAGTAATAGCGAAGAAACAAATCTATCAAAGAAAGACTTGATTATCTTTTGCCATTCGGACATGGAAGATGGCGTCAAATTGATCATTGGGATACCAAAAAGAGAAAACAAGGAAACTTTTCCGGACAAAATATCCTGCTTGGAGGCAAAGGCTTTGACGGGTAGACGGTACACATAACATTGATCCAGCAATTGCTGAGTCGTGTCAGGGTCACGGCTGTCTATGGCAAAAATCAATTCTTCCACCTGATACTGAGCAATCAGCAAGCCAAGTTGATTCATGTCACCGATGATTTCTTCAGACGGCACCATGTCTTTTTCCAACCCTGTACGGATAAAACCTTTTAACTGATAGATGAAATTACTGCGGTATGGATTGAATTCACCCAAAGCCCTCCGTGCATTTTCACCTGTACCGACAATCAGGATAGGGACACAATAACGCCCCTTTGACTGATGATAAATCAGCGGGCCGGTCTGTATCAAACGGAAAATCCATGTACATATAAACTGGATGGCAAAAAAGCCGATGATTATTTCATAATACAAATCCGGCCCCTCCGGATAGTCATCGACAATAATCAAAAAAAACAACAATAAAACCCCAATCAATGCACAGATGGCTGTATTCAAAAGATCACCGAGATTGGTCTTGCGACGAGGATGGACATAATAACCGCTGAAATAATAAATCACCAACCAGCAAAGAGGCACCAGAAAGCTCATCCAAATAGCTTTGGATGAAAGCATAAACGCTGTCAGCGTTGAAAAATAGATGGTATGGCGGAAAACATCGAAACGAAAGGCACTAAATATTTGCCAAGCAATAAATGCCGACAAAAAGTCAAACAAGAGATATATCCGTATTTTTTTTTTATCGTTCATGTCAAATATGCCGGGATTAAGCATCAGTTAAGCCACCCGGAATTTAGTTAAAACGTCTCAGAATCTATTTTAGTGTATATATTTTTATTTTCTGATTATTTCAATCTTTCCTCCAAGTCCGAGTTTAAGGATGGATGAAGGTTTGGCCGGTGTTTTGTCCGTTCTTCTGTAATCCACGACATAGTCTACCGCTGATATGATTTCCGGGGAAATTTCCTCAAAAAATCTGGGGGAAGGATCACCGCTCACGTTGGCCGATGTAGACACAATCGCTTTTCTGAAGCGTTCGCAAAGCTGTTTCGAAAATGATTCCTTTGTTACACGTATGCCCACACTGCCATCTTCGGCCAGAAGATTGGGAGCCAGATTACGGCCTCCCGGATAAATGATGGTCAGCGGATTTTCCGCCAGTTCCACCAAATCCCACGCCACCTCCGGAACTTCCTGAACGTAGAAATCCAATTTAACAGGATGATCTATCAATACAAGCAATGCTTTGCTGTCTGACCGTTTCTTGATTTCAAATACCCGGCGCACAGCTGCTTCGTTGGTGGCATCACAGCCAATTCCCCAAATAGTGTCGGTCGGATATAGAATCACACCACCTTTGTAAAGTACTTCCTGAGCTTTTTTGATTTCCTCGTTCATCTTAATTAAATTTTTAGCACAAATATAACCAGAATTTGGTGACGTATGAATGAAGTACATCATACATTTTGATTTCGAAATTGTCTCTCAACATCTTAGTGATTATTTTATAACTTTAGCAAACAAGCTTCGGATTTATCCCAAAAAAAGCACTATCTTTACAACTCTCTTTATTAAAATATCCAGTCAAAACGTGTTATACAAGGACTGGGAAGACCTTGAGGTTAGCTGAAACTGCCTCAATCCGGAGCTGAAAGAAAAAATAATATATATAATGATTAACAAATGGAATTACTTAACCCTCACATCCGACCAGACCGTCCAAAAGGAATCCCTTGCAAAAGAGCTGGGGATCAGCCCGATATTGGCCCATCTGCTGGTACAGCGAGGGATTAAAAGTTTTGATCAGGCCAAGCAATTTTTTCGTCCCCAACTCTCTGATTTGCATGATCCATTTCTGATGAATGACATGGATAAAGCGGTAGCACGTCTGAATGCTGCTTTGCAAAAGAAAGAGCATATCCTCATTTACGGAGATTATGACGTTGATGGAACCTCGGCGGTCGCCTTGGTTTACAAGTTCCTCCAACAGTTTTCATCAAACATCGGCTACTATATTCCGGATCGTTACGGAGAAGGTTATGGCATTTCCCATAAAGGCATAGATTTTGCCGCAGAAAATGACTACAAGTTGATGATTGCCCTCGATTGCGGCATCAAGGCTATTGAAAAAATCGATTATGCCAAAACGAAAGGTATCGATTTTATCATTTGCGACCACCATGTACCTGACGACAAACTACCTGATGCCATCGCCGTGCTGGATGCCAAACGTGTCGATTCGACCTATCCCTACGACCAATTGTCGGGCTGTGGGGTAGGCTTCAAGTTTATGCAGGCTTTTGCCCAGAACAACAACATCAAGTTTTCTGATTTGACGCCATTGCTTGATTTGGTCGCCATCAGTATCGCATCGGATATCGTTCCCATCACCGGAGAAAACCGCATTCTGGCATATTATGGCTTAAAACAATTGAATTCCAATCCCAGTGTCGGACTCAAGGCCATCATTGAAACTTGTGGTTTGATAGACAAAGATATCACCATCAGTGACATTGTCTTCAAGATCGGGCCACGCCTCAACGCCTCCGGAAGGATTGAGACCGGTAACGAATCGGTTGAATTGATGACCACCAACGACCCGGTCATTGCAAGAAGAAAAAGTGATGAAATCAACCAATACAACCAAACCAGAAAAGACCTGGACAAAAACATTACAGAAGAGGCCAACTCTGCTTTGCAAGCTTGCACCAACCTGTCTGACAGAAAGGGCATCGTCGTCTACAACGAAGAATGGCACAAAGGGGTGATAGGCATCGTAGCATCCAGACTGACCGAAGAATACTATCGTCCCGCTATTGTCCTGACACGTACCGATGATCTGGCTACGGGATCCGCCCGTTCCGTTCCAGGATTTGACATCTATAAAGCCATCGATCATTGCCGCGACTTGCTGGAGAATTTCGGCGGACATACGTATGCTGCCGGTCTATCTATGAAAGTCGAGAAAGTTCCGGAATTCACGAAACGTTTTGAAGATTATGTAGCCGGGAATATTCTGCCGGAACAGATGGTACCGACCATAGACATCGATGCGGAATTATCTTTCAAGGAAATAACGCCGAAATTCATCCGTCAACTGAAGCTTTTCAGTCCATTCGGGCCTGATAACGCCAAACCGACATTTTGCACCAAAAACGTCAGCGACTATGGTACCAGCCGTCTTTTTGGCCGGGAAATGAATCACCTGAAGCTGGAGCTGATTGACAAGGATTCCCAAAACATTATGAACGGCATTGCCTTCTCACAGCAAAAGCACATCAATTATGTCAAGAGTAGAAATGCTTTTGACATCGCCTATTCCATTGAAGAGAACAACTACAATGGCGGAAATTATACACAATTGCTGATCAAGGATATCAAGACCGAAGGGGACGAACAATAATTTCGGTTTACTGCTAAATGGTTAATTCATGGGCATTTACCACGACATCCTGAAAAAATATTGGGGATATGCCGATTTTCGGGATTTGCAGGAGGATATTATCCAATCTGTATGTGAAGGTCGGGATACCCTGGCATTGATGCCGACAGGCGGCGGAAAATCAATCACTTTCCAGATTCCGGCACTTGTCATGGACGGTATTTGTCTGGTAGTCACTCCGCTGATCGCCCTCATGAAAGATCAGGTGGAGAATCTGAAAAGCAGGGGCATCAAAGCTGCAGCCATTTATTCCGGAATGACTCAAAAAGAAATCCTGATCACGCTCGACAACTGCCTCTATGGCGATTACAAATTTTTGTATGTCTCTCCTGAGCGACTCAGCACGGAAACTTTTGTCAGTAGGATCAAATTCATGCAAGTCAATCTGATTGCCGTTGACGAATCTCATTGCATCTCCCAGTGGGGCTATGATTTCAGGCCATCCTATCTGAACATCGCCGAAATCAGGGATATTCTGCCTGGCGTTCCGGTTTTGGCTCTGACAGCCACGGCAACCCCCGAAGTGGTAAAAGATATTCAGCAAAGATTACATTTTTCTAAACCCAATGTCTTTCAGAAAAGCTTTGAAAGAAGCAATCTGGCGTATGTAGTCAGGCATGTCGAAAACAAGGAGAAAATGTTACTGAAGATTCTAAACAAAACACCGGGATCTGCTGTCGTCTATGTACGTAGCCGCAAAAATACCAAAGAAATATCCGATATGCTCCGCAGTAACGGCATTTCTTCCGACTATTTTCATGCAGGATTGACCAACGAACGCAAGGATCAAAAACAGGTCGCATGGATGTCCGGCGAATGCAGGGTCATTGTGGCCACCAATGCTTTCGGCATGGGTATTGATAAAGCTGATGTGCGGCTCGTTGTCCATATAGACCTGCCTGATTCCATGGAAGCTTACTTTCAGGAAGCAGGCCGTGCAGGCCGCGACGGGGAAAAAGCCTATGCTGTCTTGCTTTTTCAAAAAGCGGATGCAACCAAACTCAAAAAACGCATTCATGACAGCTTTCCTGAGAAAGAGACCATTCGGAAAGTCTACGAATCACTGGCTCATTATTTTGAGATAGCAGCCGGTTCTGGCGCAGGTTTCATGCATGCTTTCGACCTGACAGACTTTTGTACCAAATTCAAATACAGTTTTCTGCAAGGCTACCATGCCCTCAAAATATTGGAACAAGCCGGTTATATTGAATTGACCGAAGAATTAGACAACCCTTCAAGGGTTTATTTCCTGACCAAACGGGATGAATTGTACCAGCTGCGCCTGGAAGACAAAAAAAGTGACGAGATACTGCAGACGCTACTCCGCTCTTACACCGGATTATTTGCCGATTTTGTCCCCATTCAAGAAGAAGTCCTTGCCAAAAGACTTCAAACAAACGCAAGAGATATCTATGAGCGTTTGCTCAGACTTTCCAAACTGGGAGTCATCCACTACATTCCACGAAAAAAATCCCCATACATCATTTATCAGGTAAATAGAGAAGATACGGAACGGGTAATCCTGCGCAGGGAAATCTATGAAGACAGGCTGGAACGTTACGAAAAGCGTATCGGAGCCATGCTGGACTATGCCAACCAGGATCAGGTATGCAGAAGCAAACAACTTCTGCTCTATTTCGGCCAAAAAGATGCACCGAATTGTGGAAAATGCGACGTTTGCCTGACCAAAAACGAAATGGGCCTGTCACGCTTCGAATATGAACGCATCCGAGGCAAGATTTTCAGTCGACTCGGCAACGGCCCGATGTTGCTGGATGAGCTGATAGACAGTCTTCAGGAAGAGAGTGCCAAAAGTCTGAAAGTATTCAGACACCTTTGTGATGCCGGAAAAATCCGACATCATTCTGACAAAAACACTTTTTTTCTGTAATTTTTTTACTTTTCGGTACTTTTTTCAAAAATATTCGTACTTTTGTCGCGAAATACTTTATTACAATGATACAAAGAGGTTTTGCATACTTTTATTTTTACTTTTACTACCAATACAGTAAGAGCGGGATTTTGTATGCATGACTACCAACTAAAAATATTTGAACAAAAGGATCCCGCCAAGCAATTAGCGGGATTTTTTTTTAATTGATTAAACATGAAAAAAGTAGCCATTCAGGGAGTCGCCGGTGCTTACCACGACATTGCAGCCAGAGCATTTTTCGAGGGAGAAGAAATTGAAATCATAGATTGCAAGACCTTCAAGGATGTCTTTACAACCATGCGCAAAGACAATTCCATTTTTGGAATCATCGCCATCGAAAATACCATCGCAGGCAGCTTGTTGCAAAACCACAACCTGCTTCGGGAAAGCGACACCAGTATTATCGGCGAATTCAAGCAACGCATCAGTCACAGCCTGGCCGTCCTGCCCGGTCAGAAGATGGAAGACATCAAAGAAGTGCACTCCCACCCCATCGCTCTGATGCAGTGCGAAGATTTTCTGAACGGACATCCAGACTGGAAAGTTGTTGAAAGTGAAGACACCGCTTTAAGTGCAAAAGCCATCAGGGACGGGCAAATCAAAGGCAGGGCGGCGATATGCAGTGAGTTTGCCGCGAAAATATACGGACTGGACATTCTCGAAAAAGGTTTTGAAACCAATAAACGCAATTTTACCCGTTTTCTGATTTTGGCAGATCGATGGACAGCAGAGCAATACAATGATTTTTCGGACATTAAGAAATCATCCATTGTTTTTACGACGCCACATGAAGAAGGAGCTCTTTCGCAGGTTTTATCCGTTTTGTCTTATTACCATAATAACTTGACCAAGATTCAGTCCTTGCCCATTGTGGGACACGAATGGGAATATTTGTTTTTCGTGGACCTGACTTTTGATGAATATATGAAATACAAACAAAGTTTAGACGCCATCCGTCCGCTGACAAAGAACTTGAGGGTTCTTGGGGAATATAAGATCGGCCGCCAGCAACTCTGATTATCATTTTAACAAAATACACTCACAACAATGAATGAAATTAAACCGGCCGATCGCCTCCAAAATGTTTCGGAATATTATTTTTCGAAAAAATTGAAGGAAGTAGCCGAAATGAATGCCGCCGGAAATGATGTGATCAGCCTCGGCATCGGCAGCCCTGATCTGCCTCCTTCCGACGAAACCATCCGTCTGCTTGCAGAAGACGCAGCACGTCCGGACGCACACGGTTACCAGCCTTTCGGCGGTCTTCCCGAACTTCGCAAAGGATTTGCAGATTGGTATGCCCGTTGGTTTGGCGTCGCACTCGACCCCAATACTGAAATACAGCCTCTGATTGGCTCCAAGGAAGGAGTCATGCATATCTCAATGGCCTTTCTGAATCCTGGAGACGGCGTTTTGCTCCCCAATCCGGGCTACCCAACCTACACTGCCGTAAGCAACCTGTTACAAGCAAAAATTCACGAATATGACCTGGACAAAGACAACGGCTGGCATCCCGACTTTGAAAAACTCGAAGCCATGGATCTTTCGAATGTGAAACTGATGTGGGTGAACTATCCGAACATGCCTACGGGCGGAAGAGCCAGCATGGAACTGTTCGGGAAATTAGTGGATTTCGGAAAACGTCACAGCATCGTTATTTGCAATGACAACCCATACAGCTTCATACTCAGCAATGAGCACCTGAGTATACTGAGCGTACCCGGAGCCAAAGACATTTGCATCGAGCTCAATTCCATGAGTAAATCGCACAACATGCCGGGCTGGCGTATCGGAATGGTTGCGACCAACCCGACTTTCCTGCAATGGATCGTCAAGGTTAAAAGCAACGTTGATTCAGGCCAGTTCCGTCCCATGTTGAAGGCTGCGGTCAACGCTTTGAAAGCCGGCCCTGAATGGTATGAAAACATCAACAAGGTCTATCAGAAACGCCGCATCCTGGCTGAAGACATCCTGCGGGAACTGGGATGTACCTGGGATTCCAAACAATCGGGCATGTTCCTTTGGGGACGCATTCCCGATTCCTGTTCGGGAGCTGCAGAAATGGCCGACAAAGTTTTGTACAAAGCCAAAGTCTTCATCACTCCAGGCTTTATTTTCGGCAGCAAAGGCGAACGTTACATTCGCGTTTCCCTCTGCTGCAAAGAGGAAGATTTATCCGAAGCTTTATCAAGAATCAAAAAATTAAACAATTAACCGATATGGAAACAATGGAATTTGAATCGATTATGCTACCTGGGGTGGATGCCAAACGTCCGATCGTCATAGCGGGGCCATGTAGCGCAGAAACGGAAGAGCAAGTCATGACTACAGCCAGACAACTGGCGGACAGAGGAATAAAAATATTCCGTGCAGGCATCTGGAAACCCCGGACCAGACCCGGTGCTTTCGAAGGTGTCGGATCAGAAGGACTTAAATGGTTGCAAAGGGTCCAAAAGGAAACAGGCATGTATACCGCCACCGAAGTAGCCACTGCCAAACACGTGGCAGAAGCCATCAAATACGGCGTTGACATACTCTGGATTGGAGCACGTACATCCGCCAACCCTTTCGCCGTACAGGAAATTGCCGACGCCTTGAAAGGTTGCGACAAACCGATACTGATCAAAAACCCGATCAACCCTGACCTTGACCTTTGGATTGGAGCCATCGAACGGCTTTATCAGGCAGGCATCCGCAAATTGGGTGTGATTCACCGCGGCTTCAGTTCTTCAGACAAAAAAATTTACCGCAATATTCCCCAATGGCATATTCCTATTGAATTGCGTAGACGCTATCCGACCTTGCCTATGTTCTGTGACCCAAGTCATATAGGTGGAAAACGCGAATTGATCGCTTCCATTTCGCAACAGTCCATGGATATGAACTTTGACGGTTTGATCATTGAGTCTCATTGCGACCCTGACTCTGCCTGGAGTGATAAAGACCAACAGGTTACCCCGGATATTCTGGATTACATCATCAACCTGTTGGTCATCCGTGATGAACAACAGACTACGGAAAATCTAAGCGAACTTCGCAAACAGATAGACGATATCGACGACCAGTTGGTTGAAACAATTGCCAAGCGTATGCGGATTTCGAGGGAAATCGGTACCTACAAAAAAGAGCACAATATGCAAGTGTTACAGGCTACCAGATACAGTGAGATTTTGGAGGGCAGGATCAATCAGGCTGTTAAGTTTGGGATAGAAGGAGACTGTATGCAGAAGATTCTTGAAGCGATCCATGAAGAATCGGTTCGACAACAGATTGAAATCATCAACGCAAAATAATCACAAGAAGATGAAAATATTGATAATCGGAGCCGGGAAGATGGGACGTTTTTTTGCAGATGTACTGAGCTTTCACCATGAGGTTTGCTTGTATGATGTGGACCCGAAGCAGTTGAAGTTTGTTTACAATGCAGTACGCACTACTTCTTTGGAAGAAGTCAGGGCTTTCGAGCCGGAACTGATGATAAATGCCGTGACCATCAAGTATACGATTGATGCTTTTGAAAAGGTAATACCTTATCTTCCAAAAAATTGCATCTTGTCGGACATAGCTTCCGTCAAAACCGGCCTGAAAGATTTTTATGCAAATAGCGGCTTCCGGTTCATTTCATCCCACCCGATGTTCGGCCCGACTTTTGCCAGTCTCAGCGACTTGAGCACACAAAGTGCCATCATCATTTCCGAATCAGATGCGTTGGGTAAGGCTTTTTTCAAGGATGTTTACCATTCTCTGAGACTCAACATTTTCGAATACACCTTCGAGAAACATGACCAGACAACGGCCTATTCCCTTTCCATCCCGTTTGCATCCACACTGGTCTTCGGATCTGTCATGCGTCATCAGGAAGCTCCCGGAACGACGTTCAAGAAGCACATGGCCATTGCAGAAGGGCTGATGTCGGAAGATGACTACCTGCTTCAGGAAATTCTGTTCAATCCCTTTGCCATCAAACAGATTGAAAACATCATGGCCAAATTAGGCGAACTTCATGACATCATTCAGAATAAGGATGCGGAAAAAATGCAGGCCTTTCTGAAAACGGTCAGAAAAAATATTGCATAACATATTAACACCTCTCAGAGATAGGCTGCCGCTCCCATTGGGTGGCCATCGGCCAGAGTGAAAAAGAGTACTATGAATTTGGTGTACTCAATGAAGATTTATACGCCATATCTTCTTATTAGCAGGTGAAATATTTCAGAAATCCCCCTCAAAAAAAAGATGTGTTGTAAAACACATGTCAATGATTTGGAATCGTTAAAAAAACATACTATTTTTACAAAATTAGTACTTGCAAAGGGAGGCGTTCTTTTATATTGTTGATAATCTGTTTATCGCAGACTTTTTAACCATACAGGCATAGTAATCTATACACAAAGCACTAACCTGCTGCTCCACTTTTTTTGATTGGGTTCAATGGGCGATACCATTTTCAAAAAAATATCATCGAACACTTGCAAGTCAGGATGATGCAAACCTTAGAACCTTAGCGGCTACAACAACTCCAAATAAATTGGTGGCTTAAACGATTCGATCATGAAGCACACAATCCTACCATTAGTTACAGTATTCATGTTTCTGGTATCTGTTAATAATGCATCAGGCGCATCGAATTATACAAAAAAACTACCTATCAAGCATGTACAATTTGACAAGGTTAATGGTTACGACGTTGTCAATATACCAGGTGGCATCTTGCTTGGTCAGGTAGGAGCACCGATGCTTCCTCATCTAACACTGAATTACGCCATTCCTATTAATAAGAAAGTTGTAGAAGTCAAGACATTGACTTATGAAGAAACAACGATTGATGGAGAATACCTCATTTACCCCAAACAACAGGAGTACATAATCAGCGATCAGAAACATGAATTCGTTGAACCCAAAGCAGAGTACTATGGGATAAACGCTTTTACACCAAAAACAATATTTAGTGATATCCAGTCAGGCTTTTGTAGCGGAACAAAAATTTGTTCATTCTTATATAGTCCGGTCAGGTATAATCCTGTTACCAAGAAAATCCGTGTGATCACAAAAATCACAATTGAATTAATCTTCGAGGATTGTATTGATGAGGTGGTAACAAGTGACAAGTTAAGTAAATACAACCTTACATTCATGCTTGACAACATCAAAACCATGGTGGATAATCCGGAAGAGGTTGGGAGCAGAATTTCCCTAAACAAGGGTACAACCAATAAAAGAAGCGGAAAGGCATTTTCTATCGCTACACCCAGAATTATGACCGTTGATCAGGTTATCATAACAAATGAAGCGTTGGTCAACAAATTTCAGGAACTTGCAGCATGGAAAACAAAAAAAGGGCTTAAAACAATAATCAAAACGACGGAATGGATAAACAACAATTATAATGGCGTTGATCTTCAGGAAAAGATCAGACATTTTATAATCGATGCATTCACAAATTGGGGAACTATTTGGTTTTTACTGGGTGGCGATAGTAATATCGTGCCGGTAAGGTATGCATGGATCAGTCATTTTAAGAATATTGAATTAATTAAACTTACTCCAGAGGGGGAGTTTATACCCTGCGACATGTATTATGCCTGCCTTGAAGGTTCCTGGAATGCAGATGATGACAACACCTTTGGAGAAGCGAACTGGAACAGGAACAACGATGGAACATTCGCTTGTAGTGGCAGTAATATTGATGATGTTGATTTAATTTCTGATGTCTTTGTGGGCAGAATTCCCGTAAACGATACCGTTGAATTGAACAACTACCTCGTCAAGTACTTCAACTATGTCAAAAGCGACCAGAATAACAAACAAAATATTCTCCTGTTTTCCGCAAATTCAGACGGCGTATATTCGTATAACATGGATTACCTAAAGGAGTCTCTTCCAAGTAATTATAACGTTATCAGGAATTATGAATGCACTATCAATGACACATTGTATTGTGCTGACAATCAGGATGTTTTGAATAATATAAATGGCAACTCTGGTACAGACTATCATCTTATCTGTGGCTTTGGTCATGGGTCAGTAAGTTCTTTTGAAGCCTGTTCTGGTATAATATCCAAAGAAGACATGGCATACCTGCACAATTCAAATACCGACCAGATTATATACAACAATCATTGTAACACAATGGCCATTGACAAGGAATGCCTTGGCGAAGAATACCTGGTAAATCCACATGGAGGCGTGGCTTATATTGGAAATACACGGGCGGGTTGGACTTCAGATGTTGGAACATTAAATAAGCCATTTGTTGACTCTCTATATAAAAATAAGAAATATCATATTTGTCCATCGTTATATTGTGTAAAAAATAACTATAAGACAATTAGTATGACAGATGGTATTTATCGCTGGAATTTCTTTTCCCATAATTTATGCGCAGATCCGGAAATGAGAATCTGGACCGATAACCCGAAACAGTTGGGCATATCCGTTAGTCCGGCGGCAGTCTTATTGGGCAATGTGACACTAACTCTAACCGTTGACAGCCTTTTGTCCGGCGAAACGGCCCTGGTTTGCATTCAAAAAGACGAAGAGGCCTATATGGTAAACACTATTTCGTCGAATGGGACATACGATTTTCAATTGTTCATTGATACCCCTGGGGCAATTAACGTAACGGTGACTGCTCAAAACTATACGCCATTCGAAACGGAAATCTACGCAAACGCCACGACTGATCCAGTCGTATATGTCCATAACGTGTTTTATGATGATGACAGTAACGGGACAATCCATGGTAACAGCAATGGTATCAATGACGCGGGGGAAACCGTAATGATCAATCTTGAGTTAAAGAATTCCGGCTTGAATACATTGGGTGCCTGTGATGCCTCAATAGCTTGTAATTCTGCCGATTTCGTCTTCGCTTCGAACCAGACACCCGTTGGTCCAATTCCGACAGGAGGAAAGGATACCATTCAGTTCCTGTATTCCATCAATAATCAGGCAACAGGAAAATCGGCACATGATCAAAACCCCATCATTTTCTCCCTGTATCTTACCGACGAGGGAGATACACTTTTCGCTGATGAGTTTAATATTGAACTGCTGAGTGCTGAGATTGAACAAGCAAACAAGACACTAATTGAAACGAATGATCCAGATACCATTATTATGGCTGGGGAAGAAGTCATTCTCAACATCGATCTGACCAATACTGGAACCGGAGAAGCAAAATTGTTTGCAACACTTGCCAGAGATACCGCAAAAGACGTCAATGGTTATATTTCAAATTGTGATGTATCAGAACATCCGTATCCGACCGTCGGAAGATATGAAACAAGTCCAGCCTTGAGTCCGTATGAGTTTTCCGTATCATCATCCTATCCGGGGAATGGAGCACCTTTGTGGTTTTTGTTGAATGTCCGGAATGAATATGGCAAGACCTGGATATTCTCATTTAATTTATTGGATCGCCCCTCGATCATCCCCCTGAACAATCTGGATTTCATACCAGAAGAGAACTCAATAACAGTGCATGTTCTCAACCCCATTGAGGGTATTAAGGGATACAACTTCTATCGAAGTGCGTGTGATTCAAGTGGAGACGCTATTGGTGCCTTTCAGAAATTAAACCCGTTGCCGTTGAGAATCTCATATTATTACGACAACAATCTTGAACTTTTTTCGCAATATCAATATAAGGTATCTGCTGTATCGATGACCGGCAATGAAGGACTTCTTTCATCTCCCCTTTCAGCCTGGACAATATGTCCGGTAGAGAACCCTTTTCCAGTCAGAATGAATGTTACGGGTACGTTTAAAAGTTCCTTTAATGCCGTTGATGTGGATAACGATGGAATGAAAGAGATTTTCTCCGCGATATCACAAAGTTATAATGAAGGATATTTATTGGAATTAAAACACGATGGCACGGAACCCTACGATATTGACAACAATGTAACGACTTACAGTGGTTTTGCAAAACTTGACGCGGCAGTGACGGCCACCCCTGCCATCGGGGATCTCAATAATAATGGCAACTACCAGGTAGTTTCGATGACACGGGATGAAGATAATGCACCAAATAAGAAAAATTATTATTCCTGCCATGCGGTGTCCGATTTTGATTCCGATGGATTTCCGGATTTATTGTGGCAAAAAGAGCTATTCCATCAATCTTACCGGGGGGCTGTTATTTCAAACATCGATAACAGTGAAGATGGCACGTCGGAAGTGATTTGTTATAACGAGCAGGGACAGATTCGCATTTTTACTGCCGATGGAGACACTCTTTCTTCTTTTGGAGATAATATTGGAAGCTCCTACGGAGCTATATGTGTTGCTGATCTTAACGGGGACGGAACAAAAGAAATTGTTATGTGTTTAACTTCGGGAATTTATATTTGGAGTCACAGCGGTGCCCTGATCAATGTCATAACAAATAGTAACTACGGGTACAAAAGCTCCTGCATCGCTGTTGATCTGGATAATGATGGGATTAACGAAATTGTAACAACGGCATCCATAAATTCAACGACCACTTTCGTTGTCTTGGCATATAAGATGGATGGCACCATGGTTCCAGGTTGGAATGGTTCGCAAACAATCGTGAATCAGTGGGAATGGCATTGTAACGATGTCTCTGCCGGTGACATTGACAACGATGGTACCATTGAGATCGTATCAATAGGTGTCAATACGGTGAAAATCTGGTCATCCAATGGTACGTTGTTGAATACCATAGTACTTGATAATCCTGCAAATGGTAAGATTGTGCCCATTCTGGCCGATGTGGATGGGGATATGGAGAATGAGATTCTTGTTGCAAAAGGTGCAATTACAGGTTATAAAGGGTATATACATGCATATAAGCTGGATGGTTCTGAAGCTCCGGGCTTCCCGTTAGTTGCTGATAACGGCTGTATAGGTAGCCCCTGTGTTTCAGATATTGATAATGATGGAAAGAATGAATTGATCTTTGGAGAATGGAACATGATCCATGTATATGAAACCAATGGAAATCCAAATTATGTTGAGTGGGGGTGCGAACGTCATGATCACCGGAATACGGGAGAGTACCTGAGTGGAAAACCCCGGACCATCACAACCAACGAATCATGGCATATCAATAAGGATATTCGTTACAATACGTTTATCGAAACAGGTGCGACGCTATCCATATATGCGCAAATTAACACTCTCGAATTTGCCAAAATGGTAGTAAGAAATGGCGGAACACTCGTGATAGACGGAGGTAAGCTGTTTTTTGCAGACATTGAAGTGCAAAGCGGTGGTAGGTTGGTTATCCAAAACAACGGCAAAATAAAACTCCACAGAAATGGATCCTTAAAAATCAATTTTGGAGCGACCGTCGACTACGAATACGGTTCAATCGTTTTACATGGTTCCTAAATTGCATGAGTGGATTTAGTGTCACCAAAACGAAGGAACGTGGTTTAAGCAACAAACGATAAAAAAACAGACAGTCATGAAAAAACGAACAGGCCTCTTTTTCTTACTGGTATTTTCAATGAACGGCTTGCATTCTCAAGGATACCAGAAGTTGGTTGAAACTGGCAATAGATGGAATTATGTGTATGGTTTTCCCATGATCTTGGGACTTGAAGAAAACGGCAATTATGAAGTAACCTACTCTTTTTTCCTAACCAATGACACCACCATCGTTGATACAAAGTATGTGAAACTGATGTGTGATGTCATTACATTCGATAAAACGGAAACAAACTATTTCGGAGCACTTAGGGAGGACACGATCAACCAACGGGTTTTTTTTCTGAATCCGGCGAATGAAGAGCGTCTTGCCTATTCGTTCAATCATGCCGTGGGGGATACTATCATGGTAGATTCCACCAGTGTCCATGATGGATACTTCATAAGAAGTGTCAAAGCCATAGACACCGTTGAATATGGGGGTGTTCAACGTAAAAAGATGGAAGTTTGTGATACGGTTTATCTTCACGGTATTGGTACACCTTATGATGTCTATACTGATCATTGGATTGAGGGTATTGGATCGTTGAAACAGCTATTGGCCAATATTATCTATCCTTACCTGTCGGATATTTATAAGTCAACACTTCTTTGCTTCTGGCACGAGGATGAACAGATATATAGTAATCCGGTATATGATCTCTGTGTGTATACAAGTGAACCATATAACATCGAAAAAATAAACAGCCGTGAAGACATCATCCTGTACCCAAACCCGGTATCCGGTTTGTTGCATGTCTCCTGCAATGAACCGATCCGGAAAATCGAGTTGTTGGACATGGAGGGAAGTCTGCTACAGGCAACCACAACAAACGAGCTGGACGTGTCCAAGCTTGCTGATGGCATCTATTTCATCAGGGCAACTACGGTATCAGCAAGGATGTTGATTGAACGATTTATCAAGCGTGCGCAGTGATATCGCAGTATTTTTCATCTTTTGCTGATTATTGGAACTTCTATAATTTTTGATAATAATGCGAATCAAGGATTTAAATATCAGATAGATGAACGCAGTGGCGATTTTTCCGAAGATATGCATAAGCAGTCCCTTAGTTGAACGTATCTTTTGCGCATTTTGAATTTTTGTTTTCTCGTTTAATCAGTTGAAAAGCGACTCTATGGGTTGACGGACTGTTGAAACAGCTAATATTATAAACCTTAAATCTACTGAAAATAAAAAACAATCAATCTGCCATGAAAAAACAATTATTGTTATCACTATATTACTACCGCTTTTGAGTGTTAATGCACAATTAAATTTTTATTTTCCGCATTTTTTACCCGGACGAACAATTATTAACCCGAAAGTTCCATAATAAAAATCATCCATTTCAAAGAGCTATCATAATCTAAAAAATACCAATATGAAAAAACTAAATTTGATTTTACTGCTATGTGCGGTAACTGTTTTGTCTTTTGGACAGTTAAAAGTTTTAAACGACGGAAAGGTAACCATAGGAGGCACTAATATTTCCAACAGCAGGGTTCAAGTTAATGTAACAGAGGGCGAAAACACAGGTTTTAAAATTTATGATACTACTTGGTCTGAATCTAAATTTAAAATCAACACCAGCGAGTTCCACACCTATCTGTCTGGTTGGGCGTATTATCCAAATCTTTCTATGGCTTTTACCTGTGATGCGGGTATCAATATCGGTGAAAAGCCTTATTTAACGGAGTACAGTGGAGGACTTTTGAATATCTTTACAAGGAATACTTATGGCTATAATAATTGTGGAATATTTCTGCGAACAACAAACAATTCATCGGTGGGGATATATTCCTCAGTAGACAACACCACAAAATTAACCTTCGCCAGCGGATTGTCTTCCGGTTCAGGAAATTATAATTTTTATGTAAGAGGCAATGGCGAAGCTTATACACAAGGTATTCTGGTAACATCCGACTCTACATTAAAGCAGGAAATTCAATCCTTGTCCGGTTCCTTAGATAAAATACTGAAAATGCGCGGCGTGAGTTATCGCTACAAGGATGAATCATTTTATCTACCGGAAGAAAATCTTATATCACAAACAGATACAAGTGAAGTGGGAATAATAAATCCAAATGAAAATCGCAAAAAAAGTTCTGCCATAATGGGAGTACCTAAACTTGATCCTGATATTTTAAAAAAGATAGAAAATGAAGACAATAATTTGAAACACATCGGCTTGTTGGCACAAGAAGTGGAATTGGTAAGTCCGGAAGTAGTTCGTACTTCGGTAAATGGAACAAAAGCCATTGCTTATACCGAATTAATTGCACTATTGATCGAAGGAATGAAAGAACAACAAACGCAGATCGAGACATTAAGAGAAGAGATAAATGCAATAACAGGAAACAGCCAAGCATCTATTATCCAAAAGAGTGCTTTATCTTCAAATGATACTCCATCTGCTAATTCAAGCGACTTGAACAATGAATCTGCAACCCTTTATCAAAACAATCCCAATCCTTTCTCTCAATCCACACAAATACGCTACTACCTGCCGGAAACAGTCGGCGTAGCTTACCTCTGTATTTATAATTTGCAAGGAAATCAATTGAAACAAATCGCTATTACATCAAGAGGCGAAGGCTCTCAAACTATAAACGGTTCAGAGTTTTCTGCCGGTATTTATCTTTATGGACTTATTGCCGATGGACAGCAAGTAGATGTAAAGCGAATGATACTAACAAATTAATATATTATCATATCAGATAATTGATATTGTGATGGCTGACTTTTGAGAGGAATCAACATAAATGATGAAGTAAATAAACTTAATACTTTTCACTTCAATTAACTGGCAATTCACTTTTAATCGAAAAAATATGAATAAAAAAATATTGTTTATTTGTTTTATGTTTTTGTCAATTATGGTTTTTCCAAATGAATACCATAAGATGATAACAAATAAAAATCACTGGAATTACATTAGTGAAATGTACCCTACTTGCATTGGTTGTGACGGTGAAACAAAAACGCACTCTTATTTTGTTTCGAGCGATACCATCATTAACAGTAATTCCTATAAAAAAATCATGTGTGCAGAGATCAGGTATAATGGTATCGATACAATGTTTTTTTGTGCAGCACGTGAAGATACTGTTAATCAGATTGTTTATTTAAAATACGACAGTCGGGATGAAAAAATGTTATATTCATTCAAGATTGATTCAGGTGTAAGGTTATCCTCGGATTCTGCTTATGTAGGGACGAAGTTATCTACTATTACTGAGAGATATATAAAATCTGTAGATAGTTATAACTTCAATGACTTTACAGGTAAAAAGATATCTGTTGCGACGATTATTAAAGCTTCTATTACAAACTTCATACCGTATGAAATAAATGTAGAGGTATGGTATGAGGGTATTGGACAATTGTACAGCTTCTTTGGAATTGGACAAGATGCTGACATTCTCTGTTTTTGGAATGATGGTAATCAAATATATTCCAATCCAGAAAAGAATGCATGTGTTATTACAGAATATATAGCTGGTTCTGGGTTAGAACAACCAGCGATTAAACCATTATTAAGGTTAATCCCCAATCCAGTAAAAAATAGCCTAATCATTGAGTCAAACGTAGAATTTGAATGTGCTGATCTTTATGATTTATTTGGCCTTAAATTGATTGGGACATCAAGTAATACACTTGATCTCTCCGGTTTTAAGGACGGTATTTATCTCGTGAAAATCAAACTACAATCCGGACAAATTGTCACAGAGAAGGTAATAAAAAAACAGCTTATAATCGAGTAAACAGCCCCGTCAGAATTTCAAGTTCTTTAACCTCTCCATTTTAAAAACAAAAATAATGAATAAGAAAACAACATTAGTACTGATTGCTTTGTTGATTTCGTGTCTTGTATCCGCTCAATTAAAATATTCAATTACTTTTTCAAAAGAAAAAATAAAGATTAAGGATATAAGTGAAAATCAAAACAAACTTAAAGGAATCGATTATGAAAGTCTTAGTGCAGACTTTAAGGAGGGATTCCCTATAATTCCTTATAAATATCTTAAGTTTTATATTTCAGATAATCAAAGTAAACTTGGGATTAATATCCTTAAAATTAAAAATGAAGTGATTAGCCTCGAAGCAAAAATCCAAGTTGCACCATCGCCTATCCCAACATCTATCAATGCAAATACTGCTCTTGTAGAAGACGACTTAAAAGAAGTTTTTAATCCTAATGCTATCTATCCTGAATCTCCTGTCAGTATCGTTTCTGACGAATTTATTGATGGTAACATCCGTATAATAACTGTCAGAGTATCACCAGTTCAGTATAAGGAAGATGATTTATCAATAATGCTAAATTCAACGATAGATTTCGAGATTGTTACATCAAGTAATACAACTTTGCCAAATAAGAAATCGCCCATAAACCCTAAAGTTAAGCGAAAATTCATGATGGCGAACAGTTTGCAACTTGAAAACAAAGATGAATTCTTGAAAAAAAATGCGTATATTTTAACAAGTGTAAGTCTTAGGAGTGCATCAAGTATATCATTACCAGTTTATGAATATATTGTCATTACCTCAGAATCATTATCTCTTTCATTTGAAAAATTGATTAGCTGGAAAAGACGGAAAGGTGTTAGTGCTGGCGTTGTAACAATGCAATCAATTTTAAATGACCCAGATATCACTGGAGATGGCATATCAAATTTGTATGATGATGCTGGGAAATTGCGCCAATATTTAACTTATGCTTGGCAAAATGGTGCGGCATATGTATTGCTTGGCGGGCAAGACTCAATCGTACCTGTAAGGTATGGGGCAGGCGGAAACTATTCAAATAATTATCCGCCAACACTAGCTTATAAGATCCCATCAGACCTATATTTCAGCGATTTAAATGGCAATTGGAATGTAGATGGTGATTCTATTTATGGCGAAGCTAGTAACGACATGGTTGAATATTCCTCCGAATTAAATGTGGGTCGTTTATTATGCAAAAACAGTGTGGAAGTATCTAACTTTATCAATAAAGTTTTGATTTATGAGAAAAACCCCGGGCTAGGCGACTATAGTTATTTAGGAAAAGCTTTCTATTCACAAGACGATCAATTACAAAGTAATAATGAGGCGGGTACAATCGCATCTGATTTAAGTTCATATTTTAGTACAAACGATATTCTTGAAGAATACCCTGGTTATAACAGCCAGAATACAACATATCCAACGGGGAATGATATCATTTCAAAAATGAACGAAAGATATGGGCTTTTTAGTTGGTTTGGTCATGGTGATGTATATGGAATATCTTCGTTGTCACAAGGCGTAAATCAAGGGCCATGGAAAGGCATATCATCACTGGATAGTTATAGAGGAGGCTTTCAGGAGGAAGTTGGTAATGGACTTGACTCATTAAAAAACCAAAATTATCCGGCAATTGCATATACAATTGCATGCGATGTCACACCTTTTGACAAGTATAATGACTTTACACCAAATGATGATGGTGGTTTTGGATACTATCATCACCACGTTCCATATAGTTTTGGAGAGGGTTTTACTGTCGAAGGTGACTTTGGAGGGCCAGTCTTTTTAGGCAATACTAGACATGGGTGGGTTTGGTATTCTACACAATTATATAGGAAATTTATAGATGCTTTTGGAAGTTCGAATTTCCATTTAGGGATGGCTGAAGCAATCTCAAAATCTACATATAATTCATCATTAAAGCATTATTTAGCCCTAACTCATAACTTAATTGGATGTCCAGAAGTTCAAATATGGACGAGTACTCCTACAAATTTTGGAACAGTTAGTGCCACTCAATCAGGTAGTAACGTGAATGTAAGTACATCTGATGCTGATTGCCTTATTGGTATCAGCGGATTGTTCAGCGGCAATTCATATCATAATAGTGTGGTTGGCAGTGATGCAACATTCTCAAATGTTCCTTCAAATTTTATTGTTACGGTCAACAAACATAATCACTTTCCGTATATTGCCCCCTTGTATATCCAGAATGAACAAATTTCTGGAAGTAACTATATATATGCTAATGAGGTTTCACTTGGAAGTAGCGTTACAAATGCAAGGACAAGCGGGAATGCTGTAGTTACGAATGGGGCGTCTTTGACTATTGAAACTCCTAGTGTAGTTACATTATCGCCTGGTTTTTCTGTTGCACTGGGTGGTAGTTTTACAATTATTAATAAGTGATTTTCGAGTAATTAAAGTTCATTTGTTGGGATCGAGTTGAAGATGTTTATATAAATGAGAGACTTAATGTTAAGATGAAAATACAATATACATTTCCGAGGCTCTTCCGGTAGAAGCGTCCTTATTCGTAATGGAGCACACGTCGTTTTTGATGCTTCAGAAAATTGTTATCTTGAAGAGAACGTTGAATGTGAATTGGGAGCGAGTATTGATATCAATTAAATCGTGGAACAATGAAAAAACGACTGACTTTTTTAATATTGTTGCTGTGCGCGGTGTTCCATTTATCTGCGGATTTGGCGGACTGGCACTGGCAAGAGGTGGAGTATCACTACGATGCATCGGCACCTAACGAAACGGTAACTGTGCTGATGAATTACTGGATGGATGGAACGGTTGTTCATGAAGGTCAAACCTACAATAAATTGTACCGGAAGTGTGTATATCAGGATTCTGCCAAACTTATTTCGAACAATGGATTGATTTACTCCTATGATACCATCTTTAGATGCAATTTGCGGGAAGATGCATCCGGGCATATATATTATGCCGGCGGAATTTTTAATTATCCAGAAAGGATGCTGTACGATTTTTCTGATTGGTCAATCGGAGATACACTATATATAAATTTTGCCAATGACAATACGATTTCCAAAATCATAACAGAAAACGACCTCGATTCCATACTCTTGCAGGATGGAAATTACACTCAAACGTTTACGGGATTTAATTGTGAGCTCATCAGAGGCATTGGTTTCAAGTTTGGTTTTCTGTCTATGGTATCTGTCTATTCGACCCAAATAGGAGGAATGATTGTCTCCTTTTACAAGGGAGATCAGCTGATCTGGAAGAACCCAGACTATGTCGGGTTGCAAAACCCCTCTTTCGGGGATGAAGTCAGGGCTTATTCCCATGAAGGTCGCCTGATAGTAGAAGTTCCTCCAGGCATCTGTCGGCTTGACGTGTATTCCCTGAATGGGTCATTACGACAATCCTGTTTTGCAAAAGGCATAAATGTCGTTAAAACGGCTCCGTTGCCCCCCGGCCTGTACTTTTACACCGTTATCGGCGGGAACGGCTCGATGATTGCACGAAACAAGATTGTCGTTCCTTATTCCCTCTATATGTCCCATTGACAAAAGCAGGGAAAAATATCGCATAATAGATTAACACCTCTCAGAGATAGGCTGCCTCAAAAAAGGCAGCCTTCTTTATTTTATTACTTCTATAAATCCCCTTCATCAGGCATTCTTGTGAATTTTAAAAAATATTTAATATTAATTTTATTTTTCTTTATATTATTTTATTGTTAATTGAAATATTATATTTATATTTGCAGCACAAAAAAATTTAATTTTTTAATAACTATTTACAATCATTTAATCAATGAATAATAGCCGTCAAAATAGGACAACGGAAAGTCCTGAAATTCAACACAACCAAAAAGTGGAATGTAAGATTACAAACTCCGATACATTCTGTGCAATGTTTGTGAACCGCACAATGGAGGAAAATACGGTGACCGGACATCATCCGGAACTTTGATTACATATAAAAACATCATCCTAAATAATCTGATCACACATGAAAACGACAAATCGCGAAACAGACAGAAATGAAATATCTTCCATCATTGCGGAGATATTGGAAGAAGAGTTTGTCCTCTTTGAGGAAAATGCCAAACTGGTAGAAGACATCGGGCTAGACTCAATGGGCTTTCTTGAACTGGCCATACAGATTCAACGTTCTTTCGGGACCATCATACCCAACGAAGAATGGAAAAACATCATAACCATTCAGGATTTGCTTGACACCATCGAAAAAAAGCAACAGAAGGATGAATGATTATGATCTTGTTATCGGAGGTTCCAGTGAGATAGGCCTTTCAATCATCAAAAAGCTGGCATACAATGGCAGAAATGTACTTTACACGTATCATCACAATGCCTCCGCAGTCACAGAAATCGAAGCCTGGACCAAAGGCAAACCCAAACGGACGATAGCTATAAAAATAGATATCCGGTCTGCACAGGATGTGGAATGTTTGGTTTCATATATCGCATCGAAAAAAATGAGGATTTCTTCTTTGATATACAACGCAGGTCTGACAAACGACATGCTTTTCCGAATGATGTCCGAAGAAGATTTCAGTAGCGTGATGGATGTGAACTTGTATGGATGTTTCAGAATCTGTAAGGCTTTGATCGACAATTTGGCTGTCCACAGGGGAAGCATCGTCTTCATCTCATCGGTTTCCGGAATGACGGGAAAAATCGGACAAGTAAACTATTCATGCAGCAAAGCCGGACTGATTGCATTGTGCCGCAATCTGGCCTTAGAATACGCAAGTGTAGGCTTAAGGGTCAACTGCATTGCTCCCGGATTCATCAAGACCAAAATGCTTGACAAAATACCAGAAGAAAACATGAAAATCATGAAAAAAAATATACCCTTAAAGAGAATCGGCTCACCATTGGATGTGGCTAATGCCGTATACTTTCTGGTTTCTGAGGAAAGCGGTTACATAACCGGGCAGACTCTGGTTGTAGATGGAGGTCTATTAATGAGATAAATCACAAATAATATGAATAAACACCGCGTGGTCATAACTGGTTTGGGCGTTGTTTCCCCCTTGGGATGCAATGTTGAGGAGATGTTCAGCAATTTATTGCAAGGTAAGAGTCTTTTTCAAAAACCACAGAATTTTCTCAGAGAATATGAAGGAGGTTTGCAGCTGGTTTCACCGGTCTCAGATGATTATGAAGAAAGGTGCCGGGAATATGAGGTCCCTATAGAACACAGCATCAGCAGTTATTCCTTATTAGCCTGCAAACAGGCGATTGAAAGTGCAGGATTAAAAAACGAGAAAGAAATGCTTCAACATGCCGATCTGCACATCGGCACCTCAGAGAGCTATTGTTTCGACAATATCGACTACTTCAAATGTTCCGGAAAGGAAGCCGAGGACTACCTGAAAGGACGATATCCGGCAGAAACCTTGTCCTTGATCGCTTCAGAGCTGAATATTCAGGGAGAAGCCCTGGTTTTTCCCATAGCCTGTTCGGGAGGTAATGTATCCATATCCACAGGAGCCAAAAAAATCAAATACGGACAAAAAGATATTTGCATTGTAGGAAGTGTCGATTGCATCAGCGAAAAAACATACACCACCTTTCACTGCCTGGGTGCCTTGTCTGCTTCTTCCTGTAAGCCTTTTGACAAGAAAAGGGATGGAATTACGGTCGGAGAAGGTGCCGGATTTTTGGTTCTGGAAAATCTGGAACACGCCATACAAAGAGGAATTCCCATCTTGGCCGAAGTCGTTGGATACAATATTTCCTGTGATGCCCACCACCTGACCACTCCCGATATCAACGGCATCATAGCGACGAAGTCCATCAGGAAAGCTCTGGAAATGGCCGAAATCAAGCCGGAGCAAATCAGCTATATCAGCCCGCATGGTACCGGAACCTACAGCAATGACCTGCAGGAAGCAAATGCCATCTTTAGGATATTTGAAGAACAATCTGAAGACATTCCGGTCAGCGGCATCAAATCGATGTTGGGCCATTGCATGTCGGCGGCCAGTTCAATCGAAGCCATTGTCGCAACCTTGTCCATTCGGGAAAATGCAATTCCGGAGACAATAAACACCTATCAATCAGACGATGCATTTCCATGCAAACTGAACACGGCCAACTTCTCCGACAGACAGATATCGGCCATTCTGAGTAACTCCTTTGCCTTTGGAGGAAATATTTGTTCCATCGTATTAGCTAAATATCAGTAATTATGGGATACTACATCAACGACATCGTTACTTTTTCAAATAAAGGGTTTGAAAAAATAGACTTCAATTTCATTGAATCTCCTGAGAACGCAGAAATCACAGACTACAACTCAAGACACCTGCAAGGAAAAGGATTGCGTTTTGTGCCGCGCACGATCAGAATGTTGCACAATGTGGTAGGGGAGATACTGGAAAAGAATGGTTTGAATGCAGAGAAAAATATGACGGGCATTTACAATACCAATGACATTTGCGCATTGGAACCAAGCATTGACTTTGACCTGGAAGTTGAAAACTACGGCGTCAAGCTGGCCAATCCGATGAAAATACCTTACACACTCAATGGTTCGACAGCCGGTTGGTTGGCCATCAGGAGCAGAATGAACAACGTCAACTTATCCGTCAACTCCGGTCGTTGCAGCATACTTGCAGCATTTAACCTCACCAGCCTTGACTTCATGGACAAAGAAACCAGCCATGCCATCATCCTGTGTGCTCATTATATGGGTGAAAGGTATAAAAAGTATAACCAAGACTCCACTTTCAACAAGGAAATAGCGGTAGGTATGCTTGCCTCAGAGAAAAAAACGGACACCTCAATCATTGAAGTGCTGGAATGCCGCACCATGTCTTACAACAAGAAAAAACTGGAAGAAATCGTGGATCTGCAAACCGGATACACCTTCATCGATACGGATTTCTATATCAATCTGCAAAATCATGGACAGCTTCAGTTCTTCCAATCAACTTCGCCCCAACTCTCTTGCCTGCCATTCTTTATCAACAATATGGACTTGTTCCTTCCTGAAAATAAAGGGCAAGAGCACCAGTACATCATCATAGACAAGAAAGGTTTCATGGGTTATATGAAATTCAAACGGCCACAGCCATGATAGATTTCAGCAAATACAATGTTCTCGATATCCTGTCTCAGGCTCCGCCTGCAGTATACATAGACAGGATCGTTTCATTTGATAATATTTCAAAACAATTGGTTGCAGAAAAATATATCAATGAGGATGAGTACTTATTACAAGGCCACTTTCCGGATAATCCGGTTGTTCCGGCCATTTTTACGATAGAGGCACTGTCACAGGCTTGTCATCTATGTGGCTTTGCGATAGGTGAAAGTGACCCCAATATTCCTCACATCAGTAAGAAATCCGAACATCTCACCATCAAGGTGAACATCCGGTTTAAAAATAAGACCAATTCAAAAGATACTTTATTGCTACACGCCAGATTGATCGAAGTAGTCAATATGGTCAGCATCTTTAAAGTAAAAGCCATCAACAAAGCAAATCACAAGACTGTTGCGACCGGCGAAATTATGGGAATAGCCAGAATCATAAATGGGGAAGCCGAAAACCAGACAGAGTAGGCAAATTTTAAAACCAAATTATCATGGAAACAAAATCTTTTTCAATCGAACAGATGGAAGAACGTCAGGATGCTTTAACCATCCAAGTTCACAAGATTTTCTAAACCGAAAAGAGGGCATGGAAAACTGCCCTCTTTTCCAAATCAACCACTTTTATGTCAACTGAAATCAATTATACCCTGGTAAAGGCAGAAGATGATACATATTATATTGAATACAATGGAAACTTCTTCAAGATCAACTATAACGCATATCACTTGTTGTCAATGGCCAAACAAGGTATGGCCATTCATGAGATTGCACAAAATCTAAACATGGAAATAGCGGAAACGAACAATGCAATCATGCAAATCAAGGAAGCATTGACCAAAAAGATTCGCCCTCCAAAAATCAAACAGTTGTTCACCATCTTAAACAACCATTGCTGTAATGGTATAGGCAAAAGTTTTGGCTTTTTATTTAACAAAACCATCTTTTATGGCCTGATCATCCTATCACTAATAACGACTTTGCTGTTTTATCTGCTTATCGCCGATTATTCGCTCCTTTCCTTCCATATCGGATTTGCAGGATATCTGGCCGCATTGATGGTTATTATGTTTTTTCATGAAATAGGGCACGTTTGCGCCGGCAGTCATTATCAATTGAAGAATTTGAAGATTTCAGCAGGCGTCTATTATATATGGCCAGTCTTTTATGTCTCCCTCAATCAACAAGTTTTGCTGCCAAGAGAGAAAAGAATCATCGTCAGTGCCGGCGGCTTATATTTCCAGTTGTTGCTGAACCTTTTGTGCATCATACTGAACGCCTTCTTTCAAAATGATTTTATCCTTTTGATCATCCACTTGAATCTGGCTCTTTTTTTAGTGAACAGTGCACCCATGCTTATTCTGGACGGATATTGGATTTATGCCGATTTGTTCAGAATCGAGAATCTGGATACCAAAGCCAAAGCTTTGCTGAAAACTCCGGTTTCAAAAATAAAATCTTTAAAGAATATTCCGGTTGCATTATCTGTCTACGCGGTAATACGTCTTCTGACGATTTTATCAATCTGGTTCATGGCTTCGTACTTCCTAATTTCGAACGCCAAGTACTTTCCGGATATCATCTATTCATTGCAAGATGACCTCGGAATGGGAATCATTTTCAGAGCCGTTTTTTTGGCAATGCCCTATTTGTTGTTTCTAATCTATTTATACAAAACTATTTATGGAAGACTATCAAAAAATAATTGATAGGATGATCAATGATGGTTTTTGCACAATGCCCGACAAAGGCAAAGCCATTTACGACTTAAACATATACTACCAAGATTTGCAGGAAATTATGGGAAAAATATATCCGGACCAATCCTCTGATTTTTCTTTTGCCGTATTTCGTGCTGCACTCTATCATTGGGATTTAGGCCATGATTCAACGACTGATTACGAGCTGTATAAGCTATACCTTCGAAACAGGGATATCAATGAACTTCGAAGCCGCACCTTTTTCTTACCGGAAATAATGAAGATCAAAAGCAACGAGAAGCAACTTTCAAAAAGATTCAAGGACGACATCGCTTCTCCGCAAAAGCCATTCATCATTAGTTCTTTTCATTATTCGTCTTACAAATCATTGGTTAATTATCTGATAAGCAATAGTTTTATAATATATATCATCGCATCTAACGGTATCATAAACCAAAACAAGGACAACTTGGATTTCTATGTCAAAGCGATAAATCATCAATTTGGAAAGCATTCAGATGTCAGATATATCGGCGCAGAAGATTTCAATTCCATGTTGACATTGGCTGAAATATTGTCCGACAAAAAGATTGATCCTAAAACGGTTTTCTTGCTTTTCCCGGACGGAAATATCGGGAGCAAGCAAAACATTGACCCCAAACGTTTCGAACAAGTCCGCTTTTTAGGAAAGGATTTATGGGTCAGGAAAGGCGTCTTCATGTTTGCAGAAATGTTCCATATTCCAATTTATAATGTAATAATAGACAGCGACATACAAAATAATATCAATATAAATATTGAATTTTACATTGAAAATCCAAAAACAGTTAAACAAAATGGTAAAAATATATCGATATTATTTTACAATGTGTTAGAAAAATATTTACTTTGCAGAAATTTACACAAATGGGAATGCTGGGTGTATATTCATTCTTGGCACGAACATTTGACGCCACCTGTAGAGGACAAAGAATTTGTGTCGATAAACAATTATGATGAGAACCGCTTTACACTGATTGCCATCAAACAGGACAAATACGTATTTGATTCAAAATACTATTTATCCTACCCTATTCAGGGGTGGAATGGAACAGAAACGTTAATGGATATCATCCTAAAAACAAATGTCACTTTATGACCAATGCCCTCTTCCTTTTGCTATCGCTCCTACTGATGCATAGCGGCATCAATTTGTCAGGCATCGTTGTCAACAATGAAGGAATTCCCATTGATAACGTACGTGTATCTGTCAAGGGGCAGAACACGGAAACATACTCCGACAATAAAGGAGCTTATTCCATGAGTGATCCGGAAAATCAGGATTCAACCATTTTGTGCTTTTCCGCCATCGGATATGAGCAGACTGAACTTGTGGTAAAACCCGGAGAAGTTCAAAGGGTTACATTAACGGAAGAATCCGTCAACATAGAGGAAGTCGTTGTCAGGAGTGACCGCCATGGTAATATCAACAATTATGCTTCCCAGAAAGTAGAAATCAATCCTTTTGAAGTTTACACCAGCCCGACTGCATTCGGAGATATGCTTGGGGTCCTGAAAATCATTCCAGGTGCACAAAGTCCGGGAAATGACGGCAAACTGTATATCAGGGGAGGGTCATCGGACGAATCAAAAACATTCGTGGACGGGATGATGGTTTATAACCCATACACGCTGTCTCAAAAGAATGTATCTGTCCGGGGTAGGTTCTCTCCCAATATGTTTCAAGGGATTGCTCTTCAGGCAGGAGGTTATGGCAGTGAGTACGGACAAGCCCTGTCCGGATTGCTCTCATTGAATACAAAAGACAAACTGGATCGACAAATCAATTTATACCTGTCTTCAACAGGAGTGGATGGTTCCATTGTCTGTTCCGCCAAGCGTTCACAGGTCTATATGGGATTGGCTTATACCGATATGCAACCTTATGGTCGGATATTTAAAGATGATTACCATTGGAATAAATATTATGAAGATATCTCAGGGAATTTTCTCGAAATATTCAACCTCTCCAAAAAGCTGAAAGTCAAGACACAGTTCTCCTTCAGTAAATCATCCGTTGACTATACCTATCGCGATATTGACTCTATCCTTTTCAACAACGATATTTCTGAAACCTATGTCTATGGACAAACCACCTGGAATTATGCCATCAGCAAAAACGCAAAATTATTTTTCGGATCCAATCTTACCATTGATCACTTTCAGGGAACGGATGTGAGCCTTCAGGGGGACAGCGTACAAACCGATGTGATTTTCAATCACAACAAAATCTTTTTCGAGCACAAAAAAGGCAGGTTCACTTACACTGTGGGGATTGAGGCCTTCCATTCAAAGTTCGACCAGAATTACGTTTTTGTCAACACTTATGACTCAGACATCACCAACTTACTGATATCCAATTTCTATCAAGTAACATTTAATCCGATTGACAAGACATGCCTTTCACTGGGGTTAAGAGCAGAACATGCCTCCTACATTGATAAATACAACCTGGCACCAAGACTATACGCTTCGCACAAATTCAATGACAATCACATCCTGTCATTTTCAGCAGGGACCTATTTTCAAAACCCAGGCAATGATTACCTGAAACTAAACAAGGCCCTCGATTTTATAAGATCCGACAATATGACACTAACCTATGCTTATGCAAAAAACAGAAGCAAAATTCAGGTGGATACCTATTACAAGCAATATCGGAAACTGATCACCTATGATGAAGGGACGTTCTTCCATACCAACCTAAACAACAATGGGAACGGATATGCTTACGGGGTGGATGTTTTCATGAAGGGAAATGTCAGTCTGCTTGAGTATTGGCTGTCCTATTCATACATAGATTCCAAAAGGTTGCATCAGTCTTTTAATCAGAGCAGAATGCCTGACCTGATATCAGGACATTTGTTCAAGTTTGACCTGAAGTATTGGCTCTCACCCATCAGATCCTTGCTGGGGGCCGGTTATCACATTGAATCAGGCTCTTATGGGGATGTTATGATCAACGGCCGTCGTACCCTGATGGAAACGCCTTTCAGAAATAGTCTGGTTTTAAACCTCTCCTACTTACCGTTTAGCAATACAATCATCCATTTTTCCTGCCAGAATGTACTGGGCAGCAATAATATATACGGATATACAGGTTCTGCCTACCAAAATAAATACCGGGCAGAAACGACACCATCCAAACGTTTTTTTTACCTGACACTCCTTTTCACATTCAATGCATCCAAAATAAACAATCAATTAAATTCTCTTTAAAACCTTTTATCAAATGAAAAAGAAATTTTTAGTGGCCATGGCCTTTGCATTAACAACATGCTTTACGGCTTATTCTCAGACTTTTACCCTGGAAATCAAAGGTATCGAAAAAATCAAAGGTGAGATGTACATTGGTTTTTACAAATCAGCCAAGACTTTTCTTAAAGAAACTTCATACGGTGTCTGTGAAAAAGTGACTGGAAAAACAATGACCATTACCATAAATGACTTACCAAAAGGTTCTTATGCCATATCCTTATTTCAGGATGAGAATATGAATAAAAAGCTGGACACAGGTCTTTTTGGCATTCCTTTGGAAAAATACGGATTTAGCAATGATGCAAAAGGTTATACCGGCCCTCCGAGTTTTAAGAAATGCAACTTTATTTTCAACGCAAATAAAAAGATGGTTATCAATTTGTAATGGAAAAAAGTTCACCCCCCAAAATAGCCATATACCCTCCTTACCAACAGGGTATTGGCTATTAACCAATCATTTTGCATTTGTCTGGTTTGTCTACCCCATGGTTATTTGGAGCAGAATCATTCTAATCAAGCGATTCATAAGATAGTTTTTGCAAAGACTTCATTCAAAAATATTCCTGAAGTTTCGAATGGAATCTGGTTTCATTTCTAAGATTTTAGAATCCGAAACAATCATTTCGTTAGCAAATATTTCTTGAAGCTCTCAAAATCCTTATTCATGGGAACGGAAAGCTTTTGTCCTCTCATGAAAGCCTGGAGACGCTCCGGAATTTCCACTTCAGCACCAATGATATCGGAAACAGTATCTTTGAATTTGGCAGGATGGGCCGTTTCAAGAAATACACCGACCTGTCCTGGTTTGATTTGATCAGCCAAAGCACGGTAACCGCAAGCGCCATGAGGGTCAAGCAGATAACCGGTTTCAGCATAAACATTCTTCAGAGTCTCTGCTATTTGAGAATCATCATAAGTCGCACCGCTGATATCAGCACAGATGGCTTCATGGGAATTTCCATATAAATCAAGGATACGCGCAAAATTACTCGGATCGCCCACATCCATGGCATTGGCAATGGTAGATACCGAAGGTCTGGGGGTATATTCACCCGTTTTCAGATACTTAAAGAAAATGTCATTCCTATTATTGGAAGCAATGAAATGTTTGATAGGCAAGCCCATCCTTTTGGCAAACAAGCCGGCAGTGATGTTCCCAAAGTTTCCACTCGGTACACATACCACCATGGAATCGGCCTTGCCACTCTTTTTCAGTTGAGCATAAGCATAGAAATAATAAAAAGACTGAGGCAAAAATCGGGCTACATTGATAGAATTTGCCGAAGTCAAAGCCATATGAGCCTTAAGGTCGGCATCCATAAAGGAAGATTTAACCAAAGCCTGACAATCATCAAACGTTCCGTCCACTTCCACCGCTGTAATATTTTGGCCCAGTGTTGTGAATTGCTTTTCTTGTATTTCACTGACCAAACCTTTCGGATAAAGCACATAGACCTTCATGCCTTTCACTCCGAGGAAACCATTAGCAACGGCACTTCCGGTATCTCCTGAAGTAGCGACCAACACATTCACCTCTTTTTGACCTTGTTTCTTGATGAAATAGGCCAGCAGACGAGCCATAAAACGACCGCCTACATCCTTGAATGCAGATGTCGGTCCGTGGAACAATTCCAAGCTATAGATGTTTTCTTTCACTTTCACCAGCGGAGTATCGAAACTCAGGGTATCATAAACGATTTTCTTCAGGATTTCAGGTTCAACATCTTCTCCGAAAAAAGCATCAGCTACCCGGTAGGACATTTCCTGAAGACTTAGAGTGTCAATTTCATCGAAAAACGATGCAGGCAAAACGGGTATGCGTTCAGGCATGTATAGTCCCCTATCGCCGGCCAAACCATCGACAACAGCTTTCTGAAGAGATACCGGGGCAATTTTCTTATTGGTACTGTAATATTTCATGGAAAATTGTTTTTTATTCAAATAAAGCCTTAATAAATTCATCATCCTTCAACGAGCCGTAAGAACCTTGAAGAACAGAGAACTCATCGTACACTTTCACAGCATCAGGCGTTATACCAGGTTTGTAAATCAGGAAAGGAACGGCCTCCCGCACATGCGTCCTTGTACGACAATAAGTCGGATGATCCGGCAAAACAGCCATCGTTACCGACTCGTCCCAGTTTTTGACAGCTTCGAAAATCGGTCCGACAATGCGCTTGTCTAAAAACTCAATGGTACGAATTTTGAGGTCTACATCACCTTCATGTCCGGCTTCGTCGGAAGCTTCCAAGTGCAAAAAGACAAAATCCTTTTTCCGTAATTGAGCAATAGCCGCTTCAGCCTTGCCTTCGTAATTGGTGTTATAAAGACCGGTGGCACCGACGACATCAATGGACTCTAACCCTGCATAAATACCAATGCCCTTAATCAAATCAACGGCAGAAATAACACTACCGGTCTTGATTTTCGGAAACTGCTGCATCAAGGTCTTCATCATCGGTTTGTAACCGGGAGACCAGGGCCAGATGCTATTCGCAGGATCTTTGCCTGTAGCGATACGTTTCAGATTGACCGGATGGTCGGCAAGCAATTCCTGAGACCGGATAATCAATCGGTTCAATTCATCTGCCGTTGCCTGAGCTTCAGGTATTAACGCTTCAATCATTACATCCTTGAACGGTGTACCGGGCACATCGTGCGGTGGGGTACAATTCAGGAACTTATTTCCACCTTTTATCACCAACAGATGACGGTAGGAAATTCCTTCATGAAATTTCACCGTATCCGAGCCCATTTTTGCATCCAGAAAGCGGATCAGCTCTCCAGCCTCTTCGTTGGAAATATGACCTGCCGAATGGTTTTTGATCAGACCATGTTCGATACAGATAATGTTGCAACGCATCGCCATTTCACCAGGAAGTATTTTCACCCCCATACTGGCAGCTTCCAGTGATCCGCGTCCTTCAAATGCAGAACGAACATCATATCCCAACAAACTCATATTGGCTATTTCGCTCCCGGGTTGGAAACCTTCGGGAACCGTCTCCAGCTGACCACAACAGCCCATTGCAGCCAGCTTGTCCATATAAGGGGTGTCTGCAACCTGTATCGGTGTCTTGCCACCCAATGCAGGAATGGCCTCATCAGCCATTCCATCGCCAAGAATCACAATATATTTCATCTGTAAAAATAGTTTTTAAGATCGTAGGGTAGTCGCATGTCAAATATTGCTCGTATTCATGCTCGTTTCTTCCTATCTGATATTTGCAATGCTGATAATATCGGCAAACACCCCGGCAGCAGTAACACTGGCACCGGCACCATACCCCTTGATCATCATCGGATACTGCAAATAGCGTTCCGTCGTGATTTGTATAATATTGTTGCTCCCTTCCAGATCAAAGAACGGATGTGAAGCTGCAATAGCCTGCAAACCAACAGAACATGCGCCATTTTCCATCTTGGCAACGAATCTCCAGCGTTTGTTTTCTCTTTCCAGCACCTTGCGTTTTTCTTCAAATCCAGCATCCATTTCGCCGATGGTAGCCCAAAAATCTTCCAATGTCCCTTCAAAATATCGATCCGGTACAAAAAGGTTTTTAACAACATCTTCCTGCTCCACTTTATAACCGGCTTCACGAGCCAGAATCACCAATTTACGGACGACGTCCTTACCACTGAGGTCTATACGGGGATCAGGTTCAGAATAGCGGGCTTCCTGTGCCATTTTGATAGACTTGCTTAAAGGAATTTCAGAACTGATCGTGTTGAAAATAAAATTCAGCGTACCGGAAAGTACAGCCTCGATCTTCAATATCCGGTCACCGGAGTTAATAAGGTTATTGATCGTGTTGATAACCGGAAGACCTGCACCCACATTGGTTTCAAACAAATATTTGATTCCTTTCTTGCGGGCCAGATTCTTTAAGCTTTGATAATTTTCGTATGAGGAAGATGCCGCAATCTTATTAGCTGCAACCACTGAAACATTATGTTCCAGCAAATCCTTGTACAATTCAGCAATTTGTCCGCTCGCCGTACAATCCACAAAAACAGAATTGAAGATATTCATCTGGATAATCTCATTTCTCATCAAATCCGGAGAATTGGCCTGACCTTGTTTGCCTAGAATATCCTTATAATTGTCCAGATCAATTCCGTCTCGGTTAAAGATGGCTTTGTCAATATCAGCGATACCGACTACGTTGAGTTTCAAACCATTCTGAGCCATCAATAAAGGTTGTTGTTGCTTAATCTGTTCAAGCAGACTTCCACCTACCGTACCGATACCTGTCAGGAAAATATTCAAAACCTGATAATCAGAAAGGAAGAAAGAATCATGAATGACATTCAATGCCTTACGCAAGTATGACGTATTCGTGACGAAAGAAATGTTCGTTTCGGATGCGCCCTGAGCACAAGCGATGACATTGATACCATTGCGTCCCAGTGTACCAAATAACTTTCCGGCAATGCCAGGTGTACGTTTCATATTCTCACCGACAATGGCAATGGTCGCCAAATCGTTCTCGGCAAAAATGCGGTTGATTTCACCCAATTCCATTTCCGACTTAAATTCACGCTGCAGAACTCGGACAGATTCTTCCGAATCTGCCGAACGTACACCGATAGATGTCGTATTTTCCGAAGAAGCCTGAGATACAAGGAACACACTGATGCCTGCCTTTGCCAAAGCTTTGAATATCCGGTAATTCACCCCGATCACGCCAACCATACCCAAGCCTTGAATGGTAATCAGGCTGGTATCGCTGATAGAAGATATACCCTTGATAGATTTTCCTTCTGTACTATCCTTGTCATTGGAAATATAAGTACCAGGAGCCTGTGGATTGAATGTATTTTTAATATGAATCGGTATGTTCTTATGATAAACGGGGAAAATCGTCGGCGGATAAATCACCTTTGCCCCGAAATTGGACAATTCCATTGCCTCCACATAACTGAGTCTTCTTATGACATAAGCATTATTAATAACACGCGGATCCGCAGTCATAAAACCATCCACGTCCGTCCAGATCTCCAGAATGGAAGCATCCAGCACGGCTGCCATGATGGCAGAAGTATAATCAGAACCTCCACGACCCAAATTGGTTGTTTCACCGGTACGGGCACTGCTGGAAATAAAACCGCCCATCACAGAAACAGCAGGTAATTCCGAAAACTCTTCCAAGATTTTTTTGGAAGTTAGTTCATAATTTAAGATGTTCTTGCCGTAAACATCATCGGTCTTGATATATTTACGTGCATCAAAATGCATTGCATCCAGAAATTCACTGATCATATAGGAAGAAAGACGCTCTCCGTAGCTGACAATGGCGTTGGACGTTTTTTCAGAAAAATCTCGAATCAAAGAAACACCTTTAAAGATATTTGCAAGTTCATCAAACATTTGATTTACTCCCCGCTGAACTCTTTCCAAACTTTTACCTTGAAAAAGACCTTTCAACAATTCATGGTGCTTATCACGGATAGTCTGGAATGCTTCCTGATAATCCAAATTGCTTGCAGCTGCAAGTTTGGACGTTTTAATCAACAAATCAGTCACTCCGCCAACGGCAGAAACGACAACAATAACCGGCTCGTCAGCCGATTCAACAATTTTCTTGATCGTGAGAATGCTGTTCACGGAACCTACGGACGTTCCGCCGAATTTCATTACTTTCATAAATGGTCTTATTTGGGTTTTAAAATACAAGACTACGTCGGACCTACAACTGTCCCAAGTGCATTTCGCACCATCATCCTGAATGAATAAAAATATGTTTTTTGAAATGAAAAACGCCTTTTCGGCAATGACTCCAGACACACACCGATGTCCTTCTGTCAGACTTGTAGAAGAAATTTATACCCCCCAAGGGGTCATTGTAGTTCGTATGTATTTGTAATACAGCATACGCTTTTTTGATTTTTTAGAATGGTGCAAATATATAAATTATTGTTGGAATTCGAAAAACTAAATATATTTTAATAGAATAATATCTTTTTTGTCTAAGGTCATATTGAAACTTCCATATCAGATTTATCGTCACATTAAAAAAAAACAACAAATTCTAACAAAAAATTACTATCTTTAAATCAAATTTTTGCACAGTAATATCTATCCTTTTATTCAGGAAAGTCATGGAAAAAATCGACAGGAAACCGGCAGTAGCAGGTCAGTTCTATCCGGCAGACCCGAAGATATTACAAATAAAACTGACAGACTTATTTGCAAAAGCGACACCTATGCAACATCAAAAGGTCAGAGCCATCATTAGCCCGCACGCCGGTTATGTTTTTTCAGGGAAAGTGGCGGCATCGGTCTTCAACCAGATAGATAGTGAAAAAACGTACAAAAGGGTATTTATCCTTGCCACATCACATCACGAATATTTTGAAGGGGCATCCGTTTATTGCGACGGCGATTTTTTAATGCCTTACGGAAAGGATCTGGTGGACACTACTTTCGGCAAGAAACTGGTAGACAGTTTTCCGAAAATTTTCACCAACAATCGTAATCCTCATCTCAAAGAACACAGTATAGAAGTACAACTTCCTTTTTTGCATCATGTACTTAATACAGATTACTGCATTATTCCCATCATTATAGGGACTTCAAATCCGGCTGTCTGCAAAGAAATCGCGAAAGCGTTGAAATTCTGGTTTAACGCAGACAACCTGTTCATCATCAGTTCAGACTTTTCCCATTATGCAGCATATACGGATGCCCGGAAAATTGACGAATTCACAAAAACAGCCATACTTTCAAACCACCCGGAAACATTGATCAACACGCTGAAGGAGAATAGCAGGAAACAAGTACCGAATCTGGTTACAAGCCTCTGCGGATGGACTTCCGTATTAACTTTGCTGTATATGACCACCGGCAATGATTCGATGGAATACCATGCCATCGGCTATCAAAATTCCGGTGACACTCCTATTTATGGCGAAAAAGACCGTGTTGTAGGCTACTGGGGCATTTCGGTTTCAGAGATTCAACAGAAAAAAATACCAAACTTGTTTAACAATGCAAAAAAAATAAACGGATGAAGACTAACAGAGAAATTCCTGAAAAAAACAATTTCGAACTCTCCGTTTCAGACAAGATTACCCTGCTTAGACTTGCCAGAAAGACTCTCGAAGAAAAAATCAGGTACGGAAAAATATTTGTCCCAGACACTTCCGGCTTCTCTAAGAATTTGAAAACAGACTGCGGCGCATTTGTTTCCCTGCATATCAGTGGAAAGCTGCGAGGTTGCATAGGCCGTATAACAGGTGATATTCCGCTATACCGAATGATTCAGGAAATGGCCGTTTCCTCAGCCATCCATGACCCACGCTTCAACTCTGTTCAGCCTGATGAACTGACAAATATTGACATGGAACTTTCTGTGCTTTCACCACTGAAAAAAATCAGCGAATTATCAGAAATCCAACTCGGGAAACATGGTATTCTCATCACAAAAGAGCATCACAGCGGCGTTTTTCTCCCACAAGTGGCTACTGAAACTAACTGGAATCTGGACGAATTTCTCGGACACTGTTCACGTGACAAGGCGGGATTGGATTGGTTCGGATGGAAAACAGCCGATATTTTCATTTTTACGGCTGACGTTTTCGGAGAAAAGCAAATATTTATATAAAATAAAAAATCTCAGATAAAATTTTGTTCAAAACGAAAAGAACATCAGAAAAATATCTTTTCCTGATGTTTTTTACTATTTTTGAAAAAACATCACTTTCATTGTTTTGTAACTTGGTTGTAACACCATTTTCTCACATTTGTGAAAATAAAATCCATTCATAACCTTTTACATCTATGGTACAAAAAGTTGAAGCAGAAATGGAACAACTTCGAAAGGATACACTTGAAATGTGGAAGTTGGTCTATAATCAAATGCAACAAGCGGGTGAAGCTGTTCTCACCCTCAATAAAGATACAGCCAAACAAGTCATTCTTCGGGAACGTCGGGTTAACGCTTTTGAATTGAAAATAGACAGGGATGTTGAAGATGTGATTGCGCTCTACAATCCGGTGGCTGTACAACTTCGTTTCACACTTGCTATTATGAGAATCAATTCCAACTTAGAACGCATCGGTGATTTTGCCGATGGTATGGCTCATTTTGTTGTGGAATTCAAAGATCCGGTGCTCGACCCTGATTTAGTCCGGAGACTTCAGCTTTCAGAAATGATCGATCAAGTACTATCGATGCTTCAGACACTTTTCGATGCCCTTGAAAAGGAAAATGCCGATCTGGCCGTACATGTTTTCGAGATGGATCGACTCGTAGACGAAATCTACCACGCATGCTACCAACGACTTAAAGCTTTCATTCTGGAAGATCCGGAAGCGAATGCCCTGGATGCGCTTCAATTGGTGGGCATTTTTCGGAAATTGGAACGGGTAGGCGACCATTGCACCAATTTAGCTGAAGAAATCGTATTCTTTTTGGATGCCAAAGTCTTAAAACATCAAGGAAAAACCTCCACAGAAAATTAAGAGGCATGAACAATACTCACATTTTAGTAGTAGACGACGAAGAAGATTTATGCGAAATACTTCAATTCAATCTTGAAAGCGAAGGTTACGAAGTAGATACTGCCCTTTCCGCCGAAGAAGCTTTGAAAAAGGATCTTTCCTCCTATCAACTTTTGATACTTGACGTGATGATGGGAGAAATTTCCGGTTTTAAACTGGCAGCCATGATCCGTAAGAATAAACAGACAGAACACTTGCCCATCATCTTCATTACGGCCAAGGATACGGAAAATGACGTGTTGACCGGATTCAATATCGGAGCAGACGATTATATATCCAAACCTTTCTCCATCCGCGAAGTAACCCTCAGGGTCAAAGCCATCCTGAGACGTACACTCGCTTCTGAGACATCAGACGAAGGAGAAGTCCTCATTCTCGACGAACTAAAGATTGACGTTAACCGCAAAAAAGCTTTTCTAAAAGAAAAAGCATTGGATTTGACCAAGAAGGAATTCGAGATGCTGTTCTTGTTTGTTGCCCATCCCGGACGTGTCTACTCCCGGGAAGATATCCTTCAGAATGTCTGGTCTGATGATGTTTACGTACTGGATCGGACCATTGACGTCAATATCACCCGCTTACGCAAAAAATTGGGGGCTTTCGGTAAACACATCGTTACCCGATTAGGTTATGGTTATTGCTTTGATTATCAATAAGGAGATTCATGCGCACACAAAAACACCACTTATCCTTTCACCAGAAATTGTTTTTTTCCATCATATCGACGTTTCTGGTCTTTATTTTTCTGATCAGCTATTTTGAGTACAAACGCGAAAAAGCCTTCCGGATAGACCTCATGACGGAACAGCTTCAGAGCTACAACAACCTGATATTTGAAATGATTCAGGAAAAAGGTCTTTCTGAACATAGTATCCGGGAAATCACCCAATTCCTGAATATTTCAGACCTTCGCATTTCCATTGTGGATTTTTCAGGTAACGTTTTGTACGATACAGCATTAAAAAATCCCGGAAATCATTCCGACAGACCGGAAATAAAAGCGGCCCTGACGTATGGCCGGGGCGTTTCCGTCAGACGAAAATCTTCAACAACCGGCAAAACATTCTTTTATGCCGCAACACGTTATCCAAACTATATCATCCGGTCATCAAGGCTATATGACGCCTCTCTCAACCAGCAATTGCGGGCCAATTACAACTTCATGCTGTTTACGGCCACGCTTCTGCTGATTCTGCTTTTTCTGCTTTACAGGATTACTAAAAAACTAGGAAACACTATTGCCCAGTTGCGCGACTTTTCAGAAAAAGCCGATAAAAACCTTTCTATAGATACCACAGAGGAGTTCCCCAAAAACGAACTTGGAGACATTTCCCAACATATCGTCAGCTTATTCCGGCGTCAAAATGCAACCCGCGACGAGTTGTTGATGGAGCGGGAAAAACTTATATCGCATTTCCACACTACCCAGGAAGGTCTGGCCGTGTTTACACCTGATAAAAAGGAAATCATAGCCAATAACCTGTTCATCCAATACATCAACCTGATATCCGATGAACCGATCAAATCTGCCAGTGACATTTTCGAGATACCTGAGTTTCAGGAAATCAACAGTCACATCAATCGCGCTCTGAGCATCAAGAGTCCCATGACATTCTTGCAACGCCAATCTGTCCATTTGAACAAAAACGGGAAAATTTTTCATATTCAAAGCATCGTTTTTCAGGACAACAGTTTCGAAGTGAACATCAACGATATCACAAAAGCAGAAGAAGAGTCCCGTCTGAAACGCCAACTGACGCAAAATATCGCCCACGAACTAAAAACACCTGTCAGCAGCATCCAGGGCTATATGGAAACCATTCTCAACAATCCGGATATTCCTGCAGAAAAACTGCACAGTTTTGTCGAACGGTCTTTTCTGCAAAGTCAAAGACTAAGTGAATTGCTACGCGACATTTCTACGCTGACACGCATGGACGAAGCACCAAATCTCATTGAAAAAGAAGAGATTAACATTTCAAAACTGGTAGAGCAGATTGCAGGGGAATTAGATGCGGAACTGTCAAGGAAGGACATTCATCTGATCACGGACATTGATCCTGCACTGACCGTCCATGGAAATGCTTCACTGCTGTATTCCATTTTCCGAAATCTTTTTGACAATGCTTTGGCTTATGCAGGTGAGCATGTTGAAATTGGGGTTTCTTGTTTCCGAAACGACCCGGATCGCTGTTTTTTTAGTTTTTATGACACAGGTATCGGTATTGCCGAAGAGCACCTAAACCGCATTTTCGAACGTTTTTACAGAGTAGACAAAGGCCGCTCGCGCAAACTCGGCGGTACAGGACTCGGACTATCCATTGTCAAAAACGCCGTACAACTGCATGGTGGTACCATCTCGGCCAAGAACAAACCGGATGGCGGACTGGAATTTGTTTTCTCTCTGGAAAAATCGCCGGACATCGGTATTTGAAAAAGTTTTATAAGAATCTGACTTTTAAAACCAGTATCCGAAATTGGCCGAAAAACAAGGTTTTTCAACGGAATCGGAATAGCCCAAAGTAATATCAAGAGGTCCTATCGGCGTTTTTCTGGAATACTTGATGCCACCTCCGAAAATGTTTTTGAAATTCTCCCGTTTCTTCATGTCGGGACTCTGCAAAAGACTGTTAAACAATGCCGAAAAATATTGATTATCAGAAATGTGTACCCTAAATCCAAGCAAGCCGATATAAGTGAACCTATCTGCCATGCTGACCGCCGGAAGCCCTACAAACGGAAGATAATAATTGAAATATTGCGAATAAGGTTCGCCTCCAACCATCGTCTTTTTTAGACGGGGAAAATCTGTTTGGAGCAGAACTCGGCCATAAAGGTTGAACAACAACGCGACATTCGAACTGATAGGTGTCACATTATTCATCTTTAAAAGTAAGGCAGGAGTGATTTTCCAGTTCTTTTTAGATTCTACATTCAAAGACAATTCAGTATACATGTTAGTCCCTCTTTTAGGGAAATAATAGTCATCCCAATTATCAAACGACAAATAAGAATAAGCACTGGTCATAAAGAAATCCGTGTTTCCGGATGCAATGGAAAGGTTGTTTTCACTGGCAAATATATTTCCATGATAATATTCCTCCTGAAGCCCGAGTCCCAGATTGAAGCGTCTATGAAACGGGAGATAGGAATAAATGGTTCCTGAAGAATAAAAAACATTTGCTTTATAAAAAAGATTTCCTTTTTCATATATGTCATAGTTCTGATATTTAACTTTAAGGCTGTTACCAAAAGTGGGATATTTTGTTTTGTCGGATTCGGCCAACAAACTCAAACCTGGATTTGCCGATAATTCCGCACTGGCAGACAAGTGACCGAATATTTTCCCATAATTCTTTTGAGTCATGTTAAACATAATGGCCGCAGCATCTTTCGTATTCGCCTTTAAACCAATATTTTGAGTAAATACTTTTTTAGTAGTTATATTCAAATTCAGGATTTTGCCTTTTTCCGTATCGACCAAATTATAATAAATCTTTTCAAATCCCCCCAATCCATAAAGCCGGTCGATGGCTTCGGCTATTTCATCTGAAGAAAATTTGCCCGGTATTTTCATATTTAAAGTTTCCCGCATAAATTCTTCATCTATATGTTCTTTACAAGCAAAAGTCAAATTGGTGATATACCAACGATCGGGTTTGACAAGAGTCCTGGACAAACGGTTTGGTTCGAGTCTGTATTTTGCCTTGAGTTCACGAAGCTGCTCCCGTAAATCATTGGTAGCTTTTTCTCCGCGCTTGACCAAAGTATCGACAGCCGGATTATTAAAACTTGACATCGTAAAGCCAGATACGTCAGGCCGGATAATCAAATCACAAATGCTATCGTTGGATGAGTTTTTTGTTTGATCAAAGAAATTGACCAACTGCCCTACAATATTAGAAATCGATTGAAGGTTTTCTTTGCTGTAATAATCATTCCGAATATCAACACCAATGATAATGTCGGCCCCCATTTTTTTTGCCACATTCGTCGGAAAGTTATTTGCCAGACCGCCATCAATCAACAACATACCGTCTCTGTCGGACGGTTGGAAAAAAATAGGAATAGCCATACTTGAAAACATGGCAGTGGGAAGAAATCCGTTTCTCAGGATTTCTTCCTGACCGGTTTCCAAATTTGTTGCAATACAAGCATAGGAAATTGGAAATTTGCTAAAATCAGCATTCATCGGTACATTCCCAGCTATACCGCAAAAAAGATTCAATACATTTTGCCCCCTAATCAAGCCTTGAGGAAGACTGAGAATTTTCTTTTCGGAAAGCGGTATGGAAAAAGCATACCGTTGCTTAAGAAGTTGAGCATCTTTCGAAAGAAATTGCCTGGGAACTTTATCTGAAAGGATTTTTTCCCAATCAAGTGCTTTTGTCATGGCTTCAATTTCCGAAGCATTGTACCCGAGGGCATAAATACCTCCGACCAGACTGCCTATGCTGGTGCCGACAATCATGTCTATCGGAATACCTTCTTCTTCCAAAACTTTCAGTACCCCGATATGGACAAAACCTTTTGCCCCTCCACCGCTCAACACCAAGGCAACTTTAGGACGATGTACCTCCACTTTTATCGTATCCTGGGCATAAGCAACGGATGACATCATTAAAAACAAACAGAACAACGGGCCGATTATAGATAATCTCATAAAACCATGAATCATGACAACTTACTCTTTAATGCAAAAGACAGGCCGTTAAACCTTGTTTATCTGATTGAATCGGACAAAGTTAAAAGTTTTACGGCCAATAATCATCATAAATCACCGGAGAAATAATTTGTCATTCACCGTTATCCTGATTATCCGAACTTACCCGTAATGTAATTTTGTGTCCGCAGGCTTTTCGGGTTGGTAAAGATTGTTTTCGTTTCATCGCATTCTACAAGTTCACCCAGGTAAAAGAACGCGGTTCGGTCGCTCACACGGGCGGCTTGCTGCATATTATGCGTAACGATGATGATGGTGTAATTTTTTTTGAGATCGTAAATCAGCTCTTCAATTTTTGAGGTAGAAATCGGATCGAGTGCCGAAGCCGGTTCATCCATCAGCAAAATCGACGGAGCGATAGCCAAAGCTCTGGCAATGCACAGACGTTGTTGCTGACCTCCGGAAAGAGCGTTTGCCGATTTTTTCAACTTATCTTTCACCTCATCCCAAAGAGCAGCCTGTTGCAAAGAATTCACCACTTTTTCTTCGATGTATTTTTTATCCCGGATACCATCAACCCGAAGGGCGTATGCCACATTTTCAAATATGCTTTTCGGAAAAGGATTTGGCTTCTGGAAAACCATTCCCACTTGCTTACGAAGCTCATCCACATTGACAGACTTGTCATAAACATTTACACCATTCACCAAGGTTTCGCCTTCTGTACGAACACCCGGTATCAGATCGTTCATACGGTTGAACGAGCGCAACAAGGTTGATTTACCGCAACCGGACGGGCCGATAAAGGCGGTAATGGTGTTTTCTTCCGCCTGAAACTGAATATTTTTCAGTGCCTGAAATTCACTATAGTATAAGTTGAAGTTTTTTGCTTCTACTTTAAAATTGGGCATAGCAGTTTATTTAAGTTTGTTGTTGAAATATCGCCTGGCCGAGTTTGCCAACAGGTTCACAAACAACACAATAGCAATAAGCACCAAAGCTGTCCCATAGGCAATCGGCCTGGTCTTTTCCATGTCGGTGCCACTGGTGGTGAGCACATAAAGGTGATAGGGCAAAGCCATTACCTGATCAAAAATACTGTTGGGTAAACGATCTATGAAATATGTTGCTGCGGTGAACAGGATGGGTGCCGTCTCTCCTGAAACACGGCTGACGGAAAGAATCAATCCGGTAACGATGTTGGGGTAACAAATAGGCAGCACTACTTTCCGGATGGTCTGCAATTTGGTGGCTCCCAAAGCATAACTACCAAGTCGCATGGAATCGTCCACCGTCTTGAGTGCTTCCTCTGTCGTCCGGATAATGACGGGCAACACCATGAGCCCCAGCGTCATGGAACCGGCCAAAATGGAATCGCCGAAATCGAGTTGGTCTACAAAAAGTGCCATACCAAATAGTCCGAAAACAATGGATGGGACTCCGGCTAAATTGTTGGTCATAGAACGAACCAATTTTTTAAACCACGATTCCTTCAGATATTCATTAATATATATTCCAGAAAACACGCCAACGGGAAACGCAAAAATTATACTTCCGGCGACCAGACAAAGTGTTCCGACAATCGCCGGCAAAATTCCGCCTTCCGTCATTCCATTTTCAGGCATCTTTGTCAGGAAGTCCCAACTGATGGCAGGCAAACCCCGCACCACAATAAATCCGAGAATCAGGAACAATACTCCGACTACGGAAAAACTGACCAATCGGAAGGTTCCGAAAGCCAGCGTCTGTTTCAGTTGTTTTCCCCGTTGTTTTGTCAGAAGTTTCATTGATTATTTTTCGATTTAATCATCTCCACCAAAGAATTGAAGATAAAAGTAATGATAAAAAGAATAATTCCCAGTGCAAACAGTGCCTTGAAGTGCATACCGCCAAACGGAGCTTCTCCGAGTTCTGCAGCAATGGTGGCCGGTATGGTTCGTACAGGTTCCAGAAAACTGTGGGGCATTACCGCTGCGTTGCCAGTCACCATCAATACCGCCATGGTCTCTCCGACAGCACGCCCGACACCAAGAATGAAGGCTGCCATGATACCGGACTTGGCATAAGGCAATACCACATACTGCACCGACTGCCAATGTGATGCTCCCAATGCCAGGCTTGCCTCTTTCATCGAAACAGGTGTCGCACGGATGGCATCTTCGGAAACCGTAATGATGGTTGGCAAAGCCATGATAGCCAAGATGATACTTCCAGCCAAAGCGGTCTCACCCACCGGAAGCCTAAAAAGCTGCTGGATGGCCGGAACCAGAACCACCAAGCCAAAAAAGCCATAGACCACCGATGGTATTCCGGCCAATAATTCAATGACCGGCTTAAAAATTCGCCTGACCCGTTCACTGGCAACTTCCGCCATGTAAATAGCCGTAATCAAACCTATCGGCAATGCAATGAGAATGGCCAGCAGCGTCACCCAAAGCGTGCCGAGTATTAGAGGCAAAACGCCGAATTGGGCAGCAGGAATTGCCGTCGGATACCATTCACGCCCCAGAAAAAATTCCTTGAAAGAGATGGGTGGCATCTTCAACAAATGGCCACTGAAATGTTTCGGGTAATACCGGTTGTCAAAAAAAGTGATTACATTCTCATTTTTGGAAACAAAATCTTCCACACAAGAAGGAAGTCTTTCAAATTTTGCGCCCATCTGTTTTTCAGTATAAGCCGCCGAAAGCTCATCCAATGTAAAGAGTTGAATGTCCTGATCTTTTCCGCCAACTTCTTTCCAGTTGGTGATATCTCCGTTGAAAATATCCTTCACTTGACCGGAGGTCAGTTTTTTCACAGGGTTGCGGGCATTCAATGCCAAACTATAGCCCTCTTCGATGGAAGAAGTCTTGAATAAGGAAATACCCGACTTAAAGAGGAATATGACGATAAAGAGTACGGCGACCGTAGTCACCGTACTGCTTGTGAAAAGAATGCCTTCTGAAAACCTTTCTATAATTTTTTTCAGTGCCATTTCCAACTTTTAAGAGAGAGGAACATAACCTTCTGCCAGCACAATTTTTTGTCCTTCGGATGAAATGATGAAAGAGACAAAAGGGTTCAGTTTGGCAGAGGCACTGGTCAAATAGTAATAATACAAGGGACGGGTAATCGGATACTTCCGGGATTTGGCATTTGCCACATTCGGAACCACATACGTTTTACCCTTGTCGTAGGAAACGCTCAATGCCTTTACATCCTTTTCCACATAGGCAAGTCCTATATATCCGATAGCACCTTTGGTCTGGCTCACAGACTGAACGATAGCCCCTGTAGCAGGCATCAGCAAAGCTGAATTGACAAAGTTCTTTTTATTCATCACATGTTCTTTGAAAAATTCATAGGTACCAGAACTTGTCTCACGGGAATAAACGATAATCTTCATATTTGGTCCTCCAACTTGATTCCAGTTGGTAATTTTACCGGTAAAAATACCTTCAAGCTGCTCCCTGGTCATTTTCGAAACAGGGTTAGATGGATTTACAATCACAGCCAAGGCGTCATAGGCGATAATCACTTCCTTGACTGCTTTTCCGGCATCCGTAATCTTCATCTTTTCACTGATTTTCATTTTTCTGGAAGATTGGGCAATATCAGTGGTTCCGCTGATCAAGGCAGAAAGCCCTACACCCGATCCGCCGCCAATAACAGAGATTCCGGAACCCGGATGTTTTTTACCGTAAACCTCGGCAAATTTTTGAGAAAGAGGCAGGCAAGTATCGCTACCTTTTACTTTGCAATTCACTTTTTGAGCATTCATTACAGAAGGTATCATCATACTGACTACCAAACCTAAAACCATTAAACTTTTTTTCATTTCGTTATTATTTATTTTAACATTTAAGTATTCGATGTAACTCGCCAAATAATTGCTCACTCGTGTGAACGATAGTTCAAAGGTTTGTCTTTTTTTACTTGAACAAAGTAACGAATAGGGTATTACAATCGTGTGACAAGAATTTTACACCTCGGTGAAATCTTAGAATTTATACTGAATCCTAAGAGTAAGAACATTATCTTTCCTGTCATGCGAAAGATCTGTCAGAGTATTGGAGCTCACGATATTTGACGTCTTTTCATTGGCAACCATATCGTAATAGGCCATCACTTTGACATTACTGTTGAAACGATAATTCAAACCCAAACCAAGCGTGAAGAATTTAGCATCGGTTGCATTCGTCGCCGTTGCTCCGGCTATAGATCTCCCGATTTCGTTTCCGGAAACTTTGGTATTCGGATCGTAAACATCGTATTTAACAACAGCCTGCAAAGGCGTTTCCAAAATATTTTGGACAAAGTAGATATAGAATCCGTTGAATTTACGGTTAAAGACATTCCCCGTAGCTGCTGCAGTCAAACTGGAACTGGAAGAAGCATATCCAGGTTGCATACCGGTAATATATTCTCCGCGAATCTGCGTAATACCCATCGCCCAGTCATAGCTGACCTGTCCATCTATACCGAAATATTGCCGTTTGGTTTTATCGCCTACTTTACAACTTGAAGCAGTGAATGCTTTTACTCCATTTACATCATTGATTGAATAGATGTTATCTGTTGTGGTAGCGAAACCTCCGTCATAATAAGAAGCACCCAGACCCCACATAACCTTTTCATCGGAAGAGGTTTTGGTTGCGGACAAGTGTCCGATAAAATCTTTGTAGTTGTCTGTTTCGAGGGCAATTCCATTACCGTTAAACAAGCCGAAATCAAATTTCAGAAAACTCCAGGGGGAAGTTTTCGAGGCCTGAAAAGTTAAACTGACACCCAAATCGCGTTCACCAGGAAACAGTGTCTGAAAAATCCGTGAACGTTCCGGACTCTCACGACTACTGGACGAATAAGATATTTCATAACCGAAAGGACGGTAAAAAACGCCGCCAGTCAGTGATAGCGCATTAATCCAAGGCTCTGTTACAGACAAATAGGCATCTTTAATACCAACACCTTTTTCCGTAATATCTAACTGCATAACAGCTTGCGCGCTTTGATTTTGATAAGCAAATTTAACAAGTCCGCGACGAACCGTCATACGGTTATTCACCCCATTGGCAAAGTTTCCACCTTCAAAACTTGATATACCGGCCGTATCCGCTTTCTGATATTGCATTTGTACATACCCGGATATTTTCATTTTTTTGGACAAAGCAACATCAGACTGAAGTTGTTCAAAATCCTGATAAGAAACAGTTCCGGTACTGTCCTGGGCTGAAACATAAGTACATGTCACAATCGTTAAAAAAGAAGTTCCCAAGATTTTTTTCAAAATTTTCATTTGCTTCGTTTTTTAGGTTATTAATTAACTACTCCGCCGCAAAGCAACAGGAAATTTAATCCATAGAGATTAAATCCGATGCAAAATAACCGACATGACATAATAAAGCTGTTTCACACCAGAAAAAAAATATTTCAAAAAAAAAGAAATTATTACCACACCCCGGGAATTGACTCTCCGCAGAGATTGCACAACCCGTCCTGAACAACATTTTGTTTTATCGCATATCCACTTCGTTCCACCAAAAGATGTTTGCATTTCGGACAAAACGTATTTTCACCGTTCAAGTTCGGATCGTTGCCAAGATACACATACTTAATACCGGCAGCTTCTGCCATTTTTTTAGCCTGAAGCAAAAGTCTTTCGGGCGTTGGCTTCAAGTTTCTCAATTTATAGGCCGGAAAAAACCTGCTGAAATGCAACGGCGTATCTTCAAACCCATTTTTAACAAGCCAGTCACACATTTCATAAATCATATCCGAACAGTCAGAAATACCGGATACCAATAAATTGGTTATTTCGAGCCACACACCCTGGGCTTTTAAAATCTTCAGGGTATTCATCACTGGTTGAAGGTGCCCTCCGGTAAGACGGCAATAAACATCATCCCTGATACATTTCAAATCAACATTGGCAGCATCTAAATAGGGACAAAGTTCAAGTAAAGGCTGCTCATTGATGTATCCGTTTGTAATTAGCACTGTCTTAAAGCCCCTATCATGAGCCTTTTTTGCGACATCAAAAACATACTCGTAAAAAACAATAGGTTCTGTATAGGTAAACGCGACACAATCGACATGTTGTTTTTCCGCCAGCTTTAAAACCTCTTCAGGTGTCAAATCATATTTCTTGAAATCTTCCGGTGAACTTTGTGATATTTCCCAATTTTGACAATTTAAGCAGCTAAAATTGCAACCGGCCATGGCCATTGAGAAAATCTTCCTTCCAGGTAGAAAGTGAAAAAGCGGCTTCTTTTCTATGGGATCTATTGCCAGCGAGCAAGGATTTCCATAGCCCAAAGCATACAACTCCCCCTGTCTGTTTATTCTTGCATGACATATCCCGATTCTCCGATTCTGAAGTACACAGCGATGCGGACAAAGAAGACAACGGACCGCATTATCTGGAAGACGTTCTTGATAAAGTGCCGAATGGACGGATGATTCGGAATCAGGTTGTGACATTTTTAATATTAAATAATGTTTTCAAATTTAGAAATTAAGACCAAACCAATATCATAAAATAGAAATTTTCTTTTATAAAAAATCATTTTTCTTCTTAGGTCATTGGAATCCGCATGTTCATTTTATCATAAACCCGGACATTTCTACAAACATGCCCGTTTCATATCCTTATCAATTCTTACAATTATTAGAAGACATTTCATTTTCAATACCGAAATTCAGCTTTTTACCGAACTTCATACAATCACAATATAAGTTCTCCCCATTTTTATAACTAATTTATATGGATGATTTGTGTAATATATTATATTATAGCACTTAACCACTGTTTTTGTACAATTTTTATTTAAAAGATTTTGGATCAAATTCTGGAAAATCTCAAACTATTTGACGACATCACATTAGAAAAAATGAGTGCGGTCAATTCTTTTGATTACAAAATCAATAAACATAACCATATAGAAACCTTCGGCGTTCTAAATAAAGAACTCGAATCGGAAGATGCATACGGGAAATATATACTTGGTCTGGCTTATAATTATTCTTTTTAGATTTAAAGAATCCTTATATTTGTCGCTCGATCAAACCCAACTCAAGTGCCAAAACAGATAGTAAGCTTTCCTCCCATCATCGCCACTTATCCGGAAATTCTGATTCTCGGCACCATGCCCAGTGTCATTTCTCTGCAGGAAAACCAATACTACGCCCACCCAAAAAATGCCTTCTGGAAAATCTTGTCAACCTTAAGCGGTATTGACTGTCCCACAGATTATCAGATAAAGAAACAACTGATCATCAATATGAATCTGGCACTTTGGGATGTCTGCCACACCTGCATCCGCCCGGGCAGTGCCGACAGCGATATCCGAGAAGTAGAGCCAAACAACATTGAAGAATTACTGGCTGCTCATTCCACCATCCATACCATCATCTTCAACGGAAAAACGGCTGAAAAACTTTTTAACCGGCATTTGAAAATCAGGAATGGAATCCATTCTATAGCCCTTCCGTCAACCAGTCCGGCTTACACGCTTCCTTTTGAAAAAAAGCTGGAAGCATGGCAGGTGGTATTACAAAACCAAAAAAACAAATGAAGAAAAGAATCTGTATGAAACTCCTTATTATTTGTCTTGTTTAACCCAAATCAATGCTCGGGTATCAAAACCCAACCTTTTAGCCAATTCTAAATATTCTTGACAGATTTTTTCAGGAATCGCCTTCTCACGAGAGAGGATCCACAAATAATGAAGATTTTTTCCGGCTATCAACGCATACTGATATTGATCATCCAGTGCAATGACATTGTAATTACCATAAAACGGCCAAAAAAAAGAGACTTTCAGTCTGGCCTCCTTAGAATGCCCTATCAATTTAGCCTTTCCGACAGCTTCTTTCCATTGTCTCTTTTCTGTATGATAACCGCGATTTACAACATGAATACTACCATTTCCATTCAGGGAATAATCAGCCGTCGTATGATTCAATCCACGCTCAAAACGGAAATCCATCCTTGCAATTTCATACCATTTTCCAAGATATTTACCCGCATCAAAAGGTCTGACAACTATAGCTCCTTTGGGAATGCCGGCACAAGAGTTAAAGGCAAAAAATCCAACGAAGCCGGCCATTATAATCTTAAAATAGTTTTTCATACATAATACATTTAAATGGCTACCTATTTACTTCAAATATAAGAAATAAAATAAAATTTGCATGATTTAAACAATTAATTGTGAATTAATCTTTTAAAAATTCTTTTTGGATAAACCAATTGCTTTTTCACAATTTTTCAATAAATTTACCGACAACAATTTGTCAAAACGATGAGACGAATATTACTTTATATGATTCTCATTTTTTTACCGACCGGTATTTCTGCTACAAACAGCTTGAAAAAAATTGCTTCTGTTCCATTTCGTATGGTAGGCAGTTATATTGTTATTGAAGTCAGCATCAACGGTTCCACAAAGCTCAACCTGATTTTGGACTCCGGCGTCACCCCGACCATCATTACAGAACTCAATGCCGAAGACTCCCTTACTTTAAATTATATCGGAAAAACAAAAATCAAAGGACTTGGATCAGGTGACGGCATTACGGCTTATACCAGTTATGGGAATGAATTCCAAACAGGCAAAATGAAACTAATAAACCAAACAACTTTTCTACTGGATAAAGATATTTTCAGTTTGTCAAAACATGTCGGTACAAAAATTAACGGCATCCTCGGAACAAACTTTTTTAAAGATTATATCATAAAGATTGACCACAACCTTCAACGCATCATTTTCTTCGAAAATAAACCTTTTAAAATACCCAAAGGATATACAGCCATTCCGATGATCATTGAAGGCAATAAGATGTTTGTTACCATACCTGTCACTGAAGCAGACTGGAGTACAAGGTATGCCCAAATGCTTTTGGATACCGGTGCAGAATTAACAGCTTGGTTCCGTTCAACAGGTGCTCATCCCATCAAATTGCCGGAAAAAAGAATCCGAAGTTATATCGGACAAGGTTTGAACGGAGAGATTGAAGGTTATATGGGACGTATATATATGATCAATATAGGCGGACATGTACTTAATTATCCCATTGTCCATTTTCCGGATTCGGCATCCATCACCGGAGCCATACTCGCATCTGAACGGGAAGGGACCGTCGGAAGTCAAATTTTGAATCGATTTAACCTGATTTTTGACCAGAAAAGAAATATGCTTTATGTCAAACCCAACTGGAAATTCAACAAGCCATTCACCTACAACATCGCCGGCATTGAAATGATACAAGAAAATCCGGCTATTCCGTTTCCGGAGATCTGTCATGTCAGGGAAGGATCACCTGCCGATCTTGCTGGTGTGAAAGTTGGAGATAGGATCATTCAAGTCAATGAGGCCAGTGCTTTTAATACGAACATCAATGTGCTTAGGAATTATTTCGAAACCCGCTCCAAAAATCCGCTCACCATTTTATTAATGCGTGGGGGAGAAAACCTGATACTTAAAATTGAAATGAAAAGTGTCCTATGAAATAGGATTATGTCACCATAGCTAAATCCTATTCACAGAAGCAAAAGTCCGGGTAATGGCTTTTTTGAATTTGATAGCCGGATAGCCCATGATGATAAATAATCCTTCTCTGCTTTTATTTTGAATCTCATGAACTTCCCTGAATTTCTTGGCAAGTTTTCCGTTCTGAATCATGGGATGTATGGCACCCAACATACACGTGCCCAATCCGATGGATTCAGCTGTAAGCATGGCATAAGTGGCGGCAATGATGGAATCTGCCGGATCGGAATATTCCGATCCGTAAAAATACAAAGCAACAGGCGCATCATAGGTCACCACATTTTCACCTTTCTTCATGAAACCCGTGTAACATTCCAGACACGGCTTCAGAAATCCGCGAAAAAGCTGATCGGTTTTCTTTCCCCAAAAAGGGCGCATCAGCATCAGAAACCATTTCGACGTATACCATTTTATTTGCTCCAGATAGGCACAAAAATCTTCTGAAAAGGCACGAACCTTATCCTTACTGTCCAAAACCAGCACATGAACATCTGAAGGAGGAAGTCCCATCGGTGCTGTAGAAGCCGCTGCAAGAACCTGATCTATCAATGCTTGTTCTACAGGTTTCTCCTTAAATTCACGCACTGCCCGACGACGCTGCAGCAATGCCAACAGTGCATCTTGTGTGGCGGCATCTTCCATCGGGGGAATTTCCATCAAGTCACCGGCAGAGGTACAACGACCTTCTACTGTAATGGCTCCGTGCGGGCAAACCATCATGCAATGTCCGCAACCGATACAGCCGAATATAGATTGATCTGAAAGACAAACCTTTTTATCCAGCACGGTCAAAGAAAAACTCTTGCAAACCGTCACGCACAATCCACACCCATTACAAAGCATTTCATCAATGTGTATGGTGGCATTTTCCTGAGTACGAGAAGTTGGTATTGCCATAATCTTCATTCATTAGGGTTTCTGGAACATTGTATTCAAATATACGCTAAAATAAAATTATCTGAAAGTGACTATATAGTTCATCACAAAATTCCAAATCGTAACAACGCCGATTGCAAAAAGTTTGGAAAGATAAAAATTCAGATGCAATTTTTCTGTCAAAATAAAAATAATAAAATTATTGAGACCCAAACCAATGAGCGATATTCCGAAAAAAGAAAAATACTCGGTTACAATTTGCCCATTATGACTATGGAAGGTCCAGACCCTATTGAAAAAATAATTGGAAGTAGCCGCAAGCACAAAACCGGAAGAATTGGCTATGTACTTATTGGCTTTTGCTTTCTCCTTCAATAACCAGGTCATCCCAAAATCCACAAACATGCCGGAAAATCCGACAACACAAAACTTGATCAGTTTAAAAAGCAAGACGCTGTCTATCATTATTTTACAACTTTCACTTTAAACATATCATTTTCTAAGGCCGGCCCAAAAACACTGTTTGTCGTAACAGTAAACGTGTATTCTCCGTTTTCCAGTTCAGGAACGATGACGCTCATCTCTCCGGATAAGGTCTCAGATGGTTCCATGACGGAAAAATTCATCTTGCTGATGATGGGACAAACCTCCTCAGTCTTCTTGGTGAAAAAACAGGCACAAATACTGACCGGAAATATTTTATCCTTAAAGTATATAGAATAGGGATATGGATTGTGAACCGAAAAACTAGTATGAATGGTATCTCCGCGATGTATCACACTTTCAGCCGGCATTTCAGTTTTCACTTTCAATCTCATGGCTGAATGAAAACAATCGGTAAAAAAGCCTTCGATAGTCTGTCCGTCCACTTGGTATTTTTGACTCAAACCTTTCACTTCGGCACAAATAAATACAGGCTTGCCTTCAAACGTCCGTTCCAGTTGCCAAACATCAAATTGAGTCCGGCGGTTGTAAATAGAGCTGATGGTCGTGGATGGATGCCCACTGAAAAATGTGTACATAGAAGGTTTCTGAAATGATCCGGTAAATACAACGGGCAACTTTCCAGCAACGGATTCTATGGCTGTAAACTTTTTCTTTTGATCAAAACCAGCTATTCCTGCCAAAGGAGGATAGACCAATGCCATCCGAATCAATAAAATAAGCACCAAGGATCCCAATACATAACGGGCGATATATTTTCTGACAAATTCATGTTCCTTAGACCGATTATAAAGAATAATGATCATCGGAATGGAACAAGCCACTGTCCAGTGTGGTTCTACATGCCCCCTATAAGCCATTACCCAGAAAAAAGAAATAAAGCCGATGATGAGGACATACAAACCACGCTCAAAAACATCCTTGCTTCTGAATTTAAACAAAACATAAATAACCAAACCCAAAGTAAACGGGTTAAAGACCGCCAACTGATTTGGAATATACTCCAGGAAAAATTTCAATTGAAACTGACTGCTCCTGTCAACCAAATGATATTGGAAACTGGGAAAGTGGTTGCTATACTGCCAATAGAAATGTGGTGACAAAAGCAACAACGCTCCAATGCCCGCCAACCAGAATTTAGGCTTTGCCAAAAGTCGCACGTTCGATAAAACGATAAAACCAATCACCAGGCAGGCCTGATATTTGCTGTAAACCATTCCTGCCATGGAGAGACAAAGCAACAAGGTATTCCGCGCATTTTCACTTTTTAGAAAAAATTTATAAAAAAGCAGGAAGAATGCAGTGAAAAACAACAAGGGTGCATCCGGTGTCGTTACAAAACCCAGGGCAGCAAACATTACCAAAGAAGCGGAAATAATGAAAAAAGTGCAAACCTTCCGGTTGTCCGCTTCCTTTTCGTCAATCATTTCCCAAACAAGCCACAGTGTCCCCACCTGAGTCAACACTGTCAAAAACCGAACACCCAGGTTTCCGCAGAAAAGCAAAGCACTTAGAAAGTTAAAGACAGCAACCATGGGCGGATGGTCAAAATAGCCCCATGCCAGATGCTGTCCCCAAAGTGCATAATAAGATTCGTCGTTGGACATTCCGGTAAAAACAGCCTGCAACAAGTTCACGACAAACCACGCAGCCAGCATCAGAAAAAAAGTATTCTTAGCGGATCGTTCTTTGGAAGAGATATGCATATCTGTTTTTCATCTATATTTTATTCTACGCATAAAAAGCAGCGCAAAGATAAAGAAAAGATTTATGAGTTTAAACCTGATATTTCTCCTATGAACCCAATCAAAATTACTTTACCCAAATGAGCATATTCCCTTTGATTCTCCATTTTCCCCAAGATTTTTTCATCACCAAATAATATCCGGCACCGTCATTTTTTCCCAGTGTATAGGTCAGGTAAATAAAAGCCTTATTCTTCTTTTCATTAAATCCAGGCCTCGAAACATTCACATAAGGTTTCAACCCAAAGTGATAATAATACCTATGCCATCCCTCGTTTTTGGGGAATATTTTTCCAAGTTCCGATTTCCTGATATAGGTGATCTTATCTTTTAAACCGGCAACAGAATCAATTTTAAGGGATGAACGATTCTTACTGCAAAAATCATGTAGCATACCTTCGTCATTTACCATCAAGACCTTTCGCTGAAACAAGCTTAAGGTATCAAACTCCGGGTCCCGGAGCGGACTCCTCGTCACATTCAGAAGTACCAGTTCCGGCATCTTGCGGCCATTGAACTTTTTGATCAAGCCCTTTCGTTGGGATGTTTTGTATTTAGGAATCAGCTTATTTCCGTCGTTCAATAATAAAGTCGCAATGACCTTATTTTCCAATACTGTTTGTCCGCATACCTCATCAGATGCCTGCCATAAAAAAAGGAAGATTATAAGAAATCGGACAAACCTCCTGACTGAACAACATCGGAAATGGGAAAAGTTCATCGCCTATTTTGTCCTATCTTTGTTGGCTCGTAAAATACCGGTTCATAAACAATGCCTGATATTGAATGGATACCGTCCAGTACGTCCAGTTGTGCATACCGGGACGAGTCATGAAATCATGAGGAATGTTTCGTTCCAACAATTTCTCATGAAGATTTAAATTCACCTTGTAAAAGAAATCCTCAGACCCGCAATCAATGAATATGGCCAATCTATTTGGTGTTAAAAGATGCAAGAGGTTGATAACCGTATTATTCTCCCAATTATCAGGATGCTCCGAATATTTACCCAAACATTTTTCCAAATCCCAGTTTTTGGGAAAAGGGCGAATGTCCACGCCCCCACTCATACTACCGGCTACACCATAAACATCCTGATGCCTGAATGCCAGATATAATGCTCCGTGACCACCCATGCTCAGACCGGTGATGCCTCTTCCGCTACGATTCCTGATGGTCTTGTAACTTCCATCCACCCACTTGACCAATTCGCCGGAAACAAAAGTCTCATACCTGATATTTTTATCCATAGGGCTGTCAAAATACCAGCTCTTTGCTCCGTCAGGACATACAAAAATGATATTATAAAGGTCTGATAATTTATCCACCCCTTTTGCTTTATTTATCCAACCTGAATAATCATCGCCAAAACCGTGGAGCAGATAGATAACCGGATACTCTTTTCCGCTGGCATAGCTATCCGGAGTAATAATGACGGTTTTAATGTTCTTATTCATGGAAGGGCTGTAAACCTGTACGGTGTCAACTTTGGCAGCATGACAGAAAACGATTGCTGTAAGGAACAACAAAGAGGTAAGTAGTGTCTTTTTCATACGATAATAATTTTTTCGTCAAAGGCTATATGGAACTCGCATGCCCATTTTATCATAAACCTGGACATTTTTACAAACATGTTCGTTTCATATTCAGTAGATATTCTAAATGCTTGCAAAGATAATAGAACTTGTTTATTTTTCACCACATTAAAATAAAAACGACAAGAAATACCGATTCTCATGGCCTTAACAAAATGTGGTTGTAAGAGATCATTTCTGATTAAAAAGAACCAAAGCCCTGGAATCTAATTTTGCAACAGGTAAGAAAAAAGAACTTGCGGAAATCTTATATGTAATGGTATCCGGAGGAATGATAGATTCTGCTTCCGCCTCCATTTCGGTGATATCGAGTATTTCTATGGTCACGTCGGCTATTCCCTGCCTGACCATGTCAATTTCTTGCGCAGCAGCATATGTGAGATCTATCAAGTGCCCTTTTCCGGGGTTAAAGCGGTCATTCACCTTAACGACAACACTTTTTCCATTGGATTTATTGGTCACACAAACCAAAGTTCCAAAGGGTATTGAAGGATGAGCTGCCGTATATCTTCTATTATCCAATTTTTCGCCGCTAGACGTCTTTCGACCATCAAATTTCTTATTGTAGAACGAAGCGGTGCCACTCGTCTGATCAGAAATAGCAGTCGTATTCTGAGGGCAAAATGTCAAAAAAAAGGAAGTTGATAAAATGATTAAGAGTGACTTTTCTTGTGAAAAAATTCGTTCAATCATCTTTCTTGTTGTATGTAAATATGACACTGATGTCTATCATGATTGCAAAGATGTCATTTTTAGATTAAAAACCAAATATTTCCGCATTATAATTGAATATTTTTGCATTTTTTCAAAAAAATTAAACTGTTAAATCAGTATCTTTCTATCTCAAAATCTTGCATATCATAAAATAAATCACCTATTTTATTGCATAATTTTCAAAACCAGATTACATTTGCAGAAAATTTACAAGAAAGTTATTTTTTGGCTTATTTTATATTTTATATTACTATTCTTAATATTGATTTCAAATTAACGCCACTTACTTAATCTTAACAAATATCAAGACATGAATTCATTGGATTACGATGCAGTCTTTGATCTCCTTTTAAAAAACTCCTCTACCTGCGACCTTTTGGTTGATCTTGACGGAAATATTTACCGCTATAATGAAGCTTATAAGAATCTGATCGGATATGACGAAGAAGAAATCAAACACCAGGCGAATACGCTCTATGTTTCTCAGGAAGCTTATGAAAGAGAAGTAGCTTTTGTTGACCAAGTTCTTTCAGGTGAGAAATCAGATGTCAAGTTCAGATCATCCAGAGTGACCAAAAGCGGAAAAATCGTACAGGTTGAAGTCACAGCATTGGTTTTCAAAGATCATCTTGGAAATCCAAACTTTGTTCTAAAAAGAATTGTTGACATCACAGAAAAAGTCCAGATAGAAGAAGAAGAAAAAAAGCAACAACTTTACTTGCAGACCATCCTTGATGAAATGCCTCTCAATATCTATTTCAAAGACCTTGAAAGCAGGTTCATGATATTGAGTAAATGTAACATCGATTTTCTCGGCTGTAAATCCATAGAGGAAGTCAAAGGAAAAACCGATTTTGATTTCTTTCAGGAAGAACATGCCCGCGAAGCTTATGAAGACGAACAATATATTATCAGAACAGGGAAAAACATCGTTAAAGAGGAAAAAGAAGTCCGCAAAAATAACAAAATCACCTATGCCTTAACCAATAAGTCTGCCCTGAAAGACCAAGACGGAAACATCATCGGAACCTACGGCATTTCCAAAGACATTACAGCCATCAAACTGGCAGAGGAAAAGACCAAAAAAATGAACAAGGAACTGGCATTGAAAAATGCCAAACTCGAAGAAACCATCGAAGAATTGAGCCGAACTCAAAACAAATTGATTTTTGCAGAAAAGATGGCGGCACTCGGAAACCTGATCGGTGGCATCGCACATGAAATCAACACCCCGCTCGGTGCCATCAAAGCCAGTTCATCAAACATTCAAGACGTTGTCGAAAAAATCAATGTAGACTTGCCTTGGGTCATCAATCACGCCTCTCATGAAGAAATCTGCTGGTTGTTCAAACTAATCAACGAAGTTGATGCCAGGGATATTTCGGTATTTACCAAGGAAGAACGTAAAAGGAAACGTGAATTGACCACCTTGTTTGAAGATAATCACATTGAAAATGCCCCCAATATCGCTGACACCATTGTTTCATTGAGAATAAACCAAGATGATGAAAGCTTACTCGAAATGATGAAATTGCCGAATACACAGAGCCTATTGCAGATACTTAAAGTTTTATCCTCACTAAAACGCAATGCCAACAATATCGCTATTTCCGTTGAGAAAGCATCCAATGTGGTCCGTGCTTTAAAGAATTACATCTACAAAAACAACCAAGGAGAATGTGAAGCCTGCAATTTGAAAGAAACGATTGAAACAGTTCTGGTTTTAACTTCAAATATGATCAAACATAGTAAAACAGAAATTGTCACCAAGTTTGAGTCCATTCCTTTGGTCTTTTGTAAGCAGGATGAAATGTGCCAGATATGGACAAATATCATCACTAATGCCATTCAGTCCATGGGAGAAGGAGGTATACTTGAGATCGGCACGACATTATCGGATAATGATACCATCAAAATCTGGTTTAAAGACACTGGTTGCGGCATCACTGAAGAAGTAAAACCACGTATCTTCGAGCCCTATTTTACAACAAAGGAAAAAGGAATCGGAACGGGGATGGGACTCGACATTTCCAGACAGATTGTTGAGAACCACCACGGTAAGATTTATTTTGAATCTGAGGTGGGAAAAGGCACCACTTTCTTCATAGAAATACCTGTCAATCAGGATGCTGCTAAAATTAAAAAATAAAATAAATAAAATACCGAAATGAAGCAAGCTATTATATGTGTTGATGATGAAGATATCATTTTAGAAGCATTGAAAGACCAATTAGGTCCTTTTTTTGAAAATCAGTACATGATTGAAACCTCTACAACAGCAGAAGAAGCCCTGGAAATTTATGACGAACTGATTGAAAGCAACTATGAAGTTCCGGTTGTGATATCCGATTATCTGATGCCGGGCATGCGGGGCGATGAATTCCTCATCAAAGTTCATGAAAAAAACCCCAACACCTTAAAAATTCTTCTGACAGGTCATGCCAATATTGAAGGCATCACCAACGCCATCAACAAAGCCAACCTCTATCGATACATACCGAAACCATGGGATCGCGACGACCTGATTCTAACGGTCCGTGAGGCTGTTCGAAGCTTCTTGCAGGAAGTTGAAATCAAGAAGCAGAATATTGAATTGGAAGCCGTCAACAATAATTTGGAAAAATTGGTTATTGAACGCACCCACGAATTGGAAAAGGCAAATGCGACCAAAGATAAATTCTTCTCAATTATTGCACATGACCTCAAGAACTCTTTTACAGGACTTCTCGGCTATTCGGACATATTACTTTCCGACTTTGACCGTTTTCCGGATAAAGAGAAAAAGGACCTCGTATCTGCCATACGCGAAGTGTCTGAAAGCACTTACAAACTTCTTCAAAACCTGCTTGACTGGTCGAGTGTACAAACGGGCAATATTGCTTTTAACCCTGAAGAGCTTGATCTTGGAGGATTCCTCATGGATGAATTCAGATTACAACAGACCTTAGCCGTTAAAAAAGGCTTGACCATTACATTTCAGACAAAAGATGATGTCAAGGTCAAGGTTGATAAAAATATGATTTCGAAGGTCATTCGAAACATTATCTCCAATGCTATCAAATATACGAAAAACGGAGGCCATATCGAAATTACCCTCAACAAAGATGATAAATTTGCATCTGTTGTCGTTACCGATTCAGGAATCGGCATCAAGGAAGAAGACATCAACAAATTGTTCAAGGTCTGCGAAAACTATAAGACACACGGCACTAACAATGAAGAAGGCACCGGTTTAGGCCTTATTTTAAGCAAAGAATTTCTCAACAAAAATGGTGGAGATATTTTTGTCGAATCCAAGGTCAATTGTGGGACAAAAGTTACTTTCAATTTACCTCTCTGCTAATTAAACAAAGCCTTAAATCACCAGATAAAAGTTTCTTCGAATAACATGACTTATTTTGAAATGTCCGGATTATTCAAAAAAAAGAAGGATCTTCCAATATTAATATCTGGTTTGTTTTTCACGTTTTGCGACAGCACTCACATTGAAAACGCCCTGCGAAACAATTTCTTCACCTTCGCTGAGTCCGCTGATGACAATATAACTGTTACCAAGCATCGGACCAAGTTTCACTTCCCGAAGTTTAAAGATGATATCAGCTCCTCCAACCTGTTTTACATACACCAAAGAACGCTTGCCCGTCCATAGGACGGACAACTCTGGTATTACCAACTTATTACGATATTCAGAAAGATTCGCTTGCACAAGGCCTATTGCGAACATATCAGGTTTTATCCTGCCCAAATGATTATCCAGTTCAACTCTCACTTTAGATGTACGGGTTTCGGCATTGATAACCGGCTCTATGTAAGAAATCTTGGCCGTAAAGTTTGCTCCTGACAGAGATTTAAAAGAAAAGGATATCTGATCACCTTTGTTAAGAAATGGAAGGTCACTTTCATAGGCATCAAAAACAACCCATAACTTGGATAGATCCGCCACTTGGTAAAGCACTTCACCCTTATGGACATACTCTCCGCTATTAACTTTCTTGGAAGTAACAACACCTGAGACACTGGCTATGACCTCAAAATTGTTTTTGACCCTATCCTGTTTTTCAAAACGTAGTATTTGATCGTCATTAAAATTCCATTTTCGAAGCCTCTCTTTTGCTGCATAATATGTTACAGGATCTGAAACTTTTGATTGTATAGCATCTAATAATGCCTGTTGGGCAGAAACCAATTCAGGAGAATAAATCAGGGCCAAAGTTTGTCCTTCTTTGACATCTTCACCGGTTGAATAGACCGAAAGACTTTCAATACGCCCCCCTATAGTGGCTGTTTGATTTACTTTATACCGATCGTTGACTTGTACTTTGCCATAAAGCCGGATTTCCTTAACAGGATTCTTTCTGGTCACAACTTCCGTCTGCACATCTGCAACCTCAAGCGATTCGTTTGTAAAAAAGACACCGGAAGTATCAACCGGTGCATCACCTTCATTTTCTGTACATAGAATCAAATCCTGTGAACATATCGGACATTTTCCAGGCTTCATCGACCTTACATCTGGATGCACTGAACAAGTCCATAACGAACTTTTACTTGCAGTCTTTGTACAATGATTTTCAATTATATTACCAGAACTCGGACGAGACATAAACCAACCTATGGAAATACCAACAATCAAAAACAATATATAGCCAATAATATTATATTTATTAAACCCTTTTTTCATTCAAATTGATATTTTACGGTGGTTATTTCATTAAAAACCAGACAATAAGAGATACAGATAAAGTCCTAACAACATTTCAGAATTGGGACTGCAAAATTATCTTAAATATATTATAAATCAATACATTTCTCAATAATTCATATTTTTTTTTGATTAATGACCATTTTGTGTAGGAAAACCTAAATTTTCAATAATCGGATAATGAATATTTCGATTATTAAAAGGTATCCTGACTTTTAAAAGAAATTTATTCTCATCCATATTCCAGGAAGAAGATATAGTGCCATAAAAAAATTTATAGGAACATTTTATTCCGGTTGATCCAAAACCAAAAGATGGATCAATCCAAAACTTTCCTGAATTCTTGTTTATATTGAGATTATCTGCCAATGAATCGTAAAAATGCCCGAAATAATTTGAAGTAGTCTCATTAAAATCAGATTGTGGACCCTCCAGAAAAGCTGTTATAACAGATGAAAAGCTATTAAGCAATAATTCACGGTAACTTTGTATAAGCAACCGAAGATTTAATTGATAAGCGTACGCCTGAGTTATGCTTGACAATAAACCCTGAGAATCTGTTTTTCTTAAATTCATATCGTCCGACTGATTGCCAAGCAACCCACTGTTCATTCTGACCCAGTCTGTATGGAACGCCCTCCTAAAATCCGGACTTCTGAAATAACTATTATGATGAAAGTTTATAAGCATGCTGTTCTTGTTGTCTATCCAATTCCAGTAGGCCACATCGGAGCTGTCATGTTCCTGAAATTTAATGGTAATTAAATTTATATCAACGATTTCATTCGTTGAGAGACAAGGACTTGTTCTATCTGAAACCGTCACAGGTTCTGTTGCATAAACCCGAATACCTGATACGACAAACAAACATAGAGATAAAACCGCCAATCTAAATATCGACATTTCAGTTTTCATTTTATAAGGGTGCCGGAAAGTTTTAAAGATAATAAAAAACGAAATCATATAAAAAAATATTTTTTTTACGTCCGTATATTCAAAAATCCCGTAGCTTTGAAAAAATTATCATTTAAATGATGAGAATAATTTCCGATAAATATGTTTCTGATAAAAGTTCTGCCATTAAGAATATATTTCGCTCATTGCATTACAGAAATTATCGGCTTTTTTTCGGAGGACAGAGTCTCTCGCTGATAGGCACATGGATACAACGAATCACCATTCCATGGTTAGTCTATCGCATGACTGGCTCCCCTTTATTACTGGGAGTAGTAGGCTTTGCCGGTCAGATTCCGACTTTTATTCTGTCTCCTTTTGCCGGGGTTCTGACCGACCGTTGGAACCGATACAATATTCTTATTTTTACTCAGGTTCTATCCATGATACAGGCTTTAATTCTGGCCATCCTATATACGACCAGACACGTTGAGATTTGGAATATCCTGTTGTTAAGTGTCATCCTTGGTTGTATCAATGCATTAGATACACCGGCCAGACAATCTTTTATGTTCGATCTTGTGGATGACAAAAAAGATCTTGGAAATGCTATAGCCTTGAACTCCCTGATTGTAAATGGAGCCAGATTGCTTGGCCCTTCCATCGCCGGTATCCTGATTGCATCTCTCGGAGAAGGCGTTTGTTTCACGATAAACGGCCTAAGCTATATTTTCGTCATCTGGTCACTAATCATGATCAAAGTAAAACCTCAGCCCAAATCTGAAAATATACCCGATGTCTTTAAAGAGATGAAAGAAGGTTTTAATTATACTTTTAGTTTCAAACCTATCAAAGCCATCATCCTTTTACTTGCATTGATCAGCTTTATGGGTATGCCCTATTCTGTCTTGATGCCTGTTTTTGCCAAAGATATTTTTCATGGAAATTCGAACATCTATGGTTTTCTGATGGGTGCCTCCGGAATAGGAGCTTTTGCAGGAGCCTTCTACCTGGCATCAAAAAAAACAGTACTAGGCTTGGAAAAATTAATACCACTGGCAGCAGGAATTTTCGGTATTGGGCTTGCAGCCTTTTCTTTATCCCGTCTTTTTACGCTTTCCATGATCCTCATGGTTGCGACAGGTATGGGTTTTATGATGCAGATGGCTTGCAGCAACACCATCTTGCAAACCATCACGGATGATGACAAGCGAGGGCGTGTCATGAGCTTTTACACCATGGCTTTTCTGGGAACGGCACCTTTCGGAAATTTACTTGCAGGCAGTCTGGCTAATTGGATCGGTGCACCGAATACCTTATTGATTTGTGGTTTGTTTTGTGTTTTTGGAGCTCTGGTTTTTACAAAGAAACTTCCCGATATCATAAAATCAATCACTCCAATTTACGCCAAAATGGGCATTATTCACAGTTTTTTGTTATGTTTGCTGTTCATTTAGCTCATAATTATATACTCAAAACTTTCATACAATGTTCAAAGGACAACCAAAAGGACTTTTTGTAACAGCATTGGCAAATTTGGGAGAGCGGTTCGGTTATTATACCATGATTGCCATTTTTGTTCTTTTTTTACAGGCAAAATACGGTTATTCAGAAGCTGATGCAGGAAGCATCTATGCTACTTTTCTAATGTTTGTTTATTTTTTGCCGCTTTTTGGAGGCATTGTCGCTGACAGATGGCTGGGATACAAAAGAACAGTAACCATCGGAATCGTCATCATGTTTGTCGGTTACCTGCTGCTGGCTTTTCCAAACATTCTGGGCGGTAAAGAAATGATTGCCATCTATATTGCCTTAGGTGTAATTTCGCTTGGTACAGGCTTGTTTAAGGGCAACTTACAAGCCTTGGTCGGTAAACTTTACGACAATCCGAAATATGAAAGCAAACGTGACAGCGGTTTCAGTGTTTTCTACATGTTCATCAATCTGGGAGCCATGTTTGCTCCAACTGCAGCTCAGGGCGTAGTCAATATTGTGATGAATAAATTAAATCTCACCTATGATTCCCGAATTCCGGAACTATTTCATAAAATGGATACAAGTGGTTTGACGGAAAGTGCTAAGGAGGGCTTTCTGTCCATTGCCCAAACACAAGATGCATCTGTAACCATGAATAGTTTGCATACTTTCGGCAGTCAATACGTCAATACGTTGGGTGGTGCCTATCAACTCGGCTTTGGGGTCGCCTGTCTGAGTCTGGTCGTTTCATTGCTGATCTTCATTCTGGGCCGTAAAACCTATCAAACTTCCAAAGTCAGTGATAATATTGCTTCAAATGGAAATTCACAAGTGGAAGAGATGTCCGGGAAAGAGGTAAAAGAACGTATGGTCGCTTTATTTATGGTTTTTGCAGCCGTTATCTTCTTTTGGATGGCTTTCCATCAAAATGGCTTAACCCTCACCTATTTTGCCCGCGACTATACGGCCACTTCCGTCGGGCGGTTCACCAATATCTGGTTTGACCTCTTCACCTTGATACCGGTGGTTATTACATTGGTCTGCGCATTTTTAACAGTCAAAAGATATGATCTTCAGACCAAAAATGTTTTTCGTAAAAGAATAATTTGTGGTATCTTGGCTATAATCTGTGGTATCTGGGCATATATCCGCATCAGTGGCTTTGCCGTAAGCAATCCCTTTACTCCTCAACTTTTCCAACATTTCAACCCATTTTTCATCGTTGTGTTGACTCCGGTTTCAGTAGGTCTGTTCAACTGGTTGTCCAAGAGAAACAAAGAGCCATCAGCCCCACGCAAGATTGCTTACGGAATGTTGGTCGCTGCTGTGGCTTACATTCTGATGTCTGTCGCATCCATCGGCCTGTTGAGTCCGATGGATCGTGGTGATGTCGTCGATTATTCAAGAGTTACCCCCTACTGGCTGATATCCACATATCTGACACTAACTATAGCTGAGCTTTTCATCAGTCCGATGGGTATCTCCTTTGTTTCAAAAGTTGCGCCGCCCAAATACAAAGGCATGATGCAAGGCTGTTGGTTTGCCGCTACTGCCGTAGGCAACTTCCTGATTCAGATAGGTTCACATTTTTGGAGCAGGGTTCCACTATGGTCTTTGTGGTTGATATTTGTAGTTTGTTGTTTGATTTCAGCTGTTTTCATGTTTTCTATCATGAAAAAGTTAGAAAAGGTAGCTGCATAAAATGTCTGAGATGAATGAAACCGAGCATAGGTCTGTATTATTGATATGTACAGGAGGAACCATTACAATGTCTGTAGATCCGGGGACCGGTTCGCTCACACCTTTCAGATTCGATCAACTGTACAAACAGATTCCGGAGCTGAACAAATTCGACTTCAACATCGATTTTGTCCAATTCAATCCTTTGCTGGATTCATCTGAAGTCGGGCCCAAAGAATGGATCTCGATGGCTGAGACAATCTATTATGCCTATGACAATTATGACGGATTCGTTGTGTTGCATGGTACGGACACCATGGCTTTTACCGCCTCAGCTTTGAGTTTTATGCTGGAACATTTACAGAAACCAGTCATACTCACAGGATCACAACTACCTATCGGAATGATACGTACCGACGGAAAAGAAAACTTGATAACAGCCATTGAAATTGCTGCAGCCAGAGAATATGGCTCCGCCTTAGTTCCTGAGGTTTGTATTTTTTTCGAAAATACGCTTTGGAGAGGCAATCGTACAACGAAAAAAAATGCAGAATTGTTCAATGCATTCGGTTCCTATAACTATGCAGCATTGGCCACAGCAGGAGTTCATATTCGTTACAACCGGACGGTAATTCATCATGAACGCGGAGAAAGAAAACTGATCCTGCACAGAGCTTTGGATACCAATATTGCTATCCTGAAAATGTTTCCAGGCATTTCAGAAGCTTATGTGGAGGCCGTCTTCCATACGCCGGGACTCAGAGCTGTCGTGCTTGAAAGTTTCGGTGCAGGTAATGCACCTTCTTCTCAATGGCTGATAGACCTTCTTAAAAAAGCCACCGATCAGGGAATCGTCATCGTCAATGTAACCCAATGCAATACAGGAAGTGTTGAAATGGGACGCTATAAAACAAGTGTCCACCTGCATAACGCAGGAGTTATCAGTGGTTATGACATTACGACCGAAACTGCAGTGACCAAATTGATGTTCCTGCTTGGACACTATCAGGATTCTGAAACGATTCGCAAAGAGATGGGACGATCTTTCTGCGGTGAAGTGACAGTGGAATAAAATAGGTATTATTTATTTCCCCTGACGAATAAAAGCAAGCATTTTTTCCATAAACTCGTCCGGCGATTCCATACATGTGAAATGTCCGGCATTCGGCATCAATCGGATGGTTGCATTCGGACAGACGGCAGCCATACGTTGCATGGATTTTTTACTGGCCATCGCATCATGCAGACCGATAATCAACAATATGCGCGGTTGCTTTTTCTGATTTTTTAACAATCGGTCTGCCTGATAACCTATCAGGGGATCTGTCTCAGGATTGAGCAACTGCCATCCTTTCCAATCATCCACCATGCTATTAAGTTTGTCTGAAATTTTCCTATAATTTTCACCGGTTACAGCATGCATCGCTAATTTCCATTCTCGTTTATAAGCATTCAATCCGCCGCTTTTTAATTCTTCAACCTTTTTTATTTTCATGATAAAAACCGTATCATTATACAACTTCAGAATATCCGGAGACATTTGGGTACGATCAGGAAAGTCACTCAATGCACCGGATGTCATAGTAGCAGTTATCACCCTTTCAGGGTACAATGCCACGAAATCGGCCAAAGCCATTCCACCCAGTGCCAATCCGGCAAAGTGTGCTTTCTTGATACCCATCCCATCCATCAGGTTTTTCAAATCATCTGCATGCAAATAGCCATAGCCTGATTCCGGCGAGCCTGATTTTCCATAACCCCGCAAATCATAACGAATGACCCTGAAATGTTTTGCCAGTTTATAAAACACGTCATCCCACATACGGCAATCGAGCGTTTGCTCATGCAAGAGGATAAGCGGTTCACCTTGCCCCGCTTCTTCATAATATAAATTAACGAACGGAGATGTCGGTTCCAAAATATTGTAAATCCCTGACATAGCATTTTTTGTCACAGTAGGGACCGCAACATATCCGGTTTTCACTTTTGGTTTACTGCACGCCGACAAAACAAAAACGACAGCTAACAGCATATATATGAACTTTTTCATCAACTTCTTAAAATAAACGGGTCTCTATGTCATCAATCTCATTCGGTAAATTTTCACAAAATATAGGTTTCCAAAAGCAACAACTCTCCAGACGTTCTTAAAGTCGTTCCATTCAGACAAGCAGGCAGTAGGACTGTTTCACCTTGTCGGATTGAAATGGTCTGATCTTTCCCATAGGCAATTTTCCCCTCACCTTCCATACAAACATAAATCACAAAACTTTCAAGGTCGGTATAATCCCTGTCCATCTCAGTGGTCTCAATCATCATGACCTTTTGTTTGCCACTTTCGGTGATAACTTGTTTATATCCGGAAGCTTCCGCTTTTAATTTTACCCTGTTTGTCGTAAAATAAGAGCAACTCACCAGAGGAACAACACCGTTATCAACCGGCTCATATCGTGTTTTCAAATCAGTATACAACTGATAGTCGATAGCTTCTTTGGCCAATTCGGTATGCAGCTCACGACCTTTACCCTGAGCATCTTTGCGGTTGTAATCATACAAACGATAGGTAACATCGGAAGTTTGTTGAATCTCAGCAATGAAAAGACCGGCTCCGATAGCATGTATACGTCCTGCAGGCAGAAAAAACACATCACCAACTTTGGCCTCATGATGTTGAAGCACTTCTTCAATGCTATTCTCTGCAATCCGGCGTTCATATTCTTCAGCATCTATTTGCCGAGAAAAACCGGAAATAAGTTTTGATCCGGGTTTTGAAGCAACCACATACCACATTTCCGTTTTTCCGAAAGAATTGTGACGCTTGCGGGCGATCATATCGTTGGGGTGCACCTGAATGGATAAGTTGTCTTCGGCATCGATGAACTTGATCAAAAGCGGAAATTTTTTTCCAAAACGGGTATAAACGGTTTTTCCCATCAAAGCTTCAGGGGCAAGTTCAATCACCTCCGTCAGGCTTTTTCCTTTGAGTTCACCATTGGCAACCACAGATACAGAACCCTCGACCTGTGATACTTCCCAGCTTTCGCCAATACCGGACTCTTGAACCTCTATTTTCTTAAAACGACAGATTTCACTTCCACCCCAAATGATTTTTTTGAGGATGGGTTCAAATTTTAAAGGATATAATTGCATTTCAATATGTATATAAAACGAAGGCAAATATATCGCTTTTCAGTGAATCCTTCATCACAACAAGTCAAATTGCAAAGAAAAGCGGCATAACAATGAGGTTAAAGATAAAAATCTGATTTTTAGCGCAATTTTTCCAATTCAAGAGTAGCCTGTTCCCATTCATTCATGCATTCATCCAATTCTTTCTTGACCTTGGCATGAATTTGGTGCAAGGCTATATTGACAGAGCCCTCCGGAGTCATCAGCCTTTCTTCGGTCTGGGCGACTTGCTTTTCCAGACTTTCAATTTGGGATTCTGCCTTTTCCACTTGCTTTTCCAGACGTTTTACCTGCTTGTTGTATTCCTTTCTGGCTTCATAGGAAAGTTTGTTTTCGTTGGGTAATTTTTCTGCATTTTCCTGTTTGGAAACCTGGACTTGCTTTTCCATTTCCTTCAGGCTCTCCATTTTCTTCTTCTCCAGAAAATACTGAATGCCGCCTAAATGCTCCACCACTTTTCCACCGCCAAACTCATAGGTTTTTTCGACAAGACCATCCATAAATTCACGGTCGTGAGAAACGACAATCACTGTTCCGTCAAAATCCTTAATGGCTTTTTTCAGAACATCTTTTGTACGCATATCAAGGTGATTGGTCGGTTCATCAAGAACCAGCAAGTTGACCGGTTCCAGCAACAGACGGATCATGGCCAAACGGCTGCGCTCCCCGCCGGATAGCACTTTTACTTTTTTGTCCGAGGCTTCTCCTCCAAACATAAAGGCACCCAGTATATCACGAATCTTAGTACGGATATCACCGATAGCAACCTGATCGATGGTATCAAAAACCGTCAAACTTTCGTCCAGAAGACTGGCCTGATTTTGTGCAAAGTAGCCGATTTTTACATTATGCCCGATTTTCAAGGTACCGGTATATGGAATCTCACCGAGAATGCATTTTACAAGGGTGGACTTCCCTTCTCCGTTCTTTCCGACAAAAGCAACCTTATCTCCCCGATTGATGGTGATGTTTACGTCCTTGAATACCAGATGATCACCGTAATCCTTGCGCAAATTCTCCATGATTACAGGAAAACTACCGGATCTCGGAGCAGGAGGGAACTTGAGGTTCAGGGAAGAATTGTCTTCTTCGTCCACTTCGAGACGTTCCACCTTTTCAAGCTGTTTGATGCGGGATTGTACCTGAACAGCCTTGGTGGCTTTATACCGGAAACGTTCGATGAAATCTTCGGTTTCCTGAATCATCTTTTGTTGATTCTCATAGGCGCGCAGCTGTTGCTCACGATGTTCCTTGCGCAATTCCAGATACTGATAATAGGGCACTTTATAATCGTAAATCTTTCCCAGGGAAATTTCGATGGTTCTGGTTGTAACGGCATTGATAAAAGCCCGGTCGTGTGAAACCAAAATTACAGCATTGGCATGGTTGGCCAAAAAATTCTCCAGCCACTGGATGGATTCGATATCGAGATGATTGGTCGGCTCATCGAGCAAAAGCACATCGGGACGCTGCAACAGCAATTTGGCCAATTCGATGCGCATACGCCAGCCTCCACTAAATTCGTCGGTCAGACGGTCAAAATCCGAACGTACAAAACCAAGCCCAAGCAAAGTTCTCTCCACATCGGACTTATAGTTATTCACATCCGACATGGCCAGACGTTCACTTTTATGGGTTAAATCTTCTATGAGTCGATGATAACCTTCCGATTCATAATCATCCCTTTCAGCCAGTTGTAAATTGATCTGTTCAATTTCAGCCTGCAAATCGAATATGGACTTAAAGGCTGATTCTGCTTCTTCCAAAACGGTACGGCCATCTTCGTGAATCATTTGCTGTGGTAAATAGCCAACGGTCACATCTTTTGGAATGGTGACCCTTCCACGGGTAGGTTGCTGGATACCGGCAAAAATTTTCAGCATGGTAGATTTCCCAGCCCCATTTTTACCGACCAATCCAATGCGGTCTTTCTTGTTTACAACATAAGAAATACCATCAAAAAGTGTAAAACCACTAAATTCTACCGTGAGACCATCAACAGAAATCATCCTTCATATCCAAAATTAATACCGGCGGCAAAGATACAAAATTCAGCGGGAAGGGCAAAGTCGTTTCTGCTTCCAAAGAAATAGATGCTACCTTATTGAAAGACAGGAGTCCTTTTCAATGTTTTGAATATAGGATATGTCCGGGAATGACAAAAGCACAAAGCCACCCGATAGCTTCCAAAAGCAGTTGGTCTTTCAAAACCAGATAGGATGCGGCAAAAGCAAGCACGGCAAAGAATATTCCTCCATAGAGAACCGGTCTGTTATGTATCAGACGGCCGGTCAGCACGATGGCGATGGCTGTGATGAGCATGAATATGCAATGTTGAAGTTCAAACACCACTTTGTGTACCGAATTTTGCTGAATCAGATGGACCATCACCATGCACAGGAATGCAGAAATCCAAACACATAAAAGCGATTTTCCAAGCTCGGTCTTTAATTTCTCAGGTCTTTTGCTTAAGAAATAAATCGTATAAACTATACCGGCAACCACCACGACTGTGCATAAAGCAGCAAGCACTTTCCGCAAATCATAGGAAAACATCATTTCTTTTGACAGATAGAACCGAAAGTAATCAAGAGACATGATCCATCCCCATAAGACCAATAAAATACTTTCATGAAATTGATAGGGAATGACTGATTTTTTGCGTTTCTGTCGGTTGTTTTCAGGGAAATCTACTTCTGAATTAAATTCTTTTGCCTTCATTTTATGAATATAAGTATGTCAAAAAAATGGCTCAAATATAAATAAAAAATAATTCAACTATAACAACTGCTAAGTCCTTTATTTTTAGATTTCTTATTGTATATTTAGAAACAAGTCAATCCCTCATCAAGCTTAAATCAATCAGGAAAAGCATCGAACCGATATTTCGTTTAAAATAAGCAGTGAATAACACTACTTTATTGAATATTAGCGACTACCTTTAGAAAATATAACAAAAAAAATGCAAGTTGCCGTAAAAAGAAAAAATATTAGATTCCTACCGGATGCCAGTAGGGTCATCGCGCGTTTTTTTTATACAGATGATGAAAGAGCCATCAATGCCATTCGGTTTGTACTGGCTATGTCAGATACCGAAGTCAAATTAGTCTTAAACCAAGTATTGAGAGACTACTCACTCAGGCATCGAAATATTACGAAGATCTTCGAAAAAAATTTCAACAGGATTTCGCACCTGTTCATTCAACTCAACATTGATGCTGAATCGCTGGATTTTACTCAGAAAATACTGATCGGCACTTACTTTACCATGGAATACTCCATAGACTCCGCCGCTTTTTTCAACCCTTCCATCATTGAGCATCCGGATCAGACGGAAACCGGAGATCACGAAAAAAGGGTTATTTTAAGCTTTAGGGCTACCGGAGAAGGACATATTTCCTCCATCGTTTTCAGGACAGGGATTCTGGATGCTCATAGCAATCTGACCGTCGAACCTGCAGGAAAGATGCTGGAAGAAGCCGAGCAAATACGCCGCCATATTTATGACAAGGAATCCTTCAGAAGTAAACTGGAGGAGATGAGATCCAAACATAAAGACCTCCAGCCAGAGTTGATTCTCGATCATCTGAATGAAGAGTTTACCTATAATGAGTTACGGCAATCCATTGAAGCAATAAGAAAATCCACGCATCAGGCCTATGATAACCAAAATTTATTAAATCAGATTACTTGGCTGGCCTCCTCACATTATGAACTTGAATTTTCTCTGGACACCCATATTTCTGAAAGGGTTATATTTCCTGTATCCACCAACGAAAGAAATGGCATTGAAGATGCCCGTTTTGTCAAGTTCGGGGAGGATGACGGCCAAGTAACATATTATGCCACTTATACCGCTTACAACGGAAGTTCCATCATGCCAAAAATGATTGAAACCAAAGATTTCTATCATTTCAATGTCATGCCGCTCAATGGAGAAATCGCTCAAAACAAAGGGATGGCCTTGTTCCCGAGAAAAGTGAACGGTCAATATGCCATGCTCTGCCGTTTAGATGGCTTCAACAACTACATTGCCTATTCGGATCAGATTTCCATTTGGCGGGAAGCAAAACTATTACAAAGGCCCAGATTTCCATGGGAATTTATTCAGATTGGAAATTGCGGTTCACCCATCGAAACGGATGAAGGCTGGCTGGTAATCACACATGGCGTCGGTCCCATGCGCGAATATGCGATTGGAGCTTCTTTGTTCGACCTTCAAAATCCCGAAATAGAAATCGGAAGGTTAAAAAATCCGTTGCTGGTACCAAATGCAGAGGAAAGAGAAGGTTATGTACCCAATGTGGTCTATTCCTGCGGGGCAATGATTCATAACGAAGACCTGATTTTGCCTTATGCCATGTCCGATTATGCATCCACGTATGCCACCGTCAATTTAAGGGAACTGCTGAATGAATTGAAAAACTCCGAAAAAGGCTAATCTGTTTTGTGAAATTCCTCATAAGCCTGCAGTACCGTCAAATGTGAAATCAAATATGCCAGAGAGCTTTCTGCACCCTGATTACGATTTACACCGTATTTCTCAAATCCATCACAACAGCCTTGGGTTTCGAAATCGTATAGGCTCATTCTCAGGTCATTCTCTCCCAGAAACCATAAAAAACAAGTGTAGAGTTTATTGAGATATTCCTTGTCCTTGGTCAAATGAAAGGCCTGATGATACATCAAGACCATCGCCATGGCATCAACCGGTTGCTGAGCAAAAACAGAACGCTCACCATCTTTTTTATACCACTTCTCATTGCCGATAATAGAAAGGTAATTATCCTTAAGTGTATGTTTTGTAAGAAAATCCATGGATTCGATGGCTATCTTCGTTATTTCTTCATCATTCAGAATTTCTGCCGAATGCAGAAGAGCCAAAGGTAAAATACCGTTATCATAAGCAAGCACAGACTCAAACCATTCCCAGTCAGGCGTTGCGTTTTCGTTGAAATGTACGACCAAAACGTTGGCAAGATTTCTCAGCCTTTCCGTCATGCCCTCATCAGAAGGGTTGCTCTTGAGATAATGACTGATCCCGATCATGGTGTTGGCAATGCTTCTGATAGATTTCAACTTTTCGAAATTGGGTGCTGCATTGAAAAAGGCCAGTCTTCCTGCTTGATAATAGGCGTCATTGGGTGCATTGCCCAGTAAGTATCCCAAAGCCCAGATGGTCCGGCCAAAAGAATCTTCGGAACCGACCTCGTCCAAAAAATTTCGGCTGAAACTCAGGAAATTCCTGAATGTTCCATCCGGATTTTGCATGTAATGGATATAACTTAAATAAATAGGGGATAATTCGAGTGCCCGCATATTTTTCATTTGCCGATAAGCCATCAGGACCATCAACAAGGCTCTGGCGTTGTCATCCAGGCAATATCCCTCCTTGAGGTTCGGAATGCCGAATTTTGCATGTTGAATGATGCCGGTATCATCTGTCATCCGATTGATATGATTCAGGCAAAAAGGAGGCAAAATGAGAAGATCCATTTCGGTATCGCTTTCTGCAATAACTTTGGGTTCTTCTTTCAATATTTTTTCTGCAAGTGCTACATATTTTTCTCCGGTTTTGGGCCAGGTAATATTCAACCCATATTGATAGGCATTTTTCTTAAGCATTTTTAATTCATCCGGATGATCAAAAAGATCTGTCAAAATCTTGGAAAGACCTCCAAAATCTCCAAAATCAAAAAATCTACCCCGCTTCTTTGCCAATAATTCAGCCGCATGCCAGTATGGTGTTGAAATAACGGCAGCCCCAACTCCGACAGCATACGAAAGGGTACCACTGGTAATTTGAGCCTCGTTTAAATAGGGTGTAATATAAATATCGCAAGCGTATAAGTATTTAAACAAATCTTGCTCACCTAAAAATTCATTGAGAAAAATCACGTTCTTTTCCAACTTCAGACTTTTGACCAGACGCATCAGAAAAATACGATATTCTTCACCTGAATGACGCAAAACGTTGGGATGCGTTTTGCCCAAAATAATATAGAGCACTTCAGGATATTTTTCAACGACCTTTGGCAAAGCCTTGATGACCGTCTCTATGCCCTTATTCCGACCGATAAATCCGAAAGTAAGCAAAACTTTTCTGTTTTCCAGCTTGAACTCTTTCTTGCATTTTTCCGGGTTAAAATGAATGTCCGGAACACCATGTTCAAACAGGGAAATTTTTTCTTTCGGCACATCGTAAATTTCCACCAGAAACTCAATGGCCTTATGACTCATGACCACTATGTGATGTGCCATTTTGCATATTTCCTGCAACACCGCCTTTTCGTTGTAGTTTGGAGTCTTAAGAATGGTATGCAACGTTACGATCAGAGGGATTTCCAGTCTGTGTAACAAAGGAAGGATGTAAACTCCGCTTTGTCCCCCAAAAATACCAAATTCATGCTCAAGAATACAGATATCGGCACCACTCAGGTTGATGAATTTTACGGCCTCCAGATAATCTTTCTGGTGATCTTGCCTGATGACCATTTTTACTTCTTCAGGATATTCATAAGTGAGTTCGTTGTCGCTCAAGGCAACAACGAAGCCCTCATGCCCCTTTTCCCTGCTCTTATCGTTGACCATCATCGATTTGAACAGATTATTCGTGAAGGTACCAATGCCACATTCCCGGGGAGGGTATGTGGCTATAAAAGCTATTTTCATTTTTTTAGAGCTTATTGATTAATATGGGTTCGCTACCTTTACCGGCACGTTTTGCTGCTTTTGCCGCTCTTTTTTCTTTCAGATTTTTTTCAGGTGCTTTCTTCTTGTTTTTTTCTTTTGATTCTTTTTCTTTTGACATAGCTGAACATTTTTTAATTGATAGTTTGGTAAAAGTACCTGCCAAAATCGACATCAGTATTACACAATTCGCAGCATTATTTGCAAATTTCACACATTTCCAGTAATCCCATTTTTAAACCCGCATTACCTGTGATCATTCTTATTGCCCTTATTGCCTTTCTCTCCATGGCCTCTATTACCTTTATCCTGGCCTTTATTGCTTTTAGCGTTATTGCCGTTGGCATTTCTTTTTATGGGTTGTTGCCTAACCTGATTATGATTGGAGTTTCTATCCATAGGTTGCGGCCTGACTTGATTATGAATAGCAGACCCCGGCTGAACATTTCTGTTTTGAGTGTTATTCATCACCCTATTCCCGGAATGCCCCTGGTTTTTGTTTCCATTCTTATACCTGGGGTCTCTGCTATCCCTAATATTACCCTGTCTTGAATGGCTGTTCCTATATCCTTTATAGTGTGACGAATAATAATTGTGATGCAAATAAGGTCTGGGTTTGTTGATTACGACTTTGTAGGTAGAGTACAAATTCAAGTTGCGGTATTGATAAGGCAATTTGTACGTGTAAACCCATCTGTTTCCGTGTCTATAAATAAACTGTGCACCGGGTGCATAATAATAAATGTCAACCTCCGGCAGGTAATAATACTCTACATAATCATAGTCTTCAGGCCCCCACTGAGGTTGCGAATTGATATTGATATTTACCCGGATTTGCGCACCGACATTTGAAGGACTCATCAAAAAAAGCACTGCAAAAAACAATAGACTGCTTAATTTTTTCATCTCATTATTTTTTTATTTTAACATTTAGGTATTTGAACGTAGAAAGTACAGGCCATCATGATTATTCAGGATGGCCTGCGAACTATAAAATATTTAATATAAAATACTCGGAGCTTTCAATGGAAAATCAGACCAACAGGATAAATCCATTCAGCCGTTATCCTTTAAATTTTTACAATTTGAAAGATAGTCCCAGTTTTCCACCGGAAAAAGCATTGCCTCCTCCAAATTCCAGATTCAGACCAACCTTGTTTGAAAGATAATATCTTCCGCCGATTTGTCCGCCAAGCCCCAAGCCGGAACTATTGGATCCGCCATAAGCATCGGGTGATGTCCAAACATAGAAGCCCACGTTTAGGCCGGCATAAAAATCCCAATTCCGGGGAATGTCAAGTAGACTGTTAAAATGGTAATTTCCATTTCCTGAAAAGCCCATAATATTGTGGTTGTAGTAATTGTTATTCCAATTCTCACGATAGGAACGGTAGGAAAATTCTCCCCCAATCGTCAAATCTTGGAGAGCACTGTAATCTATTCCCAAATAAAACGGGATTCCCACATCCGAAAATCCGACTCCGACATTAAACTGACTTCTTCCAACGGGGAGAGGACTTTGACTGAAGGAGTACGCTGATATCATAGCGAATGCTATCCCGAAGATTAATTTTTTCATGTTTTTAAATTATTATTTGTTTATATGCTCATTTATCCGTTTTGCGGCATTTTTTCTAAAGTCTGAATCCGATGGTGGCCTGATACCACATATTCTTGTAACGAGGAGTTGTGGATGTTCCGTCTCCTTTGTTTGTCTGAAGATCCCACCCAACTCTGGCACCAATAACAAAACTGCTCAGATTTAAATCGACACCGCCCAGAAAACACAAAACATTTTTACGGATGTTGTCATTATCAAATTCATCTTGTTGATCTATATTAACAATTGCACTATTAAATACATACTTCTCTTTGATCAGATAAGAATATTGAGGACCGGCCAATATGGTAATCATGGGAATCGGTTTGAAGGCCAACAAGAGAGGCACATCAATAAAAGAGGTCGTACGGGTGAAGTCATATTCACTGCCCAGAACGGTACCCGATCCCTGAAATCCCTTCTGTGAAAATAAAAGTTCAGGCTGAACACCTAAATACTTTCCGATAGGTATTGCTACAAAAACACCGGTGGCTAAGCCGAATTTGGGATCGGCGTTGAATTGCTCGCCTTCCGAATCATACACATTGGAGTAATTGGCTCCGACTTTCAAACCGACAGAAATCTTTCCCCGGTTATCGTCACCACTGCTCTGTGCAAAACTATTTCCAACCACTAAGGTTGCAACGGCAATCATTAAAATTAATTTTTTCATTTCCGTATTGTTTATTTTTTATATAAATCTCTCATTCGACCTATTGCCATCATTTGCAACTGAATCATAAAATGATGGAACAAAGGTGGTGAGATCTCGCCGCTGTCATGTTACACAATCGTATGATAATCTTACATATTTCACATGTTTATTTCAGATTTTGCGACCCTATCGGAAATGCAGCTTCTATGACCGTGATGGATCACATCCGCTCCATATACCAATTCAACTGCTTTTCCAGTTTTTGAAAACCAAAAATAGAATTGATGGCTTTTTGCAAACGAATAAAGGCAGTCTCACTTTTCACCACATAATCAAAGGCCTTATGATGCATACAACTGACAGCCACTTCAATCTTATCCTGTGAGGAGAGCATGACAACAGGAATATGCTCATCAAACGTTTTGATTCTGTCCAAAGTTTCTATTCCGTTCATGGCGTTCTTATCCAGGCCATCAAGTACATAATCCAGAATAATCACATCCGGATCATGGGATAAGTTTTCAATGCAAAGTTCACCGGTTGCAAAAGTCTCGATTTCAAAATCAGCATGTTGAAGGAAATCCATTTCCAATAATTTTAAAAACAACGCATCATCATCAACCAGAAAGATTTTAATTTTATTTTTATTGTTCATGGGTTGGTATTTTTTATCGAGTTGAACTCTTCTTCCAATTCTTCGCAAGCCTGTACACAAATGTTTTCAAGTTGTAAAACCAAAGCAGGCATTTCCTCTGCATGCTTCTGCGTACTTGCAAATTCCTGCACTTTTTTTGCCATGTCTTCAAAATCAGAGCTTATCCCCATAATGGAAAAGGACGGTATCATTTTATGGACCGCCAAGTACAATGAATTCCAGTCTTTATCCTGCAAACCTTGTTTCATGGCACTGATTAAAGGAGGCGTTTGTTCGAGATAGAGCGAAATCATCTCCATCATCAAGACCGGATTCGATTTTGTACGTCTAATCAAATAGTCCATGTCTATGCATTTGATTCTATCACCTGAGTTTTGTACATGGACTTTCTGTTCAAGAACAGGCACGGGCTTTTTTACCAATCCGACAATCTTGCTGTATAACAATCGCTCATCAACAGGTTTGGCGATATAATCATTCATCCCCACAGCCCTGCATTTTGCCAGATCTACCGTTGTTACATCAGCCGTTAAAGCAATGATGGGGACTTTTGAATTCATCGTGTTGCGAATATAATTTGTCGCTTCAAAACCATTCATCTCAGGCATCTGCAGGTCCATCAAAATGATATCATAAGAAGTAGCTTTCAGCTTTTCAATGGCAATTTTTCCATTTTCTGCTATATCGCGTTCAAACCCGAAATCATCCAGTATGGTCTTCATCAGTAATTGGTTGATGGCTATATCTTCGGCTACCAATACCTTAATGTTCCTGATTTCTGCATCCGGTTCTACCATCTCCAATTCCGATTCGGCATCTGCATTCGTTTTTAGAAAACTCAAGGTAAAACTGAAGGTAGAACCTTCACCCACTTGGCTTTTGACATGAATGGTTCCATTCTGCGCTTCCACCAATTGTTTTACAATGGCGAGTCCCAAACCTGTGCCTCCGTAAAGCCTGGAAGTACCACTGGTAGCTTGTTGAAAGTTTTCAAAAATATTCTCCAGCTTATTTTCCGGTATTCCGATACCTGTATCAGTGACGGCAAATTCAATGGTCACCTTTTTTTCATCTTCACTCAAAAGATGCGTACTTATAATGATTTTTCCATTCGATGTGAATTTCACAGCATTGCTCACCAAGTTTAAAATAATTTGATGCAAACGGACCGGGTCTCCCACCAAAACTTCAGGAATGTTGTCATCATATACTTTGACCAGCTTCAGATTTTTTTCCTGAATCTTTGTTTCAAACAAGTGAAGCATGGCTGATAAGGAAAGTACCATCTTGAAAGGTGTTTGCTCAAAGGTCATCTTTCCTGCATCCACTTTTGCAAGATCGAGAATGTCGTTTATAAGTACAATCAGGGAATCTCCACTCATTTTTATAGCAGTAAGATATTCTTTTTGCTTTGCTGTCAAATCAGTTTTCAGCAGTACTTTGGTAAAACCGATGATGGCATTCATGGGCGTACGGATCTCATGGCTCATGTTCGAGAGAAATTGCTGCTTCGCTTTTACTGCATCTTCAGCAATTTTCGTCGCATTTTCAGCTTTTCTTTTTGATTCTTCTGCAACCTTTGTCGCTTCCTCTGCTACTTTTGTTGCTTCTTCAGCAACCTTTGTCGCTTCTTCGGCTACTTTTGTTGCTTTCTCTGCCGAAATTTTTGCCTCGTTCAGTTCCGTAGCTATCCTTTTCTGATCCGTCACATCCCTCGCGACAACCACCACTCCAAGTACGTTTCCCCTATTATCCTTATATACAGAACCATTGAAAAGTACATCCGTCAGTTTACCCTTTCCATGGCGAAGCGTAAGCGGTGAATCCGTAACAGATCCATTTGCAAAGACCTCCAGATAAACCTCCCTGGCTTTTTGCGGTTCTGTGAAATAATCAAAAAAATCGGTATTTGTCAACTGCTCACGGGTCATACCTGTAATGTTTGCCAAAGCTTCATTCATATCCGTTATTTTTCCTTTGGTATTGATGGTGACCAATGGATCAAGGCTTGCTTCAATCAAACTCCTGGCGTACTGAGATTCATGTCTGTTTATAATGCTCATTTTTTATTATTGTATCAATTCCTGCCTGATCTCTTTTAGTCGTTTATAATAGGAAGGTGTAAACCCTGTCACTTTCTTGAATTGATTGGATAGATGAGCCACACTGCTGTAATTCATTTTCCAGGCTATTTCCGTCAAGTTTAATTCACTATATATGATCAGTTCCTTGATGTGTTCAATTTTTTGGAAAATCAGGAATTGCCCGATGGTAATGCCTTGTACTTCCGAAAACAAATTGGCCATGTACATATAATCCCTATCTAATTTTTCATTCAGAAAATCCGGCAAGTTGATTTTTAACATCCCGTCCAAATTCTGGACCATTTCAATGATGCAAATTTTTATCTTTTCAACCAAAATGCCTCTTTTATCTTCCATCAATTCAAGTCCCGAATCATTTAACTTGATTTTCAGCTGTTCAAGTTGCACGACCGACAGATCTTCCATGATATCAACCTCTCCCAAATCAACGACCACATAATGGAGTCCAAGAGTCTTCAACGCTTCTTTCACCGCCATTTTACAGCGGGCACTGACCATATATTTGATATACAGTTTCAAGGTATTAAAAATACTTTATATTTTTATTATGTTAATATTATATAAATATTTCATTACACAAAATCATACAGTATAAAGTTGAGAAACTTATTCACGGAATGTTTTACACATCTTTGGAAATAAGTTACATCATTCACACATATTTGCCGAATGCTATAAAATTTTAGAGACTTTTGAAAACAATTCAGAATCAAACGTTTTCGAGATTGGCCATCCGCTTTTTCTTCAGCTTTTTGTAGTAGGAAGGCGTCAAGCCTGTCACCTTCTTAAATTGATTGGATAAATGAGCGACGCTGCTGTAGTTCAATTTGTAGGAAATTTCAGAAAGGTTCAGTTCATCATATAACAACAGCTCTTTTACCCGTTCAATCTTATGGATAATGATGAATTGCTGAATCGTGATTCCTTTTACTTCTGAAAATATATTGGAAAGGTAAGTATAATCGTAATCCAATTTTTCACTGATGAAATCAGAGTAATTCACTTTTGGAACCTCCTCCGAATAATGGATCATTTCGACGATCACATTGATGATTTTTTCAATCAGTATGGCTTTTTTATTGTCCAGCAATTCCAAACCTGACTGAAGGAGGTTCATCTTCAACTGATCGTGCTGATCCTGTGTCAGTTCACCCATAATCTCGACCACACCCAAATCAACCACGACAAAGGGTATTCCCAGCTTCTTGAGCTCTTCCTTAACCAACATCTTGCACCGCAAGCTGACCATATACTTGACATATAGCTTCATATCAGTTGATTTAAATATATTAAAGACTATACCTCGAACCTTTAGCCATAAAGGTACTGAAAAATCCCGACCATCCAACCTTTCCGTAAATTCGAAAAGGATGCATATTCGGTCAGGATCATCAATCAGATTTTTTAGAAATTATCCCCTCTGAAATCTATTTTCTGAGAAAACAGGTTTTTTCACTTTATTGAATGACCTGTTTTTTTCCTGTCTTTCAAAAGTTTCAGCATTCGTTGAGGAGTCTTTCTTTTCTATTCTCGGAGAAGAGTTCCTGTTGCTGGAATTTCTTTGCGGACGCTGAGACCGGGGTGTTTCCTTTATAACAACATGATTCATCAATGGATAAGGATGTACGTTATTCACCGGAATCTTTTTATGGATCAAATTCTGGATATCTTTCAAATATTCTTTTTCTTCCTCATCACAGAAACCGATGGCTATTCCGCTTGCTCCTGCCCTTCCGGTACGGCCGATACGATGGACATAAGATTCAGGAATGTTGGGCAACTCAAAGTTGACGACATGAGTCAGGTCGTCGATATCAATACCCCTGGCTGCAATATCGGTGGCAATCAAGGCACGTGTCAACTTACACTTGAAATTATTCAAGGCATTCTGTCTGGCGTTTTGAGATTTATTTCCATGGATGGCTTGTGCGGTAATTCCTGCTTTGGTCAATTCTTTGGCCACTTTATCCGCACCATGTTTGGTACGTGTAAAAACCAGGACACGTTCTATACTTTTATCTTGCAGGATATCAATCAACAAATTCTTTTTGTTTTCTTTATCGACAAAATAGATGACCTGATTGATGGCATCCACCGTACTTGAAACCGGAGTCACCGATACCTTGGACGGATTTTTCAGGATGGTGTCCGCTAATTTAACAATAGCCGGAGGCATCGTGGCGGAGAAAAACAAGGATTGTCTTTTGACGGGCAACTTGGCGATGACTTTTTTCACATCATGCACAAAACCCATATCCAACATCCTATCAGCCTCATCCAGCACAAAGAACTGAATGTTGTTTAAATTGATAAAACCTTGGTTCATCAGGTCCAGCAAACGTCCTGGAGTAGCAATTAAAACATCCACCCCCTTGTGAAGCATTTCTACCTGAGGTTTCTGATTGACTCCTCCAAAAATGACCTCATATCTTAAGTTCAATTTTGTCCCATAGCTTTCAAAGCTTTCGCCGATCTGTATGGCCAGCTCTCTGGTAGGAGTTAAAATCAAACTTTTGATTTGTCGTTTTCCAGGTGCCTTGTTTTTATCCTGACTCAGCAATTGAATGATGGGTATGGCAAAGGCTGCGGTCTTGCCTGTTCCTGTTTGCGCACAGCCAAGAATATCTTTTCTATCAAGTATCAATGGAATGGCTTCTGCCTGAATAGGCGTCGGTGTGATGTATCCTTCTATTTTTAAAGCCTCAAGGATAGGCTCAATTAAATTCAAATTTTGAAATGACATAAATATATTATTAGTTTTCAGACCGGATAAAATGATAAAAACACACAATCACCGGCCTGATGAGAATGGATCCTTTTTGTGAACTGGAGTTTGATTGGAGAAATGATAATGCTCAGAATCATTGACAGGAGAAGTTTGTCAATCAATCGATTTAACGTAGATGCGCATATAGCGACCACGACCCGATTCTTTAAATCTGTGCAAAGATACGTAAAATATTTCACATTTAAGAATTCATTAAAAAATAGCATAAAAAAGCCCATGGATCAACCGGCGGTGTCACCATGGGCAAAATATCATTAAACGGCCAATCAAGTCAGACCTTGATGAATATATTTTTCTTGTAGAGATACCACAGGAACAGCCAGCAGACAGCAATATATCCGCAACCTGAAATTAATTCTCCAACAGGTTTAGGTACCAAAGCGATAAAACTGCCTAAGAAAAAATCACTGACATTCGAGAATTTGATGATAGCCTGTGCCAAATAAATGGTGATGGAATTAAGCCCGATGACCCGAAAAAAGAAAGCCCATCTATCCCATTTTTTCACATCAACAATCCAATAGAAAGTTGCCAGAAGCGACAAACTGATGCCACCGGTCAAAAGCATAAAGGAGCTGGACCATAATGCCTTGTTGAAAGGAATGACCAAACTGGTCAGTTCGCCAAGCAATATCAGGATTATACCTCCTGTAAAAAGCACCAGCGACTTGCGGGATGGATCATCTTTACCCTGATTCTTCAAATAGGATCCTGCTACCATCCCCAAAAGAGCCGTTGCAACAGCAGGAATCAAACTTAACAAACCTTCCGGGTCATAAATTCCCTTATACAATCTTCCTGGAAGGAACCATCTGTCAAATTGTGCCACAATATTGTTTTCGGGTAAAAACGGATTTGTTCCGACCGCATCAGGAGATAAAACAAGCATATTGAGCAACCCGTAACCAATCACAATGCATCCGATCCATATTCCGACAAAAGTTATTTTCGGGGTGTACATATAGATGATGGTCGCCAAAAACCAGGCAATCCCGATATGGGCCAACACACTGGCAAACCGTGGATTGTCGAAACCATTACGCAATAAACCGTTATACAAAGCACCCAACAAGACCAAGGTAAGAGCTCTCTTTAGCAAATGTCGGCGAACCTTTGAATCTGATTCTTTTTTTTCACGTCTACTCCCCAATGAAAAAGGGAATGAGACACCGGCAATAAATAAAAAAAGCGGAAAGACCAAATCCATAAAACGGAAACCGTCCCAAGAGGCATGTTCCATTTGAATATGACACCATGACAAAGCATTTCCACCGAAGATGTCATAAAGAGAAGCCACAATCATCGGTGCCCCCATGATCCAGAACATGTCAAATCCACGCAATGCGTCAAGGGATTGTAATCTTTTTCCAGTTTTTTCCATTTTCGAAAAGTTTAAAATTGAACGTTAATAATGAGGGATCATTCCGAATAATTTAAGGATAACATCGACTACACGTTGGGAGTTACCCAAACTTTTATAGGACCATATTATAAATACCCAAAAGTATATATTTACCGGCATTTCTTAAAGTTTCCAATGACAAAAAATAAATGTATCTTTGCCTATCTCTTCAAACAGTCATCCATGAGTCCATGCACTTCTGAAATCAATCCATTTGCAGTCCGGAATTCAGGCACAGATTGCATTCATGACCAGTTCATCTGCATCATAAGCATGACACCCGAAGAATTCAAAAATCAGGGAAAGAATCTGGTAATCCGTTACAGTTTCGCAAAAAGTCCATTCGGAGACATATTGATAGCTTCAACCCAAAAAGGCATTTGTCAAATAAGTCTTGCCAAGAATGAGAACAAAGCCCTTGAAAATCTGAAAAAGGAATTTCCAAAAGCAACTTTCCGACAGATAAATGCAACTCCCCATCAAAATGCCTTATCCGTTTTTACAAAAAAATTGCCACCCGTTCCAATTGTCCTGCATGTGAAAGGTACCGATTTTCAATTGGAAGTGTGGAAGGCTTTATTGAAAATTCCGAGGGGAAAACTTGTCTCTTACGGCGACATTGCCGGACAAATCTTGCACCCTAAAGCCTACAGGGCCGTCGGCACAGCCGTCGGTAACAATCCCGTATTCTTTTTGATTCCCTGCCACAGAGTTATTCGATCCGATGGACATATAGGCAACTATTTCTGGGGTACAGAAGTAAAAAAAGACATCATCGAATGGGAATCGAAATTCGATCCCGGATCATTTTACTTCAAGAGGTCTGCCAAGTCTTCAGGCAAATAAAAAGTTTTATTCTTATCGACATAAACTACAACAGTCTGCAATTGCATATCCTTCCCATTCAAATTGACTACATTGGAATTAGCCTTGATTTTTAACTGTTTATTACCCTTTTTGACTGTCAAAACAGGAAAATCCTTCACTTCATCCGCATTGGAAGAATAATCCATTCCATTAAAAACAACATTATGTTTGGCAAAATATTTGGATGTCAGTGCCGGTAATTTATGCTCCAAATTTAAAAGCTTGCACAAATAATCGTTAATCTCAAAATTATAATTGACACCTAATGGCAAATCGCCCTTCGGATGGTAAGCAGCAAGAAAAACATCTTCTGCCGTATGGCCATTGGTTGTAAATCCAAAACAAGTAATTTCGGTCATGAACCTGGCAAGCTGATATTCCAAGGATAACCCCTTTCTCTGTTCCTGGGGAACGGGACTTTTTGAATAATCGCTGCAATGGTTCAGAATAGCCATTTGTTCATCTGTCAACTCTATTCTCGTATATTTTTTTATTGAATCCCTGGCAGCAGACGGATCTTTTTCTTTAATGATTTTAGCCATACCCTCAGCGGTTTTGGTGAAATGCAATACAGCATCAAACAACTGATCCTTGGTCAACCGACTATAATCCGGACAACTGGCGCGACCAATGCTAAAGCCACTGTTTCCATGATCAGGCAAAATGATTACAGCTGTATTCCCATCTTTTTTTGCAAAATCAAGAGCCACTTTGCAGGCACGATCAAAAGCCAGAAAATCAGTCATCATACCAATCGGGTCATTGGCATGGGCAGCCCAATCCACCTTACTGCCTTCAACCATCACAAAAAAACCTTTTTTATTTTTGGACAATGCCTTGATGGCGATGGCCGTCATTTCTTCCAGACTTGGTGTTGTTTGAGGATTTCTGTCTAAATCAAAAGGCATGTCCATGGGGTCGAAAAGACTCCAAAGCTTTTTCCCTGAATAATTGCGCAATCCGTTCACGTCATTCAACATCACATCATAGCCATTTGCTTTTAAAAATTCTTGCTGGTCTTTTTTCAACAAACTGACACCGCCTCCGATGACCACATCCAAACGATTGTGAACCATCTGGGAGCAAATATTCGTATAATTACTGCGACTATAGGAATGAGCAGAACAATCTGCAGGAGTAGCATGAGGATATTCACAGGTAAAGACCAGACCGGTAGATTTTCCATAAAGGAGTCTGGACGCTTCCAACACCGTCATCAAAGGTTGATAAGCCATGGTTGAATCCATCGGAAAAATATCATTATCCACGTCAACAGGTGGATATGTCGAAACAAAACCTGTTCTTGATAAAAAACCAGTCATATAGCAAGAAGTCGTTGGTGCCGAATCTCCGATTGGAGCGTTGGAACAATTCGTTCGGACGGTTCCGCAAATAAATGGATCAATATTCAAGTCCGGTTTTGACGGATTCTGAATCCATTGATACCAACGTGCCGCCGAAACCGTTGACAGAGAACAACCGTCGGGTATCATTACGATGACATTTTTTACAGGACGAACCAAACGATTATTTCGTCCGACCGAAATCTGTTCCTTATTATTCACTTGCCCGATATCGTTTCCTGCAAAAGCATTGAAATTACTAACGGACAACAACGCAATAACAAATGTTGCTACAAAGGCTCTTTTAAACATTCTACCGGTAAATGACAATAAGTTCATATCATTCTTCATTTAAAACACATATTCACCATCGTATCGTGGATTTTCTGTTTGCCGCAAATCCGTTCTGGTTCATACTTCGGCACGGCACAAGCAAAAACATCTTTCAAAGGTAACAAAAAGGTTGAACTCAAAACGAATCCAACCCTTCACTTATTATTTTAAATTCTGTTAATTACCAGAGCTTGACCGGATAAATGCCTTCTTTAACCAATGCATTGATTTTTTTAACCACCGTAGGACGATCTTCTGCATAAGTCACTCCAAACCATTTTGATGGAGTATCCAAAACTTTACAAGTAATCGTCTTATTAACAATCAAATTATTGACAACAGATGGAATAAAGTGTTCGGCTTTGATATTCTCTTCATTCTCAGTCAAAAAGATTTTAAAATCTTCTTCGGAATACTTAAAATAATCAGGAGTAAAGCCCCACATATTCATGGAAACGGGTGTATTTTCGTCGACAGCGACCATCTGGCCTTCTTCATCTCTATATTTTATCAACCCATCCGTATCACGAATGACGTAAGTCCGTTCAACAACGGTTGTAAGATTAGCCTGATCATCTTTAGAACATAAGCCGCGAGCCACCGAACCACTTTCTGAAAGAGTGTTTCCAATTCGATAACCGACCATGCAATATTCATTTTTCCAGCCTTCCTTCTTGGACAACCAGTCTGCCAGAACAAAAAAACTTTCCTTACCATAGAAATCATCCGCATTGATCACTGCAAATGGTTCATTGATAACATCTTTTCCCATCAAAAGCGCATGATTGGTCCCCCAAGGTTTCACCCGGTCCTTAGGACAAACATAACCCTTCGGGAGATAATCCAACTCTTGAAAAACAATTTCGACAGGAATCAGCCCTTTATATTTATTGACAACGATGTTCTTAAAATCTTCTTCAAAAAAATGACGGATCACAAAAACGACTTTACCAAAACCGGCACGAACGGCATCATAAATCGAGTAATCCATGATGGTTTCTCCGCTTGGGCCAAGGCCGTCTATTTGTTTAAGACCTCCATAACGGCTACCCATCCCTGCTGCTAAAACAAAAAGAGTTGGTTTCATTATAAGTATAAATTTAAAAATTAATGTTTTTTGAGTGAGCAAAGTTACAGATAAAATATAAAAAAAAGAAGTGTATCTTTGTCGGTTAAAAATAAAAATAATGATTCCATAAAATCGCACTTTGATTTTTACTCACTAATAATTATTTTTTCATTATCATATTAAATATCCGTAGCATGGCCGACGACAAAAAAACAAAAAGCAACGTTGTTCTTATCAAAACTTCTTTGGGAAATATCAAAATTCGCTTATACGACGAAACGCCGCAACATCGTGACAATTTCCTCAAACTGGCTGAAGAAGGTTTCTATAACGACCTTCTTTTTCATCGGGTCATCAAGGATTTTATGGTACAAGGAGGCGACCCCGAGTCAAAAGGTGCATCCGCCGGAAAGTCTCTCGGATCAGGCGGACCCGGTTATCAGATTCCGGCCGAAATTTTATCCCCGCAACTCTTCCACAAACGTGGTGCTTTATCAGCTGCCCGCACAGGAGATCAAGTCAACCCTGAAAAAAAGTCTTCCGGCTCACAGTTTTATATTGTTTGGGGTTCTATTTATACAGAAAGCCAACTGGCAAGCATGGAACAACAGAAAAAGCAACAAGCCATGCAGCATTATTTTGACAATCTTGCCATGCAAAGGCACGACGCTATCCAGAAACTCTACCATTCCAAAAACCAGGCAGGTCTTGATTCTTTGCAAAAAGAGCTGATTGCCATAACAGAAGCTGATTTTGCAAAAAATCCTGAAAAGGGCGGTTTTACGGCGGAACAGAAGAATATATACTCCAGTATAGGCGGGACACCCCATCTGGATGGCGAATACACAGTTTTCGGAGAAGTAGTCGAAGGACTGGATGTCTTGGAAAAAATTCAATCTTGCCAAACCGATTCCAATGACCGACCCAAGACCGATATTACAATGAAAATGGATATCGTCAAATAATAATAAGGCTTTTCATCAATTTCTAACCCATTCTTTCAAATAAGCGTCATAATGTTTCTTCGCAACGGCAGGATTTCCTGCTACAATGGTATACGGAGGTACATCCATAGTCACGACGCTACCTCCGGCAACGATGGAATGGCGGCCGATAGTAACACCGGCCAGAATGACGGAATTGGCACCTATCCAAGCCTCATCTTCAATGTTGATGGTTTTTTTTTCGACAGGTTGAGTATTGATCGGCTGATTGATATCCCGATATCCATGATTCAATCCTGAGACAACAATATTCTGAGCCAGCAATACATCATTTCCGATGGTTACGGGTCCAATCAATACACAACCCAACCCAATACGAGTTCTGTCACCGATCAACACATCCCCAACCCCGTTATTAACGGTGGAAAAATCTTCTATCGTGGAATCATCCCCCAATGAAAACCGGTTAAAAGGCATGACATCAAGACGCATCCTCCTTCTGATCAAAGAGTGTTTCCCTTTTGAATGGACAAAGGGATTGACGAATACCTTAACCCACCACCGGGGTCTGGCCTGATTTTTGGGCATCAAAGTCCGCAAAATAAATCTTTTCAGCTTGGGTGAATTCTTCAGTTTCTCTCTAAGTCTCATGTCTTTTATGATTAATGATAATTCTTACAAAAATAAAAAGATAACCGAAATATGTTGTATCAAATTCCTATAAATAAGGAATTTCTGTGAAAAATCACAAAAAAAGGCCATCCCTCAATACGGATTTTCAGAGCGTATTCGCCATTCATTCGGATAGGCATTATTTGCACGAGGACCTATATTTTTCATCCAACCAAGCGGATGCCCCTGATAGCACATCAATATCCAACCCAAAGGGCAGCTCTCCGGTAACACCATCGCTTCCCCACGCAGATAAGAAACCGCTTGCCTGAGGTCCAATTCAAAGGATTTCACGGCATCCCGATGAAGGTCTTTCGAAAGAGCCAGAGAGATGTCAGGCAACAGGTCTTTCCCTTTCATTTCGCCTAAAACAATACCGGCATGGACAATCCGAAGCCTTTCTTCAAGACACGAAATCATCGCTATATGCTTTTTAAGCAAAGCACGAATCCTACCTCGGCGATCATAAGAAAAATCGTAATTTTCAGGATGAACCAGCAGGTTTCGAATATTTTCCGAAAACTCAGACGAATCGATCGACTTTCCTGACTTATTTTTAATAGATCTGTTTTTGAGGACTTCGTCTTTGATAAAAGTATCCGTATCCGGACCCGTTTTTTGCAAGAGACCCAAAAAGAAACCTTCTCCTTTTGTTTGATGCGGCAAAAACCGATATACGGGAAAAAGGGAGGCAGGAAAATCCGGATTCAAAGACCCTGTGATGTTCCATTCAGTCTCAACAGGTATCTCCAACAAGCGTGCGCCAAGTTCCTGACAAATCCAATGGATATTGTCCTCATTTTCGAAAGTGTTGTAAGTACAAGTGCTGTATATCAAACATCCGCCGGGACGCAAGGCTGCCCAGCAATGGCTCAGGATATCCCGCTGTCTGGATGCACATAATCGGACATTGTCGGCTGACCACTCTGAAATAGCCCCCTGATCCTTACGGAACATACCTTCTCCGGAACAAGGTACATCCGTCAAAATAATATCAAAGAAACCAACCAATCCTGAAAAAGCAGAAGGATCATTTTGAGTTACCACCACTTCAGGACATCCCCATTTTATTACGTTTTCAGCCAAAATATTGGCTCTGGTCCGAATCAATTCATTGGCCACCAAAAGACTGCCTTTTGGCAAAACAGACGCTGCGAGTGTCGATTTTCCGCCGGGGGCAGCACACAAGTCCAACATCCGCACAGCATTTCCCCCTAATATTCTCAAAGCCTCCCGGAGCGCTTGCTCCATAAACATGGATGAAGCTTCCTGAACATAATAGCAACCAGCATGTAACAAAGGATCAAAAGTGAAGGCCGGTCGTTCTTTCAAATAAACACCGGTTGAAGACCAAAGCACCGGGTCGGTTCGAGGGCATTCCAAATTTTTGAAAGGATTATACCTGACACTTACAGGTGCAGGTTGTCCCAAAGCCGCAATCAATGCATCCGACTCATCACCCGACAATTCTCTGATTTGCTTAACAAAAGCCTCTGGTAAAAGCATGATGATCTCTTTAGAATGAATGCAAAGATAATTTGAAAATGCGACAAACTCATCTTTTGATTTGCACAACTCCGTTTTTTCATACGAAAATAATTATTTTTTAAAATCGTATGAAACTCACATGTCAAATTTTCATTGTCTTTGGTGAATACTTGTATTCATGCTCGTTTCATACTACATTTGCACTATTGAATACCTTCACTTTAAAAGAATTCAACATGTTTGGTACTCTATATCTTTTCCCGGTAACATTGTCAGATTGTCCTCTTGAGAACGTCCTCCCTGAATACAACCGCCGATTGCTGTCACCCATCCGGCATTTTATCGTTGAAGAAGTCCGTACTGCCAGACGTTTTTTAAAAAAAGCAGACCCTCTTTTCGATATTGATGGTTGTCAGTTTTATACACTGAACAAACGCACTGCCCCTGAACAAATTTCCAATTATCTGGACGCCTTGAAAGCAGGTCTGGATATGGGTTTGCTTTCAGAAGCAGGCTGCCCGGCTATCGCCGATCCTGGGGCGGATATTGTTCGCATCGCTCAGGAAAATGGGTACAAAGTTGTGCCATTAGTCGGTCCTTCCTCCATCCTATTATCCTTAATGGCTTCCGGATTCAACGGACAGCGTTTTGCCTTTGAAGGATACTTACCCGTAGAAAAAGAAAACCGGATCAAGACGATTAAACGTTTGGAACTGCTTTCCTACACGGAAGACATGACTCAGATTTTCATTGAAACACCCTACCGGAATAAAAGGCTATTGGAAGATCTCACTGAAAATCTACGTCCGCAAACCCGTATTTGTGTTTCTTTTGACCTGACAGGGCCTGAAGAAAACATTCGTACACTGACGGCCAAAGATTGGAAAAAAGACCATACCGAACTTACCAAAAAACCTTGTATATTTTTGATATATAAAGCTTGATATCAGAAAATAATGGAACATCAATTGATATCAGTGATGGCCCTGATGAAATCAAGTTCTCCTTCTAAGAATGGGCTAAAACAGGCTTTTCCGAAATTTTCTTGTATTTGGGGAAAGGTCCAGAATTTTCCTTTACATTTGTCAAATCCTATCAATTCGCCTTCATTTTCAATCCGAAGGATATATAGGAACACTTGCCAGCTCCCAAACTTATTCTCATGCTTATATTTCAACAAAAAACGCGGCTGAGGACTATTTGGAAAATGTTTTTTTTGGAGTTCGGAAATAGACTTTTCAATGGATTTTCCAAACGCCATCAAGTATTTGATGGGATAATCATACAGTCCATAATCCGAACAAAAGCCAAAAGGACGTGATGACAAATAAATCGAACTACCTTTGGAAATCAATATCCTGATGATGGGATGCTGATATTTGCCAGGCGTCTCAAAAGATACTGATTTGGCTACACGGCCTATCACATTCCCCCCGTCATCAACGATCGGAAGCCAATATTCTTTTTGATGACATCGCTTTAGTATATATAAATGATATAATATCAAGATAACGGCTGCAATTCCAAGAAAAAGAATCAATAAAAACAAGAGATCAATAAGTGATCCTTTAAATTCTGATAGACAACATCCGTAACATTCTACCGAAACATTCATAAATAAAAAATGAATAAATCCAATGTTGGAACAATCCTAAACGAGATTTGTTCGATTTTTTTTAAATTATATATGTTTCTCTGCGTGATAGGACGAACGAATCAAAGGACCGCTTTCGACTACCTCAAAACCTTTTTGAAGTGCAAGATCCTTATAACGGACAAAAGCATCAGGATGTATATAGGCTTGAACAGGAAGATGCTTGCGGGTAGGTTGCAAATATTGCCCCAAAGTCAGAATGGAACATCCATATTGCAGCAAATCGTCCATCGCGTCCAACAACTCTTCTTCCGTTTCTCCCAAGCCCAGCATCAACCCGGATTTGGTACGAATTCCGGCATCTGCCAGTTGCTTCAAGACAGTCAGGCTTCTATCATAACGTGCGGCAGAACGAACTTCCGGCGTCAACCGTTCCACGGTTTCCAGGTTATGGGAAACGATTTCCGGTTTTTCATCAATAATTTTCCGAATCAACTCCGGCCGTCCCTGAAAGTCAGGAATCAGTACCTCTATGGTGGTTCCGGGATTTACCTGACGCAATATCCGAATAACCCGAACCCAATGACCGGCACCCAGATCGGGCAAATCATCCCTGTCCACAGAGGTCAGGACAACATGCTTCAAGCCCATCTGCCTGACAGACTCGGCAAGCCGTTCAGGTTCCAGCGGATCCGGAGGAAACGGTTTCCCTGTTTCAGTATTGCAGAAACGACAGGCACGGGTACAAATGGCACCAAGCACCATAAAAGTTGCGGTACCCCTACTCCAGCATTCCGCCTGATTCGGACAACGTCCACTTGAACAGATCGTATTCAAATGTTGTCCTTCAATGATATTTTTAGTGCGTACAAAACCTTCATTATCTCCCAAATGCACTTTCAACCATTCCGGTTTCCGAACATATTGTATCATTCCGATATCATAAATTTTCTAGGACAAAATCTACAAGCCTGTTGTAAAGATGCAATCGGTAAGTTTCACCAATCATGCTGTGGTTGCTCGTCGGGTAGAGTTGCATATCAAACTGGATACCTGCCTGAATCAAAGCTTCAGTCATATCCATACTTTGGTTGACACGGACATTGTCATCCATGATTCCATGTACCAGAAGTAATCGGCCTTTCAAGTTCGCAGCCCGAAGCAAAGGTGAGCCGGCATCATATCCTTGCTTGTTTTCCTTGGGAGTCCTCATATATCTTTCCGTGTAAACTGTATTGTAGTACCTCCAGTCACAAACCGGTCCAATGGCAATACCAGCTTTAAATATACCGGATGCATCAGTCATGGACATCAGGCTGATATAACCACCATAACTCCAACCCCAGATACCAATGCGGGAGCCATCCACATAAGATTGTCCCTTCAAATATTTTGCCGTAGCAACCTGATCCTCCGTTTCAAAAATACCCAGATTACACCATGTTGACTTGCGGAAGGCCTCTCCCCGTCCACCGGTACCGCGACCATCGACACAAACCACGATATAGCCTTTTTCAGCCAAGTAATATTCCCAGCCGAAATCAAACTTATCAAGTGCAGACTGAGAATCCGGACCACTATATTGAATCTGCAGAACCGGATATTTCTTATTTTTGTCAAAATCAGAAGGTTTCAACATCCATCCGTTTAACATCTCACCATCAGCAGCAGGAACAGAGATAAAGGTTTTGTCCGCATATTTCAATCTGGAAAGCAAAGATCTGAGTTCTTTGTTGTTTTCCAGAGACCGGACCTCTTTACCGGATGCTTTGCAAATACTATACTCTTTCGGCGTCTTAATATCCGACCAAGTCTGCACATAATAGCTATAATCGACATTGAAAGATCCCTCGTTCACACCGGATTTTGCACTGATCTTGAACTTTTTTCCCCTCAGGTCAACTCTGTATATTGACCGTTGTGTCGGTCCTTCCTCTGTGGATTGATAATAATAGACATTATTGATTGTATCGCAACCGAGATATTTTGTCAGATCCCATTTGCCTGAGGTCAATTGCTTTTGTAGGCCACCGTTGGCTCCATAAAGGTAAAGATGACGGTATCCGTCTTTCTCACTGACATAAGTAAAGTGTTTGGTCGAAAACTGAATGGCGTCATACATCGGCTCCACATACTTCTCGCCCACCTCTGTCAAAACCAACTTGCATTGAGTGGACTTCGGATTGGCAAAAAACATCTTAAAAACATTCTGCGCCCTGTTGAGCGTCATGACTGCCAATTGACTGCTGTTTCTGGTAAAACATATACGCGGAATATAATACTCCTCAGAGACAGGAATGTTCATCATCTTGGCGGAACGTGTCTGAAGATTAAAAGCATAGACCGATACGGAAGAATTAACATTTCCGGCACTTGGATATTTATAGGCATAAGACCCTGGATAATAGATGTTTTGATTTTGTTTGGACCTGATGGCTCCAAATAATGGAAAAGAATAATCAGGAACTGCCTTTTCATCAAACTTGACATAAGCCAGGAATTTACTGTCAGGCGACCAGTCAAAAGCGCAAGTTTCCTCAAACTCTTCTTCATAAACCCAGTCGGGCACCCCGTTGATGATGGCATTCTCACTTCCATCCGTCGTTACAGGAATTTCTGTTCCATAATCCAATCTTTTGATAAACAAATTATTGCCTCTGGCAAAAGCGACAGAACGACCATCCGGTGAAAATCTAGCATCTCGCTGGGCACCATTTTCTGAAAGGGCTTCCATAAAATTCCGCTTAACATCATACACATAGTATTCTGTAGTATATGAACGACGGTAAATCGGATTTTTTTCACCCCATACGATCATTCTTTTTTCTGTAGAGCTGAAAGCATAACCAACAATCTTTTTGGGAGCAACACCCTTGAGATTACGAATGTCAAGAATCACAGCCTCTTGTTTTCCGGTCAAATAGCTATATTGGATAATCCGTTGACCGCTTTTATCAATGCAAGTGTAATAACGACCATCCTGCATAGACTTGATCTCCGGGATCGATGCAGAACGGAATGTCCCCGAGATGATGGAATCCAATGAAATCTCCTGTTTAGCAGCAGATAACAAAAAGAAATTCAGACTCAATATCAATAACAAAGAAATTCGTTTCATCTCAATATTTTTTATTTTAACATTAACATATAGATATTCGATGTAACTCGCCAAATAATTATTCACTTATACTAAGTGATAAATCATGGGATCGTTTCATCACATTGTTGTTTTATAAATTGCAAAAATACGAATTAGAATCCGGAAGCCCGATGATTCAACCACTTTTTCTGTACTTTTGCACAACTTTTAAGACCACGAAACGGAGACCGCGCATATAGAAATTATCTCCGTTTGAAATACAATGACGCAGAAGCCGCTCTACAGAAAATTTCAGGACTTTCTGAATGAAAGTTTTGATCATAAAATTCAGAAAATTTCTCTGAATGCAGGATTCACCTGCCCAAACAGAGATGGAAGCAAAGGTTTCGGAGGTTGCACCTATTGCAACAACCAAACTTTCAATCCTGACTACTGCAAAACAGACAAAAGCATCACCATGCAGTTGCAGGAAGGAATGCGCTTTTTTGCCAGAAAATACTCAAAGATGGATTATCTGGCTTATTTCCAGTCATATACTAATACATACGGAACACTTGAACATCTTAAATCCTTATATGAAGAAGCACTCAGGGTTTCTGGAATTAAAGGTTTGGTCATCGGAACAAGACCGGATTGCATGACTGAAGACTTGCTGGGTTATCTGGAAGATCTTTCCAAAAACAAGTTCCTGTTGATTGAATATGGTCTGGAATCCACAAAAGACGAAACGCTGGCACTCATAAACCGGGGACACGATTTTGCCTGTTCGCAGGATGCCGTCCGCAGGACAGCCAAACGTGGATTGTTCACCGGAGCCCATATTATACTGGGACTTCCGGGAGAAAGCAGAGAGGACATTTTGCATCATGCAGACTTGCTCAGCAGTTTACCGCTCGACACACTCAAATTGCACCAACTTCAAATTATCCGCGGCACCAAACTGGCCTCTCAAATGGAGGTCTGTCCGGAAATGATCCACCTGTATGAAGTCGAAGAATACGCCGATCTGGTCATTGACTTTCTGGAACGCCTTCGTCCTGACATCGCCGTAGAACGATTCGTTTCCCAGTCCCCGTCAGAATTGCTGATAGCACCAGACTGGGGATTGAAAAACTATGAATTCATACATCTGGTTGAAAAAAAAATGAAAGCACAAGGAAGTTACCAAGGGCGGATTTACAATGCCATGTAATAAACTTTACATTCACAAAGTCTGCTTTTACCAGATATCAGAAAATTTCTTTTTCTTATTGACCAATGAAAGCAGAAAATCAAATTCCGAAAATTTGGCCAATTTTGAAATCGAAAAAAAATAAACCACTCCTACAATCATTCCAACAACAAGTTGAAACACAGGTCTCGTAAAAAGAAGCGTGGATCCGTAAACAAGAATACCCATCGAAGCAGACAGTAAAATGATGGGATATATCTCTTTGATCTGTGCTGACAAACGCAATCCCATCAGTTTTTTGGTAAATAGAGTAATAATACAGATATCTGCAAATGAATATAACACCAATCCGACACACATTATTTTCACACCAAATGGAATAGAGACGATCAGGATAATTATCGCAGTGACTTTTTTTATGACTTCAGCCTGAAAGAAGTAGTCCGAACGTCCTTTTACATTCAGGATGGAACTATTCATCATCATCACCGGATTCCACATATAGGCAATGCAGAGAATCTGCAAAAGAGGAACAGCCAGAAGCCATTGTTCTTTCAGAACAAGAAGGACCAAAGGTTCAGCCAAAGCACAAAGTCCGATAGTAATAGGAAAAATGATATAACAAGCCAATTTCAGATACTTAAAAAAATAGTGCTTCAATTGCTCATCATCATCCTGCATCCTGCATTGAATGGGATAAATAGCACGGACTATCACCGCAGAAATATTATTTGAGGTAAATAAAGCAATGGTTGAGGATCTGTTATAAAATCCCAGCTCACTGGATGTAAATTTCTTACCGATAACCAATGTATAAAGATTGGTATATATCGTATGCAACAATGATGAAAAAAGCAATTTAGAGCCGAAGGAAAATAAGGTTTTAAACGAATCTTTGGAAAAGACCAATAATGGATGCCATTTGGAAAGCATCCACATCATAAACATATTGATTAAATTGTTCAAAAGCGTTTGAGCGACCAATGACCAGACGCCATAACCACGATAGGCCATCCAAACGCCGAGTAAGCCGCTGGTGGTGACCGCAACGACTGAAGCGATGGCCAATTTCTTGAAATCAAGTGATATGGACAGTTTGGCCCATTGAACCAGCCCCAAAGAATTGATGATGAGAGTAAGGCCAACCACTCTTGTTACCAACACCAGTTGCTGCTGGTTATAAAACGCAGCAATGGCAGGAGCCGTCTCAAACAAAATCAAATAAACAACGACCGCCACTCCGAAATTAAAATAAAATGCGGTGGAATAATCCGTCTCCGTCCTGTCTTTTTTCTGAATGAGTGCTGAACCGAAACCACTATCCACAAACGTCTGTGCAACAGCCAAAAAGATAGATAGCATGGCTATGAGGCCATAATCTGAGGGTAACAACAACCGGGCGATGATAATGCTCATCACAAATTGGATACCTTGACTGGCAAACCTGTCAACCGCACTCCACGCAACACTTTTCACGGTTTGCTGTTTAAGATTATCCATGCTTTTCCGGGTTATTTTTAATAAGTGACGAATTTAAATATAAAAATTCAATCAAATCATTTGTTTGCATGTTTTTTCCTTGAATCATTTAATATCGAATGATGACAAATAATCCATGAATTTTTTTAAATTTGTGCAAATGATGAGTTTTCTCTAGACTTATAATTCGTTACCTTGCATTATGGTCAATAAATTGGAAAATCGAATCTCTGTTGCAGACGGATTACGTGGTTTTGCAATTATCGCCATAGCTTTGCTTCATAGCATCAACCATTTTAACCTCATAATATACCCGGTAACATCAAATGCTTTTCTGCAAACAACCGACCTTTTGATCAAATCAGTCTTGACAGCTATTTTATCGGGAAAGATTTACGGCTTATTTGCGCTGCTGTTCGGATTTACTTTCTATCTTCAGCTTTCAAATCAGGAAAAACGTGGAAATGACTTTAAATATCGCTTTATCTGGCGTATGCTGGTACTTTTTGCTATCGGAGTCTTCAATTCTGCTTTTTTCTCCGGAGAAATCCTGATGATTTATTCTATCATAGGACTAATCCTGGTTCCCTTACGACACCAAAGTAATAGGTCTTTATTATTTATAATAATCATATTCATTTTACAACCCATTTTGCTTGCCAAGATAGCCTACATCATTGTTGAGCCCGGTTACACACAAAATTATGAGCGTTATGTTCCAAATGAACTTTTCAATCAATTAGCCAGTAACTCATTTTTTGAGATGGTCGCCACAAACCTGACCATAGGTAAGCATTTATACTTTATAAGCTTGATATCCAGTGGAGAACGAATTTTTCAAACGGCAGCACTTTTTGTCGCAGGGCTGTTAATCGGAAGGCAGAAACGTTTTGAATCTTCTTCCGACAATGTTTGTTTCTGGAAAAATACTTTTATTATTTTTCTGATTATTTTTGCAGCCACAAATATAATAGAAATGGCGATGAATGCAACTATTGAAGCCGGATCAATCAGAAATATGGTTGATAACATTTTACGTTCATGGTCTGATTTTTCCATTATTTTAATGATTACAGCCCTGTTTTATAAGATATATTCCACCCATTGGAAAACGAAATTACAAGGGTTGGAAATACTCGGGAAAATGAGCCTTACAAACTATCTGTTACAATCAATTCTCGGCTCATTCCTATTTTATGGCTATGGACTGTCTCTTTCAAGATATTGCGGAATAACAATCAGTTTCTTCGTTGGAATCGCCATGCTTGTGTTGCAATACTTCTTTTCCACATGGTGGCTGAAACATCATGAAAAAGGGCCATTGGAAGAATTGTGGCACAATTTGACTTGGATCCAAATCAAAAGAACATCTCCGACATAAGTATTATCCGTTTTATTACTATCATTACTCACACAAGTAAACAAATATCTGGCGAGTTACATTGAATAACTATATGTTAAAATAAAAAATAATGAAATGAAAATATTTTTTTGGTTGGGTATTTTTCTAGTATTCTATACCTATTTGGGATACGGAATCCTTTTGTATGTGCTTGTAAAAATCAAAGAAAAATTCTTTCCTGTAAAAACTGTCCCATACGCTGAAGAATATCCGGAAGTAACACTGATGATTGCGGCATATAACGAAGAATCCGTGATTCACGAAAAAATGAGTAACTGCGGTACTCTTCAATACCCTGAAGGGAAACTGAAGATTTACTGGGTCACCGACGGGTCAAACGATAAAACGAACGAACTATTGGCGACATACCCGAATGTTTCTGTCCTTCATCAACCGGAACGTAAGGGAAAAACGGCAGCACTGAACAGAGGAATATCATTCATCAAAACACCTATTGTCGTTTTTACAGATGCCAATACCATGCTCAATCAACAGGCCATTCTGGAAATCGTCCAACCTTTTGTAAATCCAAAGGTTGGGTGTGTTGCAGGAGAAAAGCGCATCAGGCAAGAAGAAACAGGTGATGCTACAGCTGGAGAAGGCATTTACTGGAAATATGAATCCACCCTGAAATCCTTGGATGACAGGTTGTTTTCTGCCGTTGGAGCAGCCGGCGAATTATTTGCCATCCGTACCGATTTGTTTGAGATAATGCCAGAAGACACCTTGCTTGATGATTTCATCTTATCCATGGAAATCGCCAAAAAAGGTTATAAAATTGCTTATTGCAAAAATGCATACGCCATTGAGAACCCATCTTCAAATATGGAAGAAGAAGAAAAACGTAAAATCCGCATTTCAGCAGGCGGTCTGCAATCAATCTACCGCCTTCGAAGTCTTTTAAATCCATTCAAATATGGAACCTTGCACTTTCAATATGTTTCTCACCGCGTTTTACGCTGGTCTATTACACCCATCATCTTTTTTATACTATTCCCCTTAAACCTTGTTTTGCTATGGAGCGACCCTTCTTCTCTGTATGGCATTCTTTTTATCCTTCAAGTCTTGTTTTATCTATCTGGATTCCTGGGATATCGTGCTGCACAAAAACAAACGAAAAACAAGCTATTATACATCCCCTATTATTTTTTATTCATGAACCTCAGTGTCCTCAAAGGTTTCAAATACCTTAAGGACAAGCATGGCAGCGGTGTATGGGAAAAGGCAAAGCGCGGTTAAATCAATTGTCTGACAAGATTCCTTAATTCATCCGGATCGATCGGCTTAGACATATAATCTGAACCTCCGGCTTCCATAAAAGCCCGCCTGTCGCTTTCGAAGGCAAAAGCAGTCAAAGCAATGATGGGTACTTCCTGGTCAACTTTCCGAATCAGACGGGTTGCATCCAAACCATTAAGTTCAGGCATCTGGATATCCATCAACACCAAATCCGGATGCTTTTCCGCATGTAATTTTACAGCCTCAACCCCATTCATAGCCCTTAAAACACGATATTCTTTTCTCAATAAGATTGAGACCAAGGCAAAATTACTGTCGGTATCTTCTGCCACCAGAATGAGGCGCACTTTCTTGATTTCGGATTTATCCTTTTCCGATATATCAGCCTTTTCGCTTTCAATATCTTTCTTGCCATCATACGGTAAGATCCTTTCCTTGTACGGAAGGATAAAATCTTCCGAAAAATTGTGAACATCAAACACTTGAACATTCAAACCAAATCCTTCTGCTTCCATTCTTGAATAATCTTTAATATCTGAGAAGAACTGCAAAAACACATTGACCTTTTCTTTGATGATTGAAATCTAAAGCCTCTCCATATTGGATTTTTAATATTCATTCTTTCCATATTTTAGTATCCAATGTGAATTATCAACTTTTGACCTCTAAACACTTTAGCAAATATAGTATTTTAGAATTAAATTAACGCAATCACAAACGCTTTAAAATAAAATTTACGGTTATCTGTATTTCTTCATTTGTTTTTTTTGCAGAAAAGGCCAATTTTTCTACATAAAAGTGTAATTTTGTTTAATCAAAAGAGATTACAGATTTTTCTTTAGTGTTTAAATCGGTCAATATTCATGGATGATACTTTTCTGAATTCTAAAAGTAAAATGTCAGAATATGAAGGCATTTTACATAATCCCAATCATTCAGACAACATTCTGAAAATGACGGCAGACACAATGTTTATGCTTTCAAAAGATGGCATTTGCATTGATATTCAAATCCGTACGGATAGATGGTTCCTTCAGGATTCATCCCTCTTTCTCGGTAAAAATATTTTCGACATCATACCCTCAGAAACTTCAATCGCATTAAAGAATAATTTTTATAAGGTTTTTTCAACAGGCATCTCTTCTTCCGACAATTATGAAATGCAAATTTCAGGAAAATCCTATTTCTTCAAATGTATCATCCACAAATATAACGAGGACCTGATTCTTTGCCAATATCGGGATATTACCCAGCGAATCGTTATGAAGCAAAAAATAGAATCCATGAATCAAAGGCTTCAGGATATTGAAAAAGTAGCAAAAATCGGTCAATGGATTTACAATTTTTCTTCGAATCAAATACAATATTCAGGATATTCGGGTGGACTGATCTTTAACGACGAATTCAGATTTATTCAGATGCAAGATTATCTGGAATTCATCCATCCCGAAGACAAAACGGCCTTTTGGAATTTTGTCCACGATAAAGCCAAGATAAATAATAATAAATATTTTGATTATAGGTTTATAACAAAAAATAATATCAATTTTTTCAGACTGAAAATCATCAACTGTTATTATGAAGATGGTGTCAGAAAGGTGTCGGGATATGTACAAAACATTTCAGACATTATGGAAAAACAACATGAGCTGGAGATGGTCACTCTTGCCGTGGAAAATTCGACAGATTATATTTTCGCGATGAATACGGATGGACAATTGGCATTCGGAAATCGAAAATTCAAAGAATTCAACGGCCTGAAGCTACATGAGGACATTATGAATTTTAATTTTTTCGAAATTAATAAGCATAATACCGAAAAGGCCAAATGGCTGGATATCATCGGTCAATTGACTTCAGTCAATCAAAACATTAATTTTGCTTTACCGAAACCCATTCCGGACAGACCTGATATTCTCGCTTTCGACTGTACTTCCTACCTGGTCAGAAATTCAAAAGGAAACAATCTTATCTGGACATTTGGAAAAGATATCACAGAGCGCGTACAATACGAAAAGCAGGTTAAAGAACTCAACCAAATCATGAGTACGGTATTGAAGAACATTCCGATGTACATTTCTGTCAAAGATGTAGATAACGACTTAAGATACATTTTCAGTAACCGGTTTAATAATGATCATTTTCACTGGGGCATCGATGATGGTATGATTGGGAAAACCGATTTTGACATCTATCCGAAAGATATCGCCAAAAGACTCAGAGCAGAAGATATCGAAACCATCAAAAACAATCATGAGAGCCGAAAGACCATTCAAGACAAAGATCAATCCGGCAATAAACAAATCAGAGATCAGTTGCGCATATTGGTTAAGGATCAAACAAGACCACTCCTGATTTCTATCGAACGGGATATCACCAAAGATAAGCAATTGGAGCAGGAACTCATCAGTGCTAAAGAAAATGCAGAACAATCGGACAAATTAAAATCCGCCTTTATTGCCAACATGAGCCATGAAATCCGAACTCCACTGAATGCCATTGTCGGATTTTCCAGAATTATAGCAGAAACCGAAAGCATCGAAGAAAGACAGTCCTACTATTCAATTGTGGAATCAAATAATGCCCGATTACTGGGACTCATCAATGAAATTCTCGACCTTTCCAAAATCGAGTCTGGTATTATGGAATTCGACATTGAACCCATCAGCCTATACCGTTTTTGCAATGAAATTGCTCAAACGCTTTCCTTGCGATGTGCGAAAGATGTCAAACTGATTTTTGACAAATCCGACCCTAATCTGATTATCAACACTGATAAAAACAGGCTTTCGCAAGTATTCAGCAATTTGATCGGAAATGCTTCAAAATTTACCAAAAAAGGAAGCATTCGATTTGGATACCTTGTTAAACCGGAACATCTCGAATTTTATGTGAAGGATACGGGTTCAGGAATCATGGCGGATAAGCTTGATAAAGTGTTTGAGAGATTTGTCAAAGCCGACAACTTCACACAAGGCACCGGCTTAGGTTTACCAATCTGCAAATCCATCATTGAAAAGCTTGGCGGAAAAATATCTGTCAATTCCAAAGTAGGTTCCGGCACTTCTTTTACTTTTACCTTACCACTTAGTTGTGTGGCAGAAAGTGTTACTGAATTAAATCCAGAAACCGCGAAAATCGGAATACCCATAAAGTCGTCCACCATATTAGTTGCAGAAGATACTGACAGCAATTACAAGTTATTGGACGCGATGATTGGAAAATCATACAAGTTGATACGGGCAAAAAACGGTATGGAAGCCGTTACCATGTTTGAAAATTTACATCCTGAACTTATCCTAATGGATATCAAAATGCCTGTAATGAATGGATTGGAAGCCACCGTCATCATCCGAAAAATGTCGACGGTCCCCATCATTGCTCAAAGTGCCTTCGCTTTTGACGAAGACCGTATCAACGCATTAAAATGCGGATGCAATGACTTTTTGGCAAAACCGTTCAACAAGAAACAAGTGATGGAAATGATCAATAAATATCTCAAATAAAATGAGAAATAATGCATTTCTTAGAATCATCCGGTTTTTTATCACCCTTTTTACCATCTTTGCCGCCGGAATGTCCATCCTTGCATATATTGGCAGTCATTTCGGAGGTTTTTTTCAAGTTTTTGCATTTTATGGATTGATCCAACCCATTTTGATTATCCTGAACTTTTTATTTCTGATATATTGGGCCTTTAAACTCGAATTCTGGTTCTGGTTACCACTCCTTGCACTTATCCTTAACTTTGGTTTTATCAAATCTGTTTACCAACTCCCGGGGAATGCAAAAACAACGGATGTCATCGGTGATGCTCCCGTTACAATCGATACCTATAACGTTCACGGGTTCTACCATGGCATAAGGTCTTTGACGGCAAGCATGATTTCGGAATTCATGAAAGCAAAAAAAGTAGATATCCTATGCTTTCAGGAAGTAGACCTAGACTCGGTCTATACGCTTGACAGTCTTGCAAATACCTTTCATTATCTTCCTTATAAGTCTTATGCCCAATCCAAGGTAAAAGGTTTTAATTTGCTGATTCTGAGCAAATACCCCATCATAAAATCTTCCATAGTTCGATTCGCTGCATCTGGCAATCAGGCGATGTGGGCGGATTTGCTTATCAAAAAAGATACCGTTAGAATCATTAATTTCCATTTGCAAACCACCAACTTCAACCAAGCTAAATTTCCACTTGTTCCTGAACATTGGCTTTTTAATTTATCAGATGAAGCGAAAAAGTCAATGAGTGTATATCGAATTCTTAATACCAATGCAAAAAAACGCCTTATACAAGCCAATTTTATTCATTCTCTCATCAAAAAAACTTCATACCCTACTTTGGTGTGCGGTGACATGAATTCCAATCCGGCATCCTACACTTATCACCAAATAAAGGGTCATGAATTGAAAGATGGTTTCATCACTTGCGGGAGCGGATATGAATACACCATGAAAGGCTTAAAAAAGCTGTACAGAATTGATTACATCTTTCACACGAAAGACTTCAGTGGAGAAAGCTACAAATCTTACTTGTTGGATTATAGCGATCATAAAACAGTCATCATGAAACTGTTCCTCAAATAGTTGATCTATTTCTGACCATGAGGCGTGTGAATAAAATTCTTCCCCTTCTTTATTTTGAAAAAATTCAGAATCATCATCACAAACATGACGGGAACAGTTTTAAAGCTTATTCGTATAAATTGCCGGAACAAAGGCCATGGAATAGCTAAAACAAAGACGACACACAATATAAAAAACAGAACCAGCCATTTCACAGCAACTGCCCACATAAATAGCAACCAAACAAAAGATATTAAGGCCGTCAATCCAAAAAGCACAACACGCGGCAACAACATCCATTGAACTATCTTATCCAAATAGTTTATATTCCATGTTTTCAAGCACATAGGAATTTTTTTTATATTTGCATTCAAAGCGGTGTATTGTGCAGACAACCAACGCTGACGTTGACTGTAAAAGACTTTGTTCTTACTGGTTTTTTCATCCATGACATACAAATCCTCCAAATATTCGATATGGACAAATTGCATCATTAGCAATGTCTCCAACTCTTTATCCTCTCCCGCTGTTTTCAGATGAACCACATTCTCCACAAACCATTTATAATCAAAAGCCATACCAGATCCAACCAATGCCGAAGAAAGTCCTAAGGCACAATGTCCTTTTCTGAAAATGGCGTTGTTGACTTCTTCGCTAACAGCATCAAAAACAGCCACATCATTCTGGATATTTTTTGCCGTACGATGAGCTTGCATGGCTTTCACACCAGCATTATAAGCATTGTTTATTCCACATAAATAAACAGGCTCAACCATATTGTCCGCATCCAGAATTGTCACAACATCAAATCGATTGACATCATAATGATCTATAGCAAATTTCAAAGCCTTTGCTTTAGAGCTTTTTTCGAAATGTACTTCCAGCAAGGAAATGGGTAAAGCCCTAAGCTTTTCATTGGTTTCTTCCTGCATATGATCAGAAATAACAGCTAATACATATTTATCCTTTGGATAATGCTGTTGCAGAAATTGATTCACAGACGAAAGGATCACATCATCTTCCTTGTAAGCAGGAAAGAGGACAAGTATCCGGTTGAAAAGATCGGAAGCCGGATACGTTTTACTATGATAAAATTTAGAGGCAAGAGCAAAAATCAACAAATATAATACAGAACAGGCTATTGTGATAAACATTACCCAATCTATAATACAACAGAACATTTTGAAATCCATAATGATATCAAATTATTTGTCCATTTTAAAAAAATCATTCATTCCACAGATACAGGCTTTGACTAATTTTACCTTACCTTTAAAAAGAAAAACGATACAAGTTTTGGAATTTGCTACGAACATTTGATAAATCACTGAAATCCATTTTGTCAGACCATTCAAATTTCTCCACGCATAAAGCATCCGGTTCCGGGTCATATAAAAGATCTGAAGAACACTATACATGCCAGTACTCTTACTACCCTTGTGGTAAATGATGCAGGTAGGAATGTACCAGAGCTCGAATCCAGCCCGAAGAAAAGCCGCGCTCCAATCAAGTTCCTCATAATAAAGGAAATACACTTCCGGCATCATACCAACAATATCGATGGCACTTTTTTTAAAAAGCATGGCTGCACCATGCACAATTGGTATTGATTTAGCCGTATTCCACCTTCCGTCATCCTTTTCATGAATTCCAATAATATTATTGCGTAAGGTTATTTTTGACAGTGGAGTATATCCTGCAAATTGAATGGTATTGCCAGGCTCGGCAAATAATATCTTGGGAGAAACGGCTGCAAGGGTTGACTTGGCTTCAAGAGCTTCTATCAGGGAACGGAAACCGTCATTGCGAACGAATGTGTCATTATTCATAAAAAAAAGATACGCACCATGTGCATTTCGGATGCCAAGATTGTTTCCGCCTGAAAATCCCAGATTCACATCACTCCTCAATGCTATGATCTGCGGATATTTATTCTTTAATATTTCAGCCTCATTGAGTTTGGACGCATTATCCACTACAATGATCTCAAAGCTTACGGAATGGATAACCTTAAATAATGAATCTATCAGTTCACATGTATCAGTCAGTCCGTTATAATCCACTGTAATGACCGAAATTTCAGGCGTGATAGGAGCCATGTTATCCGGACAAACAGTCGAACGTTGATCTATTTCTCCAGCCATTTTTAAAACCAATTATTTATCAATGTTTTGGAATCGAGAAATAAAAAGTAGTGCCGACCCCCTCTTTGGATTCAAACCACAATCTGCCGCCGTTTCGATGAACGAAATCCTGACATAAAAGTAATCCTAAACCGGAACCTTCCTCATTGTTGGTTCCAAATGTACTGAAATGTGTTTCTATCTTCAATAGTTTCTTTTGAGCCTCTTCACTCATTCCCAAGCCATTGTCTTCTACACACACCACTACTTTTCCATCTTCCTCCGGAACATTATCCTTGATTCTTATAGTAATGGTACCACCTGGTTTACTGAATTTAACGGCATTGCTCAAAAGATTCCGTAAAACGCTTTTAACCATATCCCTATCGGCATAAACATCACAGGTTTCAGGAACATCCGTTTTCAACTCCACCTGTTTGACTTCGGCCAATTTTTCAAAAATCTGAAGCACACCATCCGTTAGCGAAACCATTTCAGTCTGTTGATAAACCACATTCAATCTGCCGGTCTGGCTTTTGGTCCATTTCAACAAATTATCCAACAAAGAAAAAGTCTCTTCCGTTGTTTTGTTTGCAAGACTCAACATTTCATACATTTCACTGCCCAAGGCTTCCTTATCCGTGGTAAGGACAAGCATGTTCAACATCATTTTGATGGAACCCATCGGTGAACGCAAATCGTGAGCTATTACCGAATACATTTTGTCTCGGGAATAGATGGAGGCACGCAAAGCTTCTGTCTGTTGAACGATAATCCGAGTGGCAGCAATCAAGGAAATCTGATGTTTTACACGTATAATGAGCTCTTCTTTACTGAAGGGCTTTGATATAAAGTCATTGGCACCGGTTTGAAATCCCTTGACAATTTCGGGTGTTCCGTTCAGTGCAGTAAGAAAAATGATAGAAATATCACAATAAGGTTCAGGCATACTTCTCAACCTCCTCGTCACTTCAAAACCATCAACATCAGGCATCATCACGTCCAGCAGAATCAAATCCGGCAAATCTTCCTGAATTTTTTCCAAAGCTTCCTTACCTCCCATTGCCGTAGAAATCTGAAACTTCTCATTGGAAAGTAAAATCTTCAGCAGCAGCACATTGGAAAGAACGTCATCTACAATCAGTATCTTATATTCTGAATTGTTGATTTCAACATTCATACAAACACACTTTTAATATATTTAAACTTTTATCCACTTACTTAAGTATAGATTCAAAATATTTGATTGTTTTTAGCAAACCCTCTTCCAATTGTATATTGGGATTCCAGCCTAACTTTTCCTGTGCAAGGCTAATATCCGGTTTCCGCTGTTTCGGATCATCATGTGGCAAATCTTTATAAGTAATTTTCGAACTTGATCCAGTGAGAGCTATTACTTTCTCTGCCAATTGACGAATAGTAAATTCATGAGGATTCCCAATATTGACAGGACCAATAAAATCATCTCCGGTAGCCATCATACGAACCATTCCTTCTACCAAATCATCTACATATTGAAAGCTTCTGGTCTGGTTCCCCTCTCCATAAATAGTGATATCTTCGTTCTTTAAAGCCTGAACGATAAAATTCGAAACCACCCTGCCGTCATTCGGATGCATGTTTGGTCCATAAGTATTAAAGATACGAATAATTTTGATACGGACATTATTTTGCCTGTGATAATCCATAAAAAGAGTCTCTGCAACCCTTTTCCCTTCATCATAACAAGATCTGATTCCTATCGGATTTACATTTCCCCAATAGTTCTCAGTCTGAGGATGAACAATCGGATCACCATAAATCTCACTGGTTGAAGCCTGTAGCACTTTAGCCCCTGCACTTTTAGCCATACCGAGCACATTGATAGCACCCATGACGGATGTTTTTATCGTTTGAATCGCATCATACTGATAATGAATGGGAGATGCGGGACATGCCAGATTATAAATTTCATCGACATTGGCATAATATGGATGAGTCACATCAAATCTAACAATTTCAAATAAAGGATTAGACAACAAAGGTAAAACATTGTTTTTTGAACCTGTAAAAAAATTATCCAGGCAAATAACATTATTTCCTTCTTTAAGTAAACGCTTACATAAATGTGAACCAATAAATCCGGCTCCACCGGTAACCAATATTTGTTTCATCATCATTGTGTTTTTCTATGAGGTCCCTAACTAAAAAGTGTAAAGATATATTTCTTTTTTAAATGTTCAAACAAATTAAAGTTTCAATTCAAAAAAAACCACCATCAAAGGATTGACAGTGGTTTCAATATATTTATAAAATATTACTTATTTGCTAAAAAGATAGCCTGTTTTAGTAGTAGGATATTCATACCAATACGGACTTTTTACTCCGCCGGAAGTACACCATTCTGCAAATTGAGGATAGACGCCCGTTATATCTTTCCATTCAGAAGCATAATTGAACGAAACCGGAATAAGCATACCCCAAATCAAATTATCAGCAGTGCGATATTTGGCACCATTGACAGAATAATCAGCAGCTGTGCCAAATAAAGTCATATCAGCTTTATCTGTCGGTTCATAACCGGACAAATGAACTTCCGTTCTTGTCGCAGAACCTGCTACTGCATTTGTCACGATAAAAAAGTTAATATTCTTGATAGATATATCGGATGGATCTATCGGACTTGCAAATACAATCCGAATAGTATCAGATACCGGTTCAAAATACTCTCCTCCGATAATGGTATTCAATAAACTTGTTCCGACAATGGATGGATTTAGCAACAAATGCGCATCATCAAACAATGGTATTACAGCTTTGGACTGACCTGATTCCAAACCACCGTTTTCTGTCTTGAAGACCAAACCAGTAAGCACAGATTTCTGAAAAGCGACACTGGAAACCTGATCCGAAGTGATTTTATCCAGACGGAATCCCGCGGCAATATGTTTTGAAGCACCAACTGCCCTTAGTTTATAGCCTACGGTCATCTCAGTCGCCTTATTATCTGAATTCTGCAGATAGCTGATACTTAAATCCACAACAAGATCATTCAGGTCATAATCTCCCAACCAAGGCCAATTGTCCTCCATAATGAAAGAATAATCAGTTGTTAATTTGACAAGTATTGGAAATTCTGGATCAGAAGGTGTTCCGGGATCTGACGGATCTTTAATGACATTGCCTCCAGCATTACAATCACTGGCGTCAATATTGGTCGTTGACTTACCTTGCTCAGCCCAGCGAACGGCTGAATTGTCTTCTACCACCCAGAACGGATTATTTTTTTCATTACCCAAATGATCGGAGCACTCAATTTCAAGTTTTCCGCCATAAGTGATATTTTTAGCCACGGAGTTTTTATAGGAATCAACCTTACCGAAACGAGCCAATGCATAACTTGTACCAACACCTCTGATATAATTCCGGTAAGTAGTGAACTCTGCTGTTTCTGCATCAATCATAGTTTGATCCGACAATTCATAAGTCGTCCCGTCGGAAACCAGCAATTTAGTATCCAGCAAAGATCCATTATAACCATAATAAGAAGTACCGTGAACATCCATCAATGTGTTCACTTTGATATGACAATTATTGTATATTATCGATTTGGACTTTGCATCCAGTTCACCGGAAATCACAGTTCCATTATTTATCAGGTTACAATTGGTTGCAGCCTCAAAAACGCCTGCATTGAAAGCCCCATTGTTGGTAAAAGGATTACTTTGGACACTCATACTCGTAGCGTTAATGACACCATCATTTGTAATTACGTTGGTTGAATTTGTTGCCGTCAGATTAACAAAACTCATTGTCCCTGAATTATACACGGTTGCGCTACTGTTCAAATCAAATTTTCCATTGGCAATCAAGGAGCCATAATTAATGATTTGTCCTGCATAGAAATTCAAATTTACATCGCTTGACACCTGCAACATTCCGCCACTTTGAATTACAATCTTACCGCCATTGGCCATAGACAAAGATTTTCCATTTGGCAGGGAATATGTACCCTCAATATACAGACAAGAATTCGATCCAAGCTGAATGGATTTTGTAAAAGTCACATTTTCCGGAATCAAATAATTCACATTATTCTCCCAACCAACATCATTTGAATTTGCAGACAATTCGGTCACAACTGCAGGAGTAGGATTTTGCACTTCCGATTTGGCCATTTTGAGAGTAGGAATTGCACTTTTGGCTGAAGCCGAAAGTACCTCTGAAGTCTGATTAAAGTTACAAACCATAGACTCACCGGAGACCGGGACAGACTGAAGTATCACATTCTTGGCCGGATCTATTTGTTTGACAAAGACCTCGGTAGTGTATGTAGGTATTACCAAATTGGTAACAAAATGATCATTTCCCTTGGCCACACCTTTGGCAAGTAGAGGTGCAGCACTATTTATCAGCGGGTTTTCACCATAGACTTCTACAAGATAAAAGTACTGAGAATTATAATTATCAGCCGGAATAACGGTCAATTGAGCAGACTTAATGGTTGACCAGTCAAAATCACTTGGAACATTTACCGCATCAATAGTCTGATTATCAGAAAGATCAATATCGTTCCTAACACAAGACGACATAATGAAGACAATTGACAAGATCGAAAGTGAAATAACATTTAATCTTTTCATAAGGATTACGAATTATAAGTGGCCACTATAATAGATAATACAAAGATAACACTTTTCGCGCATATATACAAAAAAAAATAATAAGACGGAGCCCTTTTGTATATTTCTTTATAAATGCAAAGTTTGCAATTCTTTTTCCAAAAAATACCAAATAAAATCAAATACATTTTTTACCTTTGGCAAACTTCTTTATAGAAAGGAGCCTGTTTGATTGCAATGCAGCATACTTTATCAGCTAACCAGACATGAAAAAGAAAATACTTATTATCGACGACAAAGAATCTATTGCAAAAATCATATCCATCTATCTGTCTTCGGATTTTGATTTGATATGGTTTGACAACCCGATAAAAGGTATAGCATGGCTGCAGGAGGGAAATATACCGGATTTAATTATTTCAGACATCAAAATGCCGGAAATGCGGGGTGATGAGTTCTTGCACTACCTGAAGAACAATGAATTGTTCAAGTCCATACATGTTATCATGTTATCAGGAGAAGACAGCACTTCTGAACGGATTCGTCTGCTTTCCGAAGGGGCGGATGATTATATTTTGAAACCTTTTAATCCATTAGAGCTCAAAGTCCGTGTGAAAAAAATTATACAATGAGGCAGAAAGTCTTTTACATCGGGAGAAACACACAAACAATCAATCATTTCGTTGAGATTCTCAAAAATGACATTGAGTTTTTCAAATCTGCAGCAGAGCTCCTTAAAAATAAACAATATTTCAAAGGACTCTCCAATCCGTTTTTCTTGTTCGAAAAAGACAAACTCAATTCTGATTTGGTACATATTTCAACCATACACAAGAATTTCCCAAAAGGATACATTGTCCTGGTTTCCGAATCTTTAGACAAGATAGAAAGAACCGCTTACCTAAGAAATGGAATTCTTGATACCATTTCACCGAATGCTGAAAAAGACAAAGTACTTGATATTTTGGATTATCATTTGAAAATCCAGCAAAAAGTTGATGCAGCATTCACTGACACGATCTCTACGATAAACTCCTTTCGTTTACCGTTATGGAAAAGGGCTTTCGATGTACTGGTCTCTTTTCTTGGAATATGTGTCCTCTCCCCATTATTTATCATTGTCGCCATCGCCATACGTTTGGAAAGCAAGGGATCTGTGATCTACAAATCAAAAAGAGTCGGAAGCAACTATAAAGTCTTCAATTTTCTGAAATTTCGTTCCATGTACATGGATGCAGACAAGCGGTTGAAAGAATTTTCAACCTTGAATCAATATAAGCAAGAGGAAAAAGAAGTTGATAAAAAAGAGATCGGAGATGAACCCCTAATCGTAGATGATGAGTCCGTACTAATGGTTTCAGACGATTTTGTACTATCAGAAGAAGATTTTATTAAAATTCAGCGCGATAAACAAAAGAATGCTTTTATCAAATTCGAAAAAGATCCACGAGTCACAAAAACGGGACATTTCATCCGAAAATACAGTATTGACGAACTGCCCCAACTATTCAACATCTTCAAAGGAGATATGTCTGTCGTTGGAAATCGACCACTTCCATTATATGAAGCAGAGTTGCTGACCAATGATGAGTACATTGACCGTTTCATGGCACCATCAGGTTTGACAGGACTTTGGCAGGTCGAGAAAAGAGGAGGAGCGGGAAAAATGTCAGCCGAAGAGCGAAAAGAACTTGATATTAAATATGCGAGGGAATTTTCTTTCCTTATGGATATTCAAATCATTTTTAGAACATTTACCGCCTTTATTCAAAAAGAAAACGTATAATTATGAAATCGACTTCCAGATATATCATTATCTCAAGTTTTATGCTGTTCTGCTCCGGAATGGAATTCGGTTTGAATGCTCAAGACAATATTCCCGTAATCAAGAGCGAAGCATCAACAGATATTGCAAATTTAACGCCAGAATATTATACAACACTGAAATTACCTCCTCTTTCTGTTTTTCTGGACGCAGCTGTGAATAATTGCAAGATTGGCGGACTCAAAGCATCTAAGGCAGGACAGGAAGGAGAACTTTTGACAACAAAACGGGAATGGATGAATTCTTTCAGGATTTTCGGGAACTATCAATATGGTGCTTTGGGAGCCAATGTTACCAGTGCTTCGGAAATAGGAGGACAGCAAATCGTCTATTCCGGTCAAGTCCAGTCTATCTATAATGGAGGCGTCGCCATTTCCATACCCATTGATGTTTTGTATGACAGGAAAAACCGGATCATCAAACAGCAAACTAAATTGAAACAAGCTGATTATGAATTGCAGGAAGCCCTTGAAACATTAAAAATTGAAATTGCTGAAACTTACGTCACAGCCGTGCAGTATTTAAACACATTAAAAATACAGGCAGAAAGTGTCACTCTTGCCAATTCAGATGTCAAGATGAGTCAGGCCAATTATTTAAATGGGAACATAGAACTCGCAGAACTCGACTATAGAAAGACCATTCAAGCGACAGCTGTGGCCAATTATGAGAGCACTAAAGCTCAGCTGAACAAGGCACTTCTGACTTTAGAGTTAAGAACAAATATTAAAATAATTAAATAAAATAGCGATGGATAGCATTGGCATGTTCTTCCGTTTTCTTTACCGTATACGACGCTGGCTTATTATTGGCCCGGCCATCGTTGCGATTTTGGCTATCTATTTCACATCCAATCTACCAAAAAAATATGAAGCCAGTACGACTATATACACAGGTATTATGTCGAGTGCGAACCTTCAGGATGAAAAGAATTCGGATTGGAACGCCACCAATAATGCATTTGACAATATCATCAACCTCGCAAGTTCGCGTTCAACGATAGAAAGAGTCTCCATCCGGCTTTTTGCTCAAGCGATGATCAAAGGAGACCCAAGAAAAGACAATATTTATATCAAGGCTGAGAGTTACAACGACCTTATCAAGCGAGTTCCTGCAGATGTCAAACGACTCATAGACAAGAATGACGAACAACAGACTGTCCAGAATCTTTTGAATTATAAGCAAGAAGACAGAAATAACTTTCTTTATGGGCTTTTAAACTGGTCTTACCCCTATTACAGCTTTAATGCACTAAAAGCCATTACAGTAAGCAGACTTGGGTCCAGCGACATGATTGAAATCAAATACAGCTGTAAAGATCCCGGTATAGCCACTCAGACACTGGCCATACTGAATGAAGAATTGATCAGCGAATACACCAACCTTCAACTCGGTCCGTCAAACAGTGTTATTGATTACTTTGAAAACCAGCTCAAGATTATTCAAGACAAACTAAGGGTTCAGGAAGATTCTCTGATAAAATATAGTATCCAGGGCAAGATCATCAACTACGAAGAGCAGACCAAACAACTCACTACAGTCAGTGCGAACATTAACGACATGTATGAGAAAGCCCTGATGGACTTCTATTCTTCCAGAAAATTGATCACCAAGCTGGAATCACAACTGAATACGCGTGCTGATATAATGAGAGATAATAAGGAATTTATCCGTACAATGGATGAAGTGTCTCTTCTCACAAGAAAAATCACAGAATTAGAGATTTATAGTCAGGATAATTCGACAGAACAACTTGAAAATTTACCCAGATATAAAGTATTACTGGAAAACGCTGAACAAAAACTTCAAGACATCACGAACAATATCACGGCCTTACAATATTCCAAAGAAGGTCTGACCCTGAATTCCGTTGTACAAGAATGGTTGGCAAATGAGCTTCAGAACGAAAAAGCCAAAGCAGAAATCAGTGCCTTGAAGAACCGAAAAAAGGAAATTGATGCTGAATACCTTCGTTACACTCCTATCGGTCCTAATTTAAAAAAGCAAGAACGAGAGATTGGCGTATCTGAAGAATCTTATCATACCATCCTAACCCACTTGGCTCAGGCAAGATTACAACAAAAAAATATCCAGATGCTTTCTGCCACTCTGAGAGTAGTTGCACCACCCATATTGCCATTAGATGCTGCTGCCACAAAAAGGAAAATGATTGTACTTGCAGCCTATTTAGGTAGTCTTGTGTTTATTTTAGGATTCTTTGTGATTGTTGAAATTATGGACAAGACCATCAGGGATAAAAGCAGGGCTAAAAGGCTTACAAAAGCCAAAGTACTTGGAGCATTTCCAAGCACCGCCGATTATTCAGACAGAGGATTTGACAGAGAAAACAGCCGGATTGCTTCGGGTTATGCTTGCAACCTGATGCAAAATCATTTCATTTCAAACGGACCCAATTTCATCAATCTAATCAGTGTTGAAGACGGAGAAGGGAGAAGCTACATCGCGGAAAATTTTAGGGAATATTGGGAAGAGAAAGGCCTTTCTGTTCAGGTTTTGTCTTATGACTCTGATTTTGACACAGAATCCAGAAAATTTTTGATGGCAGAGAACATCCATGATTTATACAGGTCAGATTCCAAGTTTCAACCTGATATTATTATGGTAGAATATCCTTCTTTGCGACAAAGCAATATACCAAGAATATTCCTTAAACAAGCTCAGATAAATCTTTTCATCGTAAAAGCCACCAGGGCCTGGAAAGAGAGTGACCAGGTTTACCTTGACGATGTTACCGCATACGCAGGAGATGCGCCTGTTTATATGTTAATCAACGACGCACAAAAGTTTGCCGTTGAAGAATTTACCGGACAACTTCCTCCCTATTCCAGATTCAAAAAACGCTTATATGAATTGTTAAATCTTGGATTGACCGCCGAAAGAAATAAGAACATAGAATAACTCAGATTAAAAACCAGTTATATGTCAAGATGGACAATTACACAATGGTTTACCTGTGGCATCTTGCTGTTAGGATTATGCGTTATAGCATATTTATCAGCACAAGGTGATCTCAAAGCCGGGTTGCTCATATCCTTCGCACCAATCATTATTATCTTTTTTGCCGCTATCCTGACAAATCCCTATTGGGGCTTGATGACTCTGTTTGTCCTAAACTACTTTATCATGGGTATCAGTCGTTATGTGACGGCCTCGTCTCTGGGTGTAACTACGGACATTGTCATCATGCTGACCATTGTGTCATTTCTCTATCAGTCAGCCTTCAAAGGGAATATTTCCTGGTTCAGGATCAAGGATAATTTTTTGATTAAAGCCTTTGCAGTCTGGGTAATCTTTTGTATCGTCGAAGTGTTAAATCCGACCAGCGTTTTTCAAGCCTGGCTTTCAACTATCCGTTCTTATGCCATTTACCCATTTTTCACCTTACTATTTACAACCATTCTTTTTCATCGATTCAAAGATTTGAAGATCATTTTATTTCTATGGTCCCTATTTTCCTTCCTTGCTTTTGTTAAGGTAATCATACAACAATATTGGGGTTGGGATTACGCGGAAACCGAATGGTTGAAAGAAGGTGCGCGAACACACATCCTTTCCACCGGTATCCGATACTTTTCTTTTTTCACGGATGCAGGAAATTTTGGTTCCAATATGGGATGTTCCATGGTCGTATTTTCCATCTGTGCTTTCTTTACAAAAAGCAAAAGTCTCAGAATTTATTATTTTATCGTGGCTTTGACCTCTGCTTATGGGATGTTTGTTTCAGGAACACGTGGAGCCCTTGCCGTTCCTTTTGCAGGATATCTTTTGTACATTTTACTTTCCAAAAATTTTAAGACCGTAACGGCAATCAGCATTTTTGTGCTTTTCATCTATGTTTTTCTTAATTTCACATATATTGGCCAGAGTAACCAATACATCCGACGTATGCGTACAGCTTTCGACGAGAATGATGCATCCTTGCTGGTGCGTAAGCAAAATCAAAAAACACTGGCAACATATATGAAAACGAGACCATTCGGTGAAGGTCTGGGTTTATCAGGTGCAGAAGCCGAAAGATATGCACCGGGCCGTATCACAACCCTTCCGAATGACTCCTGGTTTGTAAAAGTTTGGGTCGAAACAGGCATTGTTGGATTGTGCTTTCATCTCGCGCTATTGGCTCTATCAATAGGATTCGGCATCTATATTATCCTGGCCAGGATAAGAAATAAGGAGTTACGAGGGTACCTTTCGGCTATGCTGTGCGGATTTGCGGGCATCTTAGCCAGTGCCTACGGTAATGCCATCTTTCTCCAATATCCGACAGGTATCATCATGTATATGATTCAGGCATTCCTGTTTATGGGATTGTCTATGGATAAACAACTAGAATCGGAAAATCCGGCTTTGGAAGATGGAAAATGACATTTTATATAGGATAATAGAATGGACTGATTTTATCGTATTCTTTCTATTCTTTTGTTCGGTGGGTTATTTATTGATCTTTTCCGTTTCTTCACTCAAAAACCAAAAAATTGTCTACAGAAAAACTCAAAAACAGCATCGGTTTCTTGTGATATTCACAGCCTGTGAAATTGATATACGCATTCATGATTCCATTGATGCATTTTTAAAACAGACCTATCCGAAGAGCAATTTTGATTTGGTCATTATTTCGAAGATTATTTCCGAATCGGCCAGATGCGACCTGGAAAATGATCCTGTCATCTTGATGAAAAGTCCAGAAAATCAACATTTCAGGGCAGAAATGATTGAATCCGCCATCAACGAAATGGATTCAAACTACGATGAAATTGTTATCATGAAGCATGGAAATACCGTTGAACCAAACTTTTTGGAAGAAGTCAACAAAGCTTTTTATGCAGGAGGGATGGCACTACAAACGCATCGGATACTGAATAATCCTCGAACAAATACGGGCATTCTTAATGCCATCAGCGAAGAAATCAATAACTCCATTTTCAGAAGAGGTCATGTTCGTTTGGGATTTTCTTCAGGTTTAAATGGTTCTGGAATGGTCTTCAATTATGCCTGGTTCAAAAAACACATCGGAAGGATCAAACAAACCAGTCTTACGAAGGAATTAGAAGCCTTGCTTTTAAGACAGGGAATCTTTATCCAATACTTGGAAAATGTTTATACCTATGATCAAAGGCCAGGCAGCATATCAGAATTCAACAAACAAAGACATGATTGGTATACTGCAAAAAGATTTACGCTAAAGGATGCAGCCAAGGATTTTCCAAAAGCCTTAATGGCTGGGAACTTTGACTATTGCGATAAAATCATTCAATGGATGATGCCCTCCAAATTTATCCTTTTGTTTTTAATTTGCATCATTGCTTTCATTCTGATCATCGTAGAATGGTCTTTATCCGTCAAATGGTTTTTGCTCCTGATACTGCTATTGTTGGTATTTGACTTGGCAACACCTGCCAAATTAAGAAATTTGCGATCAATTTTTGCCTTAGTTGCTTTTCCCGTACTTTTTCTTTCCACTTTAGTGAATACATTGCGTATTCGAATACGATGACAATGAACCTGATAAACAAAAATCGATATAATGAAAATAGCAATAGAAGCTCAACGTATATTCAGAAAGAATAAACACGGAATGGATTTTGTCGCTTTAGAAGTTATCAAACAGTTACAAAAAGCGGACCATGTCAATCAATATTATATTATAGTGGCACCAGGAGAAGATATCTGTCTGAAAAGTTCTGATAATATGCAAGTTATCGAGATCAAATGCCCCACTTATGTCTTGTGGGAACAAGTAGCCTTACCCTGTGCACTCCAGAAAATCAAGCCAGACTTACTACACTGTACCAGCAATACCGCCCCCATCTTTTGTCATATACCGCTGATTCTGACATTACACGACATCATCTTTCTTGAAAAAAGGCCAACAGGCAACAAATCCATTTATCAAAATATCGGTTGGTATTACAGACGTATTGTCGTTCCAATGATTCTGCCCAAATGCAAAAAAATAATAACCGTTTCACATTTTGAATGCAAAAGAATCACGGAATCCCTACATCTGAATCCAGAACAACTTATAGCCATCTATAATGGATATGGCAGTCATTTTAAGCCGGTTTCCAATTATCAGGAGACTACCAAAAAATATATTGACCAGAATGAATATTTATTCTTTCTGGGCAACACCGATCCCAAAAAAAATACGATCGGAACACTAAAAGCCTACAAAATATATACAGAGCAATCTGTGGACCGGGTTCCTCTTTTAATTGCCGATCTGGATCAGATTTATGTCAATCAGATGTTAAAAGACAACGACCTTGAATCCATCAAATCTTATTTGATTTTCCCAGGGTATATCGCAAACTCAGATTTACCGGCCATTTATTCCGGTGCAAGAGCTTTCCTCTATACCTCATTCAGGGAAAGTTTCGGCATTCCTATACTGGAAGCCATGGCCTGCGGAACACCGGTCATAACGTCAAATACTTCTTCCATGCCGGAAGTGGCCGGGGAAGGTGCTATTCTGATAGATCCAAGGGATGAACAAGCCATTGCGAAAGCAATCATTCATCTCGAAGAGGATGCGAAATACTACGAGCAACAAGTTGCATACGGACTTGAACGTGTCAAGAAATTTTCCTGGGAAAATACAGCCAAATCAACGCTGGAAATATATTCATCAGAATATGACAAATTATAGCATCATGAAAGGCAGGGATTTTATTATAACGGGACTTCAGACTTGGGATATTCCAATTGGTTCGAATGCCATTGATATGGCAAAAGAAATTGCAAAGAATAATCGTGTCTTATATATAAACAGTACACTGGATCACATGACGCTAATGCGGAAGCATCCTTCTCCGGAAATGAAACAGAGAATTGAGGTATTGAAAAAGCGCAAACCTCCACTTAGGCAAATATCCGATTCGCTATGGGTTCTGGATTGTCCATTTTCAGTCTTCTCTGTCAACCAGTTTCCAGATGGATTTATTTTTGATTTTTTCAACAAACTGAACGGCAGAAAGATATTCAGATATATATCAAAGATTGCCGAAAATTTAAAATTCAAAGACATTATTCATTTCATAGACAATGATGTTTACCGCAGTTTTTATGCCAAAGACTTTCTAAAGTCAAAACTGTCTATATACTACAGAAGAGATAACCTCTTGCCTGTACCATATTGGAAAAGACATGCGTGCAGATTGGAACCTTTACTTATCAAAAAAAGCGATCTTGTCGTATGCAATTCACCCCAATTGGCAAACTTTGCCCGCTTATACAATGCGAAATGCTTTGATATCGGACAGGGACTAGACCTTTCAGCCTATGATACCGCTCTTGAATTTCCTATTCCGGAAGATATCCGCTCCATTCCTACACCCCGAATCGGATATGTCGGAGAGATAAACAGTCTGAGGTTGGATGCCGACCTGTTATACGAACTGGCAAAAAGCAAACCGGACTATTCCTTTGTCATGATCGGAAATGAAGACAACCTGTTTGCCAACCATGCCTTGCATACGCTCCGCAACGTTTACTTTCTCGGAAGCATAAAAAAGCACCTCATACCCCAATACATGTCAACGTTACAAGTTTGCCTTAATCCGCAACTGGTCAATGAAATTACCATCGGAAATTATCCACGAAAAGTCGATGAGTATCTGGCTTTGGGGAAGCCCGTTGTGGCCACCAAAACAGAGACCATGGAACTTTTCAGGGATTATACTTATTTATGCTCATCGCTGCATGAATATCAGGATGCCATTGAAAAAGCACTTCTGGATAATGAAGAACAGACAGTCAATCAACGGATTGCTTTTGCCCACACCCACAGTTGGGAAAACAATGTGAACAAGATGTATGAACAGATAGAAGCCATAAATAATTGAGAAAAGTCGGATTCCTCATAGTAGACGAAGAAGGTGTCGAATAAAAAGGTCTACTTTGAGCCGAAAGCCGGACTTGAACCGGCGACCTACGCATTACGAATGCGTTGCTCTACCAACTGAGCTATTTCGGCAAGGCCTGATTGCGGGCGCAAAATTACTCAGATTTTTCTAAAATCAAAATCTTTTGGATAGATTAAATATCAGACATCAATTGTTTGAGAAAGCCGTCAAGCTCTTCGTCAATATGCTTGAGGAAGTCATCATCAAGAAGAACTTGTTCATCATCAATCAATAACAGTTCAGCAAGGGTTTCCATATCTTCGTCAACCATCAACACCGAAAAAGGCTTCATGATGTTGATATGATTAAAACCACCTTCATCTTTTACATGATGGACAATTTCTTTCAGGATCGATTCACTTTCCTGCAATGCGACATCAGAATCTAATGTATCACACTGCTCTTCCCATACAGATACAGGCACCTTCACCAATAAATGATCTTCATCATCAAAGATTGAGAAATCTCCGGCATCCGGATTCGGCAATAAGTATAAGTCCACAATGGAGGCCGAATCTTCATTCTCCTGTAATTGTTCCAAAGCCTTGCGAAAAGCACGGTCCAGTATATGGTACAAAGCATCCCTTTTCATTCGAATAAATTTATTGTTTCATGATGACTGTAAAGGAACAACTGTCCAACCTTCATAAAGTCCAACTGTTCACTTGTTCGGTTTTCCAGGCCCCAAAAGTACAAAAAATAATGTATATTTTATGAATTTTATTTGAATGTCAACTTGATGTGACAGTTACTTCATTTGTCGTTAAAATATGCTTTCAACTTTTTAAGGTCAAAGGCACGAACCCGAAGTGCCTCTTTATAATTGACGAGCAACCATCTGTCATAGACGGTAGCACCAAACAAAAAATCATTCATGGCTTTTTCCGCCTTGTCAGCCCAAACCAAAGCTTCTTCCGGATCACCGGAATACTCATGGTAGAGCATCATATTCAAAGCTGCCCGATAAACGCTGCGTCCGAAGCCTTTTTTAAATTCATCCTGCCAGAGGGTTGCCGCACCTTCCCAATCACCCTGTCGAACACAATCCACCGCATATTTCATACGGAAACTGCCGGAACTGTAATAATAACGTTCCAAAGATTCCCAATAAGGACCGAAAAATTGGTGCACATGTTCTCCCACATAATTTCCAATTTCAGGAAGCGTTTCTTCCAATGAAGGCAATTTTTTGATTGAAGAGATCAGATCATCTGAAAAGTTTTCCCAGTACAAGCTATCATTATGCTGGAATTGGGTAAGCAAAGAGTCTCCCCGGACATCATAAGCCCTCCAAACCGTATTCACTATAACATCTCTTGTGCCCCGGTAAGAATAATCATCAGGTTGTACATTCATTTTGGAATAAACGACCAAACGATCCAGACTAATCAAGATATCGGCATGGCATGAATCACCTAGTGATTTCACTTGTAAAGGCGTCAATTTTCTCGAAAGCAGAAAATCACCCGCCTTATTTTTGTGGAAATTATATTCATTTTTCTTGCAAATTTTTATTTGCTGGTAAGCTCCCTCTTTTCGAAAGTTATCAGAAACGGATTGCAAAACATAATCAGGCAATTGCTCCGTATGGAAATCCGAATCTACCTTATATTCGGGTGCTTTCAAAAAGGTATGTCCATACTGAGAAGGTTGAATGGCTGCATTATCGACAAGTAGTATCGAACTTTTGGATGATGGAGTCACGAGAATTCCCGGACAAAGCACATCTACATGATAAACCAGAAGACTGTTACATGAAGAAAATATAACAGTCAAGCCTATATAAACGAGCATATTTCTAAGCTTAATCATCTTTTTTCTTTTTTTATTAAACAAAGTTAGATGTATTTTGTAAATATCCATTGCTTTTTAATGAGTATTTTTTTCTATCTTTGTCGCCGATTTTCAAATCAACATAATGTCTAACTCATTAATTATTATTAAGTAACACAAATGGAAGAAAAAAATCTTTTAGTGCCCGACCAGAATTTTGATTGGGATTCTTTTGAAAAAGGAGAAGTTCTTGGAAAAATGTCCAAAGAAGAATTGGAAAAAGCTTATGACAACACTTTAAATACCGTTAAGGATAAAGAAGTTGTCGAAGGAACAGTGATTTCAATGAACAAACGTGAAGTGGTGGTAAACATCGGCTTCAAATCAGACGGTATCGTTTCTATGAACGAATTTCGCTACAACCCCGATTTAGCGATCGGCGATAAAGTAGAAGTTTTTATTGAAAATCAAGAAGACAAAAAAGGACAGCTCATCCTTTCACACAAAAAAGCCCGCGCAACCCGCAGCTGGGATCGTGTAAATGCAGCACTGGAAAATAGCGAAATCATTAAGGGTTTCGTAAAATGCCGTACCAAAGGCGGTATGATTGTTGATGTATTCGGTATCGAAGCATTCCTTCCGGGTTCACAAATTGACGTTAAACCCATCCGTGACTACGACGTCTTTGTCGGAAAGACCATGGAATTCAAGGTTGTCAAAATCAATCAAGAGTTCAAGAATGTCGTTGTTTCTCACAAAGCACTTATCGAAGCCGAACTTGAACAACAGAAGAAAGAAATCATCGCAAAACTGGAAAAAGGTCAGGTACTCGAAGGTACTGTCAAAAATATCACTTCTTATGGTGTCTTTATCGACCTTGGCGGCGTAGACGGTTTGGTTCACATCACAGACTTGAGTTGGGGCCGCGTAAGCGATCCGAAAGAAGTTGTAGAATTGGATCAAAAGATCAATGTTGTCATTTTGGATTTCGACGACGAAAAGAAACGTATCGCTCTCGGCTTGAAACAACTTACGCCTCACCCATGGGATGCTCTCAGTGCCGACCTGAATGTTGGTGACAAAGTAACCGGACGTGTTGTCGTTATGGCTGATTACGGAGCATTCATCGAAATCGCTCCGGGTGTAGAAGGTTTAATCCACGTTTCGGAAATGAGCTGGTCACAACACCTGCGCAGTGCACAAGACTTCATGAAAGTCGGAGACACAGTAGAAGCTGTTATCCTAACCCTCGACCGCGACGAACGAAAAATGTCCTTGGGTATCAAACAGCTCAAAGAAGACCCATGGGCTACCATCGAAACCAAATACGCAGTTGGCAGCCGCCACACCGCAAAAGTTCGAAACTTCACCAATTTCGGTGTATTTGTTGAAATCGAAGAAGGTGTTGACGGCCTGATTCACATCAGCGACTTAAGTTGGACCAAGAAAGTCAAACATCCGAGTGAATTTACCCAATTAGGTGCTCCCATCGAAGTCGTTGTACTGGAAATCGATAAGGAAAACCGTCGTTTAAGCCTTGGCCACAAGCAATTGGAAGAAAACCCGTGGGATGTTTTCGAAACAATCTTCACCGTAGACAGTATTCATGAAGGGACCATCATAGAACTGATGGACAAGGGCGCCGTTATCTCCTTGCCTTACGGCGTTGAGGGTTTTGCTACCCCCAAACACCTGGTTAAAGAAGACGGAACCACTGCTCAGGTTGACGAAAAGCTCGAATTCAAGGTCATTGAATTCAACAAGGACGCAAAACGCATCATTCTTTCCCACAGCCGCATTCATGAAGATGAAGCTAAAGTAGAAGCCCGTGCCGCCAAGAAAGCTGCCGGATCCAAAAAAGCAAAAAAAGCGGAAGAAGAAGAGGACGCTACTGTTCAACAGAAAGTTGAAAAAACGACTTTAGGTGACATTGATGCATTGGCTGCCTTGAAAGAACAACTTGATGCCAAAAACAACAAGTAATCGATACTTCTCTCTAAAAAGAAACCGGATTTCCCTCAGAAGGATCCGGTTTTTTTGTGCCTATCCGCTTTAAAAGGTATATTTGTGTTTATAAAAAACTATGGCCATGAAAAAGATTGTCGGGTTATGCATGTTTATCACGCTGCTCAGTTGTAGTGAAGGCCGTTTTAACGTACCGGGGAAACCTACCCACCCCATTTCCATCAACCGTTTTGACCAAATGTTTTTCAAAACCGGAAACAGTCCCGACTCAGCTTTCTTAAATCTGTATACCAATCAGATTATGGAAGTCGGAGAGCCCGGCAGCCCTATGTTCAGGCAATTTGACAGCATCTTCAGGCATGACGGACAAATGCGGAAAATTTATTCAGATTGTCAAAACGTCTTTAAAGATGTTACCCCAATCGAAAAGAAACTGACCCGGGCATTTTACCGGTTACATTATTTTTTTCCGGACATACCTTATCCAAAAGTCTATATGCATCTTTCGGGATTCGGCCAATCCATCGTATCAGCACCAAACATCCTTTCAGCCGGGATAGACAAATACCTTGGTACGGACTACCCCCTTTATCAGGCCAATTATGCCCCTTTCCAGATTCAAAGGATGTACCCCGATAAAATTGTGGCCGATTATATGACGGGCTGGGTCCGTTCGGAATTTACCGAAGAGAGCCTGATGGATCAGCAAAGACTGTTGGATTATATGATTTATGAAGGAAAAATCCTGTTTTTCATAAAAGTCCTTTTACCGGACGAAACCATGGAAAATATCAGTGGATTCAACAAAAAGCAATTGAACTGGTGTACCAAAAATGAGAAAAGTATATGGGGTGCCATACTCCAACTGAAACATCTGTACAGTACGGATTCCTCGGTCATTTCGAAATATATCGGAGAAGGACCAAACACCCCATTTTTCCCGGATAGTTCTCCGGGACGGGCTGCCATCTGGGTAGGTTTCAGAATAGTGGAAGCATATATGAACAAAAAACAAGATACAACCGTACAGGAACTATTAAAAACAAAGGCTCAGGACATTCTGACTGCGTCGTCCTATCATCCGTAAAAACAGAAGATTTTGTACAAGTTCCGTATAGAAGATAGTCCTATAAATGCTGCATTGGAGACAAATCTTCAGGATAGATGCAGTTTCTCCTTCAGCAACTTGTAGCCTGAAATGCTGGCTTTGAGTTTCTGACCGGTTTTAAGAATAACCATGTAACGTTGTTTTTCATACAACTCGATACGCGAAATAAAACCGGTATTCACCATACAGGAACGGTGAATCCGAAGGAAGTTGTCCGGTAACTGTCCTTCCAGATGTTTCATTGTCTCTTCTTTGATAAAACGCGCAGCAGCGGTATATAATATGACATAATCTCCTTCCGCCTGCAGATACAACAAATCGGAAATTTGAATGATGTTGATCTTTGAGCCGGATTTGACGGTGATTTTATCCGTCAAGTCCATTCTGCTTGATTTTAAGGAAGTTTCAGAATTCGGGACGACCGTTTCCGGAATGGATTCGGATTCATCTTCATCCAACCCGACTGCACCGGTTGATTCAACAGCATCCATCTCCGTCTGTTTTCCATAATACTGGATGAGAATCATAAAAACCAGTATTCCTATCACAATCTTAAACGGTATGATTTCAGTCAACTGTTGAAAGGTTTCAGCAGAAAAGAATATATAAAACAAAAGGTATTCGGTACCGGTCAAAACAAGCAACATCAGAGACAACAAAGCCAGATGATTGATGATACGCTTTAGCGGAGTCGATCCGTTCAGCCTGGTAAATCTGATGATATACCACAACATGACCGAAATGCCGCAGATGAGCAGGCCGGATATGGCACCCTGAATACTCAGGATATAAGATTTCACAGGTATCAGCATTGTCAGGCACAGCGGAACCAACGCTCCGGCCATCATGAAAATGCCGAAAAAAGCCAACATCCGTGGTACAGTATAAAAAACTGGAGGTTTCATTAACTTTTAGTCTCTGATTTCACATTCTCCAAAAGCACATTTTCCTTCAATAGTCAATTTTTTCGGTTCATCAGGGTAATAACTCTTGGTCAGCCGGTGATCAGAAAACGTACCGAAGAAACCGTTTCCATGAATCTGCACGTTCCAGGTGTCAGGAACGATAATGGACACCGAACCGAAAGACAGATCAACATAAAGTTTGGTATTGCCTTCCGGAAGCGTTGTTTTTCGCAAATCCACAATCACTTCACCAAAGGCACATTTCATATTACCCCCTTTGAAAATAGGGTCAAGCACAATGTTTTTACGGCTTTCGAATGCAGAGTCCACATTCAGAAATCCATCTTCCGTTTCCCATTTAGAGGTATGATTCAAATTCCATCTGTGGCAAATAAAAGAATGATGCTTGAAGAGGCTTTCAATAATGATCAATAGACCTGCCACAATGAGCAATAAAGGCCAGTAAACACTGGTGAAATTTTCAGGAATGCCCCATTCGGGATGGATGGGAGACAAATATGGCACCAGAAAAAATGCACCCACAGTCAACAAGGTAAAAGATGTCCTGAAATTTTTATGAAACAGGAAAAGAATACCTGCAAGGACCAGCCAAATCGGCCATGCGGTGAGCAAAGATTTATACTCACTCGGAATAATACCTGTATTGATGCAAAGGAAAACAAGTCCTGCAAGAATCAAGGTCAGTGCCCATGCGAATCCATTTTTACGAGATCTGGATCTACGGCATTTGGTCGTAAAATCAAATTGGTCTTCCATTGTTCTACAAATTTAATGATAAAACATTTATAATAAATATGGGCAACCAGAATATTCATTGATGGTTGCTATCAGAACAATTCTGATGAAACAAAAGTATGCGGAAAAAGTCGTTGTAAAAAGGCAATATCGATAAAACCAAGGCAAAAATCCGATGAACAACATCAAAAAACCGTTATTCGTCAAAAATTACAACTATTTACTTCTATCTTTTGCAAAACCAGAAACCATCACTCCGCCAAAGTCAAATGCATTTCACAAGCCTTGCAGTCAAAGCTGAGTCGAATGCGATCTTGATTGTATACCAAAAATAAAGGTTCGTTGAAATGCCTGACCTCTTTACCCGTTTTTGGACAGGCCCCCCATTCATGACGCAAGCAATACTTGTTGAACATCAAAACTTCTGACGGATCAGCCTTTTTTTCCTCTTTCGTAAAGTTTTTAGCCTCAAAAGCCGGATCAATCGAAGTGACACCGTGGGCCTTGTAAAATTCAGCGGCATTCCGATTCAGAACATTACCCAAATAGGTCAGTGTCTTCTCCGGGAAAGCATGCGTCGTCGGAACAATTCTTACCTCTTCCCTTCTGTCGTCAAGCATCCGAACTTTCTCCATTTTCTCACAAAGTTGACGTCTCAGTTCCGCCCATCTGGAAACCGGAACAAACCAATCATTTTCCCAGTCGATTTCACAGGAAACCGCTTCAAAACAGGTATTTCCAAGCTTGGACAATTGCGTCCGGATATTTCCCCTCTGTGGTCTTGCTGCAGGTTCTTTTGACTGCTCGAAAGACATCACGGCACGATGAGATTCGTTGTCCTCCATACTTAATGCAAAGCCGAATTCCGTTTCCCAACACTTAATGGAAACAGAAATGAAACGCTGCGCCGAAGGTTTTTCCAACTCACGTTCAAAAGCCTGGTCAAAAGTGCGGTATAATTGCATATTGGGTTTGACATGTGTTGCCTGCGCCGGAAACAAACGGTTATCCTCCACCCTGTTCACGCGAAAACCCTCCATATTTCCCTGTTCATCAAAAAAGCTCAGACCGTCACCGTTGGAAAAAGAGACGAGACCGGCTACGGTCAAACTGTTCCCCCTAATTTCCTTTACCCGTCCTACCGGCTCACCCATAGACTTGGGTGTATCCGGATTTCCCAGTTTATCCGGCCTTCCTTTGGTAAAATAGGTCGTAAAACCTCTGTTAAAACTTTTTTGGGGATTGGGTTGGAAAGTCAGTCTGCTATATCCGGAAGAAGTACGTTTCAAGTCCGGACGTCTCCGGATAATTTCATCCAGTTTCTGGCGATACCAGGCCGTGACGTTTTTGACATAGGAAACATCCTTGAGGCGTCCTTCAATCTTAAAAGAACTGACACCGGCATCTATCAGTTCCTCAAGATATGGGGTTCGATTCAGGTCCCTGATGGACAGCAAATGTTTCTGACGTGTCAGAACTTTGCCGTCGGCATCCTCCAGATTATAAGGCAATCTGCAATATTGGGCACATTCTCCCCTGTTGGCACTGCGGCCGCAAAGTGCGCGGCTCAGATAACACTGGCCACTGTAACTGACGCAAAGAGAACCATGAATGAAACACTCCAGCTGTACGGTTGTCTTGTCTGAGATCGCCTGTATTTGTTGCAGGGAGAGTTCTCTGGCCAGAACAACCTGCCTGAAACCTGCGTCCTCGAGAAAACGAACCTTTTCCGGTGTCCTGTTGTCCATTTGCGTACTGGCATGCAACGGTATAGGCGGCAAATCCATCTGCAGAATACCCATATCCTGAATAATCAAGGCATCCACTCCTATTCGCCACAATTCCCAAATCAGGGACTCTACCTCTTTCAGCTCTTCATCATACAGGATAACATTAACCGTAACATAGATACGCACCCTGTATTGATGTGCAAACGTGACCAACTCAGCCAAATCTTCCAGACTATTACCCGCTGCTGCACGTGCTCCGAATTTCGGGGCTCCGATATAAACGGCATCCGCTCCATGTAAAATAGCTTCACGTGCACATTCCGTATTTTTCGCCGGAGCCAATAGTTCCAAGTAACGTTGTTTCGACATCATCAAAAGGTATAAGGAGAAAGAAAATAAACAACAAGCCTCCGACCGGAATTCGAAGGTTTATTTAATCTGATTAATATCAAACGGCGTTTCCTGATATACGAAATAATTCAGCCAATTCGTAAAAAGCAAGTTGGCATGAGACCTCCAACGAACCACAGGCGGCAACTTCGGATCATCATTGGCGAAATAATTTTTTGGAATTTGAATGGACAAACCTTTGGCAAGATCACGCTTATATTCCGTACCCAATGTATTCGGAGAATATTCGGAATGACCGGTGATAAAGAATTCCCTGCCGTTTCTGGCCATCACCATATAAACGCCCGATTCGTCCGATTCAGACAACAAGGTCAGTTCAGGTACTTTCAGAATATCTTCCCGACGAATCTCGGTATATCTGCTGTGAGGTACAAAGAACTCATCGTCGAAGCCTCTGAATATCGAATTGAGCGGATTATTTATATGATGTTTGAATACCCCGAACATTTTCTCAGGCAACGGGTATTTTGGAATTCCATAATGGTAAAAAAGACCGGCTTGCGCAGCCCAGCAAATGTACATTGTTGAAGTGACATGCGTTTTAGCCCAGGCAAATATTTCTTTTATCTCGTCCCAATAGGTGACCTCTTCATATTCGAGCTGTTCTACGGGGGCTCCGGTGATGATCATACCATCATATTTCTGATTGCGCATGCTGTAGAAAGTCTTGTAAAAGGCTTTCATGTGTTCAATCGGGGTATTCTTTGAGATGTGACTTCTAATTTTCATAAAATCGATCTCCACCTGCAAAGGAGTATTCGACAGCAAACGTATCAGGTCTGTTTCAGTGGTAATCTTTAAAGGCATCAAATTGAGAATGACAATTCTCAACGGACGAATATCCTGCTCAGAGGCACGTCCGGAATTCATAACAAAAATATTCTCTTTCTTGAGAATCTCAATGGCGGGAAGTTGATCGGGTATATTTAAAGGCATTTCTTTATACCGTTTTAAATCAATTCAAAAGCTTGTTCCAAGTCATCCTTGATATCGTCAATATGCTCCAATCCTATGGAGAAACGAAGCAAATCAGGATAAACACCGGCTGCAGCCTGCGTCTCTTCACTCATTTGACGGTGAGTCGTCGATGACGGGTGTGTGATGATGCTCCTTACATCACCGATATTGGTCAGATGTGTAATCAATTTTAGACTTTCCACAAATTTGACCGTCTTCTCATACCCACCTTTCACACGGAAAGTCAATACACAACCGAAACCATGATGCAGATATTTTTTTGCAAGTTGATGATATTCATTGTTTTCAAGTCCCAAATAGCAAACATCAAATGTCTTCTCATGTTGATCAAGCCATTCGGAAATTTCCATGGTAGTCTGACACATCTTATCCACACGAACGGACAATGTTTCGATACCTTGCAGCATATTCCAACTGTTGAACGGACTGATGCAGGGTCCCGTATCGCGTAAATTTTCAGCAACACAACGCATTGCGAAAGCACCATTTCCAAATTTATCCCAGAAATTCAATCCATGATAGCCCTCCGAAGGTTCGGAATATTTTGGAAATTTACCGTTCCCCCAATTGAAGTTTCCGCCATCAATGATAATGCCTCCCATACTATTTCCATGACCGCCAATCCATTTGGTGGCACTCTCCACAACAATATTTGCGCCATATTCAATCGGCCGGCAAAGATAACCACCGCAACCGAAAGTATTGTCGACAATCAACGGTATCTCATATTTCTGTGACAAGGCTGCCAGCTTTTCAAAATCAGGTACGTTGAATTTCGGATTGCCGATATTTTCGGTATAAAGAGCTTTTGTATGCTCATCAATCAGCTTTTCCATTTCTTCGGCAGAATCATCTTTGGCCATTCTAGCTTCAATGTCAAGATCCTTTAAGGAAACAAAAAACAGATTGTACGTACCGCCGTAAAGGTACGGACTTGTCACAAAATTGTCACCGGACTTCATAATGTTCAGGATTGCAATCATTTCGGCAGCCTGACCGGAAGCTGTTGCAACAGCAGCGACCCCACCTTCCAAAGCAGCCATCCTTTGTTCAAAAATGCTGTTCGTCGGGTTATTCAATCTTGTATATATATAAGGAGACACGCCTTCCTTAAAATCCAGGTTAAACAAATCAGAACCATGTTCCGAACTGTCAAATGAATATGCTGTTGTCGGATAAATGGGTATCCCGCAAGAATTTGTATGATCCGGTTTATATCCTGCATGAACTTGCAGTGTTTCAAAATGCAACTTTTTCATTTTTTCGAAATTTATTTGCAAAGGTAGGAATTTTTTGCGTTGATTATTTCGTCTGCCGATCCGGAAATAGTTTGTACGTCAATATTATCTGTGATTTCTTTTCGTATCAAAAAAAATAATACATTTACCGGGTTGATAAGAATACAATCTTAAAAGGTAATGTAATTGCCAGAGGTGGCGATGGCTCTATCAGTGAGTTGATAAGAATACAACCTTAAAAGGTAATATGGTATAAAATATGTTTTTTAACATACGTTTATCCGTAAGTAGTTTGGAGCTTTTATTGCTCTTTTATATAAACCTGAAATCAGGAGGCCTATGAGAAACGAGGACAAGAATATGTATAAAGCTATTCGGAAGGGAGATATTAAGTCTTTCGAAAGCTTCTATATGAAGAATCAACCTCGTTTATTCGCTTATGGAATGGGCATACTCGATGACGAAGAGGCTATTAAAGATTTGGTTCAAGAAACATTCATGACCTTTTGGGAACATCGGGAAAATATTATTGCAGATTATTCGGTTACGGCCTATTTATTCAAGATTTTTCATAATAGCTGCTTAAAATATTTGAGAATGCGAGCCATACAAAGTAATTTTTCACAGCTTTCAGATTTGAAAATTAAAGAAATGGAAATTTCTTTCTATGATCCGGACAAGAATATTTTCGGTTCTGTCTTTATGCATGAAGTGGAAGAACTGTATGAGAAAGCTGTAGAAAAATTGCCCGAACAATGCCGTGATATTTTTATAATGAGCAAACAAAAAGACATGAGAAGTGCAGAAATAGCCTTAAAATTAGGCCTTTCCGTACGGACTGTCGAAAATCAAACATATAAAGCAGTGCATATATTAAGACAAGCGATGAAAGATTATGCTTTGCCGATCATTGCAATGTTTGAAGTTCTTAACATCTTTTTATAACGAGAAAACGAAATGATCAGCGACATCAACAACATATTACTTATCAAATACCTGCGTAACGAACTCAACGAAACAGAAGGCAAGCAAGTGCTCGGTTGGTTGCAGGAAAAAGAAGAAAATAAAGATTTTCTTTTTGGGCTTAAAGAAGTTTACACACTGAGCAGATGGAAAGATTTGCAGGCAAAATCAGACACAACCCATGGATGGGAAGAACTCCAATCAGAAATAAAAGAAGTTGCCAAATCAAAACAGCCCAAGCTGATCCTGTCGATCGCACGTTATGCAGCGGTTGCTGTTATCGTTTTTGGGCTTGGATTCTTCCTGCGCGACTTCAGCCATAAAGACAAGCTGACATACAACACGGTACAGACCGCGTCAGGGGAGCATTCAATGCTGATTCTGAGTGATGGAACCAAAGTAAAATTAAATGAAAACTCAAGATTGATTTACCCAACCAGCTTCGATAAAGATGGCCGGAGGGTCAGCCTGAAAGGAGAGGCCTATTTTGAAGCCGCTCACAATAAAAAACGGCCTTTCTTTGTAAATGTCGGAACATACACCGTAAAAGTCTTGGGAACAAAATTCAATATAGATGCCTACCCTGACCAACTATACGTTTATACAAGCTTGAAGGAAGGTAAAGTACAGATTGTTGACAATACCGAAGAATCAAAGGTCATATCAGAGCTAAAGCCAGGTACCCAATTAAGTTACAACAAACAATCCGGGGAATTTTTTGTAAAAACAGTTGATACGAATGAAATTGGTGACTGGACAAATGGGCAAGTTGTACTCAAACGGGAAACTTTGGAAGAAGTTGTAACGAGATTGGAGCAAAAATATAGATACACATTTGATATTCAAAACAATAGTATCAGTAAACTAACTTACAACATCACCATAGATAACGAACCGTTGGAAGAAATCCTTAGCAATATTCACTTTATCACGCCACAAGTTCATTATTCTATAAACGAAGATAAAAAGACCGTCACTTTAAAGTAAAAACCACGATTTTATCAATGGATCAACTCTATTGACAGCCAGAATTATGCCCAAAATAAAGCTGATTTATAAAAAACGACTTTAAATTTCATTGTACAAACCTTAAACTAAAAAATTATGATTTTTAAACCAAAAGTAATCAGAAAGAGAACCTCGCGGTTATTCTCTACCGTCGTTGTCTATGCTGGACAAACATTCTGCAAACGAATACTGTTGATTGCTGCTCTGATGTGCTGTGTAAGCATTGCGAACGCACAGGAGAAAAAAGTAACATTACATGCTGTAGATAAACCTTTATCCGCTGTTTTAGCCGACCTAAGCAAACAGACCAAATACAAGTTTTTCTACAGTGACAATGTGACCGATCCCAACCTAAAAGTCACTTTAAATGTAACCGACCAACCTTTAAAGTCGGTTTTAGAGCAAATATTCAAAGGCAAAGAGGTTGGTTTTTTACTCAAGAAGAAACAAATATTGTTGTTTAAGAAAAGCGATGAACCTGTTCAAAGTGCTGAAAACGGCATGAGAAAAGTAAGTGGCACCGTAACTGACAATGAAGGAAAGGCGATTATTGGGGCCAGTGTCATTGTAAAAAACACAGGAAAAGGCATTACGACCGATATGGAAGGAAAATACAAGATTGATGTTCCTGAAAATTCGATCCTTCAATTCTCCTATATCGGCTTTGAGAGCAAAGAGATTTTTATCAAAAACAGTGCTGTCATTGACATCCGGATGAAAGAAACCAGCAAAGCCTTGGACGAAGTTGTCGTAGTCGGCTATGGCACTCAAAGGAAAAAGGACCTGACAAGTTCCATAGTCACGGTAAGTGCAGACGAACTTGCCAATCTTTCGGTTTCAAATGTCGCTTCCGCCTTACAAGGAAGGATGTCCGGCGTCCAAATTACCAAGGACGGTACTCCTGGAAGCAGCCCAACCATCCGGATCCGTGGTACCGGATCCATCAATAATTCGAGTCCGTTGTTTGTTGTGGACGGTATGATTGTTGACAACATTGACTATCTTGGCCAAAATGACATTGAAAGCGTCTCTGTACTGAAAGATGCTTCTGCGTCAGCCATTTATGGAGTCAGAGCGGCCAACGGAGTCATCATGGTCACCACCAAAAAAGGCGTCAAAGACGGAACAATCAATGTCTTTGTCAATTCTTATGCAGGGATCAAAACACCATCCAATCTTTTGCGCCAGGCAAATGGAGAACAATACGTCACCCTATATAATGAAAAAATGGAGTATCTGGGTTCTCCGGAAAACAAGGTTTCCTACAGTACCTTCAATACTTCCACCAACTGGGTAGACGAAGTGACCACCAGTTCCTTCACCAACAGTGACGACATCAGTATTCAGGGTGGAACCGAGAAATCATCCTACAATGTCGGCGTCAACTACTTGAAAGAAGACGGTTTGATTAAAGACAATACCTATAATAGATTGGGCATGAGAGCCAATTATGATTTCAAAGTCAGCAAATACGTTAAAACAGGTTTAAACTTTGCCTTTACGAGTGCTACTTCAAAGCCTTATAACGGAGATTTGTTGGTTCAGGCATTCAAAGGTTTGCCCATTATGGCACCCAAAAATGCCGACGGCACCTTTGTAGATCCGATCAGTTTGGCGATTTCCGTAGGACAATCTTCGAATCCGGCTGCAACATTGTATTACAACCATCAGTGGAACAATGAATATGATGCACTAGCCAATTTCTATCTGGATGTCAATCTGCTTAAGAACCTGTCATTCAAAACAACTCTGGGATTCAACCCCAATTTGAGCCGATACGTCAGCTTTACGCCGACTTACGATGTGGGTTCTTTCCAGAAAAACACCACAAACAGCATGTCAAAAAACAGGACAGACAATCTGAATACCTCTTGGGACAACACCCTGACGTATGAAACGACTATTCATAAAGATCATAACATCAAGGCCATGGTAGGCTATTCCTACCGTATTCAGACTTCTGACAATTTGTATGCTTCTGCCAGCGGATTGGTAGACCTGCCGGAAATCAATCAAAGTTTTCTGTTCTTAAGTTTAGGAAAAACAGATTCTTATGCCATACAAGCTTCTGACGGAGGTGTCAAAACTGTTCAAATAGGTTATATGAGTCGATTGAACTATGACTATAAACACAAATACCTGTTAAACGTCACAATGCGCGCCGACGGATCTTCCAGATTCCCGAGCGACAACCGTTGGGGATACTTTCCTTCTGTCGGTATGGGTTGGGTCATTTCACAGGAGCCTTTCATGCAAAACTTTCCGGCAATCAATTTCTTGAAGTTAAGAGGCGGATGGGGATTGCTCGGAAATGATAATATTCCGCCCAACATCTATAATCCGGTCGTTGATAACTCCGATTATCGTTCAGTGATTTTCGGTTCCGGTCAGAATTCCGGTAATGGAGCTGTATCACACGCCGCTACGGTAACTCAATCGTACAACCCGAATCTGAAATGGGAAACGGTAGACGAAACCAACATCGGATTGGATATAACCACTCTGGACAATCGCTTATCCGGAGCCATCGACTGGTATTACAAAATGACAACCAATGCCATTTTCTCTACGACAGCTTTGGGAAGTTCGGGCATTGATCCGAATGGTGTTTGGGGAAATTATGCCGACATATTAAACACCGGTATTGAGTTGAGTGCGGGATGGAAAGACAAAATCAACGATAAATTCTCCTACTCGTTAAATGCCAATTTCACCTATAACAAAAACGAGATGCATGACATCAGTGCTGCCGGTGCCAGTTATTATGATTACTCCTACAGTGATACTCAAACGATAACCCGCACAGCCAAAGGACATTCCATCGGTGAATTCTTTGGATATAAGGCTATCGGCGTATTTCAAAATACGGAAGAAATTGCTGCTTATCCCCACTTGCTGGGTACCATTCCCGGAGATCTGATCTTCGAGGATGTGAACGGCGATAAGACTTTAGATGCAGCAGACCGTACTTACTTAGGAAATCCGAACCCTCCGTTTATTTACGGCTTCAACATCGGTTTAAAATATGAAAATCTTGATTTTAATATGTTCTGCCAAGGTGTAGCAGGTAATAAAATTTTCAATGCAAACCGTATGCTTCGCTATCAAACCGAAAACTACGATCTGGATTTCTACAACAACAGATGGCATGGGGAAGGTACTTCCAAATCCTATCCGTCTGCAGTCATGTCCAATCCGACCACTCCTAACTCATTTTATGTAGAAAGCGGTAGCTATTTTCGCCTTAAGACCATACAACTAGGTTACACGTTGCCCTTCAGCACAATTAAAGCTTTGGGTGTACAAAAAGCCCGACTCTATGTGAACGCAGAAAATCCGCTGACCATTTTCGGATACAACGGTTATTCTCCCGAAGTATCTTCTTCGACTATTTTGATGAGTGGTGCCGACAGAGGTGTCTATCCTCTTTCATCCATCTATTGTTTCGGTGTTAACCTTGTCTTCTAAATCTTGATATTATGATGAAAAAAATTGTAAATACATTCGCTTTGATGGGGGCACTTATTTTGGTATCATGCACCAACGATCTGGAATTTGATGCATACAATACCTTGCCTCAGAATAAATTCTGGCAGACACAGGAAGATGCCGAATCGGCCATCTATGCCTGTTATGGAAAATTGTCGGATTGGCCGTTTATCGAACCGACCACCTTTGCACCGGAAGAAATAGCCAGTGACAATACAGCAAAGGGAAGTTCTACCGACGATCAACCGGACATCAACCAATTTAAGGCTTTCACCTTTACGCCTTCACATGCCATATTCAATACGTTCTGGAATTCCCGTTATTCCCTGATCAACATTTGCAATCAGGCAATTACGAACATTCCAAACATCACCATGGATGAAACGTACAAAAAGCAATTGCTGGGAGAAGCAAAATTTATCAGAGCCTGGACCTATTTTGAATTGGTCCGCATGTTCGGCGAAGTCATCATTTATGACGGTATTCCAAGCGACGGAAGCTATGATATTCCAAAATCTTCTGTGGAAGATGTTTATAATTTTATTTTAAGCGATTTGGAATATGGATACGCCAATATGTATAAAACCGCATGGGCAGATGCAGGAAAAGGCCGCGTCACCGCTTGGGCGGCTCGTGCCCTGGAAGCTAAAGTATTGATGTACATGGCTTCAGGCTCAAATTTCATGGAAGACGGCAAAGCCATTGGCGGAAAAACCTGGACCGATGTCAAAACCGTAACGGAAGATGTCATCGCGCATGGCCCGTACAGTCTTTATACAGCAAAAGGTGATTCCAGCTTTTTCTACCTGTTCCGTCTGGAAAATGAAAATTGTGACGAATCCATTTTTGAAGTGCAAAACGGAGCCTCCAAAAATTATGGTGATATCAACCGTTGTGCTTATGCAGTATACCGCTGGGTCAGAGGATCCAATGACAATGGCGACGGATGGGGACTCGATGTACCGACTGACGGCCTTGTTACCGATTGGCAAGCACGTACCGACGACACCATCAGGCTTCATGCTTCAATAGCCTTCCGCGGTGATAAATTGAGCGATGGAACCACCGTAGGCGGCTTGACAGAACTGGCTGGAACCAATGCCGGTAAAGCAGGGTATCCGGTGGCCCGTTACAGCATGAAAGTGTATGTGCCCCTCAATGGACAGACCAAACTTTCCTGGATTTACGGCATAGAACAAAACATCCGTCTGTTGCGTTTTTCAGATATTCTGCTCATTGATGCCGAAGCGAAGCTTAATCTGGAGGATCCGGACGGAGCCATCCTTTCCATCAATAAAGTGAGAAACCGTGTCAAGGAAACGCCATACAAAGCATCTGAGTTAACTTTGGAAAAAATCTGGGACGAACGCCGTTTTGAACTGGCTTTCGAAAACGATCGCTTTTTCGATATGGTTCGTACGGGACTTGCCAAAACAAAATTGGTTTCGAATGGATTCGTTTATCCGAAACACGTATTCTATCCGATACCTCAAGCCCAAATTGATTTGTCTAATGGCATTTTGCTTCAAAACAAGAATTATAAGTAGCCGAATACCGATCTATTAACCTGTAAAAAAGAGGGTGCGCACCACTGTTTGTTCACCCTCTTTCTTCTTTTTGAAAAAATGACATGAATAAAAAGAGACTGTTCGCCGTCTTTTTTGTATTTTCGATGAGCTGTATATTACATGCCCGGCCTCCGAAAGATTATCACTTAGTTTGGTCGGATGACTTTACGGAAACTGTTTTGGACACGACCTCCTGGAGTTTCGATATCGGAGATAACGGGTGGGGAAACAATGAAAAGCAGTATTATACGGAAAATAAAAATGTAGAAATTAAAGGTGGATTTTTATCGATTATTGCACGAAAAGAGGTTAAAAGATATACTTCTGCACGAATCGTCACGAAAGGGAAACGAGCATTTACTTACGGTTACGTTGAAATACGGGCCAAATTACCCCATGGAATAGGTACATGGCCGGCCATCTGGATGCTTGGTGAAAATATATCAAAAACCGGCTGGCCCGGTTGCGGGGAACTGGACATCATGGAACATGTAGGGAAACATTCCGGTTATATTCATTGTTCTGTGCATAATCCTGCAGGATATGGCGAAACACCTTTTACCGGCATCGTTCAAATAGACCGTCTCTTTGACACCTTTCATCTTTATGCCCTGGAGTGGACAAAAGAAAAAATCAATTTTTTGGTGGACGGAAAAAGTGTCTACGAATACGCGCCGACTTGTAAAACCGATGATAACTGGCCTTTCGACAAACCGATGTTTTTCATTTTCAATATTGCCGTCGGCGGTAATTGGGGCGGACCGGTTATTGACGATACTATTTTTCCTCAAAGGATGACTATTGATTACATCCGGGTTTATCAAAAAAAATGAACATAAAATAGAAACTTTACATCATGAAACGAAACTTTTTGACCCTCGCCTTTTTTCTCCTTGTTGTTTCTTCATTCGGCCAGAATGCACAAGAATTTGTCAATAACCTGCTTTCCAAAATGACCTTGGATGAAAAAATCGGGCAACTCAACCAATACAACGGCGACTTTGGAGCAACCGGTAAAATCACACCCGAAGGCGACAAAGAGAAACAGATTAAAGAAGGCCATGTCGGCTCCATGTTAAATGTAATGGGGTCGGATAATACCCGGAAATTAGAGGCAATCGCCTTACAATCGAGGCTGCATATTCCTTTGATTTTTGGAAAAGATGTCATTCACGGATTCCGTACCACTTTTCCCATTCCATTGGGCGAAGCTGCTTCGTGGGATTTGGGTTTGATTGAGAAATCCGCACGTATCGCCGCTACCGAAGCTGCCGCTTACGGCATCCACTGGACATTCGCCCCCATGGTTGACATTGCCCGTGACCCACGCTGGGGACGGGTCATGGAAGGTGCCGGAGAAGACACCTATCTGGGATGTATGGTAGCGAAAGCACGTGTTAAAGGCTTTCAGGGCGAAGGATTGGGCCATGTGGACGCGGTGATGGCTTGCGCCAAGCATTTTGCCGCTTACAGTGCGGCTGTGGGCGGACGCGATTACAATTCCGTGGACATGAGTTTGCGTCAACTCAATGAAACGTACCTACCCCCTTTTAAAGCGGCCGTCGACGCCGGCGTAGCCACGTTGATGAACTCCTTCAATGACATCAACGGTATTCCGGCTACGGGCAACAGCTATATTTTAAGAAAAAAACTAAAAACGGAGTGGGGTTTCAAAGGCTTTGTGGTCAGTGATTGGGGAAGTATCGGCGAAATGATTTCACACGGTTATGCCAAAAACGGTTACGATGCAGCCATGAAAGCCATCACAGCCGGAAGTGACATGGATATGGAAAGCCGTTGTTACCGTGACAACCTGAAACAACTTGTTGCGGACGGCAAAGTTTCTATTGCCCTCATTGACGAAGCCGTAAAACGCATTTTGCTCAAGAAATATGAGCTTGGCCTGTTCAGCGACCCTTATCGTTTTTGCAATGAAGAGCGCGAAAAACAGCAGACTCATAACCAGGAAAACAGATTATTCGCTCGCGAAATAGGTGAAAAAAGTATTGTATTACTCAAAAACGAACCGGTAAACGGCAAACCACAACTACCGCTTTCCAAACAAACCAAAACCATTGCCTTTATCGGACCGTTCGCTAAAGCAACAGTTGCCAATCACGGTTTCTGGGCCATCGCTTTTCCCGATGATTCCTTGCGCATTGTTTCCCAGTTCGACGGCATCAAAAACCAGTTGGATAAAAATTCAACGCTCTTGTATGCAAAAGGTTGCAACATCAACGACAATGACCAATCGGGTTTTGCAGAAGCCATTGACGCGGCAAAACAATCCGATGTCACCATTCTATCGCTTGGAGAAGGATATGATATGAGCGGAGAGGCAAAAAGCCGAAGCAATCTCCAGTTTCCGGGGGTGCAGGAAGCACTCTTAAAGGCCATTTGCGCAACAGGAAAACCCATCATATTGCTGATTAATGCCGGCCGTCCTTTGATTTTCAACTGGGCATCAGACAATGTTCCGGCCATCGTATATACTTGGTGGTTAGGTACCGAAGCCGGCAATTCGATTGCCGACGTACTGTTCGGAAATTACAACCCTTCCGGAAAATTACCCATATCGTTTCCCCGCAGTGAGGGACAGATTCCTGTTTATTACAACCATTACAACACAGGCCGCCCGGCCAAAAACGATGATGATAAATTCTATGTTTCCGCTTATATCGATTTGCAGAACAGTCCGAAATATGCCTTCGGATATGGGCTAAGCTATACTTCCTTCGACATCGGAAACCTGCAACTTTCGTCCGGCAAACTGGCCATGAAAGGTGGAAAAATAAATGTAACGGTGGATGTGAAAAACAGTGGCAACTACGACGGAGAAGAAGTCGTTCAACTCTATGTCCGAGATTTGGTGGGCTGTGTCGTACGTCCGGTCAGAGAACTGAAAGGTTTTCAAAAGATCTTTTTGAAAAAGGGTGAAACCCAAACGGTAAAATTCTGTCTTACTCCCGACGATTTGAAATTTTACGATAATGATTTGCAGTATATCAATGAAGCCGGTGATTATGAGGTTTTTGTCGGAAACTCATCCTTGGCTGAACTGAAAGGACATTTTGAACTGACGGAATGACCGGGAAATAATAAAAGGTATGAACCCCAGGGTAAAGCCCGGACCCTGATTCCGCTGTAAGCAGCTGGGAATTCAACCCTTATAGATTAAAAACAATCATTTACTATAAAATCTCATTCTAATGAAACTGGCCCATGATCTATCACTCCTACAAGTGAACTATTATCAAGCGAGTTTTACATGACCTTAAACAAAAAAAATTACGTATGAAAAAAGCACCATTTTTGTTTGGCCTTTGCTTATTGTCCGTACAGTTGTTTTCCCAGACCGAAGGCAAAGCACGCCGACTTGGAAAAGACAAGATAGAAGCCGTCATCGCAGCCATGACTCCCGAAGAAAAGGTATACATGCTGATGGGTTTGGGAGATGCGAATTGGAGCAACCCTTCATCGGGTGAAAAAACTGTTATCGTCAGCGGATCGGCAGGACGGACATGGAATATTCCACGTCTCGGCATTACTCCTGCCGTAGTCGCCGACGGCCCCGCCGGCTTGCGCATTGACGCCCATCCGGAAAAGACACAGTCCTTTTATTGCACCGCTTTTCCTACCGCCACCGCATTGGCTTCCACCTGGAACACCGCCTTGGTGGAAAACGTTGGCAAAGCCATGGGCAATGAAGTACTTGAATATGGTTTGGATGCATTGCTGGCTCCCGCCATCAACATCCACCGCAATCCTTTGTGCGGGCGAAACTTCGAATACTACTCCGAAGATCCTTTGGTAGCGGGAAAGATGGGAGCCGCCATGATCCGCGGTTTGCAATCCAACGGGGTGGGAACTTCGCTCAAACACTTTGCAGCCAATAACATCGAAACCAACCGTACCATTATCAATGCAGTAATCAGCCAACGTGCCTTACGTGAAATATACCTGCGCGGCTTTGAGATTGCCGTCAAAGAAGGGCAACCCTGGACAGTTATGTCCTCATACAACCGTTTGAACGGTTTCTATACCTCCGAAAACTACGACCTGATCACCACCATTTTACGTAACGAATGGGGGTTTAAAGGCATTGTCATGTCCGACTGGTGGGGCGGTGCCGATGCCGTCGCCCAAATGAATGCCGGCAACGACTTGCTGATGCCGGGCTGTGCACAACGCGAAGAATTATTGAAAGCATTGAAAGACAAGACCATCGACGAAGAAGTGATCAACCGCAATTTGGCACGTATCCTAACGTTTGTACAGCAGACTCCCCGTTTCAAAGGGTACGCCTATTCCTGTCATCCAGATTTGAAAGCCCATGCTCAGATATCACGTCTCGCTGCCACAGAAAGTATGGTTTTATTGAAAAACGACTTTAACATATTGCCTTTGAAAGGAATCAAGAAAATTGCTTTGTTTGGCAAAACATCCTACCGTTTTATCGCAGGCGGGACCGGAAGCGGTGAAGTGAACTACGAAAAAGCGATTTCCATCAAGGATGGTTTTATCAACGGAGGCTATCAAATAGTACAACCATTGGAAGCCATTTATACGCATTTCATTGATACCATCCTTACAAATTCAAAAGAAGAAAACAAAAAACAGCTGGTCGATTTTCATACGGAACTTCCATTGAAAAACGAACAGATTCAGGCTCAGGTAAAAGGTTCCGACATGGCAATAATCACCATCGGGCGAAATGCAGGTGAAGGCTCGGACCGAAGCATTGCCGATTTCTCATTGACCGCAACCGAAAAGAAATTGATCAAAGATGTCTCTGCCGCTTATCACGCTGCCGGAAAAAAAGTAGTGGTTATACTCAACATCGGTGGGGTAATTGCAACGACCGACTGGCGCGACGATCCTGATGCCATCCTATTGGCCTGGCAAACCGGTCAGGAAGGAGGCAATGCCTTGGTGGACATTCTCAAGGGTATTGTCAATCCATCCGGAAAATTGCCGATGAGCTTCCCCGTGGCTTACGCAGATGTACCTTCCGCAAAATCATTTCCCGGCGAACCGAAAGAAAACCCTTTGAATGCTCCTTATGAAGAAGGCATTTATGTGGGTTACCGCTATTATGACACGTTCAAGGTTCCAACGGCCTACGAATTCGGCTATGGACTTTCTTACACCCAATTTCTGTACTCGGATATCACGTTGGACAGTAAAACCTTTTCAGACAAGATAACAGTGACGCTTACGGTCAAAAATATCGGAAAAATAGCCGGAAAAGAGGCTGTGCAACTCTACCTGAGTGCACCTCAAACTGAAATGGAAAAGCCGGAACAGGAACTGAAAGCTTTTGCCAAAACCAACTTGCTGAAGCCTGGCGAAAGCCAACGGCTTTCTTTCACCTTGGACAGCCGCCTGCTTGCATCGTTCCGCAGCGGAATCAGCACCTGGGTGGCCGACAAAGGAACCTATGAGATACGTGTGGGTGCCTCTTCTAAAGACATCCGCCTGAAAGCTTCATTCGATGTACCGCAGACTATTTTGGTAGAAAAGGATCATAACGTATTGTACCCAAACCGGCTTTTCAAAGAGTTGAGCATACAAAAAGACTAAAGAGTCATGAAGAAGACATTTTTATTATTCGTCATCTGTTGCTGTATTTCACAGGCCGGAGCACAACAACCGTACAAACTGTATACTTTCAATAAATATTTTGAAGAAAACAGCTTTGTAAAAGCACCTCAGGATACCAGTACTCCTCCTTCCTTCCGGCAAATCCGGGAAAAGTTGCCACAGCCCTTCTGGACAGGCAATCCCGATGCAATCCGCTGTTATTGGAAAGCATGGGAAATCGCATTCAGTCATTTGAAGAAAGTGACTCCTGAGAACAATTTTGTATCTCCATACATCGATGCTGCATTCAACGGAAACATTTTCATGTGGGACGGTTCTTTCATGACCATGTTCGGACGTTATGGTTCACGAGCATTTAATTTTCAAGGAACACTTGACAATTTCTATCGTAAGCAGGTACCCGACGGCTTTATTTGCCGGGAGATTTACGGGGCCACCGGCCAGGACTGTTTCGAGCGTGTCGATCCATCCAGTACAGGTCCTAATATTATGCCCTGGGTGGAATGGGAATATTTTCTGAACTTTAATGACACGACACGCCTTAAACGGGTTTTTCCTCCCTTGTTGGCCTATTACAATTGGTTTGCGCTAAACCGTACCTGGAAAGACGGCTCCTATTTCCTAAGCGGATGGGGTTGCGGCATGGACAATCAGCCCCGTGTGCAAAAGGGTTATGACGTGCAGTGGAGCAATGGCCACATGTCTTGGGTAGATGCCAATATGCAGGCAATCTTTGCTGCTAAAACCCTGGTAAAGATGGCCGCCATTCTGCACCGCGACAGCGACGTGGTCGGATTAAAGACTGAGATCAACCTATTGACTCAATTTGTTAATCAACAGATGTGGAATAAAAATCTTTATTTTTATACCGATAAATTCCGAGACGGCTCACTTTCTTCCATTCAAACCATCGGCTCCTATTGGTCCTTATTGGCAGGAGTCGTTCCTCCTGAACGGATGAAGGGTTACATCGGACAATTATCCGATCCCAAAAAGTTCAATCGTCCCCACCGCGTACCGTCACTGGCTGCCGATTGTCCGTTTTATGACCCTAACGGAGGCTATTGGTGCGGATCCATCTGGGCACCAACCGCTTATATGGTGTTGCGTGGCCTTTCTGAAGTTGGATGTGACAGCCTGGCACATGCTATTGGCATGAATCATCATCAGAATGTGGTGGAGGTATTTAAGCAAACCGGAACATTTTTTGAAAATTATGCACCGGAAAGAGCACATGGAAATAATCGCGACAATTTCATCGGCTGGACAGGTTTGGCACCCATCGCCGTTTTGTTCGAATATGTCTTCGGCATCCAGGCTGATGTGCCTCACCATCGTTTGTTATGGAGAATAGATTTGACCGATGACTTTGGTGTAAACCAGTATCCTTTCGGTGTAAACGGATTGGTCGACTTGCGATGCAAAGCAAGAAAAAGCATCCGGGACAAACCAAAAATAACAGTCTCATCCAATACGGATCTCACATTGGATATTATCTGGGCAGGTGGCAGCTACACCATCGCCGTTAAAGGAAACTAAAAAAGAAATCCCGTCTTATCCCAAACAAGAGCCGTTTTCGGATCAAATTGAAAAATTGTGGAGAAGTGTCAAAAGTATAGCATTTATGATCGGCGGGAAATTCAACATCGCTCCATTCGTGCAGATAAAAGCACCGCTCCCTTTCGTGCAGCGGCATAGCCTCCGTCTCCACTAGGCCAGGTTTGTGTCCACTCGACTCCGGCATTTTTTGTTAGTCTCAAGAGCCGTCACAAAAAATATCGCCGGACTCTTCGTGTCCACTGCTCCTGTCCGTCGAAGTCGACGTCAGCCATGCCACTGCCCTTCAGTGCGCTACTTTGGGTGCATGAGAGCCGATTCGCCATTTTGGATAAAGAAAAGGTATGGAATAATGAGCATCCTCCTAACCGGATGAGCCTTAAAAAAATAGTATAGAGAGAGTGCCTCTGCAATCTTCAGCAAATCTGAAGAGATGGACATGCTTTACCGCAAGATCATCAAGTTGAAGATTGAGGACGAACTCGAATAATTCTGGGATCGTTTGTATTGGAGAATGACCACAGACCTTCAGTGCCCCATGTAGCGCACTGAAGGGAAGCGGCATGGCCGACGCCGACTTCGACGGACAGGTGCAGTGGACACGAAGAGTCCGGCAAAACAAAATATTGAAGGCTTGAAAAGACAAAATTTTTGTGCCGGAGTCGAGTGGACACAAACCTGGACTAGCGGAGACGGAGGTTATGCCGCTGCACGAAAGAAGCGGTGCCCATTTTGCCAATACTCCACAACTTTGTAACTTGATCCAAAGCATCGTCGACAAGAGTCCTTTCCTGAAAGCAGAACGCCCCGTCACAGTTATGTAACGGGGCTTTCTTCAAAAGACGGCGACTACCTACTCTCCCACTTGCGCAGTACCATCGGCGTGGTCGGGCTTAACTTCTCTGTTCGGAATGGGAAGAGGTGGGACCCCGACGCTGTAGTCACCTAAAATAAGGTTGAC